>Ga0187766_10001097_pt1 | contig 15737 bp, 11 predicted proteins | sample 0216_QUI02_MP05__4_FD_132971 | JGI IMG/M metagenome (GOLD analysis project Ga0187766, IMG submission 132971) | Tropical peat soil microbial communities from peatlands in Department of Meta, Colombia - 0216_QUI02_MP05_20_MG | ecosystem: Environmental > Terrestrial > Soil > Wetlands > Peat ... | reverse complement strand
TTCGAGCGCACCGTAAACAATGCGCTCGGCGAGCGATTTCTTCCCCTTCAGGAGAACTTTGTTCACCAGCTGGGTGACCAGCTGCGATCCATAGACCGGGTCGTTGACCAGCGGACGCTTGGGCGCCGGCCCCTTGCGCGGCATCAGCCCTTCTCCTTCTTGGCGCCATAGCGGCTACGAGCCTGCTTGCGGTTCTTGACACCCTGGGTGTCGAGCGAACCGCGGATGATCTTGTACCGCACACCCGGCAGGTCCTTGACCCGGCCCCCACGCACCAGCACCATCGAGTGCTCCTGCAAGTTGTGGCCCTCGCCGGGGATGTACGCCGTGACCTCGACCTGGCTGGTCAGCTTCACGCGCGCAACCTTGCGAAGCGCCGAGTTCGGCTTCTTCGGAGTGGTGGTGTACACGCGAGTGCACACGCCACGGCGCTGCGGGCTGCCCTTGAGAGCCGCGGTCTTGACCTTAGCGATCTTGTCGCGGCGCCCCTTGCGGACCAGCTGCTGAATGGTTGGCATCTACCGGCTTCCTGTGTTGCGTTATGCGGTTTCAAGTCTCTGTGCTGCAGTTATGCCCCGCCGCAGTACCCCGCGGCCGGGTGTGTCGCACGCGCTTGCCCCGGTCTTATCCCGTTGCGTCCTGGACATGCGAATTGGCCCGGCGTGCGCGCCTACGTCACCAAAGGCGCCTTGAGCCGCCAGGCACGAGGAACCACAATACCCGCCGCTGGTCGCGCAGGTCAAAGCAGCGCCGACGGTGCCCGTTCCGGGTAAGTTAGCAGGTCGTTTCGGCCGTCTAGCCCTCGCGGCCAGGTCCGCTGCGGCGCTCCAGGCCCGCCGCCAGCCGCAGCACCATGTCGGAGAACACCGCATCGGTGTCGATGTCGTCCATGACACCGGTCATCTCCAGCAACACGAACCCGTGCAGTGCCGACCAGAACTCCAAGGCCGCGTAGAAGGCCTCCTCGCCGTCGAGACCGTAGGAAGACAACACCGCGATCACGGGCGCGGCCGCGGCCTTGGTCGCGGCGGTGTACTCGGGGTCATCGCCACCTAGCGGCATCCGGGTGAACGCCGAGTACCGACCGGGGTGGTGATGGGCATAGCTGCGGTAGGCACCGGCCATGACCAGCACCGCATCATCGCGGGCCCGGCCCTCACCCACCCTGTTCAGCATCGCGATGATGTCGTCGATGACCCGCATCCGTACGGTGCGGCGCAGGTCCTCCAGGCTGTGGACGTGGTTGTACAGCGACGGGCCCTTGGTCCCGAGCTGCGTGGCCAGCGCGTTGATGGTCAGCGCATCCCAGCCCTCCCGGTCCAGGAAAGTCAGGGCGGCGTTGACGATGACTTCGCGACTCAGCTTGGCCAGGCGGGCCACAGGTTTCCCCCCACCACGCGGGCGACCACCCGCTAGCGGTGGTTCCGGCTGAGCTGCCATGGCAATCGCCCTTCGGTTGCGATGATGGTCACCACCACTTTTCTCGATGCAAGGTCAGCGAAAAACTCTAGTTGACGAATTGTTGCGACGAATGCGCGAGTTGGCTGGTGGCGGTGTGCAAGTTTGGCGGCCGCCGCTACGCTATGCCCGTTCCTTCGTCGCTTAGCGCAATCGCGATAGCGGCCCCGCGAAACCGCCCGGCATATGGACGAAGTCGTCCATGGGGCAGGCGAATGCACGTAGGCTCAGTCAGCAGATCACGCGCCACCGGCGAGAGGGGCCCGCGGTGAATTGGACAACCTTGGGCGGGGCACTGGCCGCCGGCGCGGTAGCCATCCCGACCGCACTAACGGCTGGCGCGCCGACCGCACACGCCCAGAACGGCGACACCCATGTCACCGGGCAGGGCATCGAGCAGACGCTGGACTGCAACGCTTACACGCTGCTGGTCGAGGGCACGTCGAATACCGTCAATGCGAAGGGAACTTGTGGGGCGGTGACGATGATGGGCTCGTCCAACACCGTCATCGCCGACACCATCGTCAACGACATCACCGTGGACGGCTGCGACTAGACGATCTTCTTTCAGAATGGCGAACCGTTCATTTGGGATCGTGGACGCGAACTGGGCATGGTCAACCGGCTCCAGCGCGTACCGGCCTGAGGCGCGACATCGATCGACGCCCACCGTTAAACCGATGAATCGAGGAAGAATGCGCGCGCACATCACCGATGACTCCCCGAGGCTGGCAAGGGCGGCCGGCATCGTGACGCTCGCTGTCGTGCTTGCGATCTTCGGACTGGCCGGCTGTGGTCCCAAGAACAAGAACGTGACCCCATCGACCACGACCACGGGAAGCACAGGCGCGCAGTTCGAGGTCGGGAACACGCTTAACTACGGGTCGTTCGGAACCACCGCCGATCTTGACTGCGCCGACGGCAAATCGCTGAACGTCGGTGGCTCCAACAACACGCTGACCGTCAAGGGCACCTGCTCGTCGGTGAGCGTCGGCGGCGCAGACAACAAGATCACCTTTGACAAGATCGGCCAACACCTCAGCGTCGTCGGGCTCAACAACACCATCACCTACAAAAACGGTGACCCGAAGGTCGACAACCTCGGCTCAGGCAACACGATCAACAAGGGCTGACAGCCAGCCCGGCGACGATGCACGCCGCGTGGGGGCACCCCAGCTTGCGAGGGGACGGCGTGAGGAGGAGCCGGGCAATCAGACCCAGCCCGGCGCGCCGTGGCGACCGGCGCCGGCCGCGAAGCGCCCGGCGCCTTCCATGGCTTCGGCGGCGACGCGGGAGATGCTGGCGAATTCGAAGTCGAGTGCCTCGGCTTCTGATACTCCCCACTGGTGCAGCGCCGACAGCCGATCCGATCGCATGCACTGCTGCGGCAGCGCCGCCAGTTCAGCTGCCAGCTCCTCGGCCGCCTGCCGGCCCTGGCCCTTGGGTACGACGCGGTTGGCCAGACCGATCGCCAGCGCTTCGTCCGCCGCGACGCCGCGGCCAGTGAGGATCATGTCCATCGCCCGGCTGTGCCCGATCAGCCGCGGCAGCCGGATAGTGCCGCCGTCGATGAGCGGCACCCCCCACCGTCGGCAAAACACCCCGAACACGGCGTCCTCCTCGGCTACCCGCAGGTCGCACCACAACGCCAACTCCAGACCTCCGGCGACCGCGTACCCACTGACCGCGGCGATCACCGGTTTGGACAGCACCATCCGCGTCGGCCCCATCGGGCCGGGCCCGGTCCGGTGCACGGCGTTGGCATCCGCTGTGCCAAAGGCTTTCAAATCAGCTCCGGCGCAAAAGGTTCCGCCATCGCCCCATAACACCGCCACCGAAGCGGTGTCGTCATGATCGAACTGCTCGAACGCCGCGTACAGCGCGGCGGCCGTCGGGCCGTTGACGGCGTTGCGCGCTTGCGGCCGGTTGAGGATCACCGTGGTTACCGGGCCATTGCGCTCGACACGTGCCGGATCACTCATGTTGCCTCCACTAGTTGCGTTCTGTCGCGCCGTTTTGTCAGTTCGGCGGCGAAGTCGTTGTAGGCGGCGCGCAGCTGCGCACCCGGCCAGTCGGCGGGCAGCAGTTCGGCGGGCAGCATCGGGTCGGTCAGCAGATGGCGCACCATCGCCGCCGCCACCACGAATCGCCTCGGGATGTCGGATGCGGCGGCCATTTCATCGAGCAAACGGTGTCCCCCTCGCGCCCACGCCGGCAGGTCCCAGAGTTGCGCGGCCAGCTGAGCAGGTGTGTCGTCGCGGGCCTTCAATATCCGCACCCGGGCACGGATGTCAGAATCCAGGTCGAGGTCGAGGTTGTCGGGCCGCATCCACACCCCCTCACGCAGTTCGCCGAAACGCTTGCCGTGCAGGGTCGTCCGCAATGTGGCGCGGGTGCGGGCGTCAGTGCCCACGCTGGTGACGATCAGAGTGGTCCAGTATCCGCGCCACGGCCGAACTCGCAGGCTTATCGCCTCGTCTTGACGACGCTGGCGGGCCAGCAGCCGGTTCGAGAGTCGGTAGCCGTCGGCCGACCGGACCAGGTCGCCGGCGCTGACCATCCGGGTCAGCGCGACCCGCAACGTTGTCTCCTTGATGCCAAAATCTGATGTCAGCCTTATCAATTCTGCTGCGCTGGCCCATGCTGGATGAGCGCCCAGCAGCACGCTGAGCACCACCGACCGGGCGGTCATGCGCGCCAACGTCTTTGGCATGGTCTAGACGCCGGATGCTTTGCGACCGTAGTCGCCGAACGGCTCGTCGCGGTGACGCACCGCTTCCCGGAACCCGTGCCCGGCCGCGTCGGCGACGAAGGCGTGACCCTCGGGCGTGTGCCGGGCTATGCCGTCGAACACGGTGCTGACCATCCTGCTGGTTGGCACACCCTGTTGCAGCAGCGCGGAATTGAGCGCGAGCTTGACCATGATCAGCTGGTTGACCGGGATAGCGGCGATGCGAGCCACCAGTCGCTCGGTGCGCTCGTCGAGGTCTTCCGGATCCGGCGCCTCGACCGCCAGCCCCCACTCCGCGGCTTGCGCCCCGGTGATGCAATCCCCGGTCAGCAGAAGGCGTTTGGCGCGCTGGTCGCCCAGCCGGTGCGCCCACAGACCCGCGGCCGGCACCCCCCACACCCGCGTCGGCGGGTAGCCGATCTTGGCGTCGGCGGCGGCGATCACCTGATCGGCGTGCAATGCGATATCGGTGCCGCCGGCCACGCAGTAGCCGTGGATCTTGACCACCGTCGGCTTGTCGGCGTGCATCAGGGACGAGAACCCACGCACAAACCGGCTCATCATCTGGTAGTCGATCATCGGGTCCCACGGCTGGTTGGGCAGGTGGTTGACCGCCTGGGTCTTGCCGTCCAGCACCGTGCCTTGGTAGGGGCCGGTTCCGCCCGCCGGGGAAGTCCGGTCGGCGTAGGCGCTCAAATCGAAGCCCGCGCAAAAGCCTTCGCCGCGACCGGACACCAGGATGACGTGGACGTTGGGGTCCAGATCGGCGCGTTCCACCAACGCCGACAGCTCCAGCGGGGTGTCGGCGATGATGGCATTGCCCTTCTCCGGCCGGTTGAAGGTGATCCGTGCAACCCGGTCGGTGACCTCGTAGGTCATGGTCTTCAGGTTGTCGAAGTCGACCGGTCTGATCGCGTGTGTCATCCCTTGACCAATGCTCGCTCGAGGATGGGCGCGAGATCCAGCCCGGCGGGCATGGTGCCGAAGGCACCGCCCCACTGGCCACCGACCCGGGTGGCCAGGAACGCCTCGGCCACAGCAGGATGCCCGTGGCGCACCAACAGTGAGCCCTGCAGCGCCAGGCAGATGTCCTCGGCGACCTTGCGGGCCCGGTAGGCGATGGTCTCGAGATCGTCGAACTGCGCGTTGAGTCGCTCGACGTGCGCGTCCAACCGCGAATCCTGACCGGCGGTCGTCGCCAGCTCGTCGAACAGCACCTCGACGCATTCAGGGCGAGTTGCCGTGGCGCGCAACGTGTCCAGCGCGCTGACATTCCCCGACCCCTCCCAGATGCCCATCAGCGGCGCCTCCCGGTACAGCCGTGGCATCCCGGAGTCCTCGACATAGCCGTTGCCGCCAAGGCATTCCAACGCCTCGGCCGCGTGCGGCGTGGAGCGCTTGCACACCCAGTACTTGCCGGCGGCCAGTCCGATGCGGCGCAGCAGCGTCTCCGTCTCGTCCCCGCGCACGGCGTTATCGGTGGCGCCGGCCATCCGCATCGCGACAATGGTGGCGGCCTCGGCCTCCACCGCCAGGTCGGCCAGCACGTTGCGCATCAGCGGCTGGTCGATCAGGTAGGCGCCGAAGGCCTTTCGGTGCTGGGCGTGATGGATGGCGTGGGTCAGGCCGGTGCGCATGCTCGTTGCACTGGCCAGGGTGCAGTCCAACCGGGTCAGGTTGACCATCTCGATGATCGTCGGCACGCCGCGCCCCTCCTCCCCGACCAACCACGCGGTGGCACCGTCGTATTCGACCTCGCTGGAGGCGTTGGCGTGGTTGCCCAGCTTGTCCTTGAGCCGCTGCAAAAACATCCGGTTGCGGGTGCCGTCGGGCAGCACCCGGGGCAGGAAGAAGCATGACAGCCCGCCCGGCGCCTGGGCGAGCACGAGGAAGATGTCGCACATCGGCGCCGAGGTGAACCACTTGTGACCGGTCAGGGTGTAGCTGCCATCGGCGTTGAGGATCGCCTGGGTGGTGCCGGCGCGCACGTCGGAGCCGCCCTGTTTCTCGGTCATCGACATGCCCGCGGTGATGCCTGCCTTCGTGGTCGGCACCCTCAGCTCCGGGTCGTACTCACGACTGGTCAGCAGCGGCTCGTAGGTGTTGGCCAGTTCGGGGTTGTGCCGCAGTGCCGGCACCACCGCATACGTCATCGAGATCGGGCACATGTGACCGGGCTCGATGGTCCACACTGAGGTTTTGGCGGCGCGGACGACATGCGCACCCGGCCGGTAATCGGCCCAGGGCGCGGCGTGCAGGCCATGGGAGATGGCGGTGCGCATCAGCTCGTGATAGGCCGGGTCGTACTCCACCTCGTCGATGCGGTGCCCGTAGCGGTCGTGGGTGTGCAGGATAGGCCGGTTGCGGTCGGCGAGCTCACCCCACCGTTGGGCCTGCTTCGAGCCGGAAATCGCGCCGAGCTCCGTCACCTCGTCTAGGCCCCATTGCCCGCCTTCGCGGATCAGCGCCTCGACGAGCACCGGCGACGACGCGGGGTTGTGGTTCTCCAGGGGCGGGACCTGGTTTGTGACGACATGAGTATCTGGCATGCCACCACTGTTACATTTTTTCCACAACCGCACAAGAGATGTAACGATCGCAGTTTCCTGGGGTGCAGGCTCTGCGGGCAGGTCAGCGGAGGTGAGATGCGAAGAACCGCCACAGCGCGCCGGTCGCGAACGGTGGCCAGCCGTGTCCGCCGCCGTCGACAGTGCTCAGCACGACGCTGCGACCGTCAGGGCAGTCCGCGGTCGATGTGGTTACCGGCCCGTCGCTAGATGTGACCGGTGGAGCGCACCGGTCGACATTGCGCCAGAACGCATTGATGTCGGGGACGGGTGGACCGTCGATATATGCAACGCCGGCGTTCGGTCCGCCATCGTAGCGGATCACCTGATCCGCCGTGCCGTGAATGTGCATGACGGACGTCGGGTGCGGGGCCGAGCAATGGCTGAGCTGAGTCGCCGCGACCGGCCCGATCGCAGCGAAGTTGCCTGAATTGCACGCCAGCGCGTAGGCCATCATCCCGCCGTTGCTGATACCGGCCGCGTAGATTCGGGCTGAGTCGATGCCGACATTTCTGCTGATAGCGTTGACCGCCGCGTTGATGAAACCGACGTCGTCGATATTTTCCTTTGCCGGCCGCCCGCAACAGCCATCGGCGTTCCAGGCTCGGCCAACACCGTCAGGGTAGGCCACAACGAACTTCGCGTCGTCAGCGAGTTCGTCCCAATCGTAACGGTTTTCGCACTGCTGCGCGTCGCCGAAACACCCGTGCAGCATGACCACCAATGGCGCGGGTGTCGGCAGACCGGCCGGCAGGTAGACACGGTAGCTGCGGTCCAGGCCGCCGAAACTGATGCTATGGACGCTGGTGCCGGCGCTGAAGCTTCGTGGTGCCGCCGAACGGCCCCCCGCGCAAGCCGACAACACGAGCAGCACAGCGAACGCCGCGGCCAGTCGAGCAAACATTGCTAACCGGCCACGTGTGCGCGCAGGAAGGCGATGTCGTCCTTGCGGCCCTCGTCGGCGGTTTCACAGATGACCGGCGCATCGGCTGCCTTGACCACCGCCACCAGCAGCTCCGGATCGATCTGGCCAGCGCCGATGTTGGCGTGGCGGTCCGCGCCCGAGCCTGCCGCGTCCCTCGAGTCGTTGCAGTGCACCAGGTCGATGCGGCCGGTGATTCCCTTGATGCGATCCACCGCGTCGACCAGCGCCTCGCCGGCCGCCCAGGCGTGGCAGGTATCCAGACAGAAGCCGATGCCGGTGTCGCCGATGTGGTCCCAGAGCCGGGCGATGGTGTCGAAGTGGCGGGCCAGTGCGTGGTCGCCGCCGGCGGTGTTCTCGAGGTAGACGGGGAGATCGGTCTCGAGCCGGTCGAGGGCTTTGCGCCAGCGGGCATACCCGGCTTCCAGGTCGTCATCGTCGGCCACGTACCCACCGTGGACGATCACTGCTGCAGCGCCGATGTCGGCCGCCGCGTCACACGTCTCCTGCAGGATCTTGCGCGACGGGATCCGTATCCGGTTATTCGCCGATGCGACGTTGATCAGATAGGGCGCGTGCACATACACCGGCACTGAGGACTCCCGCAGCCGGGCGGCGTCGTCGCGCGGCTTGGGCTTCTTCCAGCTCTGCGGGTTGCCCAGGAAGATCTGCACGACGTCGGCGCCCTCGGCCTCGGCCGCGGCCAGCGGGTCCTGTGGGCTGACGTGCGAACCGATGAGCACGTCGGTCAGTCTAGGCCGCCCGCCCAGTGTGCACGTACTACGGCATTTCGAAAATCTCGCAACCAGTTCACGCTGGGCGTACGAAGAAGCCCCCGAGAGCCCTCGGGGGCTTCTTCGTCGCTACTTACCGGTAGTCCGAGTATCCGTAGTCGTCCAGCGGAACCGCGGCTCCGGTGGCTTGGCCGAAGTCCGGGCTGTAGTACTGATCCTCGTAGGACGGGATCGTGTACGCCGCCGCCCGGGCCTCCTCGGTGGGCCGCACCTGAATGTTGCGGTAGCGGCTGATACCGGTACCGGCCGGGATCAGCTTGCCGATGATCACGTTCTCCTTCAGACCGTTGAGCCGGTCGCTGCGGCGGTTGATCGCCGCATCGGTCAGCACCCGGGTGGTCTCCTGGAACGACGCCGCCGACAGCCACGAGTCGGTGGCCAGCGACGCCTTCGTGATGCCCATCAGCACCGGGCGCCCGGCCGCGGGCTCCCCGCCCTCGGCCACTACCCGACGGTTTTCGGCCTCGAACTCCGAACGGTCGATCAGCGAGCCGGGCAGGAACTCCGTCGAACCCGAATCGATGATCGTCACGCGGCGCAGCATCTGCCGGACGATCACCTCGATGTGCTTGTCGTGGATCGACACGCCCTGAGCCCGGTAGACCTCCTGGACCTCACGGACGAGGTGGATCTGCACCTCGCGGGGGCCTTGCACCCGCAGCACCTCGTGCGGGTCGGCGGAGCCTTCCATCAACTGCTGGCCCACCTCGATGTGGTCGCCGTCGGCCAGCACCCGTTCGGTGCCGTCATCGTGCTTGAACACCCGCAGCCGCTGCCGCTTGGAGAGCTTGTCGTAGACCACTTCCTCGCCACCGTCGTCGGGGACGATGGTGATCTTGTAGAAGCGTTCGCCCTCCTCGAGCCGGACCCGCCCGGTGACCTCAGCGATCGGCGCCTTGCCCCGCGGCACCCGGGCCTCGAACAGCTCCTGCACCCGCGGCAGACCACTGACGATGTCCTCACCAACACCACCCTGGTGGAAGGTACGCATGGTCAGCTGCGTGCCGGGCTCGCCGATGGACTGGGCCGCCACGATGCCGACGGCTTCGCCGATGTCGACCAGCTTGCCGGTGGCCATGGACCGCCCGTAGCAGGTCGCGCACACGCCGAATCCGGTGGCGCAGGTCAGCACCGAGCGCACCTTCACCTGCGTGATGCCCGCCGCCAGCAGCGCGTCGATCTCCGGGTCGCCCAGGTCCTGACCGCGCTCGACGATGACGTTGCCGTCCTTGTCGACCGCGTCGGCACCGAGCGTGCGCGCATACGCCGACGTCTCGATGTACGGGTCGCGAATCAATGTACCGTCGGGCTGACGCTCGGCCAACTCCACGACGATCCCGCGCTCGGTGCCGCAGTCGCCCTCGCGGACGATGACATCCTGCGACACGTCCACCAGACGCCGGGTCAGGTAGCCCGAGTCGGCGGTCCGCAACGCGGTGTCCGCCAGGCCCTTCCGCGCGCCGTGGGTGTTGATGAAGTACTCCAGCACCGTCAGGCCCTCGCGGAACGACGATTTGATCGGCCGCGGGATGAACTCGCCCTTCGGGTTGGTCACCAGGCCCTTCATGCCGGCCAGCGTGCGGGTCTGGGTGAAGTTACCGGTAGCACCCGAGTCGACGATCATGATGATCGGGTTGTCGTCGGGGTAGTACTCCCGCAGCCGCTGACCGACATCGTCGGTGGCTTCCTTCCAGATCTCCACCAGCGCCTCGTTGCGTTCGTCATGGTTCAAAGCACCACGCTGGAACTGCTTTTCGACCTTGTCGGCGCGCTCTTCGTAGGCGTCCAGGATCTCCTGCTTGCCCGGCGCCACCAGCACGTCAGCCATCGACACGGTGACACCCGAGCGGGTGGCCCAGTAGAAGCCGGCGTCCTTGAGCTTGTCGACGGTCTGCGCGACCACGATCATCGGGTAGCGCTCGGCCAGGTCGTTGATGATGGTGGCCTGCACCTTCTTGTGCATCTGCTTGTTGACGAACGGGTAGCCCACCGGGAGCAGCTCGTTGAACATCACCCGCCCCAGCGTGGTCTCCGCCATCCAGGAGTCGCCCGGGTGCCAACCGTTTTGGCCGAACAACTCGGGCTTGAGGTCGGCAGGCGGGCGCAGCTGCGAGAGCCGAACCTTGATCTTGGCACGCACGGAAAGCGCCCCACGGTCCATCGCCATGATGGCCTCGGCCGGGGACGAGTAGACGCCGCGTTCCGGTGAGTCCTTGCTGGCCGGCTGGTATTCGCCGGTGTCGCCGGGAACTTCGGTGGTCAGGTAGTACAACCCGGTCACCATGTCCAGCCGCGGCATCGCCAGCGGACGGCCCGACGCCGGGGACAGGATGTTGTTGGATGACAGCATCAGGATGCGGGCCTCAGCCTGCGCCTCGGCGGATAGCGGCAAGTGCACCGCCATCTGGTCGCCGTCGAAGTCGGCGTTGAACGCCTCGCAGACCAACGGGTGCAGCTGAATCGCCTTGCCTTCCACCAACATCGGCTCGAAAGCCTGGATGCCCAGCCGGTGCAGGGTGGGCGCGCGGTTGAGCAGCACCGGATGCTCGGCGATGACCTCTTCGAGCACATCCCACACCTGCGGACGCTGGCGCTCCACCATCCGCTTGGCGCTCTTGATGTTCTGCGCGTGGTTGAGGTCGACAAGCCGCTTCATCACGAACGGCTTGAACAGCTCCAGCGCCATCAGTTTGGGCAGGCCGCACTGGTGCAACTTGAGCTGCGGGCCGACCACGATCACGGAACGGCCCGAGTAGTCGACGCGCTTACCAAGCAGGTTCTGCCGGAACCGGCCCTGCTTGCCCTTGAGCAGATCAGACAGCGACTTCAGCGGACGGTTGCCCGGCCCGGTGACCGGGCGGCCGCGACGGCCGTTGTCGAACAGCGCGTCCACCGACTCCTGCAGCATCCGCTTCTCGTTGTTGACGATGATCTCGGGTGCGCCCAGGTCGATAAGCCTCTTGAGCCGGTTGTTGCGGTTGATCACGCGCCGGTACAGGTCGTTGAGGTCGCTGGTGGCGAACCGGCCACCGTCGAGCTGCACCATCGGTCGCAGCTCCGGCGGGATCACGGGGACCGCGTCAAGCACCATGCCCATCGGCGAGTTGCCAGACTGCTGGAACGCGGCGACCACCTTCAGCCGCTTCAGCGCACGAAGCTTCTTCTGCCCCTTGCCGTTTCGGATGACCTCGCGCAGCGCCTCGGCCTCGGCGTCGATATCGAAGTTCTCGATGAGCTTCTGGATCGCCTCGGCGCCCATCGAGCCGGTGAAGTACTCGCCGTAGCGGTCGACCAGCTCGCGGTAGAGGTTCTCGTCGACGATGAGCTGCTTGGGGGCCAGCTTGGTGAAGGTGTTCCAGATGTCCCCCAGCCGATCCAGCTCACGCTGCGCGCGGTCGCGGATCTGGCGCATCTCCCGCTCGCCGCCGTCGCGCACCTTCCGCCGTGCGTCCGCTTTCGCGCCCTCGGCCTCCAGATCGGCCAGGTCGGCCTCCAGCTTCTGCGCGCGCGCCTCGAGCTCGGCGTCGCGCTGGTCCTCAACGGCCTTGCGCTCCATGGCCATCTCAGCCTCAAGCGTCGACAGCTCGTTGTGCCGCATCTCCTCGTCGACCTCGGTGATCACATACGCGGCGAAGTAGATGATCTTCTCGAGATCCTTGGGCGCCAGGTCCAGCAGGTAGCCGAGTCGGCTCGGCACGCCCTTGAAGTACCAGATGTGCGTGACCGGTGCGGCCAGCTCGATGTGGCCCATCCGTTCGCGGCGCACCTTGGCGCGGGTCACCTCGACGCCGCAGCGCTCGCAGATGATGCCCTTGAAACGCACGCGCTTGTACTTGCCGCAGTAGCACTCCCAGTCGCGAGTCGGTCCGAAGATCTTCTCGCAGAACAGGCCGTCCTTCTCCGGCTTCAGCGTGCGATAGTTGATGGTCTCCGGCTTCTTGACCTCGCCGTAAGACCACTGCCGGATGTCGTCCGCGGTGGCCAGGCCAATGCGGAGTTCATCGAAGAAGTTGACGTCTAGCACGTAACTCCCTTTCCCCTTTCGGGTTTAATAACTAGAGGTTTAAGCCAGGTCCTCGACGGACGCGGATTCGTTGCGGGACAAGTTGATTCCCAGGTTCGCCGCGGCCCGCTCCAGATCTTCGTCCTCGCCTTCACGCAACTCGATCGCCGCACCGTCGCTGGAAAGCACCTCGACGTTGAGGCACAGCGACTGCAGCTCTTTGAGCAGCACCTTGAACGACTCTGGGATACCCGGCTCGGGGATGTTCTCGCCCTTGACGATCGCCTCGTACACCTTGACCCGGCCGACGGTGTCGTCGGACTTGATCGTCAACAGCTCCTGTAGCGTGTACGCCGCGCCATAGGCCTGCATGGCCCAGCACTCCATCTCGCCGAACCGCTGGCCACCGAACTGCGCCTTACCGCCCAGCGGCTGTTGGGTGATCATCGAGTACGGGCCGGTGGAGCGCGCGTGGATCTTGTCGTCCACCAGGTGGTGCAGCTTCATGATGTACATGTAGCCGACCGTCACCGGGTACGGGAACGGCTCGCCGCTGCGGCCGTCGAACAGCACCGCCTTGCCGTCCTTGTCGACAAGCACGTCCCGGTCGCGGTTGGGCAGCGTCGAGGACAGCAGGCCCTGCAGCTCCGCCTCGTGGGCGCCATCGAACACCGGGGTCGACACGATCGCGTTCGGCTCGGCCTCCAGCAGCTCCTCGGGCAGCCGGGCGGCCCAGTCCGGCACGCCGCCTGTGGTGTCGATTTTCCAACCGCTGTGCGCGCACCAGCCGAGGTGGGTCTCCAGGATCTGGCCGATGTTCATCCGGCGTGGCACACCGTGGGTGTTGAGGATGATGTCCACCGGGGTGCCGTCGGGCAGGAACGGCATGTCCTCGACCGGCAGGATCTTGCCGATCACACCCTTGTTGCCGTGCCGACCGGCCAGCTTGTCGCCGTCGGAGATCTTGCGTTTCTGCGCCACGTTGACACGCACCAACTCGTTGACGCCGGCGGGCAGCTCGTCGTCGTCCTCGCGAGAGAACACGCGGATGCCGATCACCTTGCCGGATTCACCGTGCGGCACCTTCAGCGAGGTGTCGCGGACCTCACGAGCCTTCTCACCGAAAATCGCCCGCAGCAGCCGTTCCTCCGGGGTCAGCTCGGTCTCTCCCTTCGGGGTGACCTTACCGACCAGGATGTCCCCGTCACGGACCTCGGCGCCGATGCGCACGATGCCGCGCTCGTCGAGGTCGGCCAGCACCTCGTCGGAGACGTTCGGAATGTCTCGGGTGATCTCCTCGGCACCCAGCTTGGTGTCGCGGGCGTCGATCTCGTGCTCCTCGATGTGGATTGAGGTGAGGATGTCCTCCTCGACGAGACGGTTGGAAATGATGATCGCGTCCTCGTAGTTGTGGCCTTCCCACGGCATGATCGCCACCAGCAGGTTCTTCCCCAGCGCCATCTCGCCCTGGTCGGTGCACGGACCGTCGGCGATCACCTGGCCGGCCTCCACCCGGTCGCCGGCGTCCACGATCGGACGCTGGTTGGAGCAGGTGCCGTGGTTGGAGCGGGCGAACTTGCGCATCCGGTAGGTGTGCCGGGTGCCGTCGTCGGCCATCACCGTGATGTAGTCGGCGGAGATCTCCTCGATGACGCCGCCCTTGTCGGCGACGACGACGTCTCCGGCGTCGATCGCGGCACGCAGCTCCATACCGGTGCCCACCAGCGGCGCCTCGCTGCGCACCAGCGGAACCGCCTGGCGCTGCATGTTGGCACCCATCAGGGCGCGGTTGGCGTCGTCGTGCTCGAGGAACGGGATCAGGGCGGTGGCCACCGACACCATCTGGCGCGGCGAGACGTCCATGTAGTCCACTTCGGACGAGGACACGTACTCGACCTCGCCCGCCTTGCGGCGGACCAGGACGCGTGGCTCGGTGAACCGGCCCTCGTCATCGATCGGCGAGTTGGCCTGGGCCACCACGTGGCGGTCCTCCTCGTCGGCGGTCAGGTACACGATCTCGTCGGTGACCACACCGTCGACCACCTTGCGGTACGGCGTTTCGATGAACCCGAACGGGTTGACCCGCGCGTACACCGACAGCGAGCCGATCAAACCGATGTTCGGGCCCTCCGGGGTCTCGATCGGACACATCCGCCCGTAATGGCTCGAGTGCACGTCGCGGACCTCCAGCCCGGCGCGCTCACGGGACAGACCGCCCGGACCCAGCGCCGAAAGCCGGCGCTTGTGGGTCAGGCCCGACAGCGGGTTGTTCTGGTCCATGAACTGGGACAGCTGGCTGGTGCCGAAGAACTCCTTGATCGCGGCGACCACCGGCCGGATGTTGATCAGCGTCTGCGGCGTGATCGCCTCGACGTCCTGAGTGGTCATCCGCTCGCGGACCACCCGCTCCATCCGCGACATGCCGACCCGGATCTGGTTCTGGATCAGCTCGCCGACAGTGCGCAGCCGGCGATTGCCGAAGTGGTCGATGTCGTCGATTTCCACCGGCACTTCGACACCGCCCGGAGGCGTCATCGTGGGGTGTCCCTCATGCAGGCGCACCAGGTATTCGATGGTGGCGACGATGTCGTCTTCGGTCAGCGTCGTTGTGATCATCGGATTCTCGGTGCTCAGGCCCAGCTTCTTGTTGACCTTGTAGCGACCGACACGGGCCAGGTCGTAGCGCTTCTCCTTGAAAAACAGGTTCTCCAGCAGGGTCTGCGCGGACTCTTTGGTCGGAGGCTCGCCCGGGCGCAACTTGCGGTAGATGTCCAGCAGCGCCTCGTCGGTGCCGACGGTGTTGTCCTTCTCCAGCGTCGACATCATGATTTCGGAGAAACCGAACCGCTCGGTGATCCGCTCGTTGGTCCACCCCAGCGCCTTGAGCAGCACGGTGACCGGCTGGCGGCGCTTGCGGTCGATGCGCACACCCACGGTGTCGCGCTTGTCGACGTCGAACTCCAGCCACGCACCGCGGCTGGGGATCACCTTGACGCTGTGCAGCGTCTTCTCCGTGGACTTGTCGATGGTCTCGTCGAAGTACACCCCCGGCGAGCGCACCAGCTGGCTGACGACCACCCGCTCGGTCCCGTTGATGATGAACGTGCCCTTCTCGGTCATCATCGGGAAGTCGCCCATAAACACCGTCTGGCTCTTGATCTCGCCGGTGTTGTTGTTGATGAACTCGGCCGTCACAAACAGTGGGGCCGCGTACGTCATGTCCTTGTCTTTGCACTCGTCGACGGGCGCTTTGACCTCGTCG
>Ga0187766_10001096_pt1 | contig 15743 bp, 15 predicted proteins | sample 0216_QUI02_MP05__4_FD_132971 | JGI IMG/M metagenome (GOLD analysis project Ga0187766, IMG submission 132971) | Tropical peat soil microbial communities from peatlands in Department of Meta, Colombia - 0216_QUI02_MP05_20_MG | ecosystem: Environmental > Terrestrial > Soil > Wetlands > Peat ... | reverse complement strand
TAGGACCACGACACGTCGAAAAACTCATCGCCGGCCTTGGGGCGACCAGCCCAAAGGCTCACCGAAGCGCGGGAAACCGGGTCGGTGGCGCCTTCCAGCGCAAGTCTCAACCCACCGGCCATGCTCATCAGCGTAGCTCGGCTGCCGCTGCCTCCACGCATGAAACACTCGCGCAAGCGCGCGCGAATATACGCTGCCCCTCGGCGACCTGTCGGTCACCGAGGTCTGTATGGCGGTCGGGTGTACGTCGCTCGGCTGGTTCAGCGCACGCTTCACCCAGCTGGTGGGCGAGACGCCCACCGCCTACCGGGCCCGTGACCACAGCGCGCTCGCGGGCGTGCCGGGCTGCATCGCCAAGGACCTCACCCGCCCGAGCCTCGAGCCGAGCGCGACCGGGGCAGTGGGAATGGCGCTGGCGCCCTTGCCTTGCGGGCATGAATCTCGGGCATGAATCTCACTCTTTCCCAATGCTTCGTCCTGGTCCATGACCCAGACCTCGCACTGGCCTTCTACCGCGACACGCTCGGCCTCGAACTGCGCAACGACGTCGCCCGCGGACAGTTCCGCTGGATCACGGTCGGCGCTTCCTCCCAGCCCAGCGTCGCGATCGTCCTCACGAACTACCTGAACGGTAGCCCCGCCGACGGCGACGCGCTCGCCGCGCTCGTCGTCAAGGGCGCCATGAACGGCGTCCACTTCCACACCGACGAGCTCGACGCCACGTTCGAGAAGCTGCGCGCCTCGGGCGCCGAGATCGTGCAGGAGCCAGCCAAGCAGCCGTGGGGCACGCGCGACTGTGCCGTGCGTGACTCCTCCGGCAACCTGGTGCGCATCGACCAGCCGTCCGCCGGATAGCTACGGCCCGGGCACGGACCACGACGCCGCAGGCGCCGTCACCGCGCGCCCCGCTGCGCTCGAGCTCGTCGGCCCGCCCGACCAGCGGCCAGCTCAGGGGCGATGTCCGTGACGTCACCCAATCACCTCGACGTTGCTCGTGAGAGACAACCTGACAGTAGCCCGTCGAGGCGCTCGCATTCGCGGCGGTGTCAGGACCGCGCCTCGCTGGTGCACTGGTCCCGTAGTGACGGCGCTGCACGCCGGCGAGCGTACCGTGTGCCCGTTCTCGCGGATGAGACCCGATCGAAACCGAGTAGCGATGGAACTGACAAGAGAACAGATCGTCGCGCTGTGGGACGAGCACCAGCGGTGCGAATTCGAGCTGCGCGACGTTGAAACGATGCTCGCGACGATGAGCGAGAGGCCCCACATCCTCAACGTCCCTGATCGCCGACGAGCGCGCCACCGTCTTCGGCCGTGAGACAGCGCTCGCGCTGGCCGCCGCAGCCTGGACCGGCGACTCGGCCCGATCACATCCGCCACCCGCCTGATCACTTCCGCCACCCGCCCGATCACATCCGCCGCCTGCGAACCGCGCCGGGCGAGCCCGGCACCATAGCGCCGATGAACGCCGCCATCGCGCCCATGAGCCGGGGCTCCGGACGCCCGGGTGGGCCAACCCTCCCGCCGTGCGGATCCGGCTCATGGGAATTCCATGCGTCGCGTGGTCAACCCGCGACGACGTACGGGAACTCCTCGTCCCGTAGATCCTTGGCCACAGAGGGCCTCAGCCCCGAGGGCACGCCCGTGTTGAGGACGAGGGACAGCATTGCCTCGGGCGCGTTGTCGGCCAGCGTCCGACCGTTGAACCCGGCGAAGCTGTACGTCGCAGGCGTCCCCACCACGTAGGGCAGTAGGTCGGGGAACAGCGCCCGGGCCACGGTCTGGCCGTAGCCCTGCGGGTCGTCTGAGGTCCCACTGGCCGACACGACGGCCGCGACCTGGTCTCCGATGTACCTGCCGACGGCCTCGAAGTCTTCCGACGGGTGCCTGGTGTTGGCGGGGTTGTCGAACTTGGTGTCGTCTGGCCAGAAGATCGGCCACATCATCGGGTGCCCGGCGCGGTTGATCTGCCGCCAGCCGCCCGCGTCGGTGGCGAGCTTCGTGGCGCACCAGACGCCGACGTGGGCACCGGGCCGCAGTTTGGGGTGTTGGTTGGAGACCTCCAGCACGATCGATTCGACGGTCGTGTTGGCGAAGCTGTTCTGAGCGCCTTCCGGCCGCCACGCCGAGAGGTCCGGCGCGGTCCCGTCCTTGACGGCCGCGTTGATTTTGAACAGCAGCGACAGGTCGATGTAGAACCAATCGTTGATACGCCCTGCCCAGATTCGGACCTTGCCGTCGCTGGCCGCCTCGCCCGTCCGCCCCTCGAGCACAAGTTCGCCGGCTGCCGAGTCCTCGCGCGCCTCGTCGCCGCTGAGAAAGCGGAGCTGGAGCGCCTGTCGCCCGCCAGAGTCCCGTTCGCCGAAGGACACCCGGTAGGTCAACTCTTCGAAGTCCGCGCCATCGAAGTGCACCTTGAACTCGTAGTGCGCCTCCGGGTGGAAGCCAGGCTGGACGTTGGGCTCGGTGATTGTCGAGTTGACGTCCATGACGAAGACCGTGCTGCCGTTGGCTGGGAAAACGCACAAGTCGTCGATATAAAGCTGGCCGTTCTGGCGTGCGAGAGGCGTATCGAGGTGATGCGACACGGGACACTCCTATCTTTCCGGTGGTGCGGGCAGGGTCGGTCTGCGCCAGGAAGGAAGGCACGGCCGTGCTCAGGCGGTTGCGAATCCGAACGTCCTGGCGTTACCACTGTCGAAGCTCTTCTCGCGCGTGGCCGATTTCTTCACTTCCGTGTTCCGTTTGCGTGACGACGGGCGTGGTGAAGTCTAGGGAGGTCGCGGGTCGGGTCGCTTGTAGCGGCAAGTGCCGGTTGTTGCGGACACGAACAGCGGGATCTCGGCGAACCGCACGGTCGGTCGGGATCGGACCGACTCGGCGCATGTACCTGCCGCGTGTCTGTCGCGAGATGCGCCCTACACTTCTTGGTGCCGGCCCGCTGGGCGGGCCGCTGACTTGGCTGACCTAGGGGCTTTGCTTGGAGGTTGATAGCGACACCGGGAAGCTCGACCGCTACGTGCCCCGGATGCTGCTCCGGCGCCTCGTCGAGCCGCCGCCGAATCGGCTCATGGAAGCACTCGAAGGCACGATGGTGTTCGCGGATGTGTCGGGCTTTACAGCGCTTGTCGGAGCGACTTGCCAGCAGCGGCAACGAGGGCGCTGAGCAGCTGGTCGACACGATCAACGCGTGCTTTTCGGCGCTGCTCGCCGACGCGTCGGCTAGCGGTGGCTCGCTGCTGAAGTTCGGTGGGGATGCGCTGCTGCTGTGGTTCGAGGGCGAGCAGCATGCGCTCAGGGCGTGCTCCTCGGCGGTCGCAATGCGGCGCACCCTCCGCGACGTTGGCCGGATCCGCGCCGGCGCGGGCAATGTCGTGCTGCGGATGTCCGTCGGCGTCCACAGTGGCTCGTACGCGATGTTCCTCGTCGGCGGATCGCATCGAGAGCTGTTGATCGGCGGCCCGGCGACCAGCACCGTGGTCGCGATGGAGAACATCGCGTCGGCGGGGCAGATCCTCGTCAGCGCGGACACCGCCAGGCTGCTGCCGCGCGGCTGCTTGGGCGCCGAAGCCGGATCGGGCGTGCTCCTCGCCCGGACCCCCCGACCGTCGATTGGATTCCGCCGGATGGGCTCGCGGCGCCATCCGTCGGGGCGATTGCCGATTGCCTCTCGACCGTCGTCCGCGCACATCTGCTCGGCGGGCACCCCGCGCCGGAGCACCGGACCGCCACGATCGCGTTTCTCCAGTTCGGAGGGCTCGATCGGCTGATCGAGCAGCAGGGGATCGACAGTGCCGCCGGGCGGCTCGACGAGCTCGTACGCCTCATCCAAGGCGCAGCCGAGCGCTACGACGTGTGCTTCCTTGACTCCGACGTCTCCTTGGACGGGGGAAGATCAGGCTGAGCGCCGGGGCTCCGCGCGTCGTCGGCGAGGACGAAGAGCGAATGCTGCTCACGCTGCGGCAGATCATCGAGGCGGGTCCATCGCTACAGGCTCATGTCGGGGTGAACCGCGGGCCGGTATTCACCGGGGAGGTCGGTCCCGTGTACAGACGGTGGTACGCAGTGATGGGCGACACCGTCAATCTCGCGGCGCGTCTGAGCGGCAAGGCGCCCGCCGGGCATATCTATGCCACGCGTGAGGTTCTGCACCGCGCGAAGACGAGCTTTCAGCAGACGGCCGTGGAGCCGTTCTCGGTCAAGGGAAAGGCACGGCCGGTGCAGGCGTGGGACGTCGGTCCGCCCGTCCGGGCAGCTCCCCGAGCAACCGCCAAGCCCCAGTTGCCACTCGTCGGGCGCGAGCGCGAGCTTGATCTGCTGCGCGGCGCCGTCGCGGAAGCGGGGCGAGGCTCCGGGGCGCTGATCGAGCTCGTGGGCGAGACGGGGAGCGGCAAGTCGCGGTTGCTGGCCGAGGCACAAAAGCTGGGCCACGGAATGCGGGTGCTGCACTCGACATGTGAGGTCTACTGGCGCGAGACACCGTACGCGGTATGGCGGGATCTGCTGCGCCAGCTGCTAGGTCTCGGGTGGGAGGATGCGGAAGGCATCGTGCTCGAGCGGCTCGAAGCCGAGATCCAGCGCACCGAGCCCGATCTGCTCCCCTGGCTTGCCCTGATCGCGATCGTGCTCGACGTGGAGGTACCGTCCAGCACCGAGGTCGAGCAACTCGCCCCGGAGTCCCGCTCGGCAAAGCTGCACGAGGTCGTGCTGCGGTTCCTCGCTCGGGCGTTGATGGTCCCGACGATCATCGCGGTCGAGCATTCGCACCTGATGGACGCGGCGTCGGCGGCGCTGTTCGAGGCGCTGGCGCGCGCGCTCGCGTCCTCGGCGTGGGTGGTGCTCGTGACGCGCCGCGATGTGCCAGGCGGCGTGGATCTCGCCAACCATCCGCATCCTCGGATCGAGTTGAGCCCCCTCTCGCTCGAGGAAGTGCGGACGCTTGCGCTCACCACTCCAGAGGCAGCGAAGGTGCCCCCTCACGTGGTGGAGCTTGCCGTCGAGCGCGCGGGTGGGAGCCCTGAGTTCCTGCTCGACCTGTTGGCAGCAGCCTCGGCCGGCGATCGCGAACAGCTTCCGGACAGCGTCGGCGCCGCGACGATGGCGCGCATCGATGCGCCGGATCCGCGCGACGGCGCCGTCGTTCGCCGAGCGGCCGTGCTCGGTCTGACGTTTCACCCGCGGCGCCTGGCGGACGTCGTCGCAGCCGACATGGCCATGCCCGAAGAGGGGTTCTGGGAGCGGCTGTCCGACGTCTTTGCACGCGAGGCCGACGGTCACGTGCGATTCATCCGCCCCGCGCTGCAGGAGGTCGCCTACGCGAGCTTGCCCTTCAAGCTCCGTCGGGAGCTGCACGCCGCGGTCGGGCTGAGGCTGGAGGGCGACCAGGGTCACGACCTCGATGCCGACCCCGCGGTCCTCTCCCAGCACTTCGCCCTTGCGGGCGACCATGCACGGGCGCACCGGTACGCGATGCTCGCCGCCAAGCGCGCGACCGAGCGGTTCTCCCACGCTGACGCGGCGCGGCTGTACCGAAGGGCGATCGATGCCGGCCGAGCGGATGGACACGCGGCCGACGCGGAGGCGATAGCGGATGCCTGGGAGCAATTGGGCGAGTCGCTGCGGTGTATCGGAGAACCGGCTCCGGCGGCGCGGGCGCTGACCCAGGCCCGCCGACTGTTCCGGAACGATCCGGTGGCCCAGGCCCGGCTGTACTACCGCCACGCGGTTGTTGGCTTCTATACAGGCTCGACCATCGCGGCTGTGCGCTGGTTGAGTCGCGGATTAAGGTACGCAGAGACGCTCCAAGGCACCGAGGCGGCGGCGTGGCGCGCGCGGATGCGCTCGTACCTTGCGGGGATCCGCAACCGGCAAGGACGCTGGGCGGAGGCGATCTCGGCCTGTCGCGAGGTGATCTCCGAAGCGGAGCCGCTCGGAGAGCTGAGTGCGCTCGCGCACGCCTGCTACGCGCTCGACTGGGCGCTGGTCGAGTCAGGACGCCGGGACGAGGCCACGTATTCCGCGCGGGCGCTCGAGATCTACCGGCAGCTAGGGGATCCCGAACACGAGTCAACGGTGCTCAACAACCTCGGCGGGTTTGCCTACTGGGACGGCCGCTGGGACGAGGCGATCGCGCTGTATCGCCGCTCGGGCGCCGCCAGCGAGCGGGCCGGACGCCCCGCCCTCGTTGCGAGAACCGACGGCAACGTGGGCGAGATCCTCTCCGACCAGGGCCACCTCAAGGAAGCCGAGGAGCACCTGCAGCGTGCGCGGCGGGTATGGAACGCGACGGGCCTCCGACAGGAAGTTGCTGTGGCCGACACGTCGCTGGCTCGGTTGGCGGTGCGCCGCGGGGACCACCAGGAAGGCGTGGACATGCTCGAGGCCGCGATGGCCGAACTTCGCCGGTTCAGAATGGACGCGTACGCCGACCTCGCGCTGGCGCTGCTTGCCGAAGCCGAGGCGTTTTCTGGGGACCCGGCGCGGGCGGCAAGAATCGCCAGTCGAGAGCTTCAAGCGAGCGAGCGTAACCGTCCGCTCCTCGAGCGGGTCAGCGGGATCGCGCTCGCTCGCCTCGGGCATGTCGATGAGGCAGGGCGCATGCTGATACGCGCGCTCGAGCACGCGCGCGAGCGCGGCGCCAGCTACGACATCGCAGCGACAGTAGATGTGTTGGACGCGCTCACCACAGCCAATCCCGAACTGCTGCGTGAGCGAGACGACATACTCGCTCGGCTGAAGATCAAGCAGTTGCCGACTCCGCGTCTGATCAGCTGAGAACGTGTGGGCCGCCAAGCGCGCGAGCACCTACAACAGCGCTCGGGCCTACCCGCCCATGTGCGGATCGCCGGGCAATCCCGCTGGGATCTGCGCCGTCAAGATCGTGTCAATCCCGGTTGTGCTGTTGGGGTCGTCGTTACTGGAGATCGACTCCACGCACGGTCCCGAAAGGCTTGAGCGCTGAAGCAATTGACACGAGGGCAGTAGCCCGATGAAGCCGGGCGTCCCGTCGGGCAGCGTGCCGGGCGGTGCCGGCTCGGGTTTGCCGGTTTCGGGGTTGATCGTGCTCGTATCGAACTCGTACGGTGCTCCGAAGCATGCCTCCACGAGGTCGGGACTTGTGTTCTCGATCGTGTAGGTGACGATCTTGCTCCGGTCGCTGGAACCCGCCACGAACTCAAACCAGTTCTGGTCCTGGCGCTTGTAGCCTGGGCAGGTCAGCGGTGTGCCCACGTCCACAGACTCGCTCAGGGTGTCCGGCGTCCCGCTCTCGGCGCTCGGACGCTCCACGTCCGCGCTCGCACCCGGTGACCCCGTTGCCGGGCATGGCTGGGCGCCGGGGATGAACGCGCACACCTGGAAGGTGCTCACGGACGTGCTCAGGCTGGTCGTGCAGGGCTGACTCGGCTGGCAGATCGTGGCCGTGTCGTCCTCGTCGAATGCGTTCGACGTCGCGTACGTGATCGGGGCTGTCGTCGAGGCCGTCAGCGCGTAGTCATTGGCGGCCTGGTTCAGCGTGAGCCCCTTGAACGTCGCCACGCCGCCGACCGCTTGTTCGACGGTGGTGCCACCGAGCGTCGCGCCGCCAGGGTTGCTGGTGAGGGTGACCTTTATGCGCACCGACATGTGCACCAGATTGCGGCTCCTGTTGACGACCTCGGCGGTTACCGGCGCTCCGGCTGGGTTGAAGGCGCTGCCCGTGATGGGCTCACGTATAACCGCGTTCTCCGGCTGCGTGACAAACCGGAGCGCGAGGGCGCACGGCACGGTTGTGGTCAAGCGGCTCGCGAGTTTGCAACGCCAGCTGCGGCCCTGTGGCGAGTCCGCGCTCCCATGCGGTCGAGCGCCAGCGACCCGGGGACGATGGGGTGCAGAGCACCGGGATCGCCGTGACCCGGACGGACAACGTCGCCCCCGGTCTCACCGAGATCCGGCGAAGCACGACCAGATTGCGCCCAACCCGCGCGGTGCCGCGCGCGCCCCGCGGGAGCACGGCGCGCACGAGCCTGAATCCAAACGGCGGTACGAGGTTCGCCGACTGCAGTGGCGTGCCGGGAGATGAGGTGTTCGTGACGGCGACGGCGAACGTCGTCGGACGCCCGGCGGGGGCGGACGCGGGAGAAACGACGACCGCGTAAGAGTGCCTGATGCGAACGGCTGCCGAGGCAGCTGAAGCGGCAACCGCCAGCGTCGCGCAGGCGAGCGCTGTCAATACGGCAATGGCACCCGCAAGCCCCCCTCGTCCAAGCTTCGTATGTCCCCTCTCAATCACCAGTGCAAGCGCGGACTCGTTCGCTGCTGGGCCCCCGGCGACGAGACACTATCGGCTAGCCCCATTTTCCGCAGTTCGGAGCCTCTACCTCTCCGGTTGCGGCCAGGGCGGCTGGATGCGTAGTAGCTCGAGGATGACCTGCTGGGTGGGGGTGAGCGGATCGAGTTCGATGCCGCGGTGGGTGTAGGTGAGGCCGAGCCCTTGGAAGGTGGCGAGGATGTTGGCGCCGGTGGGTTTGGCGAGCCGGCCTTCGGGCAGCAGCGGCAGCAGCTTGTGGTGGTGGCGGGGGTCGGCTGTGAGTGCTTGGCGGACGCCCGCTTCGACCAGCCCGAAGATCAACAGGGCGATCCCGACGATGCTGATCAGCGCGTAGATGCGGTCGTCGTTGTGCAGGAAGATGGGGCGGACCTTGAGTGTCTGTTTGAGGTCGCGGTGGCGGCGCTCGACGACCTCCTGGGCCTTGTAGACGCGCAGCACCTTTGCGGCGGTCGGCTTGCCGGGGAGGTTGGTCGCCAGCGCGTAGATTCCATCGGTGCGCGCAGCTTGCGCGATCGCCTGGTGGTTGCGCTCCCAGGTGATCGTCGGCTTGCCCTGCGCACTGGCGACGTCGACGTTGATCAGCCCTTGGATGTTGGTGCCGATGATCTGTCCGACCCGCCGGTGGACCTGGGTCTCCGTCTTGTAGTAGCACCCGTCGAGTCCGTTTCTGACGCGTTGTAGTTGCTCTTCTGCCGTGACCAGTGCACGCTCGCGGGCGGCGGCGACCTGCGCCTGCTCCTCGGAGGAGTGGATGTAGGCCACGCGGAACTGCTGTGGCTGGCCGGTGTCGGGATCCTCGACCTCCCAGGCGCACATCGCGCCTTTGTACTTGGTGCGCAGCTTGGCCGGCAGGCGGCGCTCGCGCTCTGCCACATGCCGGATCGGCGCCAGGCGCTTGGGGCCGAGCTCCTGCAGGTAGCGCTCCTGAAAGCCGGTCGAGGTCTTCAACGGGACGATGAACCGCAGCCCCGCGCGGTCGATCTGACACAGCGACTTGGGCTGCCCGAGGGCCGAATCGCACACCATCAGCATCCCCGGCTTTGCGAACTTCACCAGCCGCTCCAGCGAAGCGCCGACCAGCGCCAGCTCAGAGCAGTTGCCAGGATCCGGGCGCAGATACAGCGAGACGCCATCGCCGGTGCACGCCTGCAAGGTGCGGACCTGCCGGGCGACGTGACGGTCAGACCCCCACCCCTTCTGGACCAGCGCCGAGTGCTCGTACGCGCCCTCCACCCGCACCGTGGTCAGATCGACATGCAGCCGCCCCGCGTCAGCGCCGAACCGCTCGATCGCCCGCGCGGCCAACAGCCCGCGCACGTGCTCGGCATACACCGCGAAGCGCTCAAGCGCTCTGCCCAGCCGATCGTCGTTGAGCAGCTGCGGCGCGATCCCCAACAGCTCCCGGACCGCCGCGCCCGACGCCCAGCCGGCGATGTCATACAGCGGCGAGGGCGAACACAGCCGGCTGGCCACCAGTGCACACACGACCTCGCCGACCGACAGCTCCGAGCGCTCAGACCGCGGCAGCGAGCGGTCGACCGTCCCGGCCACATCGAGCTCGGCCAAGAAGTGCCGGGCCAGCAGCAGCGCCCCCACCTCGCGCCGCGCCCCAACCAGCGGGGGATCCAGCCGCGCGAATGCGCCCGCCAGCTTCTCCAACTGGCCCGAGTCCTTCAGCTCCTCCTTGCGCCCCAGGTTTGCCACAACGCGATGGCGTACACGGCCGCGCTCGTCGCGATACCCCTCCACCAGTTGAACGTACGTGTAGGCACGTTTCCCGCGCCGCACGGTGGTCTCCTTGACGAACATGTTGCCACAACACTAATACGCCCATCGGACGGACAACAGCCAGACTACACTCAGTGTTGCCACAACAGCCAGACCCCTCGCAGCCCACAACAGCCCCCAAACCCCGAAAAACGCAGGACCAGCCGCCCGCCTAACCCCACTCAACCGCGGAAAACGGGGCTAGCAGCGCATGGGACCTTATCGGGTAGTTGCGGACGTTGCAAAGCCTCCAGCACGCCTCGACCTGCTCGCCTGCCGCCGATGCGCACCGTCGCAAGCGGACAGCGCCGCGTTTGATGCGGGCGCGCGACCCCGCATCTGCGACCTGTATAGATCCCCAGGGCGGCGCGTCGCGCGACGGTTTGGGGGATAACAGCATGCATGCGATGTATCCGGCCCCAAAGCGCCGAGCCGGCGAGCGCTTTGGGGCCCCGTGCAGGTTTTTGCGGACCGCCCCCTTCCGGACAGCGCTCTTGCGGGCCGCCCCCTTCCGGACAGCGCTCTTGCGGGCCGCCCCCTTCGGGGATCGCTCCCTCTCGCGGACCAAGAGCCCTCCGGACCGCGGACTAGCCCTCGTCCTCTTCCTCGAGCTCTTCCTCGAGCTCCTCGAGCGCTTCGAGCTCCGCAACCTCGATCGCAAACCCGAGTGCTCTCACGATCTTGCCCGCCGCCGAAACGACGCGCGCCGTGCCCACGATCGGTGCGACCGCGGTGAGGACGTCCTGGACCTCGTCGATCTTGAGCCCGGTCTCGCCGGCGGCGCCGAGGTTCAGCAGGTACGAGGCCGGCGGGGCGTCGACCGCGACGAGCGCGGCGATCCGCACCAGCATCAGCGCCTGGTCGTCGAGGCCGGTCACCTCGAGCGAGTCGGCGGTCATCTTCGCCAGGAGGTCAAGGACCGGTGTATCCGCGGGAAGGTCAGCCATACGCACTCCTTCTGGTCAGGTGGTCGAACCGTCCTGGCAGGAACCCCTCGATCGCAGCCGGCCGGTTCGCTGGCCGACTTGTACCACGAACCGCGATCACTCGTGCGGCTGGTCCAACTCCTCTCGGCCCTACCAGCGGACCTTCGGCGAGCGCCCAGGCTGAGCCCCGCCGGCCGGGCTCGTCGAGCGGGCGGGCGAATTGCTCCAAGTAGGATGTGCCCAACGGATGCCGCCGGTCGCACGGACATGTTTGCCGAGCAGCTGAATCTCCGCTTGCGCGTCAACGGCGTCGACCGGCAGTTGCGCGACGTGGACGCGCGCGTGTCGCTCCTGGACCTGCTGCGGGAGCAGCTCGATCTGACGCGAAGAAGGGATGCAATCGAGGCGAGTGTGGGGCGTGCACCGTGCTCCTCGACGGGCGCAGGGTGAACGGCTGCATGGTGCTCGCGGCCGCCGCGGACGGGTGCGAGGCTACGACCGTCGAGGGTCTCTCCCACAATCAGGGTTTGCACCCGGTGCAGCGCGCGTTCATCGACCACGACGCATTCCAGTGCGGCTTCTGCACGCCCGGACAGGTGGTCTCGGCGGTCGCCTGCATCGAGGAAGGTCACGCGTCCAGCGAGGATGAGATCCGCGAGTGGATGAGCGGCAACATCTGTCGTTGCAGCTCCTATCCGCAGATCGTCGAGGCGGTCAAGGCGGCCGCGGCCGCGCGCCGAGGCTAGGCGGATGCGACGATTCGGCTACGCCCGCGCGAGTACGATCGACGAGGCGCTGGCGGCCGCGGGCGAGCCCGGAACATCGTTGCTCGCCGGAGGCACGGGGCTTCTGAACTGGATGCGCCTGGGGGTGGAGACCCCCGCCCGCGTGGTCGACATCACGCGCATCGCGGGACTCGACCGGATCGAGTCGCTCCCGGGCCGAGGCCTGCGGATCGGGGCGGCCGCACGGCTGAACGACGTGGCTGCCCATCCCCGCGTCAGCAGCGACTGGCCGGTGCCGCGCGAGGCGATCCACAAAGCGGCGTCCGCTCAGCTGCGCAACCTGGCGACGATCGGCGGCAACCTGCTACAGAAGACGCGGTGCGCCTACTTCCGGTCTGAGGAGCCCGTGCCCTGTAACCAGCGCGAGCCGGGTTCCGGTTGCGCGGCCGTGCGCGGGCGCAACGACCGGCACGCGCTGTTCGGCTGGACCGATGGATGCGGGGCCACGCACCCGTCCGACCCGGTGGTCGCACTGGCCGCGCTGGACGCCGAGGTCGTCACCCGCCACCGCGGGGGCGGGCGGCGGATTCCGGTCCGCGAGCTGCACCTGCTCCCCGGCGACCGCGTCGACGTCGACACGGTGCTCGAGCACGGCGAGCTGATCGAAGCCACGAAGGCGAGCCGGTCGCGGTCGTGCTCTCCGAGACGCTCGTGGACGGCGAGTTCGCCGCCCGACTCGTGCGCGCCGAGGTCGAGCCGGCCGACTTCACGTCGCACCCGGGGGGCGGCCGGGCGGGCGCGGTCGTGCCGCGCGAGAGCGGCTATCTGTTCCTCGGGTTCTCGGAATTCGAGCACGGCGACGTGGACGCCGCGCTCGAAGTTGCACCGGTTCGCCACGAAGCAACCTACGTTCAACCCTCGCGACATCACAACCCGATCGAGCCCTCGGCGACGCTGGCTGAGTGGCACGACGGCGAGCCGACGCTCGTGGACGCCGTCCAGTGGGTGTACGGAGTACGGACGGTGATGGCGGCAGTGTTCGGCCTTCCGCCCGAGCGGATCCGCGTCCGTGCGCCCCACACCGGCGGTGGCTTCGGTTGCAAGGGCTTCATCTGGCCACACCAGATCCTCGCCGCCGCGACGGCAAGGATCGCTGGTCGTCCGGTGCGGATTGCGCTCTCGCGCGCGCAGATGATCGGCGGCATCGTCTGGGGCTGGGGCAAGGCGACGCTCGAGGCGAGCCACCACGACGAGCACCTCGGTCGTTGGCTGTCGAAGGACCTGGCCGGCGTGGCGCTGCCCGTGAACGCCGACATTCCGGCCGACATCGACGTCGCGTTCGTCGAGGAGGTCGACGAGGTCGCCAGCCCAATCGGCGGGAAGCGGATCGGAGAGCTCGGGGCCACCGGTGTCGACGCCGCGGTCGCCGACGCGGTCTTTCATGCGACCGGTCGGCGTAACCGCGAGCTGCCGATCACCCCCGACAAGCTGATCTAGTGGGTCGAACCGAAATGTTTCGCCCCGAGGGCCGAGGCCGGGGACCGTCAGGCGAGGACGCAGGATCCGACGCGTAGCAGCGCTACGCGAGGATCCGAGGACAAAGCCTGGCGGTCATCCGGACCGGAACATTGAGGTGAGCCCCACTAGCCCGCCGGTTCAGGGCGCTTGCGCGTCAGCGGGGTCGACCTCGCCCTCGCGTTCGTCGCGATCGGCCCAGTCGAGCAGGCGGTCGAGCGAGAACGCCGCCTGATCTATTCCTTGGTGCAGATCGCCGAGCCGCGCAAACCGGTCGGGCACGGTCGCGATCGTGCACTCCTGCGGCACGACGTCATCGACCTCGTCCCAGGTGATCGGGGTCGAAACGGTGGCTTCCCTGGTGCCTCGGACCGAGTACGCGCTCCTGATCGTGTGGTCGCGGGTGTTCTGGTTGTAATCGAGGAAGATCTTGTGCAGCTCGCGATCCTTGCGCCACCAGGTCGTGGTGACGTCGCTCGGAGCCCGCCGCTCCACCTCCCGGGCGAACGCGAGCGCGGCCCGTCGGACATCCGAGAACCCCCACCGCGGCTCGATCCGGACGTAGATGTGGAGGCCCGAGCCGCCCGAGGTCTTGGGCCAGCCCACGGCTCCCAGCTCATCGAGGAGCTCGCGGGCGACGCCGGCGACGCGACGCACGGTGTCGAAGCTGCATTCCGGCATCGGATCGAGATCGATACGCCACTCATCGGGCCGCTCGACGTCAGCGCGGCGAGAGTTCCACGGGTGGAATTCAACGGTCGACATCTGCACCGCCCAGATCACGCTCGCGAGCTCGGTCACGCACAACTCATCGGCGTGCCGTCCGGACGGAAAGTCGACGCGGACGGTCTGCACCCATGGCGGGGCGCCACTCGGAAGCCGCTTCTGGTGCACCTTGTCGCCGTCGGCGCCCTGCGGAAATCGGTGCAGCATGCACGGTCGATGCGCGAGCGCGCGCACGATCCCGTCGCCCACGCTCAGGTAGTAGCGCGCCAGATCGAGCTTCGTCTCCCCGCGCGCGGAGAAGTACACGCGGTCGGGGTTCGAGATTCGCACGGTCCGCCCGGCGACCGGGAGCTCGACCGATCCGTTGCGGTCAGCGGTCGGCACGGTCACCGGTCGTAATCGGCTCGCGCGTCATCTCGGATGGAAAGACCGTATCCGTGCTCGAACCTCATCGGCGATCAGCGTGGGGTGCTCGATCCGCCGCATCGGGCGGCCTCGCGCTCCGACCTCGGCGATCACGACGTAGTAGCCCAGGTGAAGCTCCGCCAGCTCGAGCAGGTCGCGATGGCGCTCGTACCAGGCGCCCGAGGCGAGATCGTCGCGGAGCGCGTGCACCGCGCGTCGCGTACGACGGCTCGGTCCCGGGGCTCGTAGGCGCCGACGCCGGCACCGACGTTGATCACCGTGCTCGCGTTGCCGAGCGCGGTCCAGATCGCGGCTGCGACGCGACCGTCGGTGCGACGCGTAACCGAGTATCTGCGGCCGATGTGGTCATAGAGCTCGCTGGTCACAGATGAATTCTGCCCGTGAGCCGACGGGTTCGCGGGCCGTGAGGCGCGATCTGGACCCCGCTCGGCAACGCTCAGGGTGGCCCGGTACCGGTGCCCGTGTCCTGCGCCCGGTGGGAGATCTCGATCGCCCGCTGAAGGTCTTCCCATAGATCCTCGACGTGCTCGAGGCCGACGCTGAGACGAAGCAGACCCGGGGGCACCCGCTCCTCGCCCGCCCACCGGCGGCGGCGGTCGATCGTCGTCTCCACACCGCCGAGGCTCGTGCCGCCAACGATCAACCGCAGCGCCGACGTCAGTCGATCGGCTGTGGCCTCGTCGGCGACCTCGAACGACACGATCGCCCCGAACCCGCTCATCTGCGCCCGAGCGCGCTCGTGATGCGGATCGGTGCTCAGGCCGGGATACCGGACGCGGGTGACGCGCGGATCGCCCGCGAGGCGCTCCGCGAGCGATCCCGCACTTCGCTGCTGCTCGCTCAGACGCACCGCCAGCGTGCGCAGGCCGCGCAGCGCGAGGAACGACTCCATCACCCCCGGAATCGCACCTTCGAGGGTTCGGCGCCCGACGAGCTGCTCGCGACGATCAGCGTCGGCGACCACGACTGCGCCAAGCAGCAAGTCGGAGTGTCCGCCGAGGTACTTGGTGGCCGAATGGAGCACGGCACTCGCGCCCCAGGCCAACGGCTGCTGCACGAGCGGCGTTGCAAACGTGTTGTCGACGACCGTGAACGTCCCGGCCTCGCCCGCCGCGGCGAGGATCCGCGGTAGATCCGCGATGCCGAGCAGCGGGTTGGTCGGGGACTCCAGCCACAGCAGATCCGTTTCATGCAACGACGCGAGCACGGCCTCGGTGTCCGTCACGTCCACGTGTCGCAGCCGCACGCGACCGCCGCCTTCCAGATCGCCGAGCAGCGCCCGGGTCCCGAGGTAGGCGTCGACCGGGACCGTCGCCAAGGCGCCGAGCGGGAGCAACGCGCAGAACTGGG
>Ga0187766_10001095_pt1 | contig 15748 bp, 15 predicted proteins | sample 0216_QUI02_MP05__4_FD_132971 | JGI IMG/M metagenome (GOLD analysis project Ga0187766, IMG submission 132971) | Tropical peat soil microbial communities from peatlands in Department of Meta, Colombia - 0216_QUI02_MP05_20_MG | ecosystem: Environmental > Terrestrial > Soil > Wetlands > Peat ... | reverse complement strand
CGAGGCGCTCGGCTACTTCGACGAAGCGCTCGAAGCCTACGCGCGTGCCGCCCAGCTCGAGCCCTCCGCGCTCGCTTACTACCGCGCCGGAGTGGCCGCGGAGCGGCTCGGCAACACCGGGCTCGCGAGCGAGTACCTCACTGCGAGCCTCGGCGCGCCGCTCACGCGCTCGGAGCGGATCGCGCAGCGCGGCGCCCAGTGGACGCAGAGCGCGAGCGCGTGGCTGCGCGGCTCCCGCGTCGCGCGCCTGCTGCCCGGCTGGATCCCGAAGTCGCTCGCGCTCGGCCACGCGGTCCTCACCCGCTCCGTGCTCGATCGGGAGGTGGTGGCGGGGCTGCTCTTCACCACGTTGGTGGAGGGCGGGGAGACCACCCGCGCGCTCGACGTGGCCCGGAGCCGCGGCTGGGTGCAGGACGGCGCGAGCTACTGCACGCCGGTACGCGGGACGGGGCTGAGCGAGGCCCGCGCGCTGGTGGGCATGCTGGTCGCGCCGCAGGGGAGCGACTGCCTCCTGCCGGTCGGGCGCGCCCTGACCGACGCGGGCCTCGTGCGGCTCGCCCGCGCCGTGCTGGAGGATCGCGTGCAGCACTCGGGCGATCCGCTCGTCCGTCGCGAGGCCGCCGCCTTCATGCGCATGCGGCTGCCCGCGTACGACGTGCCGAAGCTGGCCGAGTCGCTGAACATCGCCGGGTACAATCTCCAGCACCGCTTCCACGACCCGGCCGCTGCCGCCGACGCCTATCAGCGGGCCATCACCGCCGACCCACGGTTCTCCTGGCCCTACGCCAACCTTGGCCGCCTCTACATGGACCTGGACCAGCCGGAGGTCGCGCTCGACTGGCTGCGCACCGCGGTGCGCGTCAACCCGGATCACTTCCGGGCGCAGGCCAACCTGGGAATTGTGCTTCAGCGTCTCAATCGTTACGACGAGGCGGTGCCAGTCTACCGGGCCGCGCTCGAACTGAACCCCGACGACGCCTCGGTGCACGCCAATCTGGGACGGAGCCTGCTCGACCTCGGGCAGGAGAGCGAGGGAATGCAGGAGCTTCAGGCGGCCCTTCGACTCGATCCGGGCCTCACCGCCGAGCGGCAGCTGCTGGATCAATACGGAAGTGGCGATCCTCGCCGTCGCTCCACGCCTCTCGCCGCTCGCTGACCGGCTGGAACCTCGACCGAGCTCGCGGTATGGTGGGGCGGCCCGTGGCCCCGGCGAGGCTCGGCGTGATCTCGCGCGCTACGGGCTCTCTTGCTGCTTCGCCGGCGCGCCGCTCGACACGATCGGGCGGGGCCGGCGGTCGCGGGACGAGGTGACGTGGGTGGGCGCGGGGATCTCATCGGAGCTCACGCGGGCCGGGGCGGGAATGAACTCGGGCTGCGGCACCGATGGCGAGGCGGCCTCGCGCGGGTGGGTGGTGGCGGGTACGCCCGCGGTCTCGGTCGCGGTCGGCGGCGTCGAAGCTGGCGCGGCGCTCGACTCCGCCGTGCTGGGGGAGGGTTCGAGGAGATGAAGGAAGTAGGGCACCGAGACGAGCGTGACGACGCCGACCACCAGCAGCAGCAACGACGCCCGCACCCATCCTCGGTACAGCCAGCCGCGTGAGAGCCACGCGGGGTCTCCGCTCCACCCGGCCTCGTCCGCGGCGAGCCAGCGGATCTCGTCTTGCAGCTCCGCGATCTCCGCGCGCAGGCGGGTGGCCTCGACCTCGAGGCTCGCGAGCCGCGCCTCGACGCCCGCCGCTTGATCGGCGCCGGCCGGGGCCCCCACGCTGTTCTTGCGCTCCGATGAGCTCATCGCGTCCTCGGATCGAGCAAGAGATACGCCAGACGCGGAGGGCTGCAAAGTCGGCGCGTTACGACGACGCGACCGGGCGCGCCGCGTCCGGACCGTGTCAGCGCGGTGTCGCGGCGTGACCGTCCCGTCATGACCATCCCGGATATCCTCGCGCTCGACTTCGACGGCGTGTGCTGCGACGGGCTGCGCGAGTACTTCGAGACGAGCCGTCGCACGCACGCGCGGGTGTGGCCGAAGGAGCCGGTGCCCGGCGAGGAGCACTTCCCCGCCTTCTGCGCGCTGCGGCCCGTCGTGCTGAGCGGCTGGGAGATGCCGGTCCTCCTGCGCGCGATCGTGCGGGGTCACGCGGCGGCCGAGATCCTGACCGGCTGGGAGCGCGTGCGCGACGGGATCACCGCGGAGGGACCGGCCGGAGCGGTCGCGCTCGCTCACGAGATCGGGCAGGCGCTCGACGAGGTGCGGCGTCACTGGATCGCCACGGACCGCGGGGGCTGGCTCGCGCTCCACGCTCCGTACGGCCGCCTCGAGGAATTGCGCCGGCTGGTCGCCGAGCCGAAGCGGGCCTTGGTCGTCACCACCAAGGAGGGCGAGTTCGCGCGCCTCATCCTGGATCACTGGGCGGTGCATTTCGCGGACGTGCAGGGCAAGGAGACCGGGGTGCACAAGTGCGAGAACCTGCGCGCGCTGATCGCGGCGTGGGTCGCCGAGCGCGGCGCGCGGCCGCGCCTGGCCTTCGTCGAGGACCGGCTCGAGACGCTCCAGCACGTCACGACCCACGGAGACCTCGACGACGTCGCGTTGTTCCTGGCCGCGTGGGGCTACAACACCGAGGCGACGCGGGCCACCGCGCGGGCCGACCGCCGCATCCAGCTGCTCGCCCTCGAGCAGTTCCGCGCGGGGCTTCGGACGTGGCCGTGAGCCCGCTTGTCCGCGCCCGCGGGCTGTGGCATGGTCTCACGCCATGAAGATCGCGCGCGTCGAGGCGGTGCACGCCGACGGGGGCTGGCGGCCGTGGACCTTCGTCCGCATCGAGACCGACGACGGCCTGGTGGGCTGGGGCGAGTGCAGCGACAACCGGAGCCCGCACGGCATCGCCGGGTCGGTGCGGGACCTGACGCCGCTGCTGCTCGGCCAGGATCCGCGGCCGGTCGAGCGGCTCTACTGGGACATGCTCCGCGCCACCCGCCAGAACCTGGGCGGGGTGACCCACAAGGCGCTGGCGGGCATCGAGCTGGCCCTGTGGGACATCAAGGCCAAGGCGCTCGGTGTGCCGGTCTACGAGCTGTTCGGCGGGCCGCTGCGCGACCGCATGCGGCTGTACTGGTCGCACTGCGGGACCACGCGGGCGCGGCTCGGCCACGTGCTCGGGACCCCGCCGCTGCGGACCTACGACGACATCGCCGCGCTCGGTCGTGAGGTGGTGGCGCGCGGCTTCACCGCGCTGAAGACCAACATGGTGATCCCGGGCGACCCGGCCACCGTATACTTCCCGGGCTTCGCGAGCGGCATCAACTCCACCGACGGGGCGCCCAGCGCGGAGATCCTGGAGGCGATCGAGAAGCTGATCGGCACCTTCCGCGACGCGGTGGGCCCGAAGGTGGGGCTCTGCCTCGACCTCAACTACAACTTCCGCACCGAAGGCGTGCTGCGGGTGGCCAAGCTCCTCGAGCGATTCGACATGCAGTGGGTCGAGTACGACAACTGGGATCCGCAGGCGCTGCTCCAGATCAAGCAGTCCACGTCCACACGGCTCGCCTCATGCGAGAGCCTGGTGTCGACGCGGCAGTACCGGCCGTTTCTCGAGCTACACGCGGTCGACGTGGCCATCATCGACGTGCCGTGGAACGGCTTCTCGCAGGCGGTGCAGATCGGACGGATGGCCGAGGCCTACGAGATCAACATCGCGCCCCACAACTACTACAGCCACCTCGCCGACCTTCACTCGATCCACCTCTGCGCGGTGCTGCCGAACGTGCGGATCATGGAGATCGACATCGACGACGTGCCGTGGAAGGCGTCGCTGGTGACGCGGCCGCCGACGATCAAGGACGGCCACATCTTCCTGCCGACGGGGCCGGGATGGGGCGCCGACATCAACGAGGACGTGCTGCGTGCGCATCCGTGGCCTGGGCCGGGCGCGGGCGCGCGCACGTTCTACGGTATGAGCGCCGAGCAGATGGCGGCGCGGCCGGTCAGGTGATCTTGGGCTGCACCTTCCGGTGCAGCGCCTGCTCGGTGGCGCGCCAGAGGTACCACGCGGCGACCGAGCGATAGGGTTTCCACCGCTCGCCGTGGCGGCGGAGCTGTTTGGGCGTCGGCTGCTTCCGGCGCCCGTAGGCTCGCTTGAAGCCCTCGCGCACCCCGAAGTCGTCGACCGGCAGCACGTCGGGCCGGCCCAGCGTGAACAGCAGCAGCATCTCCACCGTCCAGCGCCCGACCCCGCGCAGCGCGGTGAGCCGCTCGATCAGCTCCTCGTCGCTGAGCGCGTGGCACGCGCGCCGGGTCGGCACGTGCCCGTCGCGCGCCTTGCGGGCGATGTCCTTGATCGCGCGGATCTTGCCGCGCGAGAAGCCGGCGCGGCGCATGCGGGTCGCCGGCGTCGCCGCGACCGCGGCCGGACTCGGGAAGCGGCGGCCCGGGAAGAGCGCGACGAAGCGCCCCAGGATGGCCTCGGCCGCGCGGCCGTGGATCTGCTGGTGGGCGACGGCGCGCACCAGCGTCTCGAACGGCTGCTGGTTCCGGACCGCGAGGCCGCAGGGGCCCACGCGGCGGATCAGCGCGCGCATCACCGGGTCGACCTTGGAGAGGTGCCGCGTGGCGTGCGCGCTCATGCCGGCTACTGGATCACCTCGTCGGCGCGCCCGAGCAGGGACGGGGGAACGGCGAGCCCGAGCGCGCGGCTCGTCTTGAGGTTGATCACGAGCTCGAACTTGGTGGGCTGCTCGATCGGCAGGTCCCCGGGCCGGGCGCCGCGGAGGATCCGGTCCACGTAGCCCGCGGCGCGGCGGAAGAGATCCAGGTAGTCGGTGCCGTAGCTCACGAGCGCGCCCGCCTCCGCGTACTCGCGCGCCGGCGCCATCATGGGCAGCCGGTTCGCGATCGCCAGGTCGGCGAAGCGCTGGCGGTCTCCGATGAAGGGCGTGTTCACGGCGAGGATGACCGCGCTGGCACGGGCCCGCTTGATGGCCGCGAAGGTGGCGTCGAGCTCGCCGGCCCGCAGGTCGAAGACGGGCACCGCGATGCCGGGCGTCTTCCCGGCCTGCGCGGCGTCGCGGGCCGAGGTCGTGGAGGTGCGGTTGTCGGGATCTCGCAGGATCGCGACGCGCGTGGCCTTCGGGACCAGCTGCACGACCAGCTCGAGGCGCTTGCCGACCAGGTCGCTGTTCAGCGAGGTCACGCCGGTGACGTTGCCGCCCGGCCGCGAGAGGCTGGTCGCGAGCCCCAGCGAGACCGGATCGCCGCCGGTGGCCATGACGACCGGTACCGTCCGGCCGGCCTCCTTCACCGCGAGGGCCGCTTCGCTCGTGGCGGTCACGACGAGATCGACCTTGGCGGCGATCAGCTCGCCGGCCAGAGCCGGCAGGCGATCGACGTGACCGTCGGCCCGTCGGGCCTCGAGCACCAGGTTCCGGCCCTGCACGTAGCCGAGCTCGCGCAGCTTGCCGCGCAGGGCTTCCCAGCGGGCATCGCTCGAGGGATTGGACGTGCCGTAGTCCAGCAGGCCGATCCGCACCGTCCGGTCCGGCGGCTGCGCGGCGGCCGACGTGGCGGAGAGGAGCGCCAGGGCGACGACGACGATACGCAGGATCGATGTCACGGGCGCGCCCCTCCTCGATGGCTGACCCCGGAAAGCATACACGAATTGGCTCGCGTGTCCGCCCGCTCGGCGGCAGAACCCCATTGACTTCCCGCGCGCCAGTGGCGACCATCCCGGGAGCCATGTCGACGTCGATCCCCGTCCGCTATCCGGATCCCGCGTTCCAGATCCTCGACGAGAGCTTCGCCAAGTATCGCGTCTTCAACGCGGCGGTGGAGCGGCTGGCCACCGGCTTCCGCTGGGCGGAGGGGCCGGTGTGGTTCGGGGACGGCCGCTACGTGGTGTGGAGCGACATTCCGAACGACCGCATCATGCGCTGGGACGAGGAGACCGGGGCGACCAGCGTGTTCCGCAAGCCGTCGAGCTTCTCGAACGGCAACACGCGCGATCGGCAGGGCCGGCTCGTCACGTGCGAGCACGACAGCCGGCGCGTGACCCGCACCGAGTACGACGGCACCATCACGGTGCTGATGGACCGCTTCGACAACAAGCGCCTGAACTCGCCCAACGACGTGGTGGTGAAGTCCGACGACAGCGTGTGGTTCACCGATCCGCCCTTCGGCGTCCTCGGCAACTACGAGGGCCACGTGGCGCCGCTCGAGCTGCCGACCAACGTCTACCGGCTCGACGTCCGGACCGGCCGCGCCACCGTGGCCACCGGCGACATCCCGCGCCCAAACGGCCTCTGCTTCTCGCCGGACGAGAGCCGGCTCTACGTGGTGGTCTCGGGCGCGATGCCGCGCGAGATCCGCGTGTTCGACGTGGTCTCGGGCGGCACCGCGCTGGCGAACGGCCGCGTGTTCGTGAACGCGGGCGCGGGCGTGCCGGACGGCATGCGCTGCGACGTCGACGGCAACCTCTGGTGCGGCTGGGGCGGTGGCGAGGGGCTCGACGGCGTCGCCGTCTACAACCCGGACGGCCGCGTCATCGGCCGCATCCTGCTGCCCGAGCGCTGCGCCAACCTGTGCTGGGGCGGGCTCAAGCGCAACCGGCTCTTCCTCGCCGCGAGCCAGTCGCTCTACTCGATCTTCGTCAACACCCAGGGCGTGGTCGGCGGCTGACCGGCCGTCGATGACGCTTCCCACCGGACTGCGCGCGTTTCACCATGCCGACTTTCGGCGCTTCTTCACGGCCCAGATGGTGGCGCAGGTGGGCTCGTGGATGCAGACGGTGGCCCAGTCCTGGCTCGTGCTCCAGCTCACCGACTCGCCGCTCCGGCTCGGGCTGATCGGCACGCTGCAGTTCGGACCGATCCTGCTCTTCTCGATCGTGGCGGGCGCGCTCGCCGACCGTCTACCCAAGCGCAAGCTGCTCATCGTCACCCAGGCGGTGCTGGGCTGCCAGGCCCTCGCACTCGCGGCGCTGGTCGCCTCGGGTCACGTGCAGTACTGGCACGTCGCGGTCCTGGCCACGGGGGTCGGCCTCGCCAACGTCCTGGACGGTCCCGCGCGCCAGACCTACGTGGCCGAGATGGTGGGCCGGATGGACCTGAGCAGCGCGGTGTCGCTGAACTCGGCCTCGTTCAACGCCGCGCGCATCGTCGGCCCGAGCATCGGTGGGCTCGTCATCGCGAGCTTCGGGATCGCCCCCGCCTTCGTGGCCAACGGCCTCGGCTTCGCGATCTCGATCGCGGTCATGCTGACGCTCGGCACGCGCGGGTTGCCCCAGCCGGGCTCGGGGGCCAGCGTGGGCGAGGAGATCCTGACCGGCATCCGCTACGTCTGGCGCATCCGCGAGATGAAGCTGGCCCTGGGCCTCTGCTTCATGGTGAGCTTCTGCGTGTTCAACTTCACGGTGTACGTGCCGCTGGTGGTTCGCACCGTGCTCGGCCTCGGCGCGGAGGGCTTCGGCTTCCTCATGGCCTCGCTCGGGGTGGGCGCGGTGTCCGGCGCGCTCTCCCTCGGCACGCTCGGGGCGAGCCGCCCGCCGCGGGCGTTGATGTTCACGTCGGCCGCGCTCGCCTGCGGCGGGCTGCTCGGTCTCTCGGTCGCGCGGTCGTTCTGGCCGGCGGTGGCGATGCTGTTCCTCACCGGCTTCTTCGGCGTCATCGCGGTGGTCGGCTGCAACACGATCATGCAGCTCGCGTCCACCGACGCGCTGCGCGGCCGGGTGATGAGCATCTACACGCTGGTCTGGGGCGGCGTGTTCCCGATCGGCGCGTTCCTGGTCGGCGCGATGTCGGAGCGATGGGGGGTCCAGCGCGCGCTCATGACCAACGGCGGCATCGGGCTCGCCGGCGTGGCGTTCATGCTGGGCTGGTGGCGGCTGCGGCCGCGCTGATCGGCGCGCCCGGGCCCGGGAGGGAGCGAGCATGGCGACACGACCGCGGGTAGGAGTGGGCATCGTGGGCGCGGGCTTCGTCGCGCACATCCACGGCGAGGCGTACCGGCACGTGCGCGGCGTCGACGTCGAGCTGGCGTGCGTCACCGCGACGCGCCCGGAGCGCGCGCGGGCCTACGCGGAGCGCTTCGGGGTCGCGCGGGTGGCCCCCGACGTGCGCGCGCTGCTCGCCGACCCGGCAGTGGACGTGGTCGATCTCTGCGCGCCGTCGCACCTGCACTCGCCGCTGGCGATCGAGGCGGCGCGCGCCGGCAAGCACGTTATCGTGGAGAAGCCACTCACCGGGTTCTTCGGGCCGCCCGCCACGCCGCGCTCGGAGATGCTCACGCGCGCCCTCGCCACCGCCGACGAGGTGCTGACCGCGGCGGCCGCGGCAGATGTACGGCTCTGCTACGCGGAGAACTGGGTCTACGCGCCGCCGATCCAGAAGGCGCGCCGGCTCCTCGCCGCCTCCGGCGGGCCCATCCTCCGCATGATCGGCGAGGAGAGCCACTCCGGCACGCACGCGCCGGTCAACAAGCGGTGGGCGACCGGCGGTGGCGGCTCGCTGATCGGCAAGGCGTGCCACCCGCTGGGCGGCGCGCTCTACCTGAAGATCGACGAGGGGCGCCGGCTGCGGGGCGCGCCGGTCCGACCGGTGTCGGTCGTGGCGGAGGTGGCGCATCTGGTCGACACCGCCGCGTTCCGGGCCGCCACGCCGCGCTACCTGAACACGGTGGAGGGCGCTGACGTGGAGGACTGGGGCAGCATGCTGATCACCTTCGACGACGGCACCGTGGCCCAGATCACCGCGGCGGACACGGTGCTGGGGGGCATCCGCAACCAGATGACGATTTACGGCGCCAAGGCGGTGGTGCTCTGCAACATCAATCCCAACGACGTGGTGCAGGCCTACGCGCCCGATCCGTCGGTGTTCGGGGACGAGTACATCGTGGAGAAGATCGAGACCAAGGCCGGCTGGTCGGCTCCCCAGCCCGACGAGGAGTGGACCAGCGGCTACCCGCAGGAGATCCAGGATTTCGTCGAGTGCGTGGCGTTCGGCCGCGAGCCCCTCTCCGACGGGCCCCTCGCCCGCGACGTCACCGCGGTCATCTACGGCGCCTACCTCTCCGCGACCGAAGGCCGCCGCGTCGACCTCCGCCCCTACATCAGATAGAGGTCAGGTCTTGCATTACGACATTGTCGTAATGCAAGACCTGACCCCGTCTCAGAGGCCGAGCTCGGCGAGGTAGCGGCGGACGCCGGGGTGGAGCAGCTCGCGGCGCCCGACCGCGGCGGCGGTGTTGGCCGCGGTGGTCTCCCGCGCCTGCGCGAGGCGGCCGCCCAGCGAGGCCTCGCCGCGATGCAGCGCGCGCACCAGGCGGTAGCCCACGTCGTCGCCGAGCGTGGGGCGCGTCATGATGAAGCTCCACGAGCCGACCGAGACCAGCTCGCTGGTCTGGCCCGGGAAGGAGCTGGCGGGCACCGGCATCAGTTGCAGGAACGGGTGCTTCGAGACGATGCGGTGGATGCCGTCCAGATCGGGCACCAGGAAGCGCCCGCCCGCGGGCGTGCGTGCGACCGCGGTGAAGGCCGGCCAGCCGATGCCCCCGCCCCACAGCGCGGCCACGCGACCGTCCATCACCATCGTCGGGCCGTCGCCGGCTGCGTCGAGGAAGACCGGCTGGAAGTCGCGGTCGCGATCGAGGCCGAGCCCGTCGAGCACGTAGCGGGCGAGGATGATGAGCCCCGAGCCGCGCGCGCCGAAGGCGACAGGGCGCCCTTTCAGGTCCTCGATCCGCCGATAGGGCGAGTCCGCGCGTACCACGAACATCCCGGGCGTCGAATACATCGCGGCCAGGATGCGCAGGTCGGCGGGCGGGCGGCCGATGCCCCCGAGCGTCTCGTGCGCGACCTCGCCCTGCACGAGCCCCAGGTCGAGCGCGCCCGACTCCAGCAGCGGCACGTTCTCGGTGCTGCCCTTCGTGTTGCGCGGGCGGACGTCGAGCGTCGGGTCCACTTCATTGATCGTGTCGGCTACCGCCTGACCGTAGACCGGGAAGCCGCCGCCGGGCGTGGCGGTGCCGAGTGTCACGACGGTGCGGCCGGCGAGCGTCTCGCTCACGGCGCGTACCGTAACACAGCTCTCCGTCCGCGTGGCCCGCGCGAGATGTCTCACCGCCGCCGCTGCACTGCGCGCCCGCCCGTTCTGTGCCAGAATGGGCCCCCCATGGAGCTGACGAAGGACGGCTACCGGCACATACTCGGCGGATCCGTGGTGTTCGAGCACCTGCCGCCCGCCGCGCTCGATCACATCATCGCGCGCGGGCTCCTGGTCGAGGCCGCGCCCGGTGAGCTGGTGCTCTCCGAGGGCATGCGCGGCCCCGGGCTCTACGTGGTCCTGGAGGGCCTAGTGGAGATCTTCTTGCCGGACGGCGCCGCCGGCCGTCCGCGCCGGCCGACGGAGGTGCATCTCAACACGCTGGGCCCCGGCCGCTGCCTGGGCGAGTACTCGCTGATCGACGAGCACTCCACGTCCGCCGCCGCGCGGGCCAGCTCCGGCGCCAAGCTCTTCTTCCTGTCGCGCGAGGAGTTCCGCAGCATCGCGGAGGGCGACGCGCGGGTGGGCAAGGTGATCTACCTCAACCTCCTGCGCTTCCTGATCACGCGGCTGCGCGCGAAGGACGAGGAGCTGGACCTCTTCATGATGGGCTCGCTGTGAGCGGCCGCGGCGGACGGGCCGGGCTCGCCGCGGTGCTGGCCGCCGCGCTGACCGGCGCGGCCTGCGCGCCGGTCACCGGCCCCGAGGGCGCGCCGCGGCGGCCCGCCACCGTCACCGTCTCCGGCACGGGCAGCGTCAGCGCGCCACCCGACATGGCCGAGATCACGACTGGCGTGACCACGCAGGCCCCGTCCGCGGCGCAGGCCCTGGCCGCCAACAACCAGGCGATGGAGAAGCTGCTGCAGTCGCTGACCGCGCTTGGAGTGGCCGCGCGCGACGTGCAGACCACGAGCGTCAGCGTGTCGCCGGTGCGCCGGGTGACGAAGGACGAGTCCCGCACGCCCGCGATCGTGGGCTACGAGGTTAGCAACCAGGTGCGGGTCACCGTGCGCGACCTGAGCCGGCTCGGCCGCGTGCTGGACCAGCAGGTCGCGGAAGGCGCCAACTCCGTGCACGGCATCCGCTTCGGCCTGGCGGACCCCGCGCCGCTGCTCGACGAGGCGCGCAAGCGCGCGATGGCCGACGCGCGCCGCCGGGCCGAGATCTACGCCGCCGCGGCGTCCCTGAAGGTCGGGCGCGTGCTCTCCGTGCAGGAGGCCGGCGCGGCGGTGCCGCGCCCCGAGATCGCGGCGCGAGCGATGATGTCGGCCGCGGTGCCGGTGGCGCCCGGCGAGCAGGAGATCCAGGCGTCCGTCAGCGTGTCGTACTCTCTCGAGCCGTGATTCCGGAGGGCTCCATGACCGAACTGCACTTCCGCAGCGCGAAGCAGCTCGCATCCGACATCCGCCGGCGCAAGGTCGGCTGCCTCGAGGCGCTCGACGCCTTCCTCCAGCGCGGGGATCGCTTCAACCCGAAGCTGAACGCGATCGTGGTGACCGACGTGGAGGGGGCGCGCCGGCGCGCGAAGCAGGCCGACGCGGCGCTGCGCCGGGGCAAGGCCTGGGGGCCGCTCCACGGCGTGCCGATGACGATCAAGGAGTCGTACGACGTGGCCGGGATGCCGACCACCTGCGGGCTGCCCGCGCTCAAGGACAACGTCGCCCCGCGGAACGCGCTCTCGGTGGACCGACTGCTCGCCGCGGGCGTGGTGCTCTTCGGCAAGACCAACGTGCCGGCGTGGCTGGCCGACTACCAGAGCTACAACGACGTCTACGGCATCACCAACAATCCGTGGGACCCCTCCCGGACTCCCGGGGGCTCCTCGGGCGGATCCGCGGCCGCGCTGGCCGCCGGCCTCACCGGCTTCGAGGCGGGCAGCGACATCGGTTCCTCCATCCGCAACCCCGCGCACTACTGCGGCGTGTACGGGCACAAGCCGACCTACGCGATCATGCCGCCCCGGGGCCAGGGCTCGCCCGGCCGCGTGGCCCAGGGCGACATCTCGGTGATCGGCCCGATGGGGCGGAGCGCGGAGGACCTGGCAATCGGCCTCTCGGTGATGGCGGGTGCCGACGAGGTCGACGGCGCCGGCTGGCGGCTCGAGCTGCCGCCGCCGCGGAAGAAGGCGCTGCGCGATTTCAAGGTGGCGGTGATGCTGGACGAGCCCACCGCGGAGGTCGACCGGGAGGTCCAGGCGCGCCTGCAAGCCCTGGCCGACTTCCTAGCGAAGAAGAAAGCGAAGGTGAGCCTCACCGCGCGTCCGGCCATCGACACCGCGGAGGCCCATCGCGTCTACATCTTTTTGCTGCGCGCAGCCACCGCGGGCCGGCAGACCCCGGAGGAGTTCGCGCGCAACGTCGAGATCGCGCGCGGGCTCGCGCCGGGCGACGAGCGCTACTACGCGCGCATGATGCGGGCCAACACCGCCTCGCATCGCGACTGGCTGGCGGCCAACGAGGCACGGCACAAGATGCGCTGGCGCTGGGCCGAGTTCTTCCGCGAGTGGGACCTGCTGCTCTGCCCGGTGGCCTCCACCGCCGCGTTCCCGCACGATCACGCGGGCGAGCGCTGGGAGCGCACCGTCGTGGTCAACGGCCGGCGCGTGCCCACCACCGACCAGCTCTTCTGGGCCGGCTACTCCGGCATGGCGTATCTGCCCTCCACGGTGGCGCCGTGCGGACTCACCCCGGGCGGTCTCCCGGTGGGGGTGCAGATCGTGGGACCGCAGTACGGCGATCGCACGTGCATCGAGTTCGCCCGGCTCCTCGAGCGCGAGTTCCAGGCCTTCGTGCCCCCGCCGGACTACCGCTGAGGCGCGCGACGAGCCATGGCCGAGGGAACGTCCACTCCGTGGTCGGCGCGGCTGCTCAGCCTGGCCAAGGCGCTGTTCTGGCTCGTGCTGATCGTCGTCATCCTCCAGCAGGTCTACGGCTCCAACCGGGTCGAGAGCCAGCGCTCGACGGTGCTGGACCGGTTCCAGCAGGAGCGCAAGTCGCGCGTGATCGCGCTGATCCACCGCCAGGAGACGGTGACGCTGTTCGGCGTCCCGGTGTCGAGCTCGATCAGCATCGAGGACTCCGAGGCCGTGCTGCGGGCCATCCGGCTCACCCCGGAGGACCAGCCGATCGACGTGATCCTGCACACTCCGGGCGGGCTCGTGCTGGCCGCCGAGCAGATCGCCAAGGCCCTGGTGCTGCGCAAGGCCAAGGTGACCGCCTTCGTGCCGCACTACGCGATGTCCGGTGGCTCCCTGATCGCGATGGCCGCGGACGAGATCGTCATGGATCCCAACGCGGTGCTCGGCCCGGTGGACCCGCAGATCGGTGACATGCCCGCCGCGTCGATCGTCAAGCTCCTCTCGCTGAAGAAGGCGGACGACATCAGCGACGAGATGCTGATCCTCGCCGACGTGTCGACGAAGGCGCGCCTGCAGGTCACCGTCTTCGTGGCCCAGATCCTGCTCAAGCACATGCCGAAGGAGAAGGCGGTGGCGCTCGCCACCACGATGACCGACGGGCGCTGGACGCACGACTACCCGATCACGGTGGAGCTGGCCAAGGAGCTCGGGCTGCCCGTCTCCACCAGCATGCCGCGCACCGTCTACGACCTGATGGACCTCTACCCGCAGGGCGGCCGGGGCCGTCCGTCCGTGCTCTACGTCCCGCTGCGTCCTGGCGCCTCGCCGGACCGCGAGTCGACGTCCCCCGCCTCCCCGCCCGCGCCGGTGAAGAGTCGGTCGTGGCCGCGCTGATCCGGACCGAGGAGACCTCGCGCATGGCGAAGCGACGTGTCGTGATCACCGGGGCGGCGGGCTACGTCGCCCAGCGGATGTTCCCCGAGCTGGGCGAGCGGTGGGACCTGGTCCCGATCGACGTGCGGCCCACCACCCGCGCCGGCGTGAAGGTGCCCGGGCTCGTGGTGACCGATCTCACCCGCCCGGACCGCAACGAGTACCGGCAACACTTCCGCGGGGCGGACGCGGTCATCCACTGCGGCTTCGTGAGCGCGCCCGGTCTCGACGCCAACACGTGGCAGGACAACAGCGACGCGAAGTTCTGGGCCGAGCACACCAACGTGGCCCTGGCCTACAACGTCTGCCGCGTCGCCCTCGAGGAGGGCGTGCGGCGCGTCGTCGTCTGCAGCTCCAACCACGCGGCCGACTACTACGAGCGGCTCGTGTGGGACGGCCGGCTCGACATGGTCACGCCGGAGATGCCGCCCCGGTCGGACAACTGGTACGGCTGGGCCAAGGCGGCCTACGAGCTGCTGGGCTTCGTGTTCGCCACCGGCAAGGTGGACGGGCGCAAGCTCGAGATCGTGCAGTGGCGCATCGGCGGCCCGCGCGACGACGACATCGACCACGTGAAGCCGGGCGACGTCAAGGTGATGCACCGCGCGCTCGGGGCTTACCTGTCCCGGCGCGACCAGGTGCAGCAGGCGATCCGGATGGTGGAGACCGAGGACATCCGGGACGAGAACGGCGTGCCGTTCCTGATCGTCTACGGCATCAGCGGCAACACGCACCGTTTCTGGTCCATCGCGAACGCGCGCACGAAGATCGGCTATCAGCCGGAGGACGACAGCCAGGTGAACTTCGCGGACAAGATCGCGGCGGTGGCTCGGGCCGCGCGGAAGGCGCCATGACGAGCTCGGAAGAGGAGCTGAAGGCCCTCGAGGCCACGCTGGCCGGCTACCGGGAGACGCTCAAGGAGGTCAACCGGCTGGGCGGCGACGGCATGGCGAGCGTACGCGCGGAGTGGCTGCTGCGGATCAAGGAGCTCGAGCTGCAGCGCGAGCACCTGAGCCGCCTGGTGCGCCTCTCCCGCCGGCGCGCCGGCTGAGCGAGGGGCTGCGATGGCTCGGGACTATCGCTTCGTGCAGGTCGACGTGTTCACCGATCGGGTGTTCGGCGGCAACCCGCTCGCGGTGGTCTTCGACGCCAAGGGTCTGGGCGACGGGGAGATGCAGGCGATCGCCCGCGAGATGAACTGCTCGGAGACCACGTTCCTGCTGCCGCCCACGCGGCCCGACTGCGCCGCGCGCGTGCGCATCTTCACACCCGCGCGCGAGCTCCCCTTCGCCGGGCACCCCACCATCGGCACCGCGTGGGTGCTCGCCACCGAGCGTCTGCTGCCCCCGAACAACCTCCGGTTCAATCTGGAGGAAGGCATCGGGCCGGTGGAGGTGACCCTCGAGGGCGAGCCCACGCGCCCCAGCCAGCTCTGGATGCGCCACGGCGAGGCGCGCTTCGGTCCCCCGCTGACCGATCGCGCCGGCTTCGCGCGGGCCCTCGGCCTGGCCGAGTCGGACCTGCTCGCGGGGCAGCCGGTGCGGACCGGCTCGACCGGGAACACCTTCCTCTATATCCCGCTCCGCGACCGCGACGCGGTCGACCGGGCGCGGCTCGACGTGCCCGCGCTCCTGGCCGTGCAGGGGGAGGGGCCGAACCTCGGGGTCTTCGTCTTCGCGCCCGATCCCGACCCGCGCGCGGGCCGCGTCTATTCGCGCATGTTCGCGCCCCACACCTCGGGCGTCCCGGAGGATCCAGCCACCGGCTCGGCGAGCGGTCCCCTCGGCGCGTACCTGGTCGACCGCGGGCTGGTGGCGCCGGCCGAGACGATCGACATCGTCAGCGAGCAGGGCACGCGCATGGGGCGGCAGAGCTTCATCCGGATCCGCGTTGGCACTCGCGGGGCGCGGATCAGCGAGATCCTGGTGG
>Ga0187766_10001093_pt1 | contig 15759 bp, 13 predicted proteins | sample 0216_QUI02_MP05__4_FD_132971 | JGI IMG/M metagenome (GOLD analysis project Ga0187766, IMG submission 132971) | Tropical peat soil microbial communities from peatlands in Department of Meta, Colombia - 0216_QUI02_MP05_20_MG | ecosystem: Environmental > Terrestrial > Soil > Wetlands > Peat ... | reverse complement strand
GCTGAGGCCGCAGGTGTCAGAATCTGTGTGCACGGCGTATTTGAAACCGGCATTACGACTTGTGCGTCCAATCAGGTGGCCGCCACACTCAACAATCTTGACGACGGAAATCAGATCATGTGGCAGCTGTTGCAGGAGGACATTGTCGAAAGTCCCGGCTTAACGCCTCTCAAGGGTGCGCTGCCGATATCAACCATGCCCGGGCTTGGATTCGAACTGAATGGGGATGCAGTTAATCGCGCAGCAGAAGCATTCAGAAAGCAGCACTAGCCTTGCTATTATACAAAAGTCATACCTGCGGCAAATGAACAGTAAATGATTCATTTTTGTCGCGGGGGTGCATCATACGTCGAAATCGAATCACTCGGTGCGAGCCAGTCACGGTATCGAATCAGTCAGTGCCCCGCGCGTCGGGGTGCGTAGCGACGTAAGTCCATAGATATCAGAGACCTGCCGCACTGGAGCCGCCATCGACGTGAATAGCCGCCCCGGTTACAAATGTCGCGGGAGGCGACGCGGGAAAAGTCGCAATGCCAATCAGCGCGTCAAGTTCACCAAAGCGGCCGACGAGCGCGCGGCGCGGCGCGCATTTGCGTCCGCTTCGGGCGTATCTTATCGCGATTGAGTATGGTCATGAAGAAACCGGGGGCGATTCCGTTCACCTTCACGCCGCGCGTTGCTTATTTGGCGACGAGCGTAGAGGCGAGTTCGAGCTCACCGTGCTCGCATATCGTGTAAGCGGCTCGGGCATGCTCCAAAAAATCGGTAGTGATTGCACTTGGCTTATTCGTGAGGCATGGGGATGGAGATACTCGAATATTTTGAGCAGGAAGTCGGCACAACGACCGAAATCGGTGATTTGGACCGCACCCGAGATTTAAAGATTCGCACCTTGGCCGGATTGGTGCTGACACCGGTCTTTCGCGAGCTGCAGCCGCGACTTAATTACGCCGCGTTCAGCCAGTATGGCGTAACGCCGATGCAATACTATGACGATTTTGAGAATTGCCGCGCGCCATTTGGATATGGTGACCGCTTCAGCGGACGCTATGAAATCCGGCTTTGCCGCTCAGTTTCTAATGGTAGCCGGCAGTCTAATGGCCAGGAGAAGCACGTCGAGCGCCTCATCCAGGAGGCTCGTGCGACGATCGTCGACGACCAGGTCCAGACCAGCCGTATTGGTAGGCGTGCTTCGAATGCCGAGAGCCGGGCAGCAACTGCGGAAACGCTAAGGAGCCGTAATCGTCGATTGCTCAATTTACGACCTGGGTGCCCGTTTAGATTTATTCGCTGATTGGCTGTTCGACATAGCGGTTCAACCCCGCGTCGATATCGTTTTCCCAAAGCGCGCGCGGCAACTCACAGACGAGTTCGATTTCATTACCGTTGGGATCGGTAAGATGGATACTGTGGGTGACGCCGCGCTCCACCCGTCTATGAAGGGCGACGCCGCGCGCGATAAGGAAATCGATTTGCTTCTCCCACGTCTCTTTGTCCGGATATTCGATGGCGACATGATTGAGCGCCTGCGGTTGCGCTGAGGATCCGGCAGCCGGCACCGAAGCCTCGACCAATGCGATGTCATGGTGGTGCAGTTTGCCGTCGCGCTCACCACTGTAGAAGCGCGCCGGAGGCTTTCCGTCTGAGGCGAGGCGGTGGGACGCACCTGTCTGGCGGAATCCGAGCAACTCCGTCCAGAAGCGATGGGATTCTTCAATGTCGCGGACGTTGAGGACGAGATGATTGAGGCCGCACGGCGTTTGCGCCTCGATTCTGGGCTCTAATTTTGTTGTCATGCTGCGTTCCTTTTGTGGTGTTGCCGTCGTCAAGATCGCTCAACGTCGACTGCGGCGGAGTCGATTGCCTTGGCGACCGCGTTGATTTGCTCCTTGCTCAGTGGGCCGCGTGAAAGGCGCAGCCTCAGCGCGAGCTTGAGATTCGCCATGGCGCGAAGAATCTGCGGTGCAAGACCACCGCCGTGGGTGCGGTTGGCCTCCTCCATGCGTGCGAGAAGCGCGTCGACGGCCGGACGGTAAACGTCAAGATAGGCCGTCCCCTCCGCCGTTATTGTGTGCAATCTTTTTACGCCGTCACCTGAGCTAATTGTCACATGGCCAAGCTCTTCAAGCATCGTTAGCGTAGGGTAGATCACGCCAGGGCTTGGGCTGTAAGCGCCACCAACTTGCTCTTCGATAGCCTTGATGATTTCGTAGCCGTGTCGAGGCTTTTCAGCGATCAGGTGGAGAATGACTAGGCGAAGATCGCCATGAGCGAAGAGTCGGCCAAGGCCAGAGCGTCCGCTACGGGCGCCGCGATCGTGGCCGAACATCCGGTCGTGGTGGGAATGCTCTCGGCGAGCGAAACGCCGATCGCGGTCGTGATGAGAGTGTCTGTGAGCCATAGAAATCCGATCAGGTTTCGATATAACGGAAATAAGATATATCGAAATACACTCGATTTCAAGAGCGTTGTCCTAATTTCTTTTGCTTGGGAACCTGGAGACCTGTTGAAGGGGCGGCACTCGCTAGTTCGTGTAATTGACCGGGTCCTAGCTCACTAAATATGCGTCGTCCTGTGAAACATTCAAATTTTGCGTTATCTTTGAATCGCTTACGCTGGTGCGTGTCTCAATGGTCGGCGAGATACGACGATCATAGAGGCGGCGGCCAAGCGTAAATCCTTGATTCAGCGGAAACTGAAATGGCACGGCGATTCTTCTGCAGACTTATTGTACTCACTGTCGTGATTGCGTTGGGCGCGCTGTCGCCAGCGGATGCGAAGACCCTGCGAGTCAACATTAATGCCGATCCGTCGCAAATCGATCCGATCACCTACTCCGAGTTGAATTCGTACCAAATTCTCGAGCAGGTTTATGAAGGCTTCACCGCAATTACGCCGGATGGACGAGCTGTTCCAGCACTGGCCGAGTCCTGGTCACCATTGGCATCCGGCGACGGCTTTCGCTTCAAGCTGCGAAAAGGCGTGAAATTCCACAGCGGGCGACCCTTCACGGCAAAAGACGTCAAATATACTTTTGAGCAGTTGCTGAGGCCCGGCGCGCAGGGCGGGCTCTCTGTGCAGTATCTTGCGAACATCATCGGCGCCGATGAGATGAGGGCCGGCAAGGCGACCGAGCTCACCGGCGTGATAATCGTCGACGACTATACGGTTGATGTCAGCTTCACTCGGCCCGACGTGTTGTTTCCGATTTACGAGTTCTTCTTCATGGACAGCGGCATTGTCGGGGAGCGTGGACCTGACTGGATGACCAAGGTTGATGCGGGCACCGGTCCATTCATCTTCAAGAAGTGGGAGAGAGGCACCGAGGTCGACCTCGTTGCCAATCCCGACTACTGGGGTGGTGCGCCAAAAATAAGCGGCGTTCAATTTCTGATCATTCCGACCGGCGATACGGCTCTCTCGCAATACGATGCGGGCGAGCTCGATCTCGTCAGCCTTCCTGAAAATGCTTATCGGCGCGCCTTGAGCAATCCCGACTACGCGAAGGAGATTATCAAAGTCCCGAAGGCGCAGGTCCGATACATGGGGATGAATCAGAAGCTTTATGCGCCCTTCAAGGATCAGCGCGTCCGCGAGGCAATTTCCTTGTCGATTGATCGGGACGCGATGGTCAAGGGGCTCTACAACGGCGCGGCGGTTGTGTTGAACGGGCAAACCGTGCCCGGCATACCCGGTTATAATCCCGGCATGCCCCCCCTCAAATACGACCCCGCGCAAGCCAGGGCCCTGCTCGCCGAGGCCGGATTCCCTGACGGTAAGGGCCTGCCGCCGGTGGAAATTCAATGCACGGAGCCGTTCAAAGACGAGATTACTTATTACGCTAATCAGTTTGGCAAAGTGTTGGGGATGCAAGTCACGCCGAAGGTCGTCGAGCGCGCAACGTTCATAAAAGCGATGAATGCCGGCGAGGTTGCGTTCTTCCCGTGGGGTTGGACGGCCGACTACCCCGACGCCATGACCTTTCTCGGCGAGATGTGGTACAGCAAAAGTCCGTTCAACCGGGCCCGTTGGGGCAACGCCAGCTTCGACAAGGTAATCGAGGAGGCACAGACCGAGACCAACGATCAGAAGCGCTTTGCACTTTATCAGCGGGCGGAAAAGATTCTGATGGAAGATTGGGCAACCGCACCCTTACCGGCCACCGTCACCATCGCGTTGCGCAAACCAAACGTGATGAATGCGACGGTGACGCCATTTGGCTATTCCGTCTTCCAAGATGCCGAGGTCAAGTAGCGCTCAAACGATGACGAGGTATCTCGCGCGGCGATTGCTCGGCCTGGTACCCGTTGTTGCAGTCGCGGTTCTGCTGACTTTCGCGGCGAATATGGCATTGCCGGGCGATCCCGTCACGGTGATGCTGAGCGACCATTCCGCGGACACTGATCTCGCCGCGCGGCTGCGGGCGGAATACGGCCTAGACCAACCGCTTTGGCGGCAATTCGCGACCTATGTGATTCACATCGCTACAGGCGATTTCGGATTATCCTTTCGGTTTGTTCATACACCAGTCATCGCCGTGCTATCGGACGGACTCAAGGTGAGCCCCATCCTCGCCCTGGCGGCATTGGCTATTGCGTTCCCGATTGGCGTTCTGGCGGGAACTGGGGCCGCCATCAACCGCAACCGGTGGCCCGATACGGCGGTCATCCTTTTCCTGGTTGTCGGCATTTCCATCCCCAATTTCGCGCTCGCCACGTTTCTCGTTTATTTTTTGAGCGTAAAACTCAGCGTGCTGCCCGTGGCCGGTTGGGGGACGCTCGACCGGGCGGTGCTGCCCGTGCTGATTCTCGCCATTCCCAGCGCCGCCTATATCGCGAGGCTCTCCCGTACCTTCATGCTCGAAGTATTGCAGCAGGATTATGTGAGGACCGCGCGCGCCAAGGGTCTGGCCGAGCGCGTGGTGATTTGGCGCCATGCCTTCCGCAACACCTTGGTCCCGGTGTTGACTCAGTCGGGGGTCATTTTCGGCGGCCTGCTGAGCACAACGTTTGTCGTTGAAACGATCTTCAACATTCCGGGACTCGGGCGGTTGGCGATTCAGTCTATCTTCGCTCGCGACTATCCGGTCGCGATGGCAATTGTCCTGCTGTTCACCGTGTTCTATGCGCTGATCAACCTGATTGTTGATCTACTCTGCATGACAATCGACCCGCGCCTTGATCCCGGACAAGTGGGTCGGTCATGACTGACTCTTCCATCTCGCCGGCGATCACTTCGACCACGGTCCACGGCGATTTTTGGGTGCGCTTTCGCCATAACGGGAAAGCTCTTGCTGGCGGTGGTATCGTTTTAGCGCTGGTGTTGATTGCGCTCTTTGCTCCTCTTCTCGCACCCCATTCCTTCGACAATACGGACCTCATAAGCGCTTGGGCGCCACCTTCCGCCGATCATTGGCTCGGTGCCGACAAGCTGGGGCGTGATATTGCGAGTCGACTGTTGTTCGGCGCGCGGACCTCGCTCTTGGTTTCCGCATCGGTGCTGACGATTACACTTGGTATCGGCATCACGCTTGGCATGCTGGCGGGATATCTCGGCGGCTGGGTCGATTCGGCAATCAGCCGGTTCGTTGAGATTGTGCTCGCGTTTCCCGACGTCGTCTTTGCCATTCTCGTCGCCGCAGTCCTGGGCCCAGGCACGCTCACGGTCATCGTTGCGCTCTCCCTGGTGTGGTGGCCCGGCGTTGCCCGGCTCACCCGCTCGCTCGTCAAAGTCCAGCGCAACGAGCTGTACATCGATGCTGCAATCGTCTGCGGCACGTCCTTGCGGCGCATTCTGATGCGCCACATATTACCAAATATCATCCCCCCACTCATCGTCCGGGCCTCTATCGGGATCGGCTTCATCATCATGAGCGAAGCGACGCTTAGCTTGTTGGGCCTTGGCGTGCAGGAACCGCAGCCGAGTTGGGGCAGTATGATCCGCGACGGCCTCGAAGCATTGCGCACGGATCCTTACCTCGCGCTTTCCGGCAGCACCGCCCTGGCCGTCACGATCATCGGCTTTAATCTGTTGGGCGATGGGTTGCGCGACCTCCTCGATCCAAAGCTCCAGGCGCGCTGAGATGGGCGAACCCCTCCTCGAGCTACGGGATCTGTGCGTCGCATACCGCAATGAACACCACCTTATCGAAGTGTTGAACAAGGCCAGCTTCGCAGTGAATCGAGGCGAGATCGTTGGCGTTGTCGGGGAAAGCGGTTCCGGCAAGTCAGTAATGGCCCTCGCGGTCATGCGCCTTCTTGGCGCGGAAGGCGTGATCACGAGTGGTCAGATCCGGTTCGATGGCCGCGATCTCGCGGTGCTCGCCGAGCGGGAGATGCGGGCTGTTCGCGGCCATCATATCGGCATGGTGTTTCAGGAACCGATGACCAGCCTCAACCCGCTACTGCGAGTCGGATATCAAATTGGCGAAGTCCTGGCCGCCCATCTGGGCTTATCACGCACCTCCGCGCACCGACGAGTTATTGAGCTTCTCCGCGCCGTCGGGGTTCCGTCGCCTGTGGAGCGCGCCGAAGCCTATCCACACCAGCTCTCGGGCGGGCTGCGCCAGCGGGTCATGATCGCCATGGCTATGGCGTGTGAACCCAAACTTCTGATCGCCGACGAGCCGACGACGGCACTTGACGTCACGATTCAGGCGCAAATTCTGGAGTTAATGCGCCGAATCCGGCGCGATTCCGGAACAGCCATCCTGCTGATCACCCACGACATGGGCGTAATCGCACGGATGGCGGATCGCGTAATTGTGGTCTACGCCGGCCAAATCGTCGAGGAGGCGCCGGTCCGAGCTCTCTTCAATCGCCGTGCGCACCCGTATACCAGCCTTCTGCTTGACGCAGTGCCGACGATCCGCCGCCGAAGCGCGCACCTCCCCGTCATTCGCGGCTCGTTGCCGCCTCCGACCGATCTGCCTGGCGGTTGCCGTTTCCACCCGCGTTGTCCCATAGCCATCGAGGCTTGCCGTTCAATGTCGCCGGAGGCAAAAGACCTCGGGGCAGATCGTCGTGCGCGTTGTTTTCGCGCTGCCGATATGCTCGCCGGGACCGCAGTCGGCTTGGAGACGATGCGGTGATTGCGCCGATCCTGGAGGTCGAACATCTCACGAAAGATTTTTGGACCAGAGGGCGGCACGGTGCGGCACGTAAACTACGCGCTGTTGATGGTGTCAGCTTCAGCGTCTATCCCGGAGAGACGCTCGGTGTCGTCGGCGAAAGCGGCTGCGGCAAGACGACGCTTGGGCGCTTGATCCTCCGCCTGATCGAACCGAGCAGCGGTAACATTCGATTTTTCGGACAAGACATCACGAATCGTCCGGGCGGCACCCTGTCGTTTCAGCCACGCCACATGCAGGTTGTGTTCCAAGATCCGATGTCATCTCTCAATCCGCGAATGCGCGTCGGCGACATCATTGCCGAGCCGCTGTTCAATATCGGCATGCCGCGCTCAAGGCGCGACGAGCGCGTCACCGAGCTTCTTGACCTGGTCGGATTGCCGGCCAACTCCATAAGTCGCTTCCCGCACGCGTTCAGCGGCGGCCAGCGCCAACGTGTAGCGATTGCGCGGGCGTTGGCCGACCCACCCAAATTGATCGTGTGCGATGAGGCCACTTCGTCGCTCGATGTCTCCACGCAGGCACAGATCTTGAATTTGCTAAGAAATCTCCAGGCACAGTTTAATCTTACGCTCCTATTCATCTCGCACAATCTGGGCGCGGTCCGTTTTGTCAGCAATCGAATCGCGGTCATGTACCTCGGAAGGCTGGTCGAAATCGCTCCCGAAGCCGAGCTTTTCGCCCATCCGCATCATCCTTATACCGCGGCGCTGCTTGCGGCCGTGCCGGAGCCGCTCCTCGACCAGGATATGCCGCCAACGTTACCTGGCGAAGTGCCGAGCCCCTTCGACCCGCCAAGCGGCTGTCATTTTCATCCGCGTTGTGAGCGAGCCGAGGCACGATGCCGCCTCGAAGCACCTGAGTTGCGCGCCCTTGCTCGATTCGACGCAGTGGTTCGGTGTCACTTTCCGGGATGATTCAACCATGTATATCGAACGCACGTATTATTTCTCAAAACCCGGCAAACAGCGTGAAGCGCTGGAGACTCGGCGCGAGGCAAGCCGCGTTCGGGTCGAAATCGGTCTTTCCGCGGGCCGCATCTATTCGCGCGCCGGGGTGAGTGAGCCCAATCATCCCGACGTCACCTGGGAATGCGAATTCGACACTCTGGAGGCACGCGAGGCGGACCTTGCGGCCCGCGCTGCGAGTCCCGCTTTCGAGGCAATACGAGCGCGGATGGGCACTTGCATCGACCGGTTCGAACGCTACGTGTTTCAGCTCGAGGCGAACAATCTCACGAACGGTGTGGATCGGGTCGAGCTGCGCGATCATTCGCTGGCGCCCCGTGAGATGAGTTTCCACAGCGGAGAACACCTATTGAAAGGTTATTTGTTTCTGCCGCCAGGCCGTGGCTCCTTTCCTTGCATGATCTGCAATCATGGTAGCGCCATCGCTCAAGGTACTCTCGATGTTTCGCGGCCAGGGGGTGCAGCACTTCTAATGTCTTGGGGGATTGCATCATTCCTGCCGCATCGCCGCGGTTACGGAGAGTCAACGGGACCTGCTTGGCGCAGTGAGGTCACAGCCGAACGTGGTACGGCGGAATATGACGCGCAACTTGCAGCGCGACTCGACCGCGAAAGCGACGATGTTTTGGCCGCACTTGATGCACTATTGAGCGTCGACGCGATCCGGGCGGATCATATTGGCGTCATGGGCAGCTCATTCGGAGGAGTAAATACGTTACTTGCCGTGGCCAAGTCCCGCCGCTTTCGCTGCGCTATCGAGTTCGCCGGAGCGGCGATGAATTGGGAAATCGCACCGAGGCTACGCGAAGCAATGATGCACGCCGCCTGCGAAGCCGATCCGCCAATCTTTTTCATTCAAGCGGCCAACGACTATAGCACCGCGCCAACCCTGGTGCTTGCAGCGGCACGGAAAGCCGCTGGCAAGATCGTGCAATCCAAGCTCTATCCGCGCTTTGGTATTAATGACGAGGAAGGTCATCTTTTCGAAAGAAATGGCTCCGCAATTTGGTCGAAGGACGTGCACCATTTTTTGGAGCGTTACTTATGAACGGCGCAAGCGAGACCTTCGACGTTATAGTTATCGGCTTCGGCTATGCCGGCGGAATTGCCGCGATCGAGGCGCACGATGCTGGCGCTTCGGTCCTGTTGCTCGAGAAGCAGCCAGACCCTGGCGGAATTTCGATTTGCTCCGCCGGCGGGTTGCGAATTGCCAAAAATGCCCAGGCAGCATTCACATATCTCGTAAAGACGAATGGCGGCACTGCCCCAGAGCAGGTGTTACGCACCCTCGCCGAGGGCATGACTGGTCTCGCCGAATACATTCGAGAGCTGGCTGCGCCGACGGGCGCTACGGTCAGTGTGCGCGATCACGCCGCGAACTATCCGCTGCCGGGCTACGATACGTTTGGCTTTGTCTACATCGAGGATTTTCCAGGCCTCGACCCGGCACACGACTTTCCGTCGGTAAGAGGCTCCGCCGAGGGAGCTCGCCTCTTTAAGGTGGTGTTGGAGGGTGTGCGGCGGCGTAAAGGCATAGAGATTCGCCTCAGATCGCCGGCGGAACGAATTCTGCGTGGCCATGGCGGCATACAAGGAGTCGTCGTGGGCGGCAAGACCGTATTCGCCCGCTGCGGTGTCGTATTGGCTTGCGGCGGATTTGAGGCCGATACGGAAATGCAGCGCCAGTTCTGGCAGATTAAGCCCGTTTTGAGTGCCGCCGTACGCAGCAACACTGGCGATGGCATTCGGATGGCACAGGAGGTCGGGGCCGGACTATGGCATATGTGGCATTTCCATGGTTCCTACGGTTTTCGACATCCCGACCGCCACTACCCCTTTGGCATCCGTCTCAAACGGCTTCCCGATTGGATACCGGGGAAGGGTCTGCGTAACAATGTGACGATGACCTGGATTCTGGTTGACCGGTCCGGCAAGCGCTTCATGAACGAGTATGATCCGTATATGCAGGACACGGGACACAGGCCGATGGAAACGTTCAATCCGACGATTCAGGATTATCCTCGCGTTCCGTCGATTCTGATCGTCGACGCTGAAGGCCGCAAACGATACCCCCTTGCGGCGCCGACCTGGCACGATGTCGAGGTGGCAGAGCGGTACCGCGGTTCCAACGGCATTGACCTCGACGACAAAATCCTCACAAAGGTCGCGAGCATCGACGAGCTGGCTCGGGTGTTCAATCTCGAGCCGTTGGAACTTCGCACCACCATCGCGGAATGGAATTCGAGTTGTGCGGCGGGACGAGACGCTCGATTCGGACGGCCACCAAACAGCATGATTCCTCTTAACACATCGCCATATTTTGCAGCGCTCGTCTGGCCGATCGTATCGAATACACAGGGTGGCCCCGTTCATGACGAAGAGCAACGCGTGCTCGACGCATTTGGCTGCCCTATCCCGCGCCTCTTCGCTGTCGGCGAGTGCGGGAGTGTGTTCGGGCACCTCTATATGTCCGGCGGCAACCTTGCCGAATGCTTCATTGGAGGGCGCATCGCGGGACGAGGTGCCGCGCGTAACGTTGAATGAAGATGGGTTCTGGAATCTAGCGACTATTTGACCCCGGTGATCGCGCCTAATTCGCCCGACCTCGGTAAACTATCGGTAAATCGGGTGGGACTAATGGCATGCAGTGAACTTCTGTTTTCGAGCGAATTGCGGAAATTCTTTGCCTGTCAAGGAATGTCCGAGAAGTGCCAGGACCGGACTTCAATCGACGCACCGGTTACTTCCATAAGCCTGCGCGATCTGACCCACGAGCTTCGCCGAGGGTATGCGAAGGTTGCCCCAAGAAGAGCTGCGCAGCGCCAAAAGCCTGACAACCGAGGCCCCACAGCTCGACAGTCAGACGGTGATGCGCCTCAAAGAGATGTTGAAAGAGGATTTCCGCGAGCACCTTACAATCGGCGCGCCCACGGATGATGACGATGCAGGCCTGCGTCGCCTTGCGCGCCAGATCAAGGCGAAGAAGGCCGCGATTTAGCTCTTCCTTCGGCAACCACAGAGCGCCTCCCTCCCATTTCCTGACACAAATCCGCAAACGTTACCCTGCTCGGTTCGCAGGTGACCGCTATTAAATTGAGCATCTATGAATGGATAAGTGCGCTCTATAAACTGCATCGCGTTGGGCTGGGCTCGCGACCGGAGGCGTTCGCATGTGGAAGTTCGCGGCCGGGGGCGTTCAAATGTGGAAGCTCGCGCTCGGGGCGGCCGCGGCTGCCATTCTTCTCGGCGGTGCGGTCGTCATGGTGTGGCGGCTGAGCCTTGCGGCCGATGTGCCACCCTCGGCGAGTCCAGCGGAGCTACCGGGCATCCCGATCACTGCCGGGACCGTCGTCGCGGCCGACGTGCCGATCCTACTGCGCGGCGTCGGCACGGTGCAGGCTTACAACACGGTGGCGATCAAGAGCCGCGTCGACGGCCAGATTCTCAGGGTCGATTTCAAGGAGGGCCAGGAAGTCAAGGAAGGCACGGCGCTGTTCCAGATCGACCCGCGCCCCTTCGAGGCGGCACTTCAGAAGGCGCAAGCGACCCTTGAGAGCGACAAGGCCCAAGCGCTGCGCGCCGACCTCGATCTCAAGCGCTTTGCCGAGCTTGCCCAGAAAGATTTCGCACCCCAGCAGCAATATGAACAAGCACGCGCAACCGCCACCGTCGCCCACGCAAGCATCCTGGCCGACGAGGCAGCGATCGACCAAGCCAAGCTCAGCCTCGAATATTGCCAGATCCGCTCGCCGATCGATGGCCGGGTCGGCGCGCGGCTCGTCGACAAGGGCAATCTGGTGCACGGGACCGACAACACGACGCTCGTCAACATCACCGAGATCAAGCCGATCTTCGTCAGCTTTACGTTGCCGCAGAACACCCTCGACGAGGTTCGCCGCCAGCAGGACATATCGCCGCTCGCGGTCGCTGCGGTCGCCGGCGACAGCGAGACCACGCTCGCCGAGGGGAAGCTGACGTTGATCGACAACATGGTCGACCCGGCTACCGGCACGATCCACCTCAAGGCGCGGTTCGACAACCAGGACGAGCGGCTGTGGCCTGGCGAATTCGTCAACGTCCGGGTCGTGCTGTCGGTGCGCCGCCAAGTTCCGACGGTTCCGGAGCAGACCGTTCTCGAAGGGGCAAACGGGCGCTTCGTCTACGTCATCAAGCCGGACAACACCGTCGAGCGGCGCGCCGTCGAGGTCGCCGAGGTGGAGAACGGGAAAGCCGTCATCGCCAAGGGCCTCGAGCCCGGCGAGCGGGTGGTCGTCGAGGGCCAGTACGGGCTCGACAACGGCGGCAGGATCACAATTTTGCCCGCCGGCAAAGCGGGCGCGACCGACTGAACGGCGGTACCTCCTGATGAGCATTTCCGAACCTTTCATCCGCCGCCCGATCGCGACCTCGCTGCTGATGCTGGGGGTGATGGTGTTCGGCGTCGGGGCCTATAATCTGCTGCCGGTGGCGGCGGTGCCCAATGTCGATTTCCCGACGATCCTCGTCACCGCACAGTATCCCGGCGCCAATCCCAGCACGATGGCTTCGGCAGTCGCAACGCCGCTCGAACAGCAATTCATCGGGATTTCGGATCTGAGCGAGATGACATCGTGGAGTGGTGTTGGCGTCACCTCAATCACGCTGCAATTCAACCTGAGCCGTAATATCGATGCCGCGGCAGGGGACGTGCAGCAGGCGATCAATGCGGCCAGCGGCCTGTTGCCCCAGGACATGCCGAGCCCGCCGACTTACTACAAGGAGAATCCGGCCAACTTTTCCATCTTGGTCTACGCCATCCATTCCGACGCGCTGCCGCCCTACAAGATCGACGATTACGCCACCATCGTCGCGCACCAGCTATCGACCCAGTCCGGGGTCGGGCAGGTCTTTGTCTTCGGCTCGAAGCCTTATGCCGCCCGCGTCCAGATCAACCCGGCGTCGCTCGCCGCCAAGGGGCTGGGGCTCGAGGATGTCCGCAACGCCCTTGTCGCGGCAACCGTCAACCGGCCGAAGGGCGCAATCGAGGGCCCGGATCAGTCGATCGCGCTCGATACCAACGACCAGCTCTACAACGCCGCGCAATACGCCAATGTCATCATCGCCTACAAGAACGGTGCGCCGGTGTACATCAAGGATGTCGGCGACGTCATCAACTCGGTGCAGAACAATCGACTTGTCTCGTGGTTCGGCGACCAGCGGGCGGAGGGCATCGCCATCGAGAAGGAGCCGGGCGCCAACACCATCGACGTGGTAGACCGGATCAAGGCAGTGTTGCCCAAGCTCGAGAAGTCGCTGCCGCCGGCCGTGCACGTCGACCTGATGTCAGACCGCTCGCAGACGACCCGTGCCTCCGTCCACGACGTGAAATTCACGATGATGCTGACGATCGGTCTCGTCATCGTCGTGATCTTCCTGTTTTTGCGGACCTTGTGGGCGACGGTGATCCCGAGTCTGGCGGTGCCGCTGTCGCTGTTTGCCACATTCGGCGTCATGTATGTCGGCGGTTACAGCATCGACAATATTTCGTTGATGGGCTTGACGATTTCGGTCGGCTTTATCGTCGACGATGCGATCGTCATGATCGAAAACATCGTTCGCTATATCGAACAGGGGATGCGGCCGTTCGATGCAGCACTCAAAGGTGCCGGGCAGATCGGCTTTACGATTATTTCGATCACCCTTTCGCTGATCGCGGTGTTCATACCGCTGTTTTTCATGGGCGGCATCATCGGCCGGCTGTTCCGTGAATTTGCCGTGACGGTCGCGGTCGCGGTCGTCGCTTCGGCGGCGATATCGCTGACGCTCACGCCGGTGATGTGCTCCATATTTCTAACTCGCAAGGGGCTGCACCCCAAAGGCCGCTTCAATCGCGGCTCCGAGCGCGTTTACCAGGCCGCACTCAGCGCCTACGACCGCGGCCTCAAATTCATCTTCCGCCACCAATTGTCGGCGCTAGTGGCGACGCTCTTGCTGATGGCCGCCACCGGTTACCTTTATGCCAACATGCCGAAGGGCTTTTTCCCGCAGCAGGATACCGGGTTCATTTTCGGCGAGCTCGACATTCGCGAGGACGCTTCGGTTGCGCAGACCGACAAGATCCGGCGGGAGGTCGTCAATTTCGTGATGCACGACCCCGGCGTCCAGGGCGTCTTCTCGTACGCCGGCGCCACGCCATACAATCCCGCCGAGAATACGGCACGCATCTTTTGGGGATTGAAGCCCTATGACGAACGCGCCGACACCGCAGAGCAGATCATCCAGCGGTTGGACAATAAGGTGGCCGGCATCGAGGGCGCCAAATTCTTCATGCAAGTGCCGCAGAACATTACCGTTGGCGGCCGGCTCTCCCGCACCCAATACCAATATACGCTGACCGACACCAATGTCGATGAACTCAACCACTGGGCGCCGATCATCGAAGCCGGCATGAAGAAGCTGCCGGAGTTGCAGCTCGTCGCGTCCGATCAGCAGATTGCCGCGGCGCACCTGGCGATCGATGTCGACCGTGACGCCGCCTATCGTCTCGGGTTGTCCGCCAATCTGATCGACCAGACCCTTTACGATGCTTTCGGCCAGCGGCAGGTCGCGACGATCTATACCGCGACCAATCAATACAAAGTCGTGCTCGAAGTGCAACCTCAGTTCCAGAAAGATCCAAACCTGCTGTCGAAAATTTACGTGTCCAGCCCCTCCGGCGCGCAGGTGCCGCTCGGCAGTTTCGCTCATTTCACCCGCAAGACCGAACCGCTGCTGATCAGCCACCAGGGCATCTTCCCGGCGGTGACGCTGTCGTTCAATCTGGCGCCCGGCGTGGCGCTCGGACAGGCGGTAAGCGCCATCCAGGCCACGACCGAACGCCTGCGCGCGCCGCCAACGTTGAATGCCTCGTTCCAGGGGACGGCGCAGGCCTTCCAGGCCTCGCTGTCATCGATGCCGCTGTTGCTGGCCGCGGCGATCCTCGTCGTCTATATCGTCCTTGGCATCCTGTATGAAAGCTACATCCACCCGATTACGATCCTTTCGGCGCTACCTTCGGCGGGCGTCGGTGCTCTGTTGCTTTTGATGCTGCTGCATTACGAGCTATCGGTGATCGCGATCGTCGGCATCATCCTGTTGATCGGCATCGTCAAAAAGAATGCGATCATGATGATCGACTTCGCGTTGCAGGCCGAGCGCATCGAACACAAGAGTCCGCAGGAGGCGATCCACCAAGCGTGTCTCTTGCGCTTCCGGCCGATCATGATGACCACCTTTGCGGCTTTGTTCGGCGCAATGCCCATCGCCTTTGGCAGCGGCGGGGGTGCTGAACTGCGCCAGCCGCTCGGCGTCGCGATCATCGGTGGGCTGTTGGTGTCGCAATGGCTGACGCTGTACACGACGCCGGTCATCTATCTCTACCTCGAACGGCTGTCGCGCCGGCTGGGCAGCGCTTACCGGCCGTCGCGAGTGGCGGACGCATTGGGCGGCGGGGCGCTAGCGAGAGAACGGCATGGGGCGGAATAACACTTCGCACCTTGCGGCAGCCCAATCTCGGCCACGCCTTCGACCTGCTCACATCCCATATCATGGGCAGTGTTATTGAGATCGCCACGCCACCGCTCGAAGGGTTCAACACCGGCTTCCTCATGTGTGACGTCCCTATGCTGGTGGGCGGCACCATCG
>Ga0187766_10001092_pt1 | contig 15762 bp, 17 predicted proteins | sample 0216_QUI02_MP05__4_FD_132971 | JGI IMG/M metagenome (GOLD analysis project Ga0187766, IMG submission 132971) | Tropical peat soil microbial communities from peatlands in Department of Meta, Colombia - 0216_QUI02_MP05_20_MG | ecosystem: Environmental > Terrestrial > Soil > Wetlands > Peat ... | reverse complement strand
TAGGAATGAAGAACAAGGTTTATTCTGTCTCGTCGACTTCCCCGCCGAAAAGCCCTCAGTTTAATAGGTCCGCTCTTTTTTGTCCGCGCTAACAGCAGCACCCTCCGTACTGGCACAGTTCATCTTCAAGATCGCAGTACCCTTCTCGAATCGAAGCGCGCACCCTATCATAAAAATCAGGCGAGAATTCTTTCATGCCGTGAACCGTCCGGCCATGTTCCAAGACCTTCTCAAAGAGTCCTGACTCCGTCTCCGAACAAGCCGTAAAAGTGCACCCAGTCCCCGAATCTTCCCAGCGAATCATTTTATCCATGTTACAAATACCTCCCGTCTCATTATAAGGATAATTATCCCTTTCCAGGATGCAAGGACGATACAGCTTCATCCACAGCATCGATTTTCTCACATTTTCGCCATTAACCACCGATGGATCTTACAATCGTGCATCAAACGTGTTAAATTAAGTCGCAAGGAGGGTCCGCAGGACACCTCCACCACTTAAAATTTATACAAAGGAGGAGCCAATGGGAATTCGGACAGTTGAACAATACAGACAGAGTTTGAAAGATGGACGGCGTGTTTATATCCGCGGCGAAAAGGTAGGTGACGTAACAAGTCACCCGATACTCGGCGTTTCAGTAGATACCGTGTCCCAGGGATTCGCGCTGACAGCTTCGGAGGACCCGGAGGTGAGAAATTTATTTGTGGTCCCTCACCCGAAGACGGGAGAGCCGATCAACCGTTATTTTGTCACTCCCCGGAACGCCGAAGACCTTGCGCTCCGTACAAAAATGATTCAGCGGTCGATCGAATTGACGGGAGGGCTTCCCTTCGGCAAGGATATCGGCACGGACTGCCTCAATGCCGCCTTTGTTGTTGCTGGGCAGATGGGCAAGAAGCAATACCAGGAAAACGCAATGAATTTTTTGGAGCATATCCGGAAACAAGATTTGGCCATGTGCGGGGCGGTAACCTGCGTTAAGGGTGACCGATCCAAAGAGCCTTCCCAGCAAAAACACCCCGATTACTATTTGCATGTGGTCGATAAGAACAAGGATGGAATTGTCGTCAAAGGGGCCAAGATCCATATCACCAGTGCGCCGGTAGCCAACGAAATCATTGTTGTCCCTACGCGCCAGATGCGGGAGAGCGAAGCGGATTATGCCGTAAGCTTTGCCGTCCCGGCCAACTCCAAAGGAATTGTTTTTATCTGCCGGGCCGGCCGGGGCCAGTGGAGTCCTCATGAATTTCATCCCGACTTTCCGGTCCGCGAACTGACCGAGGCCATGATCGTCTTCGACAATGTCTTTGTACCCTGGGAGAGAGTCTTCATGTGCGGGGAATGGCAATTCTCCATGCTTCTCGCTTACACCTTCGCAACCTTTCACCGCTTTACGGCCATCAGCTACAAGGTTCCCTCCGTGGAAGCGATGGCCGGCTGCGCGGTGGCGATGGCGGAGTATAACGGTTTGGAGAAAGTGGGCCATGTTCGGGACAAACTAGCCGATATCGCCGGCTATGTGGAGACGCTCCGGGCACTGACCAATGCCGCCGCCAAAGAGCCGGTCATGTACGGAGACATCGCAGTCCCCAATCCCCTCATCGCCAACATGGCCAAGCTTCATTTTTCGAGCAAATATCATGAATTCGTAAAATGGATTCAGGATATCTGCGGTGGCATTCTGGCCACGTCCCCGGACCAGAAAGACTGGGAGAATCCCGAGATTCATGACTATCTCGAGCATTATCTTGGAGGTTCGGCCAAGTTTAGCACCGAGGACCGACTGAGGATGATCCATGCCGCTCAACGCATGGTTTGTTCCCATGAATCCGCGTTCCATGAGGTAACCACCGTTCATGCCGAAGGGTCTATGGCAGCCCAGAAAATGATGATCCTGGCCGAATCACCCTTGAAGAAATACAAAGAGAAGGCCAAACGAGCAGCCGGCATCAAGAGCGCCTGATAGACCCATCGGCAGCACGGTTTCATTCCTTTTTTGCTGGCCAAGACTTGATCCTCTCCCGGCCATGTGCCTTTGTCGCACATGATACCGGGAGAGGGTCGAGGACTCCCTTAAGGTTTCAATCTTTCAAATTCACCCGACTCCTTATTTTTTCTCACGTTATCCCAGAAAAAAATCTTTCCGTTCATTGTGATATAAATTCCATGCCGAAGAGCTTGAACCGCAGCAAACGCGCAGCCAAGATTGAATAATGCATCGGAGGTCCCAAACGCGTAGGGAATCATGGCCCCCACCAGAACAATCGCCTTACCTTTGACATGGCTGCCTAGAACCAGGCCGGTTTCGACCATCGTGTCTGTTCCGTGCGTGACAATGATTTTATTCTCCTGACAATCCACGCACCTCTTCAGAATCTCTTCCCTGTCAGAGCTTCTCATCTGCAGACTGTCTTTAAACATTACTTCTTCCAGGGCAAACCTTGCCTTACATCTGACTTGACTCAATATATTAGACAAGTGGGACTTTGCGAACATCAATTCACCCGTGAGTGGATCATATTCCTTATCAATCGTCCCGCCGGTGATCAAGATCCTGATAGGCTCTTCCTCTTTCATGTCAGTCCTCCACGGTCGCCCTCTGTTGATAAGAATTTCCATCCTCTGTTCCAAAAGGGATGACGGCGGTCCTTTCTTTTCAATTAATGAAAAGTTACTAAATTGTTACGAGAACGTCAATGCGCCCGTGCAGACCCCCTTACTCGCCTCAACAAAACTGAAGAGCTGATATACCACCACGATCCGTCCGCATTGCATTTTGCCATCATATCTGTTAAAGTTTGTGAAAAAAAGTTCTATCATGGACTTTGCAAATTAGATAGAAAGGATTTCAGCTTCTTATGAAAGCAGCTCTTTTTCACGGCATCCACGACATACGCGTTGAGGAAGTGGCCGAACCCAAGCCCGGACCAAGGGAGGCGAAAGTGAGGGTCAAGTACTGCGGTATCTGCGGGTCTGACCTCCATGAATATGAGCACGGCCTATTTCCTCAAAGCTCGTTCGGGCATGAGGCTTGTGGCGAAATCATAGAAGTAGGCGACGAAGTTAAGGGATTCCAAGTCGGGGATCGGGTGATCGCTGTTCAAAAAGGGGCCTATGCCGAATACGTGGCATGTCCGCAGGAAAGGATGATCAAGAAGCCTGGGAAGATGAGCTGGGAACAGGCAGCCGTGGTTGAACCCCTTGCCGGCGCTGCTTATGCGATCGAAAAGGGGAGCGTCAAGCCGAGCGACACAGTCCTGGTTGCGGGTGCCGGGCCTGTGGGACTCATGGTCTTGCTTGGCCTTAAAGCGATCGGGGTGGAAAAGATTTACGTAACGGATATTTCAGAAACGAGAAGAAAAAAAGCAGAAGAGCTGGGCGCCACCTTGGTGCTGAATCCTCTGGCAGAAAAGATCCCTGCCAGAATCAAAGAGCTTTCTGCCGGCAGAGGAGTGGATGTGGCAGTTGAGGCAGTGGGAATCGAGGCCTCCCTGAAAGATTGTTTGGCTTCTGTCCGCTACCAAGGCAAAGTCATTGTCCAGGGGATCTTTACTGACCGCGTTCCCGTGCATATGCTCGGATTTGTGACCCGGGAGACCACCATGATCGGCACGAACTCGGTCAATTTTCCTCCCGCGATGTCCTGGATAGAGTCCAAAGGAATCCGACCCGAGCTCATCGTGACGAGAGTCATTCCCCTCGATCAAATATCTGCTGAAGGCTTCGAAGTCCTGACAAAAAAAGAAAAAGAAGAAATCAAGATTCTGGTTGCTCCTTAGCTAAATTTGGAGCAGGACTCGCACAGAAGCGACAGAAAATTTAGTCAAGTTTTGATATGAAAAAAAAGACGCACGCAGATGATCTGATTAGTTTCGGCCTGAACAAGGGCCAAAGGGCACTCTCCGAATACGAGTCAAAACAGCTACTCAGGCTTTACGACATCCCTGTCACGAGAGAAGAATTGTCGCATAGTGCCGACGAGGCAGTATCCATCGCAGAAGACCTCGGGTTCCCGGTGGTGCTCAAGGCTTGCTCACCTGAACTCATGCACAAAAGCGACCGGGGAGGCATTGAGCTAAACCTCAGGAGTGAAGGAGATGTCCGTGAAGCCTACGGGCGCATCATCCAAGGTATTGACCTGGAGCTTGACGGAGTTCTCGTTCAGGAGATGGTGCTCGGGCAGCGCGAATTGGTCCTCGGCTTGAACCGCGATTCCCAGTTCGGTCCCTGCGTGATGTTGGGAATAGGCGGAATCATGACAGAGGTGTTTCAGGACACCGTCTTCCGCATGGCCCCCTTTGACATGATTGAGGCGAAAGACATGACCGAGGAGCTGCGTTTCAAAGCCATTCTCGGTGCTTTCCGCGGACAGAAGCCCGTGGATATGGACGTGCTTTGCCGCACCCTGATCACGGTTGGACAGATCGGATTGGAACTTGAGGCGGTATCTGAACTCGACATCAACCCCATGATCATCACTCCGGAAGGCCGCGCGGTCGCCGCGGATGCGCTCGTTGTGCTGAGAAGAGACGCAACATGATGGATTCGATCGAAGCCAGTCCCCTATACCCTATTGCCAACCCGAAAAGCATCGCCCTTTTCGGGGCCTCCAATAACGCCTCTTCCATGGGAACAAGTCTTCTCGACTCCATTCTCGATTTGGGCTACGAGGGTGAGATTTATCCTATTCACCTCAAAGAGAATCAGGTGCAGAATCTTAAAGCCTACCGAACCGTTCTGGATCTACCTAAGGCGCCCGACCTGGCTCTGATCGTACTTCCCACACGACTCGTGTCGGAGACGATGGATGCATGCGGCAGGAAGGGCATCAAACATGCCATTGTCATTTCGGGCGGTTTTAAGGAAGTAGGCGGTAACGGAATCAAGCTTGAAAAAGACCTGGTCGCCGTTGCCAAGAAATATGGCATGCGCTTCTTAGGTCCGAACTGTATCGGCGTGGCCAATCCTCGCCAAAAGCTGAACACGACCTTCATGACTTTTGAAGGTGGTCCCGGCTTTATCGGCATGGCCTCCCAGAGCGGAAGCTTCGTAACACAAATGTTTACCTATCTTTCTGATTACGGTCTGGGGTTTAGCACGGCGTTTAGTGTGGGAAACGAAGCCAATATTGACATCGTCGATTGTATGGAATACCTCGGTGCCTGTCCCGAGACAAAAGTGATCGCCCTCTATATCGAGGGCATTCGCAAGGGAAGGGCATTTGTGGAAATGGCCAGATCGATTGTTCCGAAAAAGCCCATCGTGGCCTTCTATATCGGCGGGTCGGAAGCGGGCAGCCGAGCAGGCCTTTCGCACACCGGGGCATTAGCAGGACCGGATAGGCTCTACGAAGGCATCTTCCGCCAGAGCGGGATCATCCGGGCTCGGTCGATCATGGAGATGTTCGATTACTGCTGGAGCCTGGGTTCTCTTCCCAAGAGCATGGGGCGACGGGTGCTTATCCAGACCCATTCCGGAGGGCCGGGGGCCGAAGCGGCAGATGCCTGCGGACGGGTAGGCCTCGAATTACCGCCGCTCTCACCAGAGACAATCAAAAGAATAAGACCCCTCGTGCCCCAGACAGGAAGCATCAGTAACCCGGTGGATTTCACCTTTGCCAAAAACGTCACGGATTACTTTTCCGAAGTCCCGAAGGCGTTGTTGGAGGAGAAGAACGCGGACTGTTTGCTTTTTTATTTCTTCACACCCAGCCGGAGGCTCACACGCATGCTAAGGCAAGCAGGTGTTTCTCCGGATCGTATTGCAGAACATACTGCGAAGTTGGTCAATTTTCAGTCCGAGGAAATTCTCCGATTGATTAAAACCCATGATAAATCTTTTGTCGGTTATACTTTTCAGGGTGTAACGGACCCGCTTCTAAAAAGGCTTGTAGAGCGCGGCGTCCCGATCTTCACGGGTCCAGAAAGAGCCGCCCGGGCAATTGAAGCCACGTACCGGTACACGTGCCTTCGGGATAAGATTTTGGCTTCCGCCTCTCAAAAGGAGGCTGCTTCCCGGTGAGAAAATGGCAAGTGTTGGAGCAGAAAAGGCGCCGGTGAATGCGTAGAACGCTTCAAACATTAAACAGAAAATTGATGATATCACCGTCTTCGATGATATAGTCCCTGCCCTTCTGCATATATTTGCCCACTTCTCTAACCTTTTTCTCACTTCCCAACTTAATCAAATCCTGATATTTCATCACCTCTGCCCGGATGAACCCGCGCTCGATGTCAGAATGAATGACACCCGCGGCCTGAGGGGCGAGGGCTCCCTGTCGGTTCGTCCAGGCCCGCACCTCGTCCGGACCCACTGTGAAAAATGAGATGAGGCCGAGCGTCTTGTAACAAAGCATGGTCAACCGGTCCAGAGCCGGCTGATTGAGCCGTAGTTCCTCAAGAAAGCTTTGGCGCTCCGCGGCATCGAGCTGGCAAAGTTCCTGTTCAATCCTGGCAGAGACAGCAATCCACTGGAAGTCCTGGTGAGAAAAGGCGCTTCTCAGTTTTTCGGTCCCGTTCTGATCCGCCAGTCCCTCCTCTCCCACATTGAGAATAACGATCAATGCTTTGCGGGTGAGTAGAGGGTAGCTGGCAATAAGCCTTTCTTCAGCCTCGGTGAGGGTCAAGTTTTTCAAAAAAAGGCCAGTCTCGAGAAACTCTTTCATGCGTGTAAGAAGATCTGCCTCCAGAGTTGCCTTTTGGACATCTCTTTTCTTGCTTTGTTCTTTCGTCAGCCGTTCGAGGCGCTTTTCAATAAAAAGGAGATCGCTCAGTTGCAGTTCTTCGTTGAAGAGCAGGATATCGCGATGCGGATCGACTGTTCCGTGGATATGGAAAACCGTGTCGTCCTGAAAAGCTCGAACAAGGTGGCAGATGACATCTACCTGCTCCAGCTCCCGCAGGATTTGATCATTGCGAGAGGGCTGCTGGTCTAAGTCGGGGAGAAGAGAAAATTCAATATGGGCAGGGGTCTCCTGCCGGGGAGTATACATTTCTACGAGGCGATCGAAGCGTGCGTCTCTCACCTTTGCCAACCCCAGACCATTCCCCTTCTTGGCTTCTGAAACGGGTCCTTTACCGGTCAAGAGTCGAAAGAGCGTTCGTTTACCAACTTGAGGAAAACCTACAAGACCAAGTTTCATTTTCTTCCTTCCTTTCAACCCAGCATGACCTCCCGTTTAATTTCCGAGAGGCGAGCTTGCCCCGGAAAAACTTCGCACGAATCTCAGGAATGATCTTTAGGAAAGGAGCGAGATCACTACCTTGGGAGAAACGCTTGGGAGGGACTGAATTAATCCACAGAATAAATAACACGGAATACAATCATTTTCAATCCTGTCTGGATCGCTGAAAAGCCAGGAAACACATATAAATATCGGTGCGTTCCAGCCGATAACCTTGTTTGCTCAAAGCGGAATGATTATTTTTCCATCAAGAACAGCCGCCGTAGAAAACTTTTGGTATTGAAGCTGTTTTTTTCTGACGTGGTAAAACTCTAGTTTGGAAGGGAGGTGTTTAAAATGGAAAAAAGCCTTAGCTGCAAGGACGTCGGCTCTGATTGCGATTTCACCATCTGTGGCAAAACAGAAGACGAGATTTTTAGGAAAGCAAAAGAACATGCCCTAAAGGAGCATAATATGAGTGAGTTCACACAAGAGTTTAAAGACAGGGCGCGTTCGGCGATTCGAGAAGTGGAACGTTGTTAACATTGAAGGAGCCACCCGTGATCATCACGGGTGACTCCCTTCACAGCTATACCCGTTTTGTGCGGGTGGTATGGCTCGTTGGTTTGCCGGTTGGTCGTTGTAAAGAAATAAGTTATAATAAAATCAAAGAAAGGAGAATAGAGGTAGATACTTCAGCAGTATACAGAATAACTAGAAGATGGAAGTTTCCCATAGGCAGGGGGTAGGCTTCGAGCCGATCCCCCAAAGATTTTAGAAACCCGCTCGAGTTTCAAAAAAGAAACTCAACCAAAGGAAGATTTGAAAAGTCTTCCTTTGACAAGCGGGCTTCTAAGAATTAAATCGCGTTTCATTCCGTGCTGCTCGATGTCCTTCTTACTTGATCTCAGATTAAATTTTTCAGCCAGCAAGATTAACTTTACCTCGTAAAAGAATTTCTTCCAAACGGATCTCGAATTGCCGATTATCTGCCGATTTTCTCTTCTTTGGCCCTTTCGTTCTGCCACCTCCTCGCCTGATTTTCGCCTTGACCTCCCGTTCCTCCAATAAAAAACCAATCGTTCCGGGATGAAACTCCTTTCCCGTCAGGCTCAGACATTTCGCTTCCTTTCCCAGCACCATAGCTGCCAATCCCCCATCCCCTGTTACGACCACATCTCCTGACTCAGTTAGATTTATAATCTTCACATCCGCTTCCTGGAAGTCGTCTCCCACCACAAAATGATGGTCGGATTCTATCTGGTGGTTGAAACTGGCTACGGTCCAGACCGGGATATCGTGTTTCCGTCCAACTCTCACGCAGATCTGTAAAACGTGTTTGGGACAAGCATCGGCATCTACCAGAATCTTCATATCAAAGAAGTGACTACCCTTTCATGAGAGCTTTTTAAAGATAAGGCCTCAATATATTCTTCCAGGTTTATCTAACAAAAAGGGGCAGAATCAAGTGCCTCTGCCCCTTCACCCCATCCTCTCTCTCCCTTTCTTGTTAGGAAAGCAGAGGAATTATGACTTATTCATCAGATGTCCATGAATTGAATTGGCCGCCTTCCTTCCTGCACCCATGGCCAGGATGACAGTGGCTGATCCTGTCACGATATCTCCTCCTGCCCAGACGCGCGGCTTCGTGGTCTTTCCGGTTTCGAGGTTAGCCACGATATAACCTCTCTTATTCAACTCCAGACCCGGTGTCTGAGTGGGAAGAAGTGGGTTGGCCCCAGCGCCAATGGCCACCACTGCCAAATCGCACTCTAACTGAAATTCTGATCCTTTTATGGGAACCGGCCTACGTCTTCCTGACTCGTCAGGCTCTCCCAACTCCATTCGAAGGCATTCCACACCCGTTACCCAGCCGTTATCATCTCCCAAGAACTTCGTAGGCGCTGTAAGAAGATAAAACTGAACACCCTCCTCTTCTGCATGGTGAACCTCTTCGATACGAGCCGGCATCTCATCCCTCGACCGGCGGTAGATGATCCGAACCGTTTCTGCCCCTAATCGGAGAGCGGTCCTGGCTGAATCCATGGCAACATTGCCCGCTCCGAAGACCGCCACATTCTTTCCCCGGGCGATCGGCGTGTCATATTTGGGAAAAAGATATGCCTTCATCAAATTGGACCGTGTCAAATATTCATTGGCCGAATAGATCCCGCAATAGTTCTCACCGGGGACATTCAAAAATTGGGGGAGCCCTGCCCCTAGGCCTAAGAAAGCAGCGTCATATTCTTGAAGCAGCTCATCCACGGTCTCGATTCTTCCGATGACACAGTTGCACTCCACCTTCACCCCCAAACGTTCCAAGTAGTTGACCTCCGACTGGACAATGGCCTTCGGAAGACGAAACTCTGGAATACCGTAGATCAGAACACCTCCGGGCTTATGGAGGGCTTCAAAAATGGTCACTTCATGTCCTTTAAGGATAAGATCCCCTGCCAGGGTCAACCCGGCTGGCCCGGCTCCTACGACCGCCACTTTTTTCCCAGTGGCGGGAGCTTTTTCGGGGATGGCCACCTCTCCTTTTGTCCTTTCCCAATCGGCCGCAAATCGCTCCAATCTGCCGACGGCGACGGGTTGGTCCTTCTTCCCAACGATGCACACCTTCTCACACTGGTCTTCTTGAGGGCAAACACGGCCGCAGATGGCAGGTAGACTGTTTCGCTCCTTCAATTTCCTGGCCGCACCGGCAAAATCGCCTTCCTTAATAAGCTTGACAAAGGCCGGGATCTCGACTTCTACCGGACACCCCTCTATGCATTTCGGTTTCTTGCACTGAAGGCACCGACTCGCCTCCAGTTGTGCCAATTCGGGCGTGTATCCAAAAGGGACCTCATCAAAATTCCTTGCTCTCACTTTGGGGTCTTGCTCGGGCATCTTCTGCCTTAGCACTTTTGCCTTCTCTTTTTTCTCTTTTTCTTCTGCCATCTCAACCCCCTTATTTTCCCGCCGCCGTAAATTGTTCCATGGACACCTTCTCCTCTCTAAGATAGGCCCTTTGCCGTTTCACCAGTTCATCATAGTCAACCTCGTGGCCATCAAATTCCGGGCCATCCACACAGCAAAATTTCGTCTTGCCTCCCACCGTGACCCGGCAGGCGCCACACATACCTGTCGCGTCGACCATGATGGGATTCAAACTGACCATCGTCTTAACTCCGTATTCCTTTGTCAATTTGCACAAAAACTTCATCATCGGAACAGGGCCGATCCCCACGATCAATTTTACATCCTTCTGCTCATCCAGAATTTTGCGAAGGACATCGGTCACAAATCCGTGATGGCCGTAGCTGCCGTCGTCCGTCGTCACGCGCAGGTCATGACTGGCTGCTTTCATCTCTTCTTCCAAGATCAGGAGGTCTTTCGTCCGAGCGCCAATAATCGCAGTCACGTTGTTTCCTGCCTCTTTGTAGGCCTTGGTAATCGGGTACATCACAGCTACACCCGTTCCACCTCCGACGCAGATGACCGTTCCAATTTTTTCAACATGGGTCGGCCTTCCAAGGGGTCCGATGATATCCTGGATAGAATCGCCCACATTGAGAGTTCTCAGCAGGGCCGTGGACTTTCCGACCACTTGAAAGATCAAGTCGATGGTCCCCGCAGCCGGATCCGTCCCTCCCATCGTCAAAGGAATTCTCTCGCCAGTCTCGTCGGCCCTTAAAACGACGAACTGCCCTGGCTTTGCCTTCCGAGCAATTCTGGGTGCCTCGACTTTGAGGTGGCACACCGTTTTCTCGGCCATTTCTCTTTTGTATGTGATCTTATGCAAGCTCCCCCTCCTTTCCGGTAAGCCTTTAACAAGGTCAATCCGATTTCCATTGGTGATATAAATCAACTGAATTTAAATGTCAAATTTTTATCGGCACCAGAATTTCACTTGACAGATGCTCAAATTTAGTTCATAAATGAAAATATGTGAACTTTTTGAGTTCTTGAGACCTCCCGGGCGCTTTTTGGAAAGTCCACGGAGTTTAAATTGGATGAAGGAGAAAGAGGATGAATTTAAAACTTTATGTAGGAAATCTTCCCTTCGGTGCTTCAGAAGAAGACCTCCGGAAGCTCTTCACTGAAGCAGGAGCAATTCAGTCCGTCAAGATTGTTACCGATTCTTATTCCGGGAGGTCCAGAGGATTCGGTTTTGTTGAGATGGCCTCCCAAGCGGAGGCGGAGAAGGCGATCTCCGTCGTCAATGGGAAGACCTTTATGGACCGGACCTTAATCGTCAGCGAGGCCAAGCCTCAGAAAAAAAGGGGTGGCGAGTTCAAAGGCAGAAGGGATAGTAACAGATAACCCAACGTAAGAAAGAGGAGCCTGCCCACCGCAGATAGAGGAGAGGTCATTGGAAGTTAAAGTTCAAGACAACCAGATTGAGAATGCGATTAAATCCTTAAAGCGCCAGCTCGCCAGGGACGGAATCTTAAAGGAATTGAAGAAAAGAAGGTCCTACGAAAAACCCTCCGTAAGAAAGAAAAGAAAGCAGCAGGAGGCGAAAAGAAGAAGGCAGAGAGCGGCTCGCAGATTTTCAAGATAATGAGGTTCTCTCTACCATTCCTCGGCAGGCGGGAAGACTAATCCATTAATTCCGGTGGGTTCATAACGGTCAGGAGTTTACCTTCGTCTGCTTGCAGAAATCCTCTTCTGGAAAGCAGAGCGATCGCCTCCGAGGAAAACGCTCCAACATTTTCAAAGTCAAGGATAACCTTTTGTATCCTAGCGTTTAAAATCCCCTTTAGCCTTCCTATCAACTGTTTTGCTCCCTCCCGATCCATCGACCCCTCGAGTCGGACGAATAGGGTTTTAAACCGTTCATTATAAATCGAATAGAGTTGGAGGGTATTGGTTGCTTTTTGACCAATCCGAAGTTTCTTCTCTACGATTTTCTCACCCACCCGCTGAATCAAATCCCGAGTATTCTGGAGGGGGATGGTATCATTCGTCCTCTGCAAAATTCGTGAAAGGCTTGGAAGACAACCTTCTGGTGCCTTTTGAACAATGCTTCGATAGGCGATATTGGAAAGGACGCGAGTGAAGAAGCGCTGTTGGGGATGGAAAACCCTTTTAAAGATAGAACTCCAAGAATAACCCTCTTTACACGCCCAATGAAACCCGCGCTGAAGCGTCTCCTCGGTCATCAATCTCGGTTTGAAAACCACCGTGGCCCCATTGTATTGGCCCCAATCCTTATGCAGGAGCCTGCCCTCCGACTCCATCCTTTGAAACAAAGTCGTCCCGGGCAGGGGGGTAAGAATAAAGAAACTCGGCAGTTCGATCCGATTTTTTTGACAAAATCGAAGTGTCCTTTCAAAAACCCCCTCATCGTCATGATCCAGTCCGAAAATAAAACCAGCCAGGATCATGATGTCATGGTCGTGAAGGGCTCTTATGGCCTCCTCAAATTGGTAGGCTTGATTAAACGCCTTGTTCACGTCCCTCAAGTTTTCCGGAGAGAGGGATTCGATCCCGACGAATAGAGAGACGCAGCCGCTTTCTGCGGCAAGCTTGAGAAGCTCCGGGTCCCGAGCCAAAGTCAGGCTGGCTTGACTGGCCCATTTCTTTTTGAGGGGCTTCAACCGGGTAAAAAGCTCTCTGGCGTAACGGCGATTTCCACCGATGTTGTCATCGACGAAAACGATAAAATCCCCTTCTAACCGCTTCACCTCCTCGATCACTTCATCCACTGGCCGGCAGCGGTAAGTCTTTCCAAAAAAATAGCTGACATGACAAAAATCACATTGGTGGGGGCAGCCCCGACTCGTCTGAACACAGTTTATCGTCATGTAAGCTTCTTTATGAAGGAGCTCAAGCCTCGGAAAGGGAAGTTTCTCCATCGAGCAGAAGGAGTTTGCCCGGTAGAAGGGCTGAAGTTGCCCCTTCTTTAAATCTTCTATAAGCCCTGCCCAGACCTTTTCCGCTTCTCCGATGACCACGGCGTCCACATGCTCCTTCGCTTCGCGGGGAAGGCTCGAGGCATGAGGCCCGCCTAAGACGACCGGGATCCCTCTCTCACGAAACTTCCTTGCGATCTCGTAAACCCTTGGCGCGTGCATCAGCATTCCGGTGATACCAACCAGATCCACGTGTTCTTCAAAGTCAACCGGTTCGATATTTTCATCCGTGATCTGCACTTCGACACCCGGAGGAGTAAGCGCAGCGAGTGTGGTCAGTGTGAGGCGGGCAAACCAGATGTGCTTAATCACCTTCTGGGAATGGCTCATGTAGGGGTGGTCGTAGGCTGGGTCAATCAATCGGATTTTCAAGCCGGTTCTCCCGTGAGATGATCCCCCTGCACTGAAAATGGCAACGAGAGGGGATCGAAAATGGCGAGTATGTGTATACCTCTACAAAAATAACTTAATAGCTGGGCCATGTCAATGAATTTTGACTTTTTGCGGGAGGCAGGGGGCGAAAACTTTGGGATCAATGCTTCGGGTCTACTCTGCGTTTTCCGACAAATTGTAGTAACTTGCCTTGCAGGAATCCCTCAAAAAGGTCAGAGATTCTCTGATTTCATCAAAGGATTTCTTTAACGTCCCATACTTCGTCTCCAGATCCCTGTTCAGGGCGAGGGTTTCCTCCAATTTGGACTGCAGCTCTCGGTTTTCCTCGAAGAAAAGAGAGGCCTCTCTCTCTTTCAACTTTCCTCTGATTTTAGCCACCTCATTCTGTTCCATCTGGGATTTCAGCTCGCGAATTCGGCCCAAGGCTTCCTCCCTTTCCCGAGTGGCTTGGGTCAAGGCTTCCCTCATCTCCCTTACTTCCTGTTGAAAGGCTTTGATTCTCTCCAAAGCGTCTGCATTTTCCTCTTGGAGGTAGATCGACTCTGACTGAGACTCTTTGAGCCTCTGATGCTCTTTGCTCAGGGTCTCCACTTGATGGCGTAATTCTCGATTATCCTGAGCCAACTGGTTCATGCTCTTTTTGTACGAAACCAGGTCCATCTCCTGGGCCCTCCTGGTCTGGCTAGACGCGAGAAGCTGAGCATGAAGGTCTTCAATCAGTTTCAGGACATCCAGACCCTGTTCCACCTCGACCCCTTTCTTTAGAGATTCGAAGGTCGCTTTCCTCTCTGGTTGCTTCTCTAACATTCCCGCCTCCGGGATGGGCTCGAGACGGTCCTCCTCCAGGATCTGAGGCTCTATTTCAGATGGTGAAGGAAGGGGTTCTTCCAGCTTCCTGATCTTCGGCATCTTTTCAGCCACATTCGTATCGAACCCGTCGGCTGTGATCGCCTGGCTCCTCGGCTTCATTTTTTATCCTCCTCAGCCATCCGGCCCTCTTTCCCCCATCTCTCTGAAAATGGGGAAAGAGATCATTTGATTCGTTCTCTCATGTATTCATCCATCACCCTTAGCATCTCGACAATCTTCTCCACTTCCGTCTTGACCCGGTTCACCTCTTCCAGAATTCGATTGGCCTTCTTCAGGTCGAGTTCCAGGGCGGACCGCACAGTCAAAGAAGAACGAAGCTCAGAATAGAGCGTATCGATTCGTTCGGTCAGACCATCCTTTTTGAGTTCCTCCACAGGCTTCCTCAAAGGAGAGAGGGAACGGGTTTCTGCAACATCCCAAGGCCTCTCAATGGGTTCTTGGTTTAGCGTGTTAGGGAATTTCTGTGCAACATTGTTGGTGAATTCATCCGACATGATCAGCTCCTTTCGGTTCCAGTATTTCATCGATCAGGCTCTGTATATCCACTGCACCCTTTGACGATTGGGCGAAGAGGAAGATCGGGGTCCCTTGGCTCGTAGCCTCCGCAATCTTTGTATCCTGGCGGATCACCGTGCTGAGGAGGTATTTGTCGTAGTGGGTTTCCAGCGCCTTCTTCGAACGTTTGCAGATTCGATGGGACTCATTGTAACGATTCAGGAAAATGAAGATATTCTCAAAGACAAACGAAAAATCCTCTTCGATCGTGGAGAGGGTCTCGAAAAGAATCTTGAGTCCATGGTAGGAGAGGAAATCGGCTAAAACGGGGATGATGAGATCATTGGAAGCCAGGATCGCATTCAGGTTCAGGAGTCCGATGCTGGGGGAGGCGTCCATCACGATCAGCTCATACTCTTTCTCTACGGAATTGATAAGCCTCCTCAATCGAAACTCTCTTGAATTCATCGAAAAGAGTGAGAGTTCAACGGGCGAAAGGTTGAGGTTCGAGGGAATGACATCCAACGTAGGAAGGTCCGTTTTCACGATGATCTTCTCCATCTCCTCCTTTTCAATAAGGGCACTGAACAGGGTTTTGGGAAACTGTTGACTATTGAGGCCCAGGCATTGCGTCAGGTGGCCTTGTGGGTCCAGATCGATCATGAGCGTCCGGACTCCCATCTGGGCGAGGCGAAAGCCGTAAGAGGCAGAGATCGTGCTCTTCCCTGTTCCCCCTTTGAAATTGAGAAAGAGCTGCTTTCGGACGGACTTGAGCGGAGAAGGGAAGCCCAGGTAGTTCCGATACCGGCTGACATCCTCCGGTTTATAATAGCGTTCCTGGCCAGGATCCCTCTTCGCTGGAGGAAGAATTCCTTTTGCCTCCTTCTCAAGGAGATCGTTTTTCGAAATCCCTAGGAGCTTGGCAAAGGCCATCGGCG
>Ga0187766_10001091_pt1 | contig 15765 bp, 15 predicted proteins | sample 0216_QUI02_MP05__4_FD_132971 | JGI IMG/M metagenome (GOLD analysis project Ga0187766, IMG submission 132971) | Tropical peat soil microbial communities from peatlands in Department of Meta, Colombia - 0216_QUI02_MP05_20_MG | ecosystem: Environmental > Terrestrial > Soil > Wetlands > Peat ... | reverse complement strand
CACAGGCGATCACCATTGAAGCGGGTCCGCGCCGCAATGACGGAACGCGCCGTACCACACGCTACGACATCGATATGGTGAAGTGCAGCTCTTGCGGCCTGTGCCAGGAGGCTTGCCCGGTCGACGCCATCGTCGAGGGACCGAATTTCGAGTTTGCAACCGAGACGCGCGAGGAACTTTACTACGACAAGGAGCGCCTGCTCGCCAATGGCGACCGCTGGGAGAGCGAGATCGCTACTAACATCGCACTCGATGCGTCTTTCCGCTGAGACCCGCCAACAATGATTTTGCACGCCGTCTTTTTCTATCTGTTTGCCGGAATAACCGTGGCCTCGGCTGTCATGGTCATTGCTTCGCGCAATCCGGTGCACTCGGTACTGTTTCTCATTCTCGCCTTCGTCAATGCGGCGGGACTCTTCGTACTGTTGGGCGCAGAGTTTTTGGCGATGATCCTCATCGTCGTCTATGTCGGGGCGGTGGCCGTCCTGTTCCTGTTTGTCGTGATGATGCTCGACGTGGATTTTGCCGAATTGCGCCGCGGCGTTCTGTCCTACCTGCCGGTCGGCGGCCTCATCGGCGCCGTGCTCTTGGCGGAACTCTTGGTCATCGTCGGGGCGTGGGCCATCGGGCCGGAGGCCGTCAAAGCGATCGCCTCGCCGATACCGCCCTCGGCCGACATCCCGAATACGCAAGCGCTCGGCCTCGTGCTCTACACGCGTTACGTCTACTTCTTCCAGGCCGCGGGCGTCATTCTTCTTGTTGCGATGATCGGCGCCATCGTGCTGACGCTCCAGCACAAGCCCAACGTGCGCCGTCAGATCATCGCCGATCAGGTTGCGCGCCATAAAGTGAGCGCCATCGAGATCGTCAAAGTGAAATCGGGGCAGGGGCTGTCATGATCGTCGGGCTCGGCCATTATCTTTCGGTTGCCGCGATCGTGTTCACGCTCGGCGTTCTCGGCATCTTTCTCAACCGCAAAAACGTGATCGTCATTTTGATGTCGATCGAACTGATCCTGCTTTCCGTCAATATCAACCTGGTCGCGTTTTCAAGCTTCCTGGGCGACATCGTGGGGCAGGTTTACGCCTTGATCGTGCTGACGGTTGCGGCGGCGGAAGCGGCGATCGGCTTGGCGATCCTGGTCGCCTATTTCCGCAACCGCGGATCGATCGCGGTCGAAGACATCGATCTGTTGAAGGGCTGACCATGATCCCGAAAAGTGGAAACCGGTTTTCGGATGAGATCATGCGTCAAGAAAAAATCGCGTGTAGTCGTTTGAGCGAAGGGGAACGGGGCAAGTTCTAGAATGTATCAGGCTATTGTCGTTCTTCCGTTCCTTGGCGCGATCGTGGCGGGCGTGATTGCGCTCGCCGGCGCACGCAACCGCTTTCCGGGCGAAGACCCGCCGGAGCCTCTCGACGCTGCCGCCCATCGTTCGGATGCGCATAGTTCCGACGTCGATCGCTCCGATCCCCATAGGTCCGACGCGCATGGCGAGGACGAGGGGCACGAGCCCTCGGCGGCCGGATCGCTCCTTGCGGAACTCGTCACGTCTACGTTCCTCGTGATCTCATGCGTGCTGTCGTGGATCGCGTTTTTCGACGTCGGCTTCGCCGGCCACGATGCGCACATTCCGCTGTTTTCGTTTATCACCTTCGGCGACCTTCATTCGGAATGGACGCTGCGGATCGATCCTTTGACCGCGGTGATGCTGGTCGTCGTGACGACGATATCGTCGCTCGTGCACATCTACTCCATCGGCTACATGGAGGAGGATCCGTACAAGCCGCGCTTCTTCTCCTATCTGTCGTTCTTCACCTTCGCCATGCTGATGCTGGTTACGGCGGATAATTTGCTGCAGCTCTTTTTCGGGTGGGAGGGCGTCGGGCTCGCAAGCTATCTGCTGATCGGTTTCTGGTACCATAAGCCCGAAGCCAATGCGGCGGCGATCAAGGCCTTCATCGTCAATCGCGTCGGCGACTTCGGCTTTTCGCTCGGCATTTTCGCCGTCTTCTATCTGACCGGGGCGATCGACTTCGATACCATTTTCGCTCAGGCGCCGGATCTGGTCGGCAAGAGCTTTCATTTCCTAAGCTGGAACGTCGACGCGCTTACGGCGGTCTGTCTCTTGCTGTTCATGGGCGCCATGGGCAAGTCGGCGCAGTTTTTGCTGCATACTTGGTTGCCCGACGCCATGGAAGGGCCGACTCCAGTCTCGGCGCTGATCCATGCCGCCACCATGGTGACGGCGGGCGTCTTCATGGTCGCGCGCTTGTCGCCATTATTCTCCTTGTCGGCGGACGCATCCGCGTTCGTAACGTTCATCGGCGCGACGACGGCGATATTCGCGGCAAGCGTTGCACTGGTCCAGAACGACATCAAGCGCATCATCGCTTATTCGACTTGCTCGCAGCTCGGTTACATGTTCGTCGCGATGGGAGTCGGCGCGTATTCGGTTGGGATGTTCCACCTGTTTACGCATGCTTTCTTCAAGGCGCTCCTGTTCCTCGGCTCCGGCTCGGTCATCCTGGCGATGCATCACGAGCAAGACATCCGCCGTATGGGCGGCCTTTGGCACAAGATTCCGTTCACTTTCGCGGTAATGGTGATCGGCACGCTGGCGCTGACCGGCTTTCCCTTGACCGCCGGCTTCTACTCCAAGGACGCGATCATTGAGGCCGACGTTACCGCGCAAAGCGCGGCTTCGAGCTACGCCTTTGTCATGACCACCTTGGCGGCGGCGCTGACCTCATTCTATTCCTGGCGGCTGATCTTCAAGACGTTTTTTGGCGAACCGCACGATCGCCATCATTATGAAACGGCGCACGAAAGCCCGAAAGTGATGCTCATTCCGCTCGCCGTATTGGCTTTCGGCTCGATCGCCGCGGGCTGGCCGTTTCTCCAGGTGTTTATAGGTCATGGCGCCGATGTGTTTTTCGGAGCGTCTCTGAAGCTCGCGGAGGCGGACACGATCTATGAGGAGACCGAAAAGCTTCCTCTCTACATCAAGCTTGCTCCGACGATCATGATGGCCGTTGGATTTCTGGTTGCCTTGCAATTCTATATCCGTAGGCCCGATCTTCCCGCCGCTTTGGCCCGGAGCCAAAGACCGCTCTATGAGTTCCTGTTGAACAAATGGTACTTCGACGAAATCTACGACTTCCTTCTGGTTCGCCCCACGCTCTGGCTCGGCCGGCTGTTCTGGAAGGGAGGCGACGGCTTTGTGATCGACGGGTTCGGGCCTGACGGCGTTTCGGCGTGGGTGCTCGACGTGACGCGCAACGTGATACGCCTGCAGACAGGGTACCTCTATCATTACGCCTTCGCGATGCTGATCGGCGTCGCCGCAGCCGTCACCTGGTTCATGTTCACAGGGCTGCACTGATGACGAGTTGGCCGATCCTTTCCGTTGTGACGTTCCTGCCGCTGGTCGGCGCGCTGTTCATCGCCTTCTTGAACGAGGACGCGGCCGACGTGCGCAATGCTCGCTGGGTGGCGCTGTGGACGACGCTCGTCACTTTCGTCATTTCGTTGATCCTGATCTGGCGGTTCGACCCGAGTTCCTCGGATTTCCAATTCACCGAAAGGCGGCCATGGCTCGGCGGCTCCATAACCTATGCGATGGGAGTCGACGGTATTTCGTTGCCGTTCGTGATACTGACCACGGCGTTGTTGCCGATTTGCATCCTGGCGAGCTGGACCGCCATTCAGCGCCGCGTGCGCGAATACATGATCGCGTTTCTCGTCCTGGAAACGCTGATGGTCGGGACGTTTTGTGCGCTCGACCTGGTCCTGTTTTATCTGTTCTTCGAGGGTGGGCTGATCCCGATGTTCCTGATCATCGGTGTGTGGGGCGGCCCGCGCCGCGTCTATGCGAGTTTCAAGTTCTTTCTCTACACGCTGCTTGGCTCGGTGCTGATGCTGCTTGCCATCATGGCGATGTATTGGCAGGCCGGCACCACCGACATTCCGACGCTGCTGCATCACCCGTTTCCGCTGACGTTGCAGACCTGGGCATGGTTCGCCTTCTTGGCTTCGTTCGCCGTGAAATTGCCGATGTGGCCCGTTCACACCTGGCTGCCCGATGCGCATGTCGAAGCGCCCACGGCGGGCTCGGTAATCCTAGCGGCGATCTTGCTGAAAATGGGCGGTTATGGCTTTCTGCGCTTTTCGCTGCCGATGTTTCCGGAAGCGTCCGCGCATCTGGCGCCGCTGATTTACGCCCTTTCGGTCGTGGCGATTGTCTACACTTCGCTCGTGGCGCTGGTGCAGGAGGACGTCAAAAAGCTCATCGCCTATTCGTCCGTCGCGCATATGGGCTTCGTCACGATGGGCATTTTCGCGGTGACGGCGCAGGGAGTGGCCGGCGGCATATTCCAGATGATCTCGCACGGCATCGTCTCGGCCGCTTTGTTCCTGTGTGTCGGCATCATCTACGACCGCATGCACACGCGCGAGATCGCGGCCTATGGCGGTCTCGTCAATCGCATGCCGCTTTACGCCTTCGTCTTCATGGTGTTCACGCTGGCGAATGTCGGATTGCCCGGCACCTCGGGCTTCGTCGGCGAATTTTTGACGCTGATCGGCACCTTCCGCGTCAACACTTGGGTGGCGAGCCTGGCGACGCTCGGCACCATTCTTTCCGCGGCTTATATGTTGTGGCTCTATCGTAAAGTGATTTTCGGTAAACTTGAAAAGCCGAGCCTTTTCACCATCAGGGATATCGGCTGGCGCGAAATTGCGATCATGGCGCCATTGGTGATCTTGACGATCGTCTTTGGCGTTTATCCGAAGCCCATTCTCGATATTTCGTCCGCTTCGGTAATGCAGCTCATCGACAATTACCAGCATGCGGTCGCCGCCGTGCACACCGCGGCGCTTACGAGGTAGGGCGATGACGGCCGCGCAGCTTCAAACGCTAGTTCCGCTCCTGCCGGAATTCGTGCTCGCCGTCGGCGCGATGATGCTGCTGATGCTGGGGGTGTACCGCCCCGCCGGCAACGGCCGCGTCCTCGACGCCGCCGCGATCAGCCTTCTCGTCATTGCCGGCGTCATTATCGCGCTATTGCCTTCGGGAAAGCTGATCGCATTCGGCGGCAGCTTCATTGTCGACGACTTCGCGCGCTTTCTGAAAATTCTAGCACTGCTCGGCTCGTCGGCTGCAATCGTCATGTCGCTTGACTATCTCGATCACGAAAGGCAGCAGAAATTCGAATATTCCGTTCTTATCGTTCTTTCGACGCTCGGCATGCTGATGCTCATTTCAGCCGCCGACCTCATCGCGCTTTATCTCGGCCTCGAACTGATGAGCTTGCCGCTCTATGTCGTGGCGGCAAGCCACCGCGATTCGCTGCGTTCGACCGAGGCCGGGCTCAAATATTTCGTGCTCGGCGCGCTGTCCTCGGGGATGCTGCTTTACGGCGCCTCCTTGATTTACGGGTTTACCGGCACCGTCAGCTTCACCGGCATCGCGCATGCGGCCGGGCAGGGCGGGATCGGCTTGATTTTCGGCATTGTTTTTCTGTTCGCTGGCTTCTGCTTCAAGGTCTCGGCTGTGCCTTTCCATATGTGGACGCCGGACGTCTATGAAGGTGCGCCGACGCCGGTGACCGCCTTTTTTGCCGCGGCGCCCAAAGTGGCCGGCCTCGCCATGTTCGTGCGCGCGGCTGTCATGGCATTCCCTGGCATCACGCCGCAGTGGCAACAGATCGTCGTGTTCGTGTCCATAGCGTCGATGGGTCTCGGGTCGTTCGCAGCGATCGGTCAGCGCAATATCAAGCGCCTGATGGCCTATTCGTCGATCGGCCATATGGGCTTCGCGCTGATCGGGCTCGCGGCCGGAACCAGCGAGGGCGTGCAGGGCGTGCTGGTCTATGTCGCCATTTACGTCACCATGACGCTTGGCGTTTTTGCCGTGATCTTGTCGATGCGGCGCTCTACCGGCATGGTGGAATCGATCGACCAGCTGGCCGGGCTCGCGCGTACCCATCCGACCATGGCGTTCTTTTTGGCCATGTTGCTCTTTTCGATGGCCGGCGTGCCGCCGCTGGCCGGATTTTTTGCCAAATTTTACGTCTTTCTCGCCGCGATCAAAGCCGGCCTCTACGTGCTTGCCGTGCTCGGGGTGCTCGCGAGCGTTGTCGGAGCCTATTATTATCTCGCCATCATTAAGGTGATGTACTTCGACGAACCGGTCGAAAGCTTTAATCAGATGCCTTACGAGCTTCGCGTGGTCCTCGCACTCTGCGGTCTGTTCAATATTTTCTTTTTCCTTTATCCGGCGCCGCTCGTTGGGATGGCGAGCGCCGCTGCGTATTCTCTGTTCTAATGCAGCTAGATCCCATTGCGGTCGACGCCGGGGTGCGGCTTGAGGCTCTCGCCGCAACGGGGTCGACCAATGCGGAAGCGCGCCTGCGGGCGCGATGTGGCGAAAACCGACCGCTCTGGATTACGGCTGCTGAACAGACACAGGGGCGCGGCCGCAGGGGCCGGCCTTGGATTTCGCCGCCTGGCAATCTTTATGCGAGTTTGCTCCTTAGTGATCCTTCGCCACACGAACGCGCGCCGGAATTGGCCTTCGTCACTGCCTTGGCGGTGCGCGACGCGATCGTTGCGCGAGCGCCTGCGCTGGCGCCGAAGCTGCGGTTCAAATGGCCGAACGATTTGTTGCTCTCGGCCAATAAGTGCGCCGGCATTTTGATCGAAGGCGAAGTCGGCGTGAAAGGCGAGGGCGGCTTAGAGGGGCGACTAACGGTCATCGTGGGAATCGGCGTCAATTGCACGACGCATCCGACGGCGCTTCCAGGCGCGACCGATGCGCGAGAAGCTTGTTCTTCGGCTGGCGATGCGATGGTTGCCTTTCCCGCCACCGATCTTCTCGCCCACGGCGCAAACGTGACGCCGCCGCAACTCTTTCAAACCCTTTCGGCGAGCATGTGCCGGCGCATTGCACAGTGGGATCGCGGCGCCGGCTTCCCTGCTATTTTGGGTGACTGGCTGAGCTTCGCGTCGGGTATCGGCGAAAAGATAACCGTGCGCGACGGCACTGCCGCGCTGCAAGGTCGCTTCGTGGGTCTCGATCGGTCGGGCTGCTTGGTGCTCGGTCTGGCCGATGGCGGCCTGAAAAAGATATCGACGGGCGATGTTTTTCCACTCAGCGTCCGCGGTTGGCGGCGCATCTGGAGCGCGTGGACCTAGCCAATGGCGCAAGGCGAACTGGTATTTGCGCCGCTCGGCGGCATCGGCGAGATCGGGATGAACCTCTCGATCTACGGCTTCGGCGACGCGCGACGCCGGCAGTGGATCATCGTCGATTGCGGCGTGTCGTTCGCCTCGGAAGATCATCTGCCCGGCGTCGATCTCATCCTGCCCGATATCCGCTATTTGATCGAACAGCGCAAAAACATTCTCGGCCTCGTGCTGACCCACGGCCACGAGGACCATATGGGCGCGCTGATCGACCTTTGGCCGCGGCTCGAAGTTCCGATCTATGCCACGCCCTTCACGGCGGCCTTGTTTGAGGCGCGGCGCGCTTCGGAGCCGGGCGCGCCCGAGATTCCGATACAGATCGTTCCCGTGGGCGGCGGCTTCGCGCTCGGACCGTTCGCCGTCGATTTCATCAATGTCGCGCATTCGATCCCGGAATCGAATGCGCTTGCAATCCGCACATCCGCCGGAACGGTGCTGCACACCGGCGACTGGAAAATCGATCCCACGCCCTTGGTCGGCGCGCCGACCGATGCGGCTAAACTGACCGCCCTCGGCGACGAGGGGGTGCTTGCGCTCGTCGGAGATTCCACCAACGCGATCCGCGACGGACGATCACCGTCGGAATCCGAAGTGGCGAAAACCCTCGCTGAACTCATCGGCACGGCGCCACGCCGTGTGGCGGTGACTACCTTTGCCTCCCATGTCGGGCGCCTGCGCGCCGTAGCGGAGGCGGCGCGCGCGGCGGATCGCGAAGTTGTGGTGGTCGGCCGCGCGATGGAGCGTGTCGTGCAGGTCGCGCGCGAGACCGGCTATTTCGATGGAATACAAGACTTTCGCAGCGTCGAAAGCTACGGCTATCTGCCGCCGGAGAAAGTTTTGGCGCTGTGCACCGGCAGCCAAGGCGAGCCGCGCGCCGCGCTGGCGCGCATCGCCGAGGACGAGCATCCGGACGTCACGCTGTCGCCTGGCGATCGCGTGATTTTCTCGGCGCGTCCAATACCGGGCAATGAGAAGGCGATCGGGCGCGTCATCAATGGTTTGATCGAGCAGGGCGTCGAAGTCATCACCGATCGAACGCACCTCGTCCACGTTTCCGGCCACCCGCGGCGCGACGAGTTGCGTGAGATGATCGGCTGGGTACGTCCCCGCATCCTTATCCCAGCTCACGGCGAAGCCCTGCACCTTGCCGAACATGCCGAAGTCGCTCGCCGCGCCGGCGTGCCGAAGGTTCTGGTCTGCCGGAATGGCGACCTCGTTCGCCTGGCGCCCGGCGCCGCCGAAATTATCGACGAACTTCCGTCCGGCCGCCTCTATAAGGACGGCGCGCTCGTCATCGATGCCGAGGCGCGCACGGTCGCGGCGCGGCGGCGCCTGAGCTTTTCCGGAATGGTTTGCGTCGCGCTCGCAATGACCGACAAAGGCGCGCTCGCCGCCAACCCGGTGGTCGAACTTATCGGCTTGCCGGAAGCGGATGCCAGCGGCGCCTCGATGACCGAGATCGCACTGCACGCGGTCGAGGACGCAGTCGAGGCGCTGCCGAAGCCGCGGCGGCGTGATCCCGACGAGGTGGCCGAGACGATACGACGGGCAGTGCGCGGCGCCATTGCCGAGCGCTGGAACAAGAAGCCGGTCTGCCATGTGCACGTGCTCATGGTTTGACCTTGCAAGAGCCGTAATCTAAGGCCCGTTCTGTGGGGGTCATGTGCCGCAAAAAAGGACCAGCGAATGATCGGCCGGCTCAATCACGTTGCGATCGCTGTGCGTGATCTCGCCAAGGCGACCGCGATTTATCGCGACGTCTTAGGCGCCGAAGTTTCGGCCGCGACGCCGCAGCCTGCACATGGGGTCACGACGGTCTTCGTCGCGCTGGCGAATACGAAGATCGAACTCCTTGAACCGCTCGGACGGGACTCCCCGATCGCGCGCTTTCTCGAGCGCCATCCCGAGGGCGGCATCCATCACATTTGCTATGAAGTCGACGATATCCAGGCGGCCCGGGATAGGCTGAAGGCCTCAGGTGCGCGCGTGTTGGGCGGCGGCGAGCCGAAAATCGGCGCCCACGGCAAGCCGGTGCTGTTCCTGCACCCGAAGGATTTTTCGGGCGCTTTGATCGAGCTCGAGCAGGCCTGAAATGCCCGTCGCAACGGCGCTGGCTATTTTCTTTCTGATCTGGTGGGTCGTGCTTTTCGCCGTTCTGCCATGGGGAATTCGCAGCCAACACGAGACGGACGATATGGTCCCCGGCACCGATCCCGGCGCGCCCACGAGCGTGAGTGTGGTGCAAAAACTCCTTTGGACGACTGTCGTTGCGATTGTGGTCTACGCAATGACTTATTTCGTTTATTCCGAACATTGGATCACGATTGACGGTCTCGTAGACGCGTTCGTGAAACATTAAATATATCAAATAGTTATCTAGATCGTCTCTCATTTCGCTTTGAGTGAGAGGCGAAAAAGAAAAAGGCAGGACCAAGGGCCCTGCCGTGAAATTCTTTAATACCTCCGCTGCGCTTTTATGAGGCATTGCCGCGCGCGGTTAAGGTCGCAGGTCATCCTCCCGAGACTTGGACCGCCGGCCCGGAAGATCATCGAGATCGCTCGCGATCTTGGGCCCGCGCATTATTCCTAATTGATCTCAAAGCCGTTGTCATCATGCCGCGGCGAGCATCTCAAAAAAATTGATATCCGACTTTTGTCTACGATTGAGATACCGGCCCCTTGTGTTTTTCTTGCGCATGCGGCTTCACTGCGTGCCGCCGTTCCCGCCTAGCGAGAATCTATGCGCCTTTCCCGTTACTTCCTGCCGATTTTGCGCGAAACACCAAAAGAGTCGGAAATCGTCTCGCATCGGCTCATGTTGCGGGCAGGCATGATCCGTCAAGAAGCGGCCGGCATTTACTCATTCCTGCCGCTCGGTTTCCGCACGCTCCAAAAGGTCTGCGCGATCGTGCGCGAGGAGCAAAACCGCTCGGGCGCCATTGAGCTTTTGATGCCGACGATCCAGTCGGCCGATCTATGGCGGGAGAGCGGCCGCTATGAGGCCTACGGCAAGGAAATGCTGCGCATTCGAGACCGCCACGAGCGCGAAATGCTTTATGGCCCGACCAACGAAGAAATGATCACCGCGATTTTCCGCAGCTACGTGCACTCGTACAAAGATTTGCCGCTGAACCTCTATCACATTCAGTGGAAGTTCCGCGACGAGGTGCGGCCGCGCTTCGGCCTTATGCGCGGGCGGGAATTTCTCATGAAAGACGCTTATTCGTTCGACCTCGATTTCGCCGGCGCCAAGCACGCCTATAACCGCATGTTCGTCGCCTATCTACGCACCTTTGCTCGCATGGGCTTGCAGTCGATCCCAATGGTCGCGGAGAGCGGACCGATCGGCGGCAACCTTTCGCACGAATTCATCATCCTGGCAGATACCGGGGAGAGCGAAGTGTTCTGCCACAGCCACTATCTCGGCTTCGAAGTCCCAGGGCCGGATGTCGATTTTTCCAACGTGCCCGGCTTGCAGGCGATCGTGGACAAATGGACGTCGCTCTATGCGGCCACCTCCGAGAAACACGATGGGGCAGTCTTCGCTAAACTCGGCGGCAAGGGTATTTCCGCGCGCGGCATTGAAGTCGGCCACATTTTCTATTTCGGCACGAAATATTCCGAGCCGATGAAGGCCGTGGTCGCCGGCCCGGACGGTGTGGAACGTCCGGTGCACATGGGTTCCTACGGCATCGGCCCGAGCCGGCTGGTCGCCGCTATCATTGAGGCGTTCCACGATGAGGCCGGGATCAAATGGCCCGAGGCGGTCGCGCCGTTCAAGGCCATGATCCTCAATCTCAAGCAAGGCGGGAGCGAAACCGATCCGGTCTGCGAAGGGTTGTATGCGGAGTTGACCGCCAAAGGCATCGACACGCTTTACGACGATCGCGATGAGCGTCCGGGGGCGAAATTCGCCACCGCCGATCTGATCGGCATTCCCTGGCAAATTCTCGTTGGTCCGCGGGGCCTTGCCGAAGGCAAGGTCGAATTGAAGCGCCGCGCCGACGGCGAGCGGGAACTCTTGTCGCCAGCCGACGCCCTAGCGCGGCTTTCCGCATGAAGCTGTGCGTGGTGACGGTTTGACGCGATTTCAGCGGCTTGAAACGGCCAGAATCGTGTGAAACTCGGAAGATTGACGGGGAACTGACCGACATGGCGGAGCCGACCGGCACCCATCCTTTTTCCACGTTCGAGTGGATGCTGTCGCTGCGCTATCTGCGAGCGCGGCGCAAAGAGGGATTTATTTCCGTCATCGCCGGCTTCTCGTTTCTCGGCATCATGCTCGGCGTGGCGACGCTGATCATCGTCATGGCGGTCATGAACGGTTTCCGGCAGGAACTGCTGACGAAAATTTTGGGCCTCAACGGCCACCTGCTCATCCAGCCGCTGGAATCCCCGCTCACCGACTATGCCGCCGTGGCCGATCGCGTCGGCAAAGTCGACGGCATCTACCTCGCAGCGCCGCTCGTCGAGGGCCAGGCTCTCGCCTCGTCGCCGTTCAATGCCTCGGGCGTCGTCGTGCGCGGCATGCGCGGCGCCGACATCGCCAAGCTCTCGCAAATCGCCAAGAATATCAAACAAGGCACGCTTGACGGCTTCGACGACGGACAAGGGCTTGCGATCGGCAGCCGTCTCGCCGATCAGCTTTCGGTCCGCGCCGGCGACAATATTACGCTCGTGACGCCGCGCGGCGCTGTGACGCCGATGGGCACGACGCCGCGGATCAAGACTTACAAAATCGCCGCGGTGTTCGAGATCGGAATGTCCGAATACGATTCGGCATTCGTGTTCATGCCGCTGACTGAAGCCCAGGCTTATTTCAATCGCGCCGGCGACGTCACCGCGATTGAGGTCTATACCGACGATCCGGATCACATCGATGGCTTCCGTCAGCCGGTGACCGATGCCGCAGCGCGCCCGATTTACATGGTCGACTGGCGGCAGCGCAACGCGACCTTCTTCAACGCGCTCCAGGTCGAGCGCAACGTAATGTTCCTGATCCTGACATTGATCGTGCTGGTGGCGGCGCTCAACATCGTCTCCGGTCTGATCATGTTGGTGAAGGACAAAGGCAGCGACATCGCCATCTTGCGCACCATGGGCGCCACGCAAGGGGCGATGATGCGAGTCTTTCTCATCACCGGAGCCTCGATCGGCGTCGTGGGAACAATTGTCGGCTTTCTGCTCGGTACGGTCGTTTGTCTCTACATCGAGGAAATCCGGCACTTTTTGTCGTGGCTGACGAATACCGAACTGTTTTCGCCGGAGCTTTATTTCCTGTCGAAACTCCCAGCGGACATGAACCCGAAGGAAACGGCCGCTGTCGTTGTCATGGCGCTCGGCCTATCATTGCTGGCGACGCTCTATCCGTCTTGGCGGGCGGCGCGGCTCGATCCGGTCGAAGCTCTGCGCTACGAGTGATCAGGCGCGATGGACGACACCACAACCATTAGCCAGGCCACAATGGCAGCCGCCGACGCAGACCAGCCGCTTGTCTTCCTGCACGGCATAAGCCGGCAATTCCATCAGGGAGACGCTACGCTCGACGTTCTTAAGGGCGCTGAGTTCGCGGTCTGGGCCGGCCAGTCGGTGGCGCTGGTAGCGCCGTCGGGAGCCGGCAAGTCCACATTGCTGCATATCGCGGGCCTCCTCGAACAGCCGGACGCCGGCGAGGTCTATATCGATACGATCGCCACTTCGCATCTCACCGACATTCAGCGCACTCGGATCAGGCGGACGGAAATCGGATTCGTGTATCAGTTCCATCATCTGCTGCCGGAATTTTCCGCGATCGAAAACGTGATGTTGCCGCAAATGATCCGCGGCTTGTCGAAACGCGAAGCGAGCCGTCGCGCGATCGAGCTTCTCAGCTATCTCGGGCTCAAGGAGCGTTTAACCCATCGCCCGGCCGAGCTGTCCGGCGGCGAACAGCAGCGGGTGGCCATTGCGCGTGCGGTCGCCAATGCGCCGCGCATCCTTTTGGCCGACGAGCCTACCGGCAACCTCGACATCCACACGGCCGATCACGTTTTCGCAACGCTCAATCAATTGGTGCGCGCGTCCGGGTTGGCCGCCGTCATCGCCACGCACAATCTCGACATCGCCGCGCAAATGGATCGCCGCGTCACAATCCGCGACGGACTCGTGGTCGAATTGTCCTGACGTCCATATGAGCGTTTCGCCCGCGGCGCGACGACTGATGGCGTGCGCCGGAGCGCGCGCCGTCTCGATTATCTTGCCGAAGCCAGTCCACCCCGGATCATTTTACCGGACGCAATACCGCTCCCGCCGCTCTCGCCCGAGCGCGCAGCGGCGGTTCTCAGTTGGTCAATTCAGAAAGTCGTTCGCGTTACCAGCAACGGGCGCACCAGCAGCGATACGGTCCGCAGCGCCGGGTGGTCCCCGGCGGACAATAGGGGCCAAAGCCACCGCAGGCGGCTTTCTTAATCGGCGTCGCATTCTGAATTTGAGCATGCAGCCCAGAAGCGCCGGGCGATTGGATTTGGGCATTGGCAGCGATGGCCGATGCTGCAAGAGCAAAAATGGCTGCGGTCAAAGTGATCGAGAGCTTGTGCATGGGTTTCTCCTTCGCTCCGCCGTTAGAGCTTGTTCACGCGGCGTAAGCGGTCCCGGTCGCATGTCGCCCACGGCCGCGAGGATGGCTCAGGAACGTCTGGATCGCAATAAAGGTTTGATGTCGAAATGTGACAGACACTTTAGCAATTGGTCGACTGTATAAGGCTTTGTCAGCACCCCTGAGCCGGGGACGAAGCGAGCTTTCATACCGTCGGTGATCGCCCTTCCGGTCGTGTAGAGGACTTTGAGCTTTGGCAGCACTCTAACCGCTTCGTCAGCGAGGCTGATGCCGGCATGAATGTCGCCCTTGAGGTCGAGATCCGTGAACAGCACGTCGACGCCGGGCGACCTGTGCAGGATCGCGAGTGCACCCGCAGACGTGCCCGCGGATAGAACTTGGTGCCCTTGCTCCTCCAGGTAGGACTCCGCCAACAGGCGAACCTGATCCTCATCCTCGACAAGCAGCACGATGGCCATGGCGCGCGGACTCCCGGTAGGTGCAATGACGCACTCCGGGCCGGGTTCCCGCGAAAACCGGTAAATTCAATAATGTTGGTTAGGATGTCTCTGCGCTGCAGTGGCAGACGAAGCGCTCGTCGGCGACGATCGGGAGGGTGTGCTGGATCGGCGATCCGCGGCGGTGATGAGCCGACGGAATGGCCAAACGACGCGAGGTGATGTCGGTCGATTTAGCCGAGCGCGTGGACCCGGTTCATGCTGGTTTTCTGCGCGGCGATTTGCGCCAAAGTACGCCAATGCTCCGCCAAGGCCAGGTAGAAAACCCTGATGTCCTCCTGGTCTTCAGTCCGCGCGATATCCTCGTATTGCGTCACTTTCTCCAGGCATTCCTCGGCTTTGAACACGGGTACTACTCCACGCAAACAAACGCGCACAACTCATGTTCAATGACATAAACACAGATTTTGGCGGCGATATTGCAAACCGATAACCGTTGGTGGGCATCATTACGGTCTTTGCGGTTTGAGGGGCGCTGGGCGCCCCTGGGGGTGGGACGGTGCGAGCCTTGACTGAGAACAAAAAGTGAACTATGTTCTCCCTCCATTCCAGCATGGAGCGTACCGATGATGAAGTCGGTTCGTGAGGAAGCCCTCGCTTTGGCATCCCTAAGCCTGTTTCTGGCGACCGTTGCGATATGGGCGCAAGTGCTTGGCGTTCTGTAACCGAAAGGGTTCGTAAGGCCCGGAGCTACCCCCGCGCGGGGCGTTTGTTCCGCCACCGTGCCGGAGCGAGCATATTGGGGAAAAGCTTAGTCCGGGCGCGCGAGGCGGCTGGCCGCCGTGGACAGACCCAACCGCCATCCGTCATGCTCGGTAAAATCGAGAATCGCAAAGCGCGCCGGCTAAGCGGCCGGCTCTGACGTCGTTCAGATGCGCTCGCCGCGCAGAGCCTGGACAATAAAGGCCGATCCCGCACTGGCTGACCCCGCAAAGGCAATGGCAAGCGAACCCGGTTTTGTGCACCTGCACGTTCATTCGTCCTATTCGCTCCTGGAAGGAGCGCTGACCATCGCGCGTCTGGCGGAGCTCGCGAAGAAGGACCGGCAGCCCGCGCTCGCGCTCACCGACACCGACAATATGTTCGGGGCGCTCGAATTCTCGGAAAAGCTCGCCGGCAGCGGCATTCAGCCGATCGTGGGTTGCGCTTTAGCGATCGATTTCGGCGATACGGACAATCGTAATGCAGCGGCCGATCAAATCTGGCCGCGCCTGGTTTTGCTTGCCGCTGACGAACGCGGCTATGGCAGCCTGATGCGGCTATGCTCGCGCGCCTATCTCGACACCGCGGCGCATGAACGGCCGCATATCAAAGCGCATTGGCTGACGGATGCGACGAAAGGCCTGATCGCGCTGTCCGGCGGGCCGGGTGGGCCGCTCGACCAGGCGATCGTCGCCGGACAGAACTCGGTCGCCTTGGCGCGCT
>Ga0187766_10001089_pt1 | contig 15784 bp, 12 predicted proteins | sample 0216_QUI02_MP05__4_FD_132971 | JGI IMG/M metagenome (GOLD analysis project Ga0187766, IMG submission 132971) | Tropical peat soil microbial communities from peatlands in Department of Meta, Colombia - 0216_QUI02_MP05_20_MG | ecosystem: Environmental > Terrestrial > Soil > Wetlands > Peat ... | reverse complement strand
GTCTGGTAAACTCAGAGGCGGTTCGCAGACATAGCAGCCTCCAGACTTGCCGGGGCGGACCAGGTGGGCGCGCTGACGGCCGCGGGCGGCGACGGGCAGGGCCGCCAGCCCGTGTTCGCAGTGGGCGATGGCTTGCGGCAGATCACCGGCGAACAAGCACAGATGTCCCGCAACCCAGGCGGCGAACGCCTGCGTGGCCGGGTCGTTCAGCTGCCCGGCCAGGCTGGTGCCCTGCTCCAGCAGTGGTGGTACGGCGCCGCGGTCGCCGCCGACGGCAGCCAGGAAACTGGCGAGCAACAGCCCCTGCGCCCGCCACACGGTGGGCTCGCCAGCCCGGGCCAGCACTTGGCTGAGCCGGTACCGGCCCTCGCTGACCTGCCCCGCGATCCAGCAGTGAAAGAACCATACGTACATCGCGATACGCAGCCCGGCCTCGGCCTCGCCGGGCTCGGTCTGGCAGAAGTCCTGGGCCGCCTGTACGTTGGCGTGTTCCCGGAACAGCCGAGCCGTCAGGTCCGCTATCCGCGGGCTCAGCCAGTCGACGTCGACCTGCCGGGCCAGCTGCTCATGCCAGTCCCGGTGCCGCCGCCGCAGCGCGGTGTACTCACCAGAGGATTGCAGGCATTCCTGCCCGTACTCACGCAAGGGTTCCGACAGCCGGTACCGGGCCACGCCCTCGCGGTGGGCGACGATCAGGATCGACTTCCCGGCCAGCGCGGCCAGCAGCTCAAGCACCTCTTCGGCGGCCAGCCGGTGATCCGCGCAGATGCCCTCGGCCGCATCCAGCTCGAACCCGCCGGCGAACACCGACAGCCGGGCCCACAACAGCCGTTCGGCCTGGCTGCACAGCTCATAGCTCCATTCGACCGAGGCCCGCAGGGTCTGCTGGCGGGCCGGCCGGGTCCGGCCGCCCCGGGTCAGCAGGCCCAGCCGATCACCCAGCCGGGCGTCGATCTGCTCCGGGGACAGCACGAGCAGCCGCGCCGCGGCCAGCTCGATGGCCAGCGGCAGCCCTTCCAGCTGGCGGCAGATCCCGGCCACCGCCGCCATGTTCGCCTCGGTGAGGGCGAACCCCGGCACCACCTGCGCCGCCCGCTCGGCGAACAACCCGGCCGCCGGGAACCGCGCCAGCTCCGCCACACTCAGCCGCCGCCCCGCCTCCGGCGCGGCCAGCGGCGGCACCGGCAGCACCGTCTCCCCGGTCATGGTCAGCGATTCCCGGCTGGTGGCCAGCACCCGCAGCCCGGCCGCCTCCCGCAGCAGCATGTCGGCCAGCTTGGCCACCGCATCCACCAGGTGCTCGCAGTTGTCCAGCACCAGCAGCAGCTGCCGCCCGGCCAGGTACTCCGCCACCGACGCGGCCGGCGCATAGCCGGCCCGGTCCTTCAGGCCCAGCGCCGCCGCGACGGCCTGGGCCACCAGTGCCGGGTCGCGCAGCCGGTCGAACTGGACCAGCCACACCCCATCCCGGAACGCCCGTCGCAGCCCGGCGGCGGCCCGCAGCGCCAGCCGGGTCTTGCCGACCCCGCCGATCCCGGTCAGTGTCACCAGCCGCGAGCCGGCCAGCAGGCGCCTGACCTCGGCCAGTTCACCGCGGCGGCCGACGAAGCTGGTCAGCTCCGCCGGCAGATTCCCGGTAACGCGCGTCCCCGGAGCCATGACAGACCAAACGTTACGCCACCGGTGCGGCGCGAGGTTTAAGGCGGTGGCCTATGCATTCGACCTCGCCGGATCGCGGAGCGTGCTCGGCGCCTAGCAGAGAGCCGCACACAGCGCCGCCGAGCCGGTGATCTCGCAGCGGACGGCCGAAGGCCATATGGAGCACATCCTCGCCAAGCTCGGCCTCACATCGCGGGCCAAGATCGCAGCCTCGGCCGCCACGTCACGACCGGACGGTCAGGGCGCTTAGCGGGTGTCGGCGTCCAGGCGTCAGTCGTCTCGGCAGCACCCAGGTGAATAGGTAGTGCCATGGGTATTTGCCTCCTCGCTGACCCCGCGCGCCGACAGGCAGGCTGACCAATACGAAGACCAAGTGAGGTCTTCCTCCTGCAAAGGGAAGGCGTCATGCGCGCAAACAACATACTCAGAGGAAGAGGCATCATGGACATCACAGGAAAGACCGCTCTGGTGACCGGGTCCAGCCGCGGCCTGGGACGGCACCTGGCCGCCGAACTCCGCGACCGGGGCGCCCGCGTCTACGCCGCGGCCCGCGACCCGCAGGGCGTGGACCTGGCGGGCGTCACCCCCATCGCCCTGGACATCACCGACCCGGCCTCGATCGCCGCGGCGGCCCGCGCCGCGAGCGGCGTGGCGATCCTGGTCAACAACGCGGGCTCGTCAACCGGATCCTCGCTGCTGACCGGGGACCTGGCCGCCATCCGGCTGGAGATGGACACCCACTTCTTCGGCACCCTCGCGGTGACCCGGGCCTTCACCCCGCAGCTGGCCGCCCAGTCCAGCAGCGCGGTGCTGAACGTCTTGTCGGTGCTGTCCTGGCTGAGCGTCCCCCCGTCCGGCGCCTACTCCGCCGCCAAGTCGGCGGAATGGTCACTGACCAACGCCCTGCGCCTGGAGCTGGCGAGCCAGGGCACCCGGGTGACCGCCCTGCACGTCGGCTACATGGACACCGACATGACCCGCCACCTGGATGTCCCCAAGTCCGACCCGGCCGTCATCGCCAAGCTGGCCATTGACGGTATCGCGGCCGGCGACGCCGAGATCATCGCCGACGAGATCAGCAGGCGCGTCCTGGCCGGGCTCTCCGCCGGAGTCGCCGGCCTGTACCCCCAGGTCGCCTGACCTGCCCCTTGCCGTTCACATCAGGATCTCGCCGGGTCGTCGAACACGATCACTCCGTTGCACAGCAGGCTCCATGGCCAAGCGGCTCAGTCAGGCGCCGCCGCCTTGGCGGTGTCCCATTTTTTGCTCGATCTTGCCGAAGTGCCAGACGGACAAGGCGACGGCCCAGGTCACGACGAAGATACCGGCGATGACGAACCCGGCCTTGTTGATGTTGAAGGTGCCCATGAAGGTCCAGAACCCGCCGGCCAGGTTGAACTCCTGGCCGAGCAGGCCGAGGATCTCGATGGTGCCGATGAACAACGCGACGAACACCGACAGCCCGGTGATGGTCAGGTTGTAGAACACCTTGCGGACCGGCCGGGCGAACGCCCAGTCGTAGGCGAAGTTCATGAAGCACCCGTCGGCGGTGTCGAACAGGCACATCCCGGCGGCGAACAAGACCGGCAGCGACAGCACCGCGTAGAACGGCAGCCCGCCGACCACGGCGGTGCCGGCCAGCACGAGCAGCGCGACCTCGGTGGCGGTGTCGAATCCCAGCCCGAACAGCACCCCGACCGGGTACACCTTCCACGGCGCGTCGATCCGCCTGGCGTAGCCGCCGAAGATCCGGTTCATCAGACCGCGGCTGTCGAGCTGGCGTTCCAGCTCCTGGTCGCTGTAGGTGCCGGTGCGCATCTCCCGGAATACCTTGATGATCGAGTACAAGATGACCGCGTTGAGCGCGGCGATCAGGTACAAGAAGGTCCCGGACACGCTGGTGCCGATGATCCCGGTGTAGGTGTGCAGCCCCGAGCTGTCGTCTTTCACCGCGCCATTGAGCGCGCGGATGCCGAAGTTCAGCAGCATTGCCAGCGCGAACACGACGGTCGAGTGGCCCAGGGAGAAGAAAAACCCGACCGACAGTGGCCGCTTGCCGTCGTTGACCAGCTTGCGGGTGGTGTTGTCGATCGCGGCGATGTGGTCGGCGTCGAAGGCGTGCCGCATGCCGAGGGTGTAGGCCAGGACGCCGGTGCCGAGACCGAACAACTGGGTCCCGGTGACGTGGTAGTGCCCGCCGGCCGCGGCGGCCAGCATCCCCCAGCCCAGCACGTTCAGCCCGACGATGGTCGCGGCCATCGCCCCGGCCCGGGCCCATTCCCCCGGGGTGAGCGCGTCACGGACTCCTGCCAGCCTGCCCTGCGGCCTGGCCGCTAGATCAGTCATCTGGGCACTCTCCTGCCTGCATGAGGGTTTGCTTCCGGAACGAAGACCTCACTTGGTCGTCGCTTGGTCAGCCTGCCTGCCGGCCCGCAGGGTCAGCGAGGGGGGAAATACTCATACCACTGCTCATTGCCAGGTACTACCCAGACGGAAGTTCCCCCTGCGTGGAGTGCGGTAGAGTGTCTGCCTGCGGAAATGCGTGGTGATCTTGAGGTGCCTGCCTACGCGTACCCGGTGCGGTGGGAGACGCCGAGCAGTTCGACGGCTCAGCGCTGGATGGGGGGAGGGGCAGTGACACCCGCCGCCGGTGCGGGCGGGCTCATACCTCAGGGGCGACGCGGGCGATCCGGCTGAACGGCGGCGACCCTCCTGACCCGGGCTGATCTGCCGCGCCTGACGGCACGCGCGCGGCGCTTCCTGTCCTGTTCCTCGGCCACCAGGTCGTCAGCGTCGGTCTCGATGAACAACATCACGAACAGGGGGTGCATGATGGTCCTCCTCCAGTTCTCGCGTTTCACACGGTGACGGGCAACCGGACGCGGGCGGGGCAGTGCGGAGGGATCACCCGGCCGCCGGGAAGGATCTCGCCCATGTCGTCGAACACGATCACGCCGTTGCACAGCAGGCTCCATCCCTGCTCAGGGTGACCGGCGACAGTACGGGCGGCATCGCGGTCCCGGTGGTCAGCCGGGGGGCACGGGGGCTGGTGGGAACACATGGCTCTCCCCTGCTCTAGGGCTACAGATGTAGTGGGTCTTGCGGGGGCCCTGCCGGGTCCATGGCGCCGAGGTGGCCAACGTGGGGCGCTGCCGCGGCGATGCTTATCGTCGATCACGTGGCCAGCCTGACGGCCGGGCGTGCCGGATGGCGAGGTGGCAAATACTCAAAGCACTACTCACTGCCTATTGCGGCCCGGGCACCCGTAAGCCGGCCAGGGACGTTACGGGCGCGGCCGGGCCGCTGAAAGCGCGACGGTAATCGCATGTGATCTTCCGGCGGAGCGAGGAGCACCTGCGATGACGAGGCACGCCAACGTGTGCAGCGGAAGCGCCTGCACCGGCCCCTCGCGGCTGATCCCGGGCGCTGATGTGTGATGGCACCGAGGGCACGCGTCACGGGGAATCTGCCGGCCGAGCTGACCAGCTTCGTCGGCCGCCGCGGTGAGCTGGCCGCGGTCAAGCGGCTGCTGGCCTACTCGCGGCTGGTGACGCTGACCGGCGTCGGCGGGGCCGGCAAGACCCGGCTGGCTCTACGGGCCGCCGCCGAGCTGCGCCGGGCGTTCCGCGACGGGGTGTGGCTGGTCCGGCTGGATCAGCTGCGGGATGAGGCGCTGGTAACCCAGGCCGTGGCGAGCACGCTGGGCCTGCAGGACCGGGCCGGGCATGCGCCGGCCGCCTCGCTGGCGGAGTACCTTTCGGGTCGGCAGCTGCTGCTGGTTTTGGACAACTGCGAGCACCTGGTAGATGCGGTGGCGCCGCTGGCCGACCTGCTGCTGCGGGCGGCGGCCGGGCTGCGGGTGCTGGCCACCAGCCGGGAGTCGCTGACCATGACCGGGGAGACGGTGCTGGCGGTGCCGCCGCTCTCGGTGCCGGAGGCGGGGCGGCCGCTGACGGCGGCGGAGCTGGCGCGGTTCCCGGCGGTCAGCTTGTTCGCCGAGCGGGCGGCGCAGGTGGTGCCGGGGTTCGCGGTAACCGAGGCGAACGTGGCGGCGGTGGCCGGGATCTGCCGGCGGCTGGAGGGGCTGCCGCTGGCCTTGGAGCTGGCCGCAGCTCAGACCCGGGTGCTGTCCCCGGAGCAGATCGACGCCCGGCTGGGGGACCGGCTGGGGCTGCTGACCCGGGGCAGCCGCACCCAGCCGGCCCGGCAGCAGACCCTGCGGGCCTCGATTGAGTGGAGCTGGGAGCTGTGCAGCGAGCCGGAGCGGCTGTTGTGGGCGCGGCTGTCGGTGTTCGCCGGCGGGTTCGAGCTGGACGCGGCCGAGGGCATCTGCGCCGATGACCGGCTGGCCGCCGGCGAGGTGCTGGACCTGCTGGCCGAACTGGCCGGCAAGTCCATCCTGATCGCCGAGCATTCCGAGGGCGTGGCCCGGTACCGGCTGCCGGAGGTCCTGCGCGAGTACGGGCAAGAACGCCTGCAGGAGTCCGGGGAGGACACGGCGCTGCGGCGGCGGCACCGGGACTGGCACGAGCAGCTGGCCCTGCGGATCGACACCGGCTGGCTCAGCCCGCAGATGACGGAGTGGGTAGCTCGGCTGTTCCGGGAGCACGCCAACGTGGCGGCGGCGCAGGACTCCTGCCAGGCCGACCCGGGCGAGGCCGATGCCGGGCTGCGCATCGCGCTGCACGTCTGGCCGTTGTACTACTGGTGCGCGGGCCATGTCAGCGAGGGCCGGTACCGGGTCGGCCAGGCGCTGGCCCGGGCCCGCGAGCCCACCGTATGCCGGGCGCAGGGGCTGCTGCTGGCCAGTTTCCTGGCCGTGGTCAGCGGCGACCGCGGCGCCGCGCGGCCGCTGCTGGAGCAGGGCACCGGCCTGGCCGGGCAGCTGGACGACCCGGTCACGCGGGCGTTCGCCGCCCACTGCGCGGGAAATGCCTGCATGCTGGCCGGTGACCTGGCGCAGGCCATCGCCCACTTCGAAGACGGGCTGGCGGCCCTGCGCGCAGCCGTCCGCGACCGTCAGCGCGCCCTCCTGCTGATCAACCTGGCGATGGCCGCGGGCCTGGCCGGGGACGAAGAGCGCGCCGTCGCCTGCCACCGGGAGCTTGCCGCGCTGGCCGAGGCCGGCAGCGAATTCATCCGCCGCCTGTTCTCCGCGTACTCGTTGTGGGCGCTGGGAGCGGCGGCCTGGCGCCGGGGTGACCTGGACCGGGCCACCGGGCTGCAACAGCAGAGCCTGCAGTTGCGGGAGGGCCTCGGCGACCGGATGGGCACTGCCTTGTGCGTGGAGGCGCTGGCCTGGATCGCCGCATCGCGGCAGCAGTACGAGCGCGCCGGGGTCCTGCTCGGCGCCGCCGCCGGCCTGTTGCAGTCCATGGGCACGACCCCCGACGGCAACCAGCACTTGACGGGCCACCACCGGGACTGCGAGCGGCAGGCCCGGCAGGCCCTGGGCGAGGCGGCGTTCCAGGCCGCCTGCCGCCGCGGCCTGGAGTTGCCCGCCGACGACGCCGTCGCCTACGCCCTGCAGCGACCGCGGGAAAAGCCGTCGGCACCGGCCGTATCCGATGAGGCGCCGCTGACGCCGCGGGAACTGCAGGTGGCCCGCCTGATCGCCGCCGGCCGCAGCAACAAGCAGATCGCCACCGGGCTGGTGATCTCGCAGCGGACCGCGGAAAACCACGTCGAGCACATCTTGACCAAGCTCGGCTTCACCTCCCGGGCCCAGGTCGCCGCCTGGTCCGCCGCGTCACAACCAGACGGTGCGGGCCGCTCAGCGGCGCTCGCGGGCCGGGACAGCCGTCTCGGCGGTGCCTAGGCCAATCGGTAGTGCCGAATGAGTAGTGCCATGAGTATTTGCCCCCTCGCTGACCCGGCGCGCTGGCAGGCAGGCTGACTGCACCGAAGACCAACTGAGATCTTCATCCTGAAAGGAAAGCCTCATGCCCAAGGTCACCGTCGGCCGGGAGAACTCCGCCGACATCGAGATCTACTACGAGGACCACGGCGCCGGCCAGCCGGTGGTGCTGATTCACGGGTACCCGCTCAGCGGCCGCGCCTGGGACAAGCAGGTCCCGGCCCTGCTGGCGGCCGGCTACCGGGTCATCAGCTACGACCGGCGCGGGTTCGGTGCCTCCAGCCAGCCCGCCATCGGGTACGACTACGACACCTTCACCGCCGATCTGCACACCCTGATGGAGCACCTGGATCTGCGCGACGCGGTGCTGGTGGGGCACTCCATGGGCACCGGGGAGGTCACCCGCTACCTGGCCGCCTACGGGTCAGGGGACCATCGTGCTCTGCAGCTCGGGCACCACCGGCCGCGGGTAGCCAAGGCGGTGCTGGTGTCCCCGATCCCCCCGTACCTGCTGCAAACGCCGGACAACCCCGACGGGGTGCCGCAGGGCCTGTTCGACGGGTTCGTCCAGGCCGCCACGGCCGACACCCCGGCGTGGATCAAGGGGTTCCTGGACAACTACTACAACATGGCCGCCCTGGGCGGCACCGTGGTCAGCTACCAGGCCTGGCAGGCCAGCTGGAACCAGGGCGTCACCGCCTCGGCCACCGCCGTGGTCGCGTGCATCGGCACCTGGACCACCGACTTCCGCGACGACCTGCCCAAGATCGACGTGCCGGTGCTGGTCCTCCACGGGGACGCGGACCAGGTCCTGCCGCTGGACAAGACCAGCAAGCGGCTGCCCGGCCTGATCAACGACGTGCAACTCACCGTCATCGAGGGCGGCCCGCACGCCATCCCCTGGACCCACGCCGACCAGGTCAACACCGCGCTGCTCGATTTCATCGCCCGCTGACCCGGACCACCGCCACGACCCTTTCGAAGGAGCCCCCATGTCGAACCACTTCAGCGCCGACTACCTCAAGTCTCCGGGCGATGACCGGCGCCTGGACCTCACCGACTTGTTCGTGTTCAAGGCATCCAAGGAGCCGGACAAGATGCTGCTGATCGTCAACTCCAACCCGACCTCCCCGGCGCCGGCCCCCGTCCCGGACCGGGGCCCGGAGTTCTACCCCGGAGCGGTCTACCGGATCAACGTCGACACCGACGGCGACGCGCACGCCGACCTCGCGTTCACCTTCACCTTCTCCGAGTACCAGGACGGCCGGCAGACGGGAACCGTCTGGTACGCCACCGGCGAGGCAGCCCGCCAGCCCGAGCCGGCCGGCCAGGTGCTCGCCGAGGGCATCCCGGTCAACTTCGACGGCATGGCCCCGCCCATCCAGGCCGGTCCGGTCCGGCTGCTCGCCGGGCGGCGCTCCGACCCGTTCTTCGTCGACGTCGAGGGCACCCTGCACGGCGCCTGGACCGGGCACGACGACAACGCCGGCCACAACGTGAGCTCGATCGTGCTTGAGGTCCCCGCGGACATGCTCTTCACCGGCCAGCAGATCGGCGTCTGGGCCACGATCAGCCGCCGCCGCGCCGATGGCAGCCTGGAGCAGATGGACCGCGACGGGAACCCGACCCTCAACCCGTTCATCAACCCGGACGGGGAGAAGGACCTGTACAACTCCCGGCAGCCCGCCGACGACGTGGCGAACTACCTGGAACCGTGGTCCAAGGTCCTGGAAAAGGCCGGCTACCCGCCCGAGGAGGCCACGGCGGCCGCCCTGCAGGTGCTGCCCGACATCCTGCGCTACAACCGCACTAAGCCCCCGTTCTACCCGAACGGCCGCCGGCCCATCGAGGACATCTACAGCTACCGCTGGGCCTGGCTGAGCTACGGCAAGATGCCCGCGACAGGCCTCATACCCCACGCCGACCTGCTGACCGACTTCCCCTACCTCGGCCCGCCCAACCCCCGACCGCCCGGCCCGGTCTCCTCCGCACCAGCGACGTAACCGGTGCCGCCGAAGCGGCGGTTCACCTAACCGACCGGATCGCCCACGACGAGGTCACCCCGCCCGCAGCGCCTGCTCAAGCTGCGGGCGGGGTGACCTGTGAAAACGAAGCTGCTGTCCATGTTCACCAACCTGCTTATCGTCGTCGCCGCCGGCCTGCTCGCACCGTTGGCGCTTGGCTTCTTCCCACGGGTCCGGCTGCCGGCGATCGTGCTCGAGATCCTGCTCGGCATCGTGATCGGCCCCTCGGGGCTCGGCTGGGTGAAGCCTGATGCCCCAGTCTCGATCCTGGCCCTGGTGGGGCTGGCTTTCCTGCTGTTTCTCTCCGGCCTGGAAATCGACGTCGACCGCCTCCGCAGCCAGATCGTGACCCTCACGGCACTCGGCTTCGCGGTGTCATTTGTCATCGCGATCCTGTTCGGAATCGCCCTTCGGGCGGGCGGTTTGGTGAAGTCTCCGCTGTTCGTCGCGATCGTGCTCACAGCGACCTCGCTCGGAGTGGTCTTCCCGGTACTGAAGGACTCGCACACCATCGACTCCAGCCTGGGTCAGCTCGTCATCGCGGCCGCCTCGATCGCCGAATTCGGCTCGATCATCCTGCTCTCGCTGTTCTTCTCGGGCAAGAGCTCGACAAGCACCGCGGGCAGGCTGATCCTGCTCGGCCTCTCGGGCTGGTCGTGGTGGTGGTCGGAGTGGCGATCGCGAGCGCCGAGCGGTCGATGAGCCTCTCGCGGGTGCTACGGCGCCTGCAGGACACGACCGCACAGATTCGCGTGCGCGCGGCATTCCTGCTGATGATCGGGTTCACGGCGCTGGCCGACAGGGTCGGCTTCGAGACGATCCTCGGCGCGTTCGCCGCTGGAGCGCTGCTCTCGCTGCTCGACCGGGACCAGACGACCCATCCCCAGTTCCGGGTCAAGCTCGAAGCCGTTGGCTTCGGGTCTTCATCCCGATCTTCTTCGTCGCCAGCGGGCTGCGCTTCGATCTGGGCGCGCTGTTCGCGAGCAGCTTGACCATTGCCCGCGTGCCGCTGTTCCTGCTCGCGATCCTCCTCGCGCGCGGCCTCCCCGCGCTGGTTTACGTGCCCACGCTTGGCCTGTCCCGCTCGTTGATCGCCGGCATCTTGCAGGCCACGACGCTGCCGTTCGTCGTGGCCGCAACCCAGATCGGCCTTCAGCTCGGCGTCGTCTCCCGCGCCAGCGCGGCAGCCCTGGTGGCCGCCGGGTTGCTGTCTGTCGTGATCTGCCCAGCGCTCGGGCTCGTGCTGCTGCGCCGCGAGCATCCGGGAATCGCCGCCCCTCGCGGGCTGCCGACTCCTGTAATGCCCGTGCTGACCGCCGAAGACCGCGCGCTCTCTCGCGCCAACGACGTCGACGAGGCGGTATGAGGCCCATGACGTGCTGCTGACTGCCATCGGTCAAGCCATCGAGCGCAGCCGCACTCCTGATACCAAGGTATCGGCCGACACCATCGTGCAATAGATCGCGGTGAGGTGCCCGCGTATCGTCGACCGCGTCGAGATGGCCCCCATGTATGCGAGTGACGAAGTGTCAAGTGCAGCCGCGATGCCGGCAACTATCGGCGCCGGCGTCGGGCGTGCGCGTCGAGTGTATGGCACGCTGGGGCCGGCGAGCTCGTCCGGAGCCGGGAAGCTGCCGTCGTTGCACGGGAGGCGCCGCGAGTGCGCGGTGCTGGACGGGTTGCTGGACCAGGTGCGCGGGGGGCGTGGCACGGTGCTGGTGATGCGCGGCGAGGCTGGGGTGGGCAAGACCGCGCTGCTGGAGTACGTGGCCGGTAGGGCGCGCGGGTGCCGGCTCGCGCGGGTCACCGGGGTGCAGTCGGAGATGGAGCTGGCCTTCGCCGGGCTGCATCAGCTGTGCGCGCCGATGCTGAGCCGCATGGAGTGTCTGCCGGTGCCGCAGCGGGAGGCGCTGCGGACCGCGTTCGGCCTGAGCGCCGGGCCGCTGCCGGACCGGTTCCTGGTCGGGCTGGCCGTGCTGAGCCTGCTGTCGGAGGCGGCCGCGGAGCGGCCGCTGGTGTGCGTGGTCGACGACCAGCGGTGGCTGGACCGCGCCTCCGCGCAGGCGATGGGGTTCGTGGCCCGGCGGCTGGCCGCCGACCCGGTCGGCCTGGTGTTCGCTGCCCGGGTTCCCGGCAAGGAACTGGCCGGGCTGCCCGAGCTGACGGTGGCCGGGCTGGCGCAGGCCGACGCGCGGGCGCTGCTGGACTCGGCGCTGGCCGGTCCGATCGATGCGCGGGTCCGGGACCAGATCGTGGCCGAGACGCAAGGCAACCCGCTGGCGCTGCTGGAGCTGCCGCGCGGGCTGACCCCGGCGGAGCTGGCGGGCGGGTTCGGGCTGCCCGGCGTGGCGCCGTTGCCGGAGCGGATCGAGGAGAGCTTCCGCCGACAGCTGGAGGCGTTGCCGGCGCAGACCCGGCTGCTGCTGCTGGTGGCGGCGGCCGAACCGTCCGGCGATCCGGTGCTGGTCCAGCGGGCCGCCGGACGGCTGGGCATTCAGGTCCAGGCGGCGAGGTTGGCGGTGGAAGCGGGCCTGCTGGAGTTCCGCGGCCACGCGGGGTTCCGGCATCCGCTGCTGCGCTCGGCGGCTTACTGGTCGGCGTCGCCTCAGGACCGGCAGGAGGCGCACCGGGTGCTGGCGGAGGTGACCGATCCGCGGATCGATCCCGATCGCCGGGCCTGGCACCGGGCCAAGGCCGCGGCCGGGCCGGATGAAGAGGTGGCCGCGGAGCTCGAGCGGTCCGCGGGCCGGGCCCAGGCCCGCGGCGGGCTGGCCGCCGCCGCGGCGTTCCTGGAGCGTTCGGCGCTGCTGACCGTCGATCCGGCGCGCCGCGCCGAGCGCATGCTCGCGGCGGCGCAGGCCAACCTGCAGGCCGGCGCCTTCGGCAAGGCTCTCAAGCTGCTCGCGGCGGCCGAGGCCGGGCCGCTGGACGAGCTGCATAGCGCCCGGGCAGACCTGCTGCGCGGGCGGATCGCGTTCGTCTCAACGGCGGGCAGCGACGCTCCGGCCCTGCTGATGACGGCGGCCAAGCAACTCGAGCCGCTGGACGGCGCGCTCGCGCGTCAGACATACCTGGACGCGTGGGCCGCCGCGCTGTTCGCCGGCGACTCCGCGCGCGCCGGAACCCTCCACGACGTCTGCCGGGCCGCCCGGTCAGCTCCCCCGCCCGCAGGCGTGCCGCGCCCGTCCGATCTGCTGCTGGACGGCCTGGCCGTCCTGGTCACCGAGGGACGCGCCCAGGCGGAACCCTTGCTGAGGCGGGCAGCCCAGGTCTTTGCCGAGGAAGACATCACCAGGGAGGAGGGACAGCGGTGGGGCTGGGTGGCCACGTGCGCCGCGATCGTGGTGTGGGAGGAGGAGCACTACCACGCGATCGTGGTCCGGCAGCTCCAATCCGCCCGCGAGGCGGGCCTGCTCGTCGATCTGCCGATATGGGTGCAAGCGACGGCCATCCAGGCGGTCTGGCGTGGCGATTTCACGGCGGCTGCTTCAATGATCGCGGAGGCTGATGCGATCGCGGAGGCGACAGGGAGCGGCTTTGCCCGCTACGCAACCTCCATGCTCGCCAGCTTCCGCGGGGCAGAAGCTGAGGCCCGTCCGCTGCTCGACGCCGTGATCAACGACGCCAAGGCGACTGGACAAGGCGAGGGAATTCAATGGTCGCAGTGGGTCTCCGCCGTCCTTGACAACGGCCTTGGCCGCTACGAAAACGCCCTGGCCGAAGCGGAGCAAGCCAGCGAGCAGGCGCCTGAGCTGTTCGTCTCCGTGTGGGCGCTGGTCGAGCTGATCGAGGCGGCCAGCCGGACGGGCCAGGCCCGGCTGGCCGCCGACGCGCTCGAGCGGCTGGCCGAGGCCACCAGCGTCGGCCAGACCGACTGGAGCCAGGGGACCTACGCCCGCGCCCGGGCGCTGCTGCTCGATGGCCAGGAGGCCGAGGACTCCTATCGCAAGGCGATCGGCCGGCTGAGCCGCACCCGGTTGCGTCCGGATCTGGCCCGCGCGTACCTGCTGTACGGTGAGTGGCTGCGTCGCGAGGGCCGGCGAGCCGACGCTCGCGAGCAGCTGCGCACGGCGCGGGACATGTTCGTCGCGATCGGCATGGGGGCGTTCGCCGAGCGCGCCCGCCGGGAGCTGATCGCCACCGGCGAGAAGGTGCCGAAGCGCAGCGCCGAGACGCGCGACCGGCTCACGCCGCAGGAGGAGCAGATCGCCCGGCTGGCCCGCGACGGCCGGACCAGCCCGGAGATCGGCGCCCAGCTGTTCTTGTCCGCGCGCACTGTCGAATGGCATCTGGGCAAGATATTCACCAAGCTCGCCATCGGCTCCCGCCGCGAGCTGTATGCCGCGCTGGCTGGCCCGGGGAAGCAGGACCAATCGGCCTAGCCGAGAGTCTCAGCGACCGGAGCCCGGGTAACCCTCTCGAGTCTTGGACGGTGACACCCCTGGAGATATCCATGAAGTCCGCTAAGCAGGCAATGGAGAACATGGAATACGTGCGCAGGTTGCTCGAGCAAAAGCAGCCAGGATTCGCCGCGTCACTGGAACTCGCCGTGTCGCTGGCCGACACGAGCATGGAGAAACCGATGGACGATGAACTGATCCGGCTGTCCGCGGCGGCGGCCCGCGGCCCCTGCCTGTGGATGAGTACGCGGTACCTGAACTGATCCCGGCCGGGCTCAGGCGTCGGAAGCACTCGACGGCACGCCGTGGTTCCGCCGGAGCCCAGACCCGACACCAAGGGGTGTACTAGATCTCCGGCCTAGGGCGGCGCATCGTCACGGAAGGACTGGATGTGAAGGCCGGGACCGGTTTAGCCTGTCGTCCAGCGGTGCTCCTCGCGTAGCTCACAGCCGCCGGTTTCGGAGGCGATGATCATGCACCGTGAGCCCTGGGATCAAGTGGTGGCGGACCCGTCCGCGGGCGATCACATCGTGCAGCTCTATCAGGACCGGGAGTTTCTTAACCGCGCCGTCTGCCGGTACGCCCATGCTGGTCTCGCGAGCGAAGAGGGCATCATACTCTTTGCCACGGACGTCCACTGGAGCGCGTTCCGCCCACGCCTCGAGGCCGAGGGCGTGGACGTGCGTGCGGCACAGGAACGCGGACAGCTGACGGTGTTTGACGCCGATGAACTCCTGTCCCGCTTCATGCGCGGCGCCATGCCGGATCCGGCTACGTTCGCCGACGTCGTCGGGGACATCATCGGACAGGCGCACGCTGGAGGGAGCTACCAAACGGTGCGTGCGTGGGGAGAAATGGTCAATGTCCTGTGGGAGCGCGGGGACGCCGCCGCCAGCATGAACCTCGAGGACTTGTTCGATCAGCTCAACAAGATAGTTCACATCGTGATGTTCTGCTCGTTCCTGATGGACAACTTCAACGGCGATGTTCACGAGCCCATGCTGCCGAGGCTCGGAACGAATCACTCGCACCTTATTCCGGTGGAGGACTATGCCCGGCTAGACCGCGCCGTGGACGATGCGCTCCGGGAGACGGTCGGCCCGGACGAAGCCCGTGTCCTTGAAAGCCAGCTGCTCTCCCGCTATCGGCCGCCGTTCAGCACGCCGCGCTCCGAGGCGTTGCTGCTGGCATTGCGTCAGTTTCTCCCGGCGGTGGCCGATCCCGTCCTCCGGCGGAGCCGCCAGCTCTACTCGGCTTCCGGCGCCGCCTGATGACCGACCAACCCGCCACGCTCAAAGGCGGTTGGACTGGTTTTCGGGCAGTCGGCGGTGAGACGCTGCTGCAAACACGGCTGCGGCCGATCTGATCAATATTCTCGACACCACTGAAGTCCCCATCGTCGTCTTGCGGCGCGACCTCATGATCGCGCGCTTCAATGAGGCGGCGGCGGATGTGCTTCGCCTCTCGCCAAACGGCGCGCGTGAGTCGCGCGCCGCCTCTCGCTTCATCGAGTCTTCGGCACTACCCTCATCGAGGGATGCTCGCTCCGACGTCGCGACACTCGACGATCGACAAGACGCCCAGCGGACGCGAACAGGGAGGACACGATCATGAGCGACACCACGTCTGCAAGCGCCGAGAGCGCGGTCCGGCCGTTCCGGATCGAAGTACCTCAGGGCGAGATCGACGAGCTGCGCCGCCGCATCGAGGCGACACGCTGGCCGACCACGGAACTCGTCGCCGACCGATCGCAGGGTGTGCAATCGGCGGCGATACAGAGCCTCGCGCGGTACTGGACGACCGAGTACGACTGGCGCCGGTGCGAGGCGCGATTGAACGCGCTG
>Ga0187766_10001087_pt1 | contig 15796 bp, 12 predicted proteins | sample 0216_QUI02_MP05__4_FD_132971 | JGI IMG/M metagenome (GOLD analysis project Ga0187766, IMG submission 132971) | Tropical peat soil microbial communities from peatlands in Department of Meta, Colombia - 0216_QUI02_MP05_20_MG | ecosystem: Environmental > Terrestrial > Soil > Wetlands > Peat ... | reverse complement strand
CGCGGGCACGACCGTCATTTCGGATTGGCTGCTAGTTCGTGTCTCGGCTGATCCAGGCGCCTCGTTTCTTGACCGCATTATCCATCTCGTTGAAGGCGCCAAAAGGCAAAAAACGCCGAACGAAATTGCATTGAATGTCTTACTGTCTATTTTGACATTGATCTTCGTCATCGTTGTTGCGGCGACGGCGCCCGTCGCCACGTATCTACATGCACGGATCAACGTCGCTGATCTGGTTGCGCTCTTGGTCGCATTGATTCCCACGACTATAGCGGCGCTGCTTTCGGCGATCGGCATTGCCGGAATGGACCGCACGATGCGCTTCAATGTGCTAGCGATGTCCGGCAAGGCTGTTGAAACTGCCGGTGACGTTCAAACACTCCTGCTTGATAAGACTGGAACGATTACCACTGGTGATCGCGAGGCCACCGAGTTCATCCCGACGGCCGGCCACCAGCTGGGCGAGCTGGTTCAGTCCGCTTTTCTCGCGTCTCACTTCGATAGCACGCCGGAAGGACGGTCTATTGTTGCCAATAGTACGGTGCGCGGCGCTCGGCCGATAGCTGAGCTTGATAGGGCGAGGGGTTTCGAGTTCTCCGCTCATACCCGCATGAGCGGGACCGATCTTTCCGACGGTCGGGTGATCCGCAAGGGCGCCGTGAATGCTGTGGTTAATCACGTCGTCGAGCAATTCCGGACTAAGCCGCCACCAGACCTGCAAAGGATTGCTGATAGTGTTTCAACAAAGGGCGCAACACCGCTCGCTGTCAGTGTCAATGGCGACATCATCGGCATTATCGTGCTCTCTGACAAACTCAAGCCGGGCATCCGCGAACGCATCCTCGAGGTCCGCAAGATGGCTGTTCGCACCATAATGGTCACCGGCGACAATCCGCTTACGGCCCACGCTATCGCAGCCGAAGCTGGCGTCGACGACTTCGTTGCGGAAGTTACCCCGGAACAGAAGCTGCAGATTGTGCGCCGCGAACAAAGCCAAGGGCGCCTGGTTGCCATGACCGGAGATGGCACTAATGACGCACCCGCATTGGCACAGGCTGATGTAGGACTAGCAATGAATTCCGGGACGATGGCGGCAAAGGAGGCTGCGAACCTTGTCGACCTCGATTCGGATCCGACTAAGCTGACCGACCTCGTGGCAATCGGCCGCCAAATGCTTATCACGCGTGGCGCATTGACGACTTTCTCGATCGCGAACGATGTGGCGAAGTATTTTGCCATCATTCCGGCAATGTTCATTCTCGCTTTGCCGGGCCTTTCGACTCTTAACATTATGAGCCTGGCGACGCCGCGCAGTGCGGTCCTCTCGGCCCTGATCTTCAATGCCTTGATTATTCCGCTGCTCATTCCGCTCGCGCTGCGCGGTGTGCAATTCCGAGTCCAAACTGCAGAAAACTTGTTCCATCGCAACCTTTGGATTTATGGCGCTGGCGGACTGATTGCACCATTTATCGGCATTAAGCTGATTGACCTTTTGATCGCGCCACTGGTCTGAAAAGGAGCATGACATGCTTAACTACTTAGCGGGCGCAATCCGGATTTCACTGGTGACATTGGTGATCTGCGGGTTTGCTTATCCACTAGCCGTCACCGCCGTAGGTCAGCTGATCATGCCATACCAAGCAAACGGCAGCATAGAAACGAATGCCGACGGCCAAATTATCGGTTCCCACCTCATCGGGCAGCAGTGGACCGATCCCAAGTGGTTTCATGGTCGGCCGTCAGCGACAGTCGCTCCCGATCCGCAGGACCCGACCAATACTGTCAAGTCTCCATACAATGCGGCAAACACGACAGCTTCGAATCTGGGCCCAACTAGCAAGGTGCTTCAGGACCGCTTGATTGCCGATCGCAAAACTCTCGACGAGGCGCAACCTGAGCTGGCCGGCAGGGCCCTTCCCGCGGACATGCTGACGACCTCTGGTTCGGGGCTCGACCCCGATATCACGCCTGCCAACGCCTTGTTTCAGGTGGAACGTGTAGCCAAAGCCCGTGGTGTGCGGCCAGAGCAAATCGCTGCGCTCGTCCAGCAACACCTGATACCACGTAGTCTTTGGATTTTTGGCGAACCCCGAGTCAACGTTCTAGAGTTAAATCTTGCGTTAGATGCAGCGTTCCCGACGAAGTAAAAACCGCATCTTTTTCATGCGAATCCTGCACCAATGACGGAAAATGAACTGCACGTTGACACTTTGCCGAAAGTTGCCGATATCGGCTAGGGATGGAGTGGACGGACTGACCCAGTGCAATGGCTGGCGCCGTCTACCAGCATGCGGCTCGCCTGCCGAATCGCGGACGGTCCGAAGCGGCTCCCACCCAGTTGGTGGTGCCAAGGTCGAGTGTAACCAGCGACGCAGATTGGCGTAGGTCGTTCAATCCCAGTTTTTCTTGGTCCTCGTCAAGCTTGCCAACAGTGGTACAACCATCGTTGCTATCTGTGCAAGTAAACAACACGGCGTGTAACGCGGTTCTGGAGTCACGATCTATTCATTCGATGACTTCGGCAGCAGCCTTACGCCGTTGAGACCGAGAAATTCAATTCCGTGTTCTTCCAAAGTCCGCCGGATTGCATTGAGATTTCGCGTTTGCATCGGAGGTGTATCATCAACCTTCTCACCTCGCGAAATAGGTGACTGTGAGACGCTGCATCGAGCAGATAACTCCCGCACTGACCATTTCAGCAATGCGCGTGCGGCACGGAGTTGTGCTCCACTTATCGGTGGGTTGGACATCGGCTCTCTTTTGGAGCTCAATAGCGGCTCCGGGCCACGGGTTTGTCGAGGCGCGCCGTCTCCGGTCGATCCACATGAGCGACTCATATCAAGCTCGGGTCAATTTGTGCTGGATGCCGAGTTGCCACTGGACGACTTGAAAATCATTCGCGGCTGCTCCTAATAAAGGTTGCCGCCTATTAATTGCAGGTGTTCAATGACAGGGCCGAGGGCTAGTGCTGGCAGATAGGTCAAGCCGCCAACAATGACAATCACGCCTAGAAGGAACCCGACATACAAGCTGCCATCTGTCGGCAGAGTGCCGGCTGAACTCGGAATAATCGGTTGTGCGGCGAGCGACGCGGCGACGGCCAGAACCGGGACGATGACGAGGAAACGACCGACGAACATCGCGAGCGCAAGCGTAACATTATAAAATGGCGAGTTTGCGTTGAGGCCCGCAAACGCGCTGCCATTGGTCGCTGCCGCGGACGTGTAGGCATACAGAATTTCCGAATAACCGTGCGGACCCGCATTGCCGAGGGCGGCAAGACCAGGTTCGACAACACAGGCGACGGCCGTAAGACCGAGCGTCGCTGCCGGTATGCAAATCAGAGCGAGGATCGTCATCTTGATTTCCGGTGCGCCGATCTTCTTGCCGATGTATTCGGGTGTGCGACCGATCATGAGGCCGGCGAGGAAAACGGTGACAATGCAAAACAGCAGCATGCCGTAGAGCCCGGAGCCGGGAGCGCCAACGATCACCTCGTCGACCATCATGTTGCCGAGCAAGATGCCCCCACTTAACGGAAGGAAGCTGTCATGCATAGCATCCACGGCTCCGTCCGAGGAGGCGGTCGACACATCGGCGAAAAGCGCTGATCCGGCGATGCCGAAGCGCACTTCCTTGCCTTCCATGTTGCCGCCCATCAGTTGCGAGCTTTCAGGCTGGTCAGCGAGCGCCGGGTTGCCGCCGGATTCCGACAGATAAAGCCCGCCAACGCCGAGCCCGAACAGGATCGCCATGACGCTCAACAAGACCCATCCTTGGCGCTCGGATCCCACCATGCGACCAAAGCAATTCGTCAACGCGGCGCCGAGCGCGAAGATCAACACCGCCTCCAAAAGATTCGTCAGCGCCGTCGGGTTTTCAAACGGATGCGCGGAATTGGCATTGAAGAACCCGCCACCGTCGCCGCTCAATAGTTTGATTGCTTCCTGGGTGGCAACCGGACCGCGAGCAATGACCTGGGTACTGCCCTCAAGCGTACTCGCCGTCGCCGCTGGCGCCAGAGTCTGTGGCACCCCTTCAGCAACCAGGAATATAGCGGCCAAGATGCAGATCGGCAGCAGAATATAAAACGTGCCTCGCGTGAGATCGACCCAAAAGTTGCCAATTGTGGCTGCTCGGCGGCGCGCGAACCCACGGATCAAGGCGATGACAACGGCGATCCCGGACGCGGCGGACAAAAATGATTGAACAGTGATGCCCGCCATCTGCGATGCATAACTCAGCGTCGTCTCGCCACTATAGGACTGCCAGCTCGTGTTGGTGACAAAACTGACCGCAGTGTTCAGTGCCAAATCGGGTGCGACCGCGGGCAGCTCTTGCGGGTTAAGCGGCAATCCTGACTGCAATCGCAGGAGACCGTAGAGCGCTATAATTCCAAATGCGTGGAAGACCAAGAGCGAGACCGCGTAGCGGTACCAGCTTTGCTCGAGCGCCGGATCAATTCCGGCGATCCGGTAAATCGTCGCTTCAATGGGACCGATCAGCGGCTGCAGTAACGTACGCTCGCCGGCATAAACTCTTGCCAGATAACCGCCCAAAGGTCGCGTCAACAAACCAACCAGGGCAGTGAAAAGCCCAATCTCCACCCAGCCGAACGCGGTCATGACGAAAGACTTGGGTTGGCGTCGCCGTCAGAAGGCTTAAGCAAATTGTTGCACAGATTTGCGTAACCGCCCGCAAGCAAGAAGGCGATAACGACCAGCATCAGCATAATGCCATCGAGCATGGTTCACGCAACTTTGACAGCGTTGCTACATATTCGCTCAAGTTTTCTCTCAAGCTACCGGCGCTGAAGGAATCATGCAGGCTCAACCTGTGCTGCTCGCAACCGGTAGCCAATTCCGGTCTCGGTGAAAAGATATTGCGGCTGGCCTGGATCAGGTTCGATTTTTTGTCTGAGGTGCTGCACGTAAACCCGTAAGTATTGGGGATCAGCAGTCTCTTCGCGAAGCTCGCCAAGCAAGAACCTGTGGGTCAAAACTTTGCCAGCATGCTGGACGAGTAGACGAAGTAGTTCATACTCCCTAGGAGTGAGTTTTATTTCGCGGTTCCCGACTTTGACGATGTGCGCCACCAAATCCACCGTGAGGTCGCCAGTGCGAAAGATTTGGCGCTTAGGAGCCTGCAGCCGGTGGCGTAGCGCGGCTCTCACTCTGGCGAACAGTTCTTCCATTCCAAACGGTTTGGTAATGTAGTCGTCGGCCCCAAATTCCAGTGCCTGAACCTTTGTCAACTCATCGCTGCGACTTGAAAGAACAACAATCGGAAGGCCCTCGTGGCTACCGCGTATCTTTTGTAACAAGTCGAGCCCCTCAATGTCGGGAAGCCCGAGATCAAGAATGACCAGGTCAGGCTTTTGCGACAGCAGTTGGACGGCTATCTTGCCATTGGCGGCTTCCAAGAACTTGTAGCCCTGGGCGAGAAATCCCATTCGCAGGAGCTTGCGAATGGGTTGCTCGTCATCGACAACGAGGATCTTTAGCGGGACGGCGCGCATGTCGCGATCCCCAGTCGATTCACCTGTCGCTTCAATCACCATAGCCGCGGAAGCGAACGCCAATAGCCTAAGTTTAGGATGGTTCGCCGTAACGGCTACGCAGCGCTAGATTAACATCCAGCACGTTCACAATCGGCTCGCCGAATAATCCTCCACCAGGACTGAATGCATGCTGTTGCAGCATCGCTTCGATTTCTTGCTTCATTTGGGTCGGATCACGCTTGAGGTCCGCCGCCCATTTGCCGGCGACGCGATCAAGCTGAAACTCGGCATTCTCGAGCGTGATATGGGGATCGAGTCCGGAGCCTGAAGCCGTGACATAGTCACCGGGCACATTCTGCAACTGAGCATCCGGGTGCTCCTCCCGCCACATTTCGAAGAACATTGTCTGGATATCAGATCCCTCTTTCACTGGCTCGATTGAGGTCACGTCGTTGCCGTTGGGGTCCTTATGAGTGACCGCCGAAGGGAACATTCCCGGGTGGTCTTTCGAGAAATGCTCGAAGAATACGACCGCGAGATCGCTTGCTTTGGGCTCTGGTGTGCCGGGATTTGCCTTGACGAAATCAGCCACGATCTCCGGATGCGCCTTGCTCCAGCTGTCGATATACGCGGCATGGGTCGGATCTGCCGTCACCCATGCTTGAGCGAGCGAATTATGCGCGTCGGCCCACTGCGCGATGATTCCGGGCTGTCCACCGAATTTGTCGGCTTGAAACCATGCCTCGACGTCGGCCGCTACTGCTTGGCCCTTCTTCGGACCGTCACTATAGGTGGCGACCGCTGCAATTGTGCGTGCGGCACGATCGCGTAGCGCATAGTTAGAGACCGCCAATGCCGAAGAAGCAGAAGCCGTAGCATCGTATGAAGCTGCGGATGGCCGCGGCCAGAAGTACTCATCCTTGGTGAAGGGCTGTGCCACGAGCAGCGAGCCGACCGGCTTGCCGTCCGGCCCATTCACGATGCTACCATTGACCTGAAATGGCCAGAAGGTCTGCCCTATGCCCCATAGGATCGCCGGATAAATCCCGCAGGTCAGCACGACCGCGAAACCTAACAACCACAGGCTTTTTGTCAAAGAGCGCAACATGGCGCATCTCCTTGCTTAAATCGCTCAGGCGACCAAGTGCAGGGCCACCATAAACATGTCGATCAGCTTGATGCCGATGAACGGCGCGATGACGCCGCCCAGACCCCAAATCAACAAATTCCGCCGCAGCAAAGCGTCAGCGCCAATGGGGCGATAACGCACACCCTTGAGCGCGACGGGAATCAAAAGAGGGATGATCAACGCATTGAAGATCACCGCCGAAAGGATCGCCGAGGTCGGCGAATGCAGATGCATGATGTCCATCAGCTTGAGCCACGGCAAAGTCGCCGCGAACAGGGCTGGCACAATTGCGAAATATTTTGCGACGTCGTTGGCGATCGAGAACGTGGTGAGCGCCCCGCGAGTCATCAGCAACTCTTTGCCGATACCCACCACTTCGATCAGCTTGGTCGGATCGCTGTCGAGATCGACCATGTTACCGGCCTCTTTCGCCGCCTGCGTTCCGGCATTCATCGCCAATCCCACATCGGCTTGCGCCAACGCCGGCGCGTCATTGGTGCCGTCACCCATCATGGCGACGAGTTTCCCCTCCGCTTGCTCCTTACGCAGGAACTCCAACTTTCGCTCGGGAGTCGCCTCGGCGAGATAGTCGTCCACACCGGCGCGCTGCGCGATGGTTGCAGCGGTGAGCTTGTTGTCGCCGGTGATCATGATGGTACGCAGGCCCATTTGACGCAGCTGCGCGACACGTTCTGCAATCTTGGGCTTTAGCGTATCCTGAAGCATGATCGCGCCGAGTGCTCGCTTGCCGTCGGCAACCAACAACGGTGTTGCGCCCTCCGCGGCGGCATTGGCGACCTGCAGGTCGATACCGGCAGAGGGTTGCCCGCCCAGTCCGCGCAAATACGCAATCACCGCATCAGGCGCACCTTTGCGGATTTGCCGTCCCTCCGCGGGAAGGTCTACGCCGCTCATACGAGTCTGCGCGCTGAAGGGAATAAACCTTGCTTTCAACGCTGCAGCGTCTTGGGCGCGAATCCCGAATTTTTCATTGGCGAGTTGCACGATCGAGTGGCCTTCCGGAGTCTCGTCGGCCAACGAAGCAAGTTGCGCCGCTTCCGCAAGCTCGCGCTCGGTCACGCCGGACAGCGGCAGAAACCGGGAGGCGCGGCGCGCTCCGAGGGTGATCGTGCCCGTCTTGTCGAGAAGAACCGTGTCGACATCGCCCGCGGTTTCGACCGCCTGGCCGCTTTTGGCAATGATGTTGGCGCGTAGCGCGCGGTCCATGCCTGCTATGCCGATGGCGGCGAGCAGGGCGCCGATCGTCGTCGGGATCAAGCAGACCACCAATGCGACAAGCGTCGGTACATCGGTACCTAAGCTCTGCAACGGCGTGCTCAGGCCGAGATAGGAGGTCATGTATTGTTCGGCGTTGTAGGCCATCGGCCACAATGGCACGACCACGATCAGGAAAATGAGTGTGAAGGCGGTCAACACGAGGGCAAGCGCAATCTCGTTCGGCGTACGCTGGCGCACCGCGCCCTCGACGAGCGCAATCATGCGATCAAGGAACGACTCACCAAATCCGGCAACGATGCGCACGACAATGCGGTCCGAGAGCACCGTCGTGCCGCCGGTCACGCCGGAACGATCGCCGCCCGCGGCGCGTACCACCGGAGCCGACTCGCCGGTAATGGCTGATTCATCAACAGACGCGACGCCTTCGATCACCTCGCCGTCACCGGGTATAACTTCACCGGCCGCTACAACGACCTCGTCTCCCGGCTTCAATTGAATCGAAGTAACCTCTTCGATGGTGCCATTGGCCCGCCGGCGTTTGGCGGGCGTGGAAACGCGGGTCCGTCGCAGGAAATCCGCCTGGGCACGGCCACGCTCTTCGGCGAATGCCGTGGCGAAATTCGCAAACAGCACGGTGAGCCACAGCCAAATATCAAGAGCAATGAAGTAACTCAGTGAGAACGGGCCGCCGCCTGCCCCGAATGTAGCGCGCAAAATGAAAGCCAAGGTCAGGACGGCGCCAACCTCGACGACGAACATCACCGGATTCTTCCACTGGATGTCCGGCCGTAACATGATGAAGGACTGCTTCAGCGCGCTGATCGTCAAAGGCGCGGAAAACAGCTGTTGCCATCGCTCGGCTTTTCTATCGTGTGTTGTTGGGCCCGCAATATCCATGGCCATGCTCCGTTTCGTGTGCTGCGTCCGCGATCAAGATCAACCGCCAAAAGGAATTGGTCCGAGGTGTTCGGCGAGCGGACCAAGCGCAGCGACTGGGAGGAAGAGAAGAGCGCCAATAATGACGATCGTTCCAAGCAACAGGAAACCGAATGTTGCTGTATCGTCACGCATCGTGCCGAGTGAGGCTGGCGCCACCTTTTTGCGCCCGAGAAAGAACGCCATTGCAATCGGCGCGAGGATCGGTAGGTAGCGCGAGAACAACATGACGAGACCGGTGCCGATGTCGAGCGGCACCGCTTCTGGCGCGGGATTGGAATTGTCGTTCAGGCCGTAAGTGACGCCGAGCCCGTCGAAGGCCGAGCCGTTGTTCGCCGATGAGGACGAATACTGATAGACGATCTGAGAGAAGCCGTGCGGGCCAGAGTTGCTCTCGGCCTTGACACCCCAGTCGGTGGCGGCGAACAGGCCGCTCGGCCCGAGGATCAGGAATGGGTGCACAAGAAGCGCGATCACGGCGAGCTTCATCTCGCGTGCGCCTACTTTGCGGCCGAGATACTCGGGACTGCGTCCGACCATTTGGCCGGCAAGAAAGACGCCGACTATCAGGAACAGCAGCAGGTTGATCATGCCCACGCCCTTGCCGCCGAAAACGCAGTTGAGCCACATGCCGATAAACGGTGAGAGGCTGGCAATCGGATTAAGGCTATCGTGCTCGGCATTCACTGCGCCGCAGGTCACATCGGTTGTTACCGCGGCAAATACCGCGCCGGCGGATGTGCCAAAGCGCAGCTCTTTACCCTCGAGGTTGCCAAGATGCTGCTCGACCGGCAGGCTCGCTATCGTTGGGAGGGTAATAGTTTGCCGACCGTTAGGAGCGGCCGCATTGGCAATTTCATAGCTGCGCGCTGCCGTAGTGCCGATGAATGCCGGGTTGGGCTGAAGCGTGTCCCATTCCATCGTCCACCAGATCAGGCCCACCATCATCGCCAGCATGACACAGTAGATGACGACCGAGTGCCGTACACGGCCCAACATGCGCCCGAACATCAAGACGAGCGTGAAGGGGAAGATCATCATTGCGAAGGTGGTGAAGAAGTTCGATACCGCCGTTGGATTCTCCAGCGGATGAGCCGAGTTCATGCCGTAGAAACCACCGCCGTTGGTCCCCAACATCTTAATCGGGATCACCGCCGCGACTGGACCGACGATAATATTTTGCGGCTTCGCTGCGCCGTGATCATCGGTCCCCATCGACGCCGGCTCCAACGTCGTCACAGTCTGTTCGCTGGTGTAGGTCATCGGCATGCCTTCATGCATGAAGATCGTGCCGATGATCAGCGCCGCCGGTACGTAGATGTAGACGACCACTCGCCACATATCGACAAAGAAGTTGCCGACTGTAGCCTCGCCGCGAAACGCACGAATAATCGCTGCCAGCGCGCAGAAACCGATCGAAGCCGACAAGAACATGTTTGGCAGGATGAAAAAAATCTGGCTGAAGTTCGAAAGATGCTGATCACCCGAATAGTGCTGCAGGTTGGTGTTCGTCATGAACGAAATGACGGTGTTGAATATGACCGACGGACCCAAAATGCCACGACCAAGCGGATTGAGTGGCGCAATCGGCTGCAGGCAAAGTACAATGTAACCGTACGTGAACAATACCGCGGTGAACGCGAGCATTGCGACGACGTACTGCTTCCAGTTCTGCTGGCCGGTATTAAGCCGCGATTCAAACCAGGCGAGGACGCGCGGCGCTCGGTAGCGACCATCCATGATCCAAGCAAAATACTTGCTCAATGGAATCGATATGAGAATCGTAACCACAAGGAGCAGAAGGGGCAGGGTCCACATGATGGCGTTCCTGGGTCTCGACGTTCACCGTTAGCAGGCGCGTGGCTGAGTTGCGACGAGTTAGAACCACTCAGGCCGTACGAGCGCCGTACCCAAATAGACGAACAACAACGCTGTAATCACCGCGGTCGCGTAGATCATGACGCTTTCCTCAAATTCGTGCGCAGCCTTCGGCAAATGCCCAGCATGCTGCGATGCTGAGAATGCCGAGTATGAAGAGCGCGGGTAGCCAAACAGCGAGATTCATCTTTGTCACTCCTGGCAATGACGTCTTGTCAAACGCCATGCTTTCAAGCGGCGGTAATTTTGATCTGGCGCAAAATGCCAGCATTTATTTGCACTAATCGCATAGGAATTCGAGATGGTGTGAGCGATAGCGATATTAAAATCCCATAAAAGTCAGCAGGCGCGACGAAGATTGCCAATAACCGTAACTAGCTACACCGACGAGCAAATATCAGCCGGCGAAGGCAACATCGACTAATGGGCCTGCACCGCTTATGGATAACGTGAAATCTCGCCGCGCTAGTGAGTGAGCTGGAGAAGATGTGCTGCCACGCCGAGCTTTGCAATTGCTCCTGCCGCCAGCACGGCCACGACCGTCATAACCGCGGATGTGTCGGGTCGTTTTTTGGCGATAATAGAAAACTGTTTCATAATTTTGACTCGGCAGAGCAGGTGAGCCGAATTCTGCGTAAATGTGTCACGTCGAACATAATAATTCCAGATAGAATGTTCGCACTCGGCATAAAACTGAAATAAGCGTTTCAGGCTATTCATTCGATGGCCTCGGTAGCACTACGCCCCCCTATATCGATATCGCGCAGTTCCGCATCGTTTCGTTTCTTCATACGCGTCGGCCTGCTGTGATTCGTAGGCCCAACGGCAGGCAGTTCTCTCTTTCTAAGGATCTTGCCCTGGCTTTTTAGGATTTCGCATGGACGCCGGCAGGTTTCCGATTCCGCCTAGTTCCTATGCTGCCTTTTATGAGAAGGCGATACGTTCTGTCTCGAATTCATATGGCCGCAAGCGTAGATTGCGAGCAGTCAAAAATGACAATAAAGAGCAACCAATGAGCTTTGTTCGTGCAGTCCCCGAACAGGAATTTCAATCGGTTGGCAAACCTGTCTTGGATACGATGATTGAACTCGCCCATGCAAGACAGTCGCATCGCGTCGTCGTGGCCGGGTCCACCGCTCTCGATATCTATGCCGCGCTATGTCGGCGCGGATTTTGTCGTGTAGCGACCGCAACGCATCATCGCACGCCTGGTAGCGGCGGCTGCGATGTGGCATTCATCGCGGGGTATCAGTCGTTCGTAGCGCTCGAAGCGGCGTTGCTTCGCGTTGCGCCACTCCTGAACAGCCATGCAACGCTCGCGATCTGGGTCAACGTGGTCAGACGGGGACACGGTCAAACCATTCAAAGGCTCTTGCAGGCGACAGGCTTCGTTGTTCAGTCTGGTGCCAAGTGCGAAAACGGATTTGTTCTCGCTGCGCGCCGCCACGAGGGCAGCGGTCTTGCTAACGTTGCGTGAAGACGTTGGCTAGGATCTGCCGTCTGTTCGCACTCGGCATAAATCTGAAATAAGCGTTGCACGCGGGCAATTTCCTGCGCAGCTCATTTATGAAGTAGCGCCTCTATACTTATGCCGCCTACAACACTGTCCTCCTTGGTACCCTCTAGTTTCGTTACGCGCTTTGATTCCATCTTATGACACGAAGGAGGCATGCTCTGTCTTCGTGGGCCCGCAAGATGGCATGTGATCGCGATTATGCAGTTTTGCTCGATCGCTTGGACGAGGCGGTTCGCGTCGCGCCAAAGCCGACGCCTGAGCTTCTTTCGCAAATCATCGCCGGCGCACGTCGTCGCATTCCCGTTCTCAGGTTATCGGCCGCTGCAATCGGCCGATTGATCAAATTGGGTGCCTGGGTCGATGCCGCATTAGCCTTGATCGAATTGGAATTGCCGGGCTGGAAGCTACGGCGCCTGATCTGCGAGGACGGAGAATGGTTTTGCTCGCTGTCCCGGCAGCCGAATCTGCCCCCTACGCTCGACGATACGGCTGATGGTACGCACGTAGTCATGTCGCTTGCCATTTTGCAGGCAATTCTTGAGGCCCGCCGCAAAATGGCATTTGCTGTGCGACCCGCTGCCACAGTGCCCGCCATCGACCCAGCGCCTGCCACCCTGATCTGTTGCGATAATTTCGCATGAAAGCCACGAGCGTTTTTGTTCCGTTCACGCTCCTATACCGCGTTTATGAGCAAACCGCTCGCTCCATCTCGAATTCATATGCCCTCGAGTGCAAATTCAAACTAGCTGACAGAATCAATAATTAAGGAGGGACGCCGATGAGCGTCATTGCAATTGATTTGGGCCCAAGACCGGTGAAGCGGGTGGCCAAGCTGTCGCGGTTCCGGCACAGACTCGCCGAGTGGCTCGATGCGCTAGTTGCCTATCCCATCAAGAATGCCGTGTCTGAGCAAGAATTGCGTCGAGTCGACGAGGACATCAAACGCTGCGGAGAACTGATGTCCAAGAACCGGCAGCAAGGGGCTGACGTAAAATTCGACGGTATGCGGCCGGAGCGTGCAACTCGCGCGATCAAAATCAGATAACAAAGTAAGACTATGAGCGGGCTCCACAAGCATTTCGACTTTACTAGTTCGACCGCGGCGGAAGGACTGGGATTTTCTGTACGGAATGCGACGTCGCCCAGGCAGGTCGCGAACGGACCCAACACGGTGGTTAAATTCCCCAAGCGGCCGGATCTCACCGTTCTTAGCGAAACGATCACACTATTTTATATCGCGCAAAACAATCACAGATTTTGGGTAGCGCGCGAGGCGGACGGCCGGTGCGGTGGGGTATTTCTGTTGCGACGCTCCGCCGTGCGATTCGCTCAGCAACAGAACGCGCTCGGCGGCTGCGCTATAATGTTCCTTGACGAGCCGATCGAACTCGACGTTAAAAACGAGGGTAGTCGCATCGTTGAACCTCTCACCGAGATAATTGATCTCGTAAGGCGTCGAGTACCGACATTCACAGTCTTTGTCTCGATGATGCTCGCAAAATGGCGCAAGCTCGACAGGCAAATCCTGCTCTTCTGCAGCAGCGAGCCGAAGGACCTCGCCGCTCCAGAGCTGGTTCGCAGTGGGTACAAGGCGTCATCGAAAAATGGCGACAACCTTCCCCATGACTCACCACCGGATCCCAAACGACAAGATTAAGGAGAATTGATATGAAGCAAGAGCAAGAAACCGAACCTCCGTCGTGTCTACGAATTCCGTTGTTTATGGTGGGTCAAGACAGCCATGGCAATTGGGTGGTGCAGGACCAGAACAGATCCCGCGGCGGTCTTTTTGTCGCTCGCATAGATGCCCTTCGCTTCGTGCGATCCGAGAATGCTAATCGAACTCAAGCTTATATCGCGGTCAGCGGACTTTTTGAACTCGATATGGCGCGGAAAACGAGGGTGCTGCAGCGGCAACCTGTTCTCGATGCGCAACGCGATCGCAGGGTCGCTTGAACTTAAAATCCCAGCGCGCCTGAAGAACCCGTTCGCGATCTGCCATCGCATTGTGCCAGTTTATAAAGATCGATCAAGGTCGATATCGAATCCATGTGAATACCTGCAGGTATTCGATCGCACCAACCAATATCCGTACGAGCTTCCAAGATGTCGCTCCTAAATGATGTTTGGACGAACCGACATCATCGATTTAGTCGTTCGAAGTCTAAAGATCGTGTTCTTGACAATTGTTCGCGCCCGGCTCGATTTGCCGCGCCAGTCATCAAAGAAATGTGCAGGATTGTATTTGCCATAACGTCTTCTCGACCATCACGGCATTGCTGGCGGCGTTGGATGTTTGGATTTGGGTTACGCATATAAATCGATAGCGATTATCATGTTGCTGGGCATCTCAAAGGTCGAAAGGACAATTGACGTGGACACGAACTAGTGCGGGTGCCAGAGAGCCCGAGTGCACCACTTGTCGCTACCTTGAATCAACCAAGATTGACGCCGTGATGACATTACTTAGGCGTCGCACCGTCCGCCGCTCAGATCGTCATCACCCAATAACAAAGCGACCAAGACCGGATCCGTAAGCGCGGATCGGTTCGGTCAAGGCCGCTTGGCTCGTCGCCTCAATCAGATGAGCCAAGCACAACCGTAACCGACACAGCGTCTGAAGTGTTGATTTCGATCAACGGTTTTTGCTCGTGGACCAGTAATTCGCAGGTCTTACGGGTGTAACCGTTAAACCGCGGGTTAATCAGGGGTTAACGACCCAATTTTTTTGGGACCCACATTTTCGAACCGGGGTTGCGCGCCGTAAAAAGGGGTCCTGCTAGTTTCTTTTCTGCTTGGGGCCGCGTACGCTTGGTAGCATTGCCAGAGTGGATTCCTGAGGAAAGCAATTGAACCTTTCGCAAATTCAGATTGGCCGTTAATGCATCAGGGGCGAGTGCAAGAATCGATGTTTGAGACATCCATACCCAATGAATGACGCCTTGAGTTCTCGATCAAGTTAGACGGATGTCGCGATACTGGTCTCGAGCGCGGTGAGACGCTGATGCAACTTTACGAGTTCATCTTTCGGTAAGTGGCCGGCGCATCCGGCGGCCACGCGCTGTGCGCGTGCCAAGAGCGCTGTGCGAATATCGGAATGCTGGGCGGCGCCAGCAATGTCGTTCAGCGCGCGCATTAACCTCAAGCTCACCGCAATATCCGCGGCAGCATAGTGCCTTATTTGCTCAAACGCGGTATCAAGCAGCCCATCAAAGCTCATCCAGGGCACAAATAACCGCAAAACGTGTGGCGGCGCGTAATAGTAGGACGGCGGAGGTCTGCGGCTGATCCACCGTATCAAGATACGGCTCAGCTGATCCACGCAGCTAATGGCAGTACTCGGATCATTGACAGCTGGAGACATCGCACGCAGCGCAATATCCACGATCTGAATAATGCCGAACTCCACATCCTGCTGCATGGTACGGGTCGGACCGATATCGAAGGCCGCGATGAAATGGGCCGCGTGCTCCCCCGATACACGCTGCGACTTCGAAATGCGCGCAAGCGGAACGCCAGCCGGTACAAATTGGCCGACACGTCGCTCTAAGTGCACGGACACGCGATAGGTCTGGGCGAGGGCGACAAGGCGATGGAT
>Ga0187766_10001085_pt1 | contig 15801 bp, 15 predicted proteins | sample 0216_QUI02_MP05__4_FD_132971 | JGI IMG/M metagenome (GOLD analysis project Ga0187766, IMG submission 132971) | Tropical peat soil microbial communities from peatlands in Department of Meta, Colombia - 0216_QUI02_MP05_20_MG | ecosystem: Environmental > Terrestrial > Soil > Wetlands > Peat ... | reverse complement strand
GGGGTGCACACGCGGAAGTCGGCGGCCAGCGCGATCACCGCGCCTGCTCCGGCCGCCATGCCGTGCACCGCCGCGATGATCGGCACCGGGCACTCGCGCATGCCCTGAATCACCTGGCCGGTCATTCTCGTGAAGGCCAGCAGCTCGTCCGGGGCCATGGACAAGGTGGCGCCGATGATCTCATGAACGTCCCCGCCGGAGCAGAACGCCCGGCCGCTCCCCCGCACGACCAGGACCCGGACGTCGCCCCGCCGCGGCAGCTCGGCGAGCAGGTCACGCAGGTCCGCGTACGCTTCGAAGGTGAGCGCGTTGAGCTTGTCCGGCCGGTCCAGCCGTACCGTGGCCACCCCGCCGTCGACGGAGAACTGGAAATGCTCCCACTGGCTGGTCAGCGGGGCCGATCCCCTGAACGGGCTCATCTGCTGCTCCCCAGGTATGGCGGTCTCTTGACTGCCGTCACAGAAGGTAAATACTGGTGATCTACCCTACGGGAAAGAAGGAAGTGCGGGCCGATGCGGCTCTCCCCTTCGGCGCATGCCGACACCTTCTGCCGTGACCGGCTGCCGCCGCAGGAGCAGTGGCCGGAGTTCCGCTTCGACCTGCCCGAGCTCAGCTACCCCGACCGGCTGAACTGCGCCGCGGAGCTGCTGGACGCGACGATGGCGGCGGGCGCCGACCGCCCCTGCCTGCGTTCCCCCACGGAAACCTGGACCTACGGCGAGACCGTGCACCGGACGAACCGGCTCGCCCAGGTGCTGACCGGGGACTTCGGCCTGCGGCCGGGCAATCGGGTCCTGCTGCGCGGCCCGAACAATCCCTGGCTCGCCGCCGCCTGGCTGGCCGTGGTCAAGGCCGGGGGGGTCGCGGTCACTACCGTGGCGCTGCTGCGCCACCGGGAGATCGCCACGATCGTGGGCCTGACCGAGCCGAGCCTGGCCATCTGCGACCATCGCTTCGCCGAGGACCTGGCGGCGGGCGCGCCGGCGCTGACCACGCTGCGCTACGGCGATCCGGATGACCCAGCGGGACTAGAGACCCGCTGCGCGGCCAAGGACGGCGCGTTCACCCCGGCGGCCACCGCCGCGGACGACGTGGTCATGCTCGCTTCGACCTCGGGCACCACCGGCCAGCCGAAGGTGGCCATGCACTTCCACCGGGACGTGCTGGCCACCTGCGATACCTTCTCCAGGTACCTCATCAAGCCGAACCGGGACGACGTGTTCACCGGCACGCCCCCGCTCGGCTTCACCTTCGGGCTCGGCGCCTTGCTGCTGTTCCCGCTCCGCGCGGGTGCGGCCACGCTGCTCATCGAGCGTGCCATGCCCGGCGAGCTGGCCGATCTGATCGCGGCCCACGGCGTGACCGTGCTGTCCACGGCGCCCACCGCGTACCGGGCCATGCTGGCCGCGGGGAAGGCGTCGTCGCTGAAGAACCTGCGGCGCTGCGTCTCGGCCGGGGAGCACCTGCCCAAGTCGGTGTGGGAGGAGTTCCACGACGCCACCGGCGTCGCGATCATCGACGGCATCGGCTCGACCGAAATGCTGCACATCTTCATCGCCGCCGCGGACGGCGACATCCGTCCCGGCTCGACGGGCCAGCCGGTCCCCGGCTACCGCGCGATGATCCTGGACAGCAGGGGCGCCCCGGCACCCGACGGCCAGCCCGGCCGGCTGGCCGTCCAGGGACCCACCGGCTGCCGCTACCTGTCCGACCCGCGACAGCGGAACTACGTGCAGGACGGCTGGAACATGACCGGGGACACCTACGTCCGCGACGCCGGCGGCTACTACTGGTACCAGGCCCGCAGCGACGACATGATCATCTCGTCCGGTTACAACATCGCCGGGCCAGAAGTCGAGGAGGCCCTGCTCGGCCACCCGGACGTGCTCGAGGCGGCCGTGGTCGGCGTCACGGACGCCGACCGGGGCATGATCGTCGAGGCGTTCGTGGTGCTCCGCGGCGGTGCGGCCGCTGGCCCGGAGAAGGCCGCCGAACTGCAGGAATTCGCCAAGCAGTCCATCGCGCCCTACAAATACCCGCGGGTGGTGGAGTTCGTGGCCGAGCTGCCCAAGACGACGACGGGGAAGACCCAGCGCTACCGGCTGCGCCAGATGGCCGAGGACAAGCTGCGCGCCGCTCCCCGGTAACCGGGGCGGGGAACCCGGGACCGTTCGGCACGGTGGCGGGGCTCCATGGCTGGGTCCAGTACCTCATTTCGGTTCTGTTCTGGCCGTTGAGCCTGTGGCATCCCACCTTCACGTCGGGTAAGTGGACGCCCTGACGCCCCGTTAATCGCGATCCAGGAAGGCGCGGACGGCGGCCTGGTACGGGCTCAGGTCGTAGCTGCCGACGTAGGCGCCGGCCATCCGCACCGGGTCGCCGAAGAAGTAGTACTCATACAGCGCCTGGCGGCTGGCGAAGGCCGAGATGCAGGTGTCCCAGACCAGGCGGAACAGAGCGACCCGCTCGGCACCGCTCAGCGCGGCGGCCTGCAGGTAGGTCTCGATGTCGGCCGCGGCGGGCCCGGTGACGTCGGCCCGGGTGGGCGTGGCCATCAGGCCCGAGGCGCCCAGCTTGCGCAGGATCTCGGGGAACCGCTGGTACATCTTGGGATAGAGGTTGCGGGCCGCGTTCAGCGGCGCCCAGGCCGGGGTGAGCATGCCGAACTCGTTCATCTCGGCGTCGGCCTCCGCGGCCCGGCCGAACGCGCGCAGCATCTCCAGCGTGGTGATGACCTCCGCGATGTCGGCCTGGACGTGCTGGAACTGCCCGATCCCGATGGCCTCGGTCAGCAGCGAGGTCAGGCCCAGGATGTACTCGGTCTTGGCCGTGGTGCGCGCAACCACCTGGTGGGTCATGTGCGCCGCCGCGGAGGTCCGGGCGTAGAAGCCGTTGCACAGCTCCGGGTCGGCGAGCACGAAGCAGCGCTCGTGGGGCACGTGCACGTCGTCGAACACGACGACCGCGTCGGATTCCTCGAACCTGGAGCCGAGCGGGTGATCGTGCCGGGGCCGGCCGTAGTCCAGCGGCTCCCGGGCGATGTAGCGCAGGCCCGGGGTGTCGTTGCTGATGGCGCAGGCGAAGGAGTACGGCTTGTCCTCGGGGGCATTGCGCAGCAGCGTGGACGGGAACACCAGCAGCTCGTCGGCGAACGGGCCGATGGTGGCCAGCAGCCGGGCGCCGCGGATGACGATGCCGCTGTCGTCTTCGGCGACCACGTGCGCCATCAGCGAGCCGCTGGCCTGCTGGCTCGCGGCCACCGCGCGGTTGGCCTGCGGCGGGACCAGGGTGTGGGTGCAGAGCAGGTCTTCCTCGCGGACCTTCTCGTAGTACTTCTGGATGTTCTCGCCGAAGCGCGGATCGGCCTGGGCGAACCAGTCGTGCGCCGAGGCCAGCGCCATCAGCGCGCTGTTCAGGTAGTCGCCGGTGCGGCCCAGCATGCCGAGCGAGCGGTCGGCCCAGATCTTGAACGCCTGGCGTCGTTTGGCCAGGTCGGCCGGCGTCTTCGGGGTGAGGAAGGAGGTGGCGACGGGTGCTCCGGTGGTCGGCGAGGGATAGGTGAGCACGTCCCGGTAGGCAGGGTCGTGTTGCATGTCATACAGCTCCGCGTAGCTGTGGACCACGTTGCGGAAAGCCGGGTGGCCGGGGATGTTGCTGGTGACGGTCTCGCCCTGGATCTCCACGTGCACTCTGGCGGCGGCCAGCCGCTCGAGGAACTGCCTGCCGCTGCGCGCCGCCATACCCGGGACGGTAGCACGCGATACCGTCGTGCTATGGGCACGCCTCACGCGGGCCGTTCCTGGGCCCGGCGGTGGTCCCACTGGCTGGAGCCGAAGAACTGGCTGATCGTCACCGTGGTCGGGATCGGCTGGCACGCCGACGGCCGCGCGGGCATCGGCTGGGGACTGCTGGCCGCGCTGTTCGCCGCGGTGCTGCCGACCCTGTTCATCTGGTACGGCATCCGGCGCGGGCGCTGGAGCGACCGGAACGTGGGCGCGCGGCGGTCCCGGCTCATCGTGCTGGCGTTCATCACCGCCTCGGTCGCGGCGGGGCTGATCCTGCTGGTCGTGCTCGGCGCGCCGCGGATGCTGACCGGCTACCTGGCCTTCATGCTGGCCAGCGTGTCGGTGCTCGCCGCCATCACCACGGTGTGGAAGATCTCCATCCACTGCGCCGTGGCGTCGGGTTCTGTGGCCATCCTGGCGCTGACCTACGGCCCGCTTGTGCTCGCCGGCTACGCACTGGTCGCGCTGCTCGGCTGGTCCCGGGTGGCGCTGAAGGATCACACGATCCCCCAGGTCGTGGCGGGCTCGGTGCTCGGCGCCGCGGCCGCCGCGCTGGCCTATGCGGCCGTGGTCCTGTTAACGGCGACGGCGGGCGCGGGCCTCTCGCGGTAACGGCCCGGGCGGCGGCAGGAGAGCACCACGGCCAGCGGCCAGGCGGCCTGGGCGACTCCCGTGACCCGCTCGGCCAGGCCGACCTGCCCGGCTCCGCTGACCAGTTCCATGAGGAACCACGCCAGCAGGGCGAACAGCACCGCGACGGCTGCCGCGGCCACCGCGGGCCGCAGACCCCACGGCACCGTTGGCCCGCGCCGGCAGGCCCCGGCGGGCCAGGTGGTCAGGCCCGCGAGGCCGATCGACGCCCAGAACATGTGCGGCGCCGGGTACGCGGTCCCGGCATGTACCGGGTTCGCGGCCACCAGCATGCCCGCCGCTGACCCCGCCACCAGGATCATCCGCCCGGCGGTCCCGGCCGGGCGCAGCGCGAGACCGGTGACGATGTAGCACACGCCGACCACCAGGAACGTCAGCGTCATCACCCACCGGTCGGTGGCGCCCGGCGCGGCGAGCGAGCTGACCGTATCGGCCACCTGATCGTAGTTCGGCTGCAGGGCGGCAGCCAACGTCCAGCCGCCGACCAGCAGGACCGGAGCCGCGGCCGCGGAGGCCAGTCCCCACCAAGGCACCTCCCGCACGGAACCACCGTAAGCCACCCGGGCCTGGACGGGGCGGCCCGGGTCATCCGCCGGGAGCTCGAGATCCGGTTCACCGGCCAGTACCTGGCGACCGGCGCGTCGACGTCCAGCTCACCCCGGTCGACCAGCATCAGCGCCGCGAGGCTGGTCACGGTCTTGGTCGTGGACCAGACATTGGTGATGGTGCGCTCGGACCAGGGGATCGTCCGCTTCTCGTGGCAGAAACCGCCCCACAGGTCGACGACGATGTCCCCATCGATGTCCAGGACCAGCGATGCCCCAGCTCTTCGCCGGAGTCCAGGTTCCGCGCCAGGGCGCGGCGCACCGACTGGAACCGTACCTCACACGTGCCATGCAGATCCGCCATGGTCGTCATCTTCCCTTGTCGCGCGGGGCCAGAGCTAGAGGGAACGCGGGGAACGCAGAGAGGAAGGCAACGCGCACGGGTGGGCGGATGGCCGGGTCATCCGGGCTGGGCCTGGTCCCCCTGTCCGGCCGGGAGGCGGCCGTCGCCGGAGGCGGCCAGTAGGTTCAGGAACGGGCCTACCCGGTGCCCTTCCTGGGCGGAGTGCCGGAACAGGCTGTCCGGGTTCACGGTGTACCGAGTGCGCCGCCCTCTCCGGGTGCGGGTGATGTACCCGGCGGTCTCCAGGTCGGCCACGATGGCCTGGACGGTCCGTTCGGTAAGCCCGGCGGCGGCGGCGATGTCCCGGACCCGGGCGCCGGGGTCGCGGGCGATCTCCACGAGCACGTGGCCATGCCCGGTCAGCAGCGTCCAGTTGCCCCCGCTCTCGTCAGGAGCGCTCATGCTTCCTGATCATATATCTCGCGATACAATTCGCGCGAGTTAAAAGACATGAAAATTTTCTCGCGTTTCTATTGACAGGTCTCTGCGTGAGGCCGATCCTGGTAGTGCCCTGGCTGGACCACCCACCTCCACGGCAGCCACCAGTCGGTGGCCCGGCCCGTCGGCAGCGCCTTAGCCGCCGGAGGTGGCGCAGATGCTCGAGGCCAGGTTCCCGGTCGAGATGATCCAGGGCATGCCCGTGGTAATGGCGCCCGAGGAGATCGACACCACCAACGCCGACGGGCTGCGGGCGTCCCTGCTCGAAGCAGCCGCGAACGGGCACTCGACGTTCGTGGTCGACATGTCCCGGACCCGGTTCTGCGATTCTGCCGGGCTGCATGCCCTGGTGGCGGCGCACCGGCGGGCCCGGGCCGGGGGCGGCCAGTTGAGGCTGGTCATCTCCGGCGATGCGGTCCTGCGGATCTTCTCGATCACCGGCATGGACCAGGTGATCCCCAACTTCGCGAGCCTGGACGAGGCCCTTGCGCAGACACCCGCCTAGATCCGCCCGGGTGAACGGGCGGCGGCCCGCGGTCGTGGTAGGGCCCGGAATTTCCGGCGTCGCCGGGATAACGAGACGATTACAGATGGGTATCTCGATCAGGGTATTCCCCGAGTCACCGGCGGTGACCTGTGGAAGGGCTGTGAATAAGCCGGTGGATAACCCTGACCAGTTGCGGATAAACACCTGTGTTCTGTGGACAGCATGTGGACGGCGAAGAAATTCGTAAGGACTTGCCTCAAACCCTTGCGCGGCACCCCGCCGAGGCAGTAGAAATACTTCACCGTCGGAAACGGGTACCACTCGGAGGAGACTCCGGGGACGTGAGAGGAACCGGGAAACCGGTACTTCCCGCGGGTGCACGGCACCGGCGGGCGGCCCGCAGGGCCAGGGAGGCCGGGCAACCGACCGACTTGGCTCAGTGTCGGGAGGCCGGGCGACCGGCCGCCTGGTGCGGCACAAGGAAGGCTGGGCGACCGGCTGACCTGGTGCGATGCGGCCAGGCAAGGCCCCCTCCATCTCATACATGGAGGGGGCCTTGCTCTATTCTGCCCGATTCTGCCCGATTCTGCCCCGGCAGGCACGTCCCCCGCAGCCGCTGGCCGGGACGCATAACAGCGGAATGATGGTCCATGATCCCCATAAAGCTGCCCGCTATAGCAGTACGCCGATCGTTGTTATGCCGAAAAGGAGCGGGAAATTGACTATAACTGCACGGCCCAGCACCAAATGCTGCGCCCGCCCGTCTTAAGGTCCGAAAGAATATTGAAGCGCTCAGTGCCCAGGAACTTACCGACCTGCGCCGGGCGATCAAGCAAGCCATTGCGCTAAACGAAAAGCGACGTTGGGTTGAACGCGGGGACGGGACCGGTCAGTGCACAGCCGCGGGTGGCGGCAGCCGCCGGTGCTTCCAGGCTGGGTGCAGCGCGATCAGCCGGGATGGTCCCGGCGGGACGCCGATCATCTGCGCCCCGGGGCGCAGGGCCAGCCCCGCCGCGGGTGGCGGGCAGGAAGACGAGGAGTACCGCCCCGTAGCAGACAATCGAGCCGAGGGAGTGCCCGCTGGGGAAGCTGTCCCCGGTGCCGTGGGCGATGGGGTGCGCCACTACCGGGCGCAGCCGGCCGACGAGCGACTTGAGGATCGGGTCCAGGGTCAGGGCACCCTCGGCCGCCAGCACGCTGCGGAATTCGGGCAGGCCGCCGCCAAGGCTCTTGCGGGAGTGTGCCACTACGGCGACGTTGGACATGCCCGTCCTTTCCTATCCGCCGCCGCCCCCCTCACCTCGGCGGAAGTCCAGCCGGTGCCGGCCCGGATCGTCAGACTCTCCGCCAGCGGGCCTCGCATAGCCCGTAAACACCGAAGACAGCCAGGCCGAGTGCGGCCAGAACCATCAGGAACTCGCCCAACCGCTGGTCGCGCAGCGTGAGGAGCGCCTTATCGATGCCGCCCGACTCCGACGCCTTGTGGGTGATCGCGGCGTCGATCACGAGGGCGCCAGCCAGAGCGAAGACCAGGCCGCGGGCGATGGTCCCGACCACGCCGAGGTATTCGACGGCGCGCCGCGTCTTCAGGCTCATCTGGGAGGTCCGCAGGTATTTCATGAACCTGCGGTGGGCGCCCTGGCCGACCAGGGCCAGGCCGATGATGACGACGATCAGCCCGACGATGCCGACCAGCCACCGGCCGCCGGCGTGCTGCATGACGGTGGCCGTCATGTCCTGCTGCTGACGGGACTGGTTGCGTTGCGAACCGGAGATCACCGCGAACGTCAGGTAGGCGAAGCCGGCGTAGATCACCGCCCGGCCCAGCGACTTCAGCCGGGGACCGGCGCGGGCCGGCTCACCGGTGACGCCGAATGCGGCTTCGCTCAGCCGCCACAGCGCGTAGGCCGCGAAACCTAGGCCGAGCAGCCAGAGCGAAACCAGCCCGTAGGGCTTGCTCGCGAGTAGCTGCAGAGCGCCCCGCTGGTCCGCCTCACGCGAACTGCGACCGAGCGCGACCAGGACCGCAACCCAGCCGATCAGTATGTAGATGACGCCTCGTGCCGTCAGGCCCGCCCTGGCCAGCAGGTGCGTTGCCGGGCTGTCCGAAGCCCGCCGGCCTCTCTGTGTCACGCCTGTGATAGATGCGGTGTGCATACCCGTCACTACCTCTAGAGGACGCCGGGAAACCTGCGGGAGCAGCGCCGAGTCGCCGGACCGCCGCCGTCTGAGCTACCACGTACCCCACTGGAGGCTGGGCTCGGGCAGCGACGGGGGCTCCAGAAAAGCGGGAGCGCTGGTGAGGTCCAGCGCGTCTAGTGGCGTACCGGCTGCGGCGTCCCGAGCGGTCAGTGCGGGCAGATTCCATTTCTCCTCGACGAGCTTGAGCACCGAGGTGTGGTCGAGGATCTCGGAGCAGGCGTAGCGGGCCGTGCGTACGGTGACACGATCACGGCAGGAACCCGGAATCCGTACCGGTCGCCGCCGCCACCACTTCGCTGCCCGAGCGGCTGGACGGAGGCCGGAACTACGACTACCGGTATGCCTGGATCCGCGACCAGTGCTACGCAGGCCTGGCGGTCGCGGCCTACGGCCCGCACCCGCTCCTGGACGGAACCGTCCGGTTCGTCACCGAGCGGATCCTGGCCGACGGCCCAGGCCTGATGCCCGCCTACACGGTCGCGGGCGAGCCCATCCCCGGGGAACGCGGACTGCGGCTGCCCGGGTATCCGGGCGGAACGGCCAGGGCCGGCAACCGGGTGACCGGCCAGTTCCAGCTGGACGGGCTGGGGGAATCATTGCAGCTGTTCGCCGCGGCCGCCCGCCTAGACATGCTGGCCGAAGAGAACTGGCAGGCGGCGGCGACCGCGGCCGAGTCAATCGAGAAGCGCTGGCACGAACCCGACGCCGGCATCTGGGAACTCGACGACCGGTACTGGACGCATTCCCGCCTGGCGTGCGTGTCCGGGCTGCGCTCCCTCGCCGCCGCCGCCGACGGGCCGCCGGGCGGGCCGGGGCACCGGCAGGCGGCCCGGTGGAGCGCGCTGGCCGACTCGCTGCTGGCCAGCCTCGGCGACGCCGTCCACCCGGCCGGCCGCTGGCAGCGCACGCCGCAGGACCCGCGCGTCGACGCCGCCCTGCTGCCGGTCATCCGCGGCACCCTCCCCGCGGAGGACCCGCGCAGCCGCGCGACCATGGGAGCGGTGCAGGACGAACTCACCGAAGACGGGTACGTGTACCGGTTCCGCCATGACGCCCGGCCGTTGCATAAGAGCGAGGGCGCGTTCTTGCTGTGCGGGTTCTGGATGGCACAGGCCGCGCAGGCGTGCGGGGACGGCGACTCGCGCTCCCCGCAGTGAATGTGAATTGCGGGAAAACCGCATTAGCCGGCCTTCCGCGGGTAGCCGGCCAAGCATGGCAGTGAACGTGAACGAAACCGAGATCAAGTACGACGCGCCCGCCTGGGCAGCCTTGCCCCGCCTGGACGACCTGCCGCAGGTGGCCCGCACTTCCGGGCCAGACGAGGAGCAGCTCCGGGCCGACTACTACGACACCGATGACCTGCGGCTGATCCGCGCGGGAATCACGCTGCGGCAGCGCCGAGGCGGCGATGACACCGGATGGCACCTCAAGCTGCCGGTCGGCGGCGATACCCGCCGCGAGATCCGGCCTACCGCTCGGCGCGAGCGGGCGGCAGGTGCCTGGTGAGCTGGCCAGCCTGGTCCTCGTGCACACGCGAGGGGAACCGCTCAGGCCGGTCGCCAGGATGACGACCAAGAGGCGACGCCTGGTCCTGCTCGACCAGGCCGGCGACTCGCTGGCCGAGTTGGCGGCCGATGATGTCTCCGCTCAGACCCTGGGCGACTCTACGACCGTATCCAGCTGGCATGAGGTCGAGGTGGAGCTGACCGGTGGCGACCGGGAACTGCTCGAGGCGGCCGATGCACTGCTGCGACGCGACGGCCTGCGCCCGGCAGGACGGTCGGCCAAGCTGGAACGGGCACTGGGCGGCCAGCTACCGGAGCCGGTACGCCGGGTGCCGCTGACATCTTCATCGCCGGCTGGCCAGGTGGTACTGGCCTACCTGCGGACACACGCCGAGGGGCTGAAGTCGCTCGATCCGATGGTACGCGGGGATGAGCCTGATGCCGTGCACCAGATGCGGGTCGCCACCCGGCGATTGCGCAGCACGCTGCGGTCATTCGGGCACATTATCCGCCGCGACGGCACACGGCGGCTGGCCTCCGAACTTAAGTGGCTCGGCACCGTCCTCGGGACGGCACGCGACGCTGAGGTGCTCGTCGGGCACCTGCAGGCGGGGCTGCGCCAGGTTCCTGGGGAACTGGTCATCGGCCCGGTCCAGGCCCGCGTGCAGCGCCACTTCGCGCCGGTGCGCGCCGACGCCCGGCGGTTCGCCAAGCAGATGAAGCGGGTCCAGTCGGTCCTCGGCGATCATCAGGACGCTGTCATTGCCCGCCAGGCGGAGCGGGAGCTGGGCATAAGCGCACACCTCGCCGGCGAGAACGCGTTCAGCTACGGCCTGCTGTACGGGCGCGACGCCTGTGACGGCCGGCGGCTTCAGGCTCAGGCGTGGCGAACGTGGAAGCGCTCGTCCCGTCCTCGCTACCGGCGCTGGCTGCATTAGGGTCCAGGCACTGCGAGCGCGGCTGCCTGGCCCGGGAACGTTCTCGTGATGTCCCTCTCCCAGTGACATCTGCTCGATCCGCAGATCAGTTTCGCGAAGTTGGGCTTGCCGCCGACGGCGCCGGCGCCGGACGGCAGCGGCGACCGGGATCGCCACGAGCGCGCCGACAATGCCCAGCAAGACCCCGCCGATCAGCACCGCGACCAGGCTGACGATCGCGGGGAGCTGGACGGTGCGGCCCATGATCCTCGGAACGATGAGGTAGTCCTCGGCGAGCCGGTAACCGATGTAGAACCCGAGGGTGGCCAGCGCGACGGGCAGGGAGACGGTCAGCGCGACGAGCGTCACCACGGCACCGCCGATGGTCGACCCGATCACCGGGACGAGGTCGAGCAAGGCGACGAACATGGCCAGCAGCATCGGGTAGGGAACGCCGAAGGCGAGCAGCCAGAAGTAGGTACCGAGGCCAGCGATGACCGAGGTGATGAAATTCCCCAGCACATAGCCACCCACCTTGGCCAGGATCTCGTCACCGATCAGGATGACCCGGGGTCGCCGTGAATGCGGCACCAGCTGGTAGGCGAAGACCTTGATGCGTGGCAGCCCGGCTAGGAAATAGATGCTGAGCACCATCACCGCGACGATGAAGGAAGCCGTGCCGAGGACCAGTTTCCCCGCGCCCAGCACTCCTCCGATCAGAGAACTCCCTCCGCCGGTGACCAGCTTGGAGAGCCGCTGCTGGAGGTGGTACTTGATGTTGAGCCTGCCTAGCTGTGAATTGCGATCCTGCAGGTTGTGCATGTAATGCGGGATCTGGTGGGCTAGCGAGGTGGCTTCCGACGCGAGCGGTGGGATCGCGGCCGCGAGAAAGGCCGCCACCACACCGAGGGCGCAGCCGACGACGATGACGACCGCAGCCCACCGGGGTATGCGGTGGCGCACCAGCCAGCTCACGATGGGGTCCAGGCCGGCGGCGATAAACGTCGCCAGGCCGATGATGATGAGCACGGATCTGGCCCGGATGAACAGTTCGACCAGACCGTAGGCGACCGCGACGCCGAAGGCGGCGGTCATGCCGATCATGAACGGCGAACGCCTGTTGATCGGCCTCCCTGGGATCCCGAGACCGCCGGTCTTCTCCGCCACGGCCGCGGCTGTCTCGAGCGCCTCCTGGATGCGGTCTTCCTGCCCGCCGTGGTCTTCCCGGGCGCGGTCGCCCTGAGTCCGGACTTCCTCTCGCGCCCGGGCCTCGACCGCCTCGGGCCTGTCCGCTCCCGAAGCCGTGTCGGCCGCGCGGTCACGCTCGCCGGTGCGAGCCGAACCCGTAATCGTCGAGTCAGGCAAGGCCGTCTCCCTTCAGCCGTCCTGCCGTGACGGCCCCCGGGAGCTACCCGCGGATGAGCCGCTCAAGCCGACAGGGGGAGAGAACCTGCCGCACTCGCCGATTCGGTTCCTGGCTACGTCCGGTCCTGGTGCGCGGCGGGTGCTTGCGCCAGAGCCTGTTCCAGGTTCGAGAAATTAGGGATCCGCGGTCGAGTCCGGTGATCGAGAGGATGCGGTGAACGGCGGCGGCGCCGATGACCAGCAGCATCTGGCCGCCCTCGGCGCGGGCGCGCTTATGTGCGCCTACCAGGGCATGAATCCCGGCCGTGTCGCAAAACCGCGTATGGCTCATGTCGACCACGAATGTCCCGTGCCCAAGCGCGACTGCCTGTAGCAGCGCCCTGCGCAGTCCGGCCGCGTTGATGATGTCGATATCTTCGGGCGCCGTCACCACCGGCACGCCCCTGATCACCTCAACCGGGAAGCCCGCGTCAGGCACCTGCATCAACGTTCACCGCCCGCGTGATCTGCCTGGCGCCGGAGCATCAGCAGGGCGATGTCATCGCGCGCTGGCCCGCTGCCGACCAGCGCGTGCATCACCGCGGCGCAGGCCGCCTCCGGGGACTGTGCCGTCACTGCCTGGCAGAGCCGGGTCAGCCCTCGATACCTCCCACCTGAGCGGCCGGGCCATACGACGGGGAAAAGCGCGACGGCAACCAGCTACGTAGTGCGGATCAATGACCGCGGAGAGCCTTGGCCAGCATGACCTTTACTTCGGCGTGGTCCGCGGCCAGGACGGTGAACACGTCCGCCATCAGTCCTCCTCGCTACCGCCGATCATCATGGCGTTCCCACTGCCCATCGGCGTGCGGATTAACCGCCGCTGGCCAGGTAACGGTTAGCACCTGAAGGGAGCCACGAGAAAAGAGATCATGACGACGGGACGACCGCCGCTGGCGTGAACGCGGCCTCGGATCGAAAACGACGGACCGTTCGGGGTCAAAAGACTTTCTTCCGAACGGCCGGTGGCGCATCACGACCAGTACCGTCATGGCGCCAGCAAGAAGCCGATCGCCGGCTGGTATGGAACGCGGACCGGCGGGTACTTGAGACCTGCTTCGGCGTCGGCACAAGGAAAGGGATCAGCTCATGGCGCTCATCCTGCTTGTCCTGCTTCTTGCCCTCCTACTCGGCGGGCTCGGATTCGCGGTCCACATCCTGTGGTGGATCGCCCTTATCGTCCTGGTGATCTGGCTGCTCGGCTTCGTCCTGCGCGTGGGTGAGGGCGGATCACGGGGCCGTTGGTACCGCTGGTAACCGGCGCTGGACACGTTCGGACCGGACCGCATCCGGGTCCAGCTCGGCACCCCGTGACCTGGCCGCCCGGCCGGGCCTCCCGGACCGCATCACCACGGCCGTCCGGGACAATGAATTTCCTGAACGGGCCAGGCTGCGCCTTTCCGCAGCAGCCAGCCCTACGGGCGGCCGCCAGCCGCAGAGTGGCGGACCGGTGGGTCAGTGCGGGCTGTAATCGCGGTGCGTGAAACTCCGGTCCGTTCGGGAGGGATCTGGAAGTCATCCCGAACGGGCAGTCGGTTACGGTCCGGCCCAGCTGCGGGCCTGCGGGTCTGTGAGCGGGTCCGGGTAGCCGAGCCGCTCGCGGTGCCCGGCGTCCAGCCGCCACGGCGCGTGGATCCGCGCCGGGTCCAGGCCGGCCAGCTCGGGCACGTAGCGGCGGACGTAGTCGCCGGCCGGGTCGAACCCGCGGGCCTGGCGCAGCGGGTTCATGACCTGGCCGGGCCGGGTGTTGTGGCCGGTTCCGGCCACCCATTGCCAGTTGCCCGCGTTGCAGGCCACGTCGCCGTCGGCGAGCAGCGCGCCGAAGTGGCGGTATCCGTGCCGCCAGTGGATCCCGAGGTTGCGGGTCAGGAACGAGGCGGTGATCATCCGGGCCCGGTTGGGCATGAAGCCCTCCGCGGCCAGTTGCCGCATCCCCGCGTCCACGATCGGTATCCCGGTGTGCCCGGCGCGCCAGGCCTGCAGCGCGTCCTGGTCGTGACGGAGGTGCTGCGCGGGACCGGGCCGGTAGTCCGTGCTGGCGATGCCGGGGAACTGGGCGGTCACCTGGTAGAAGAAGTCATGCCAGGCGAGCTGCCGGCAGAACTGCTCGCCGCCTGGCCGGTCCCGCGTGGCGAGCGCCAGCTCAAGCGGCGACACGCAGCCGAACCGCAGGTACGCGCCGAGCCTGGAGGTGTAGGTGTCAGCCAGGCCATGGTGGTCGCCGTAACCGGCCATCTGGGTGCCGCGCCAGCTGGCAAAGCGCTGGCGGCCGGCCTTCTCTCCGCCGGGCGCGAGTCCGGGTGAGCCGGCCTGGCCGGGCGGGGGGATCCGGCCGGCGTGCCTGACGGCCGGCATCTGGATGGTGTCCGGTGCCGGATAGCACGGCCGCCAGCTGGCCGCACGCCAGGCGTGCCAGTACGGGGTGAACACCCGGTAGTGGCCGCCGCTGCCGGCCGGTGTCAGGTCCCCCGGCGGGACGACGGTCAGACCCGGCGTGACGATCAGGTCCACGCGGTGCCGCCGGCACTCGCTGGTGAGCTGGTCGCGGCGGCGGACGGCGTAGCGGGACACGTCGTCGGCGATGAAGACCGCATGCGCGTTGAAGTTGCGGGCCAGCTTGATCAACTCGGCCGCCGGATCACCGTGGCGGATCACCAGGTCGGCGCGGCGTGCGCGCAGCTCCTCGCGGAGCACCGCCAGGGACTCGGCCAGGAAGCGAGCCCGGTTCGGCGGCGCTGTTATCGCGGGGTCGGCGACGAACAGGGGCAGCACCTGCCGGGCGCGGGAGCAGGCCAGGTGCAGCGCCGGATTGTCGTGCAGCCGCAGGTCACGCGTGAAGATCACGATGGCGGTGTCCATTGGTCTTCCCTTCGGCAGGCGTCACGGCCAGCCACGGCGACGGCCAAGCCGCCGGGATGCGGCATTCACGCCATCCCGCGGTCCGTGTTGGTCGTGCGGCGCGGGGGACGCGGGATGAAGCCGCTGGTCCGGGCGGCGTACTCGGCGTACTGCGGGCGGGTGGCGGCCATCCGCCGGTCGGTGAGCCGCTGGCCGCTGCCGCGGGTCAGGATGTACGTCATCATCAGCGGCGCGAACACGGTCGCGAGCCCGGCCCAGGAGCCCAGGCTGATGCCGAACAGGCCCCACCACATGCACGCGTCGCCGAAGTAGTTGGGGTGGCGGGTGTACCGCCACAGGCCGCGGTCCATGATCAGGCCCTGGTGTCTCGGGTCGGCCTTGAACCGGGCCAGCTGCCAGTCGCCGACCGACTCGAAGACGAAGCCGCCCAGCCAGATCACGGCGCCGAGGACCGTGACCGGGCCGGCCGGGGCGCGCTCGAGCATGCCGGCCTGGACCGGCAGGCTGGCCAGCCACAAGATCAGGGCCTGGAGCAGGTAGGTGTTGCGCAGGGCGTACAGGTTCCGGTTGCCCTGGGCCTTGCTGAGCAGGTCGCGGTAGCGCGG
>Ga0187766_10001084_pt1 | contig 15804 bp, 16 predicted proteins | sample 0216_QUI02_MP05__4_FD_132971 | JGI IMG/M metagenome (GOLD analysis project Ga0187766, IMG submission 132971) | Tropical peat soil microbial communities from peatlands in Department of Meta, Colombia - 0216_QUI02_MP05_20_MG | ecosystem: Environmental > Terrestrial > Soil > Wetlands > Peat ... | reverse complement strand
CTGGTAGGACACGTCGAAGAACACGGTGCACACCCCGGCGGTGATCGCGACCGCGTACAGCTGCCCCATGGTGAGCACGCCGAGCGCACCGGCCACCGGCACCGAGCCGATGATCAGCATCCGGCCCAGGTCGCACCAGATCATCAGCCGCCGCTTGGCCCGCCGGTCCACGATGGCGCCAGCCGGGAGGGCGATCAGCGCGAACGCGGCGGTCGCGGCCGAGCTCAGCAGGCCGACCTGGAACGTGCTGGCCCGGAGCACCACGACCGCGGTCAGCGGCAGGGCGAGCAAGGTGATCGCGGACCCGATCTCGCTGACCGTCTGCCCGGTCCACAGCAGCATGAAGTCGCGATGCCGCCACAGCGTCCGGCGCGGCCCGGAGGTGAGCTGCCGCGCCTGCCCTGCGTGGCCGGCCGGCCTCGGGCTGGGGCCTGCCCGGGGTGGTGGCGGCGGGACGGGCTTGGTCCGCTGCTCATCCCCGTGCACGGGCTCCACTTTGCCGTCGGCTGGTCGGGCTGTCCAACCAGAACCCGGGGCGCGATGGCACGCGGCCGGCCCGGGTACGACACTGGAGGGAGCGATGACCGGGAGATGATCTCGTGCCGACGATGAAGGTGACGCCCATTGCCGCCATGCGGGCCAGGGACGTGTCGCGGCCGCACGCCGAGCACCTTGCCCGCGCCGAGGCGGCGGAGGCGAGCATGCCGGACGGAGGGCCAGCGGACGCGGCCGCCGCGAACGCGACCAACCGAAGCGACGGTTCGGATGCGACGCGGAGGGACACCCGGGGGGACGCTGGCCGGGCCGGGGCGGGCCGGGCCGGGGCGGGGCAGGCGGGCGCCAAGGGGGGTGCGGCGGAGCGGGCGGGCGCGAGGCGGGGTGAAGCGGAGTGGGCGGGCATGAGGCGGGGTGACGCGGAGCGGGCGGGCATGAGGCGGGGTGACGCGGAGCGGGCGGGCATGAGGCGAGGTGACGCGGAGCGGGCGGGCGCGAGGCGGGGTGACGCGGAGCGGGCGGACACCGACCGGGAGAGCGTGCGGTCGGGCGGCGGGCGGGGACGGCCTGGGGTCGCGCGGAGGCGCAGAATCCGGAGACGACGTGAGGGTCCGCCGGGGTCTTCGGGCTCCGGGGGGGCTCCGGGCTCGCGGGGGTCTGCGGGTTCATAGGCGCCCGAGCCCGGCTCAGGAGCGGCCGGGCGGTCAGGACGCGGGCAGCGGCGGCAGGTAGCCGGATTTCTCGTAGTCGGCGATCTCCGCCAGGCGCCGGGAGTGCCGCGGCTCACCGGAGAACGGGGTGGACACGAAGATCCGGGTGAAGCCGATCGCCTCATCCACGCTGTACATGCGCGCGCCGAGGCTGAGCACGTTGGCGTCGTTGTGCTGCCTGGCCAGCTGGGCGGTCTCGTCGGTCCAGGCCACCGCGGCGCGGATGCCGGGGATCTTGTTCGCGGCGATCTGCTCGCCGTTGCCCGACCCGCCGATCACGATGCCGAGGCTGCCCGGGTCGTCGATCACGCCCTGCGCGGCGCGCATCACGTACGGCGGGTAATCGTCGTCCTGGTGGTAGGCCTCCGGCCCGCAGTCCACCGGCTCATGCCCGGCACCGGCCAGCCATTCGATGAGGCGGGCCTTCAGCTCGAAACCCGCGTGGTCAGATCCGAGGTAAACGCGCACGGGGTAAGTCTGTCAGACGGAGCCGGGCGGGTCAGTCGAAGATGGGGTCGCGGGTGCGTGAGCGCTTCAGCTCGAAGAAGCCGTCGACGCTCGCGAGCAGGTGCACGCCGTCCCACAGCCGGCCCGCGGCCTCGCCGCGCGGGATCGGCGACACGACTGGCCCGAACACCGACATGCCCTGCACGGAGATGATGGGCGTGCCCACGTCGTGGCCGACCCGCTCGATGCCGTCGGCGTGCGAGGCGCGCACCGCCGCGTCGTAGGAGGTGGAGTCCATCGCGTCCGCGAGCCCGGCGGGCAGCCCCGCCTCCGCCAGCGCGGCGGTGATCGTCTCGGTGTCCCGCGGCGCCTTCTCGTGATGGAACCGCGTCCCGAGCGCGGTGTACAGCGGCAGCAGGACCTGCGGGCCGTACGCCTGTTCCGCCGCGATCAGCACGCGGACCGGGCCCCAGGCGGTTCGCATGCTCTCCCGGTAACGCTCGGACAGGCCTTCCTTGTCTTCGTTCAGCACAGCCAGGCTCATCACGTGCCAGGCCGTGGTGACCGGCCGGACTTTCTCGACCTCGAGCATCCAGCGTGAGGTGATCCACGCCCACGGGCAGATAGGGTCGAACCAGAAGTCGACACGAGTAGGCTCCTGCGGGGTCATGCGCGCTCCTGTCCACGAGTAGTCGGCCTGGCCGGCGGCCGCTGCCCCCCGGGAGCATCAACCCGGCGGCCCGGCCGGGAATTCCGGCGGGGCCCCGCCCGTTGCGGACCGCGAGCCAGACGACGAAGGGATCCACGGTGACATCCAACCTGACCCGCGACGAGGCGGCGGCGCGGTCGGCGCTCATCAAGGTCGCCTCGTATCAGGTGGACCTGGACCTGACGGCGGGCGAGGAGACATTCGTCTCGGTCAGCGCAGTACGGTTCGACTGCACCGAGCCCGGATCATCCACCTTCATCGACCTGAGCGCGCCCGCGGTGCGCGAGATCACCCTGAACGGGGCGCCGGTCGGATCCGGCGCATTCGACGGCCACCGGATCACGCTGGCCGGGCTGCAGGTCGGCAACGTGCTGCGGGTGGTGGCCGAATGCGCCTACTCGCGCAGCGGCGAAGGGCTGCACCGGTTCACCGACCCCGCCGACGGGCGGGTGTACCTGTACTCGGATCTGGAGACGTTCGACGCGCACCGGGTGTACGCGTGCTTCGACCAGCCGGACATGAAGGCCAGCTATGAACTGAGCGTGACCGCCCCGGCGGACTGGCTGGTGGTCTCCAACATGGCACCCGAATCTACGATCGAGGCCGGCCGGTCGCTCCGCTGGCACTTCCCGCCCACTCCGGTCATTCCGACCTACATCACGGCCGTGGCGGCCGGCCCTTATTACGCGATCCACGATGAGCACGACGGCATCCCGCTCGGCCTGTACTGCCGCCAGTCGCTGGCCGAGTACCTCGACCCGGACGAGATCCTGGAAGTGACGCGCCAGGGATTCGACTTTTTCCACCAGGCGTTCGGGATAAAATATCCGTTCGGGAAATACGATCAGCTCTTCGTGCCAGAATTTAAAGAGGGCGCGATGGAAAACGCGGGCTGCGTCACTTTCCTGGAAGCATACATTTTCCGGTCCCGGGTCACGGATTTCGCCCGCGAGGCGCGCGGCGAGACCATCCTGCACGAAATGGCGCACATGTGGTTCGGCGACCTCGTCACGATGCGCTGGTGGGACGACCTGTGGCTCAACGAGTCCTTCGCCACCTGGGCCGGCACCCTTGCGCAGGCCGAGGCGACCAGGTGGACGTCGGCCTGGACCACCTTCGCGCAGCTGTACAAGTCGTGGGCGTACCGGCAGGATCAGCTGCCCTCCACCCATCCGATCGCCGCCGATATCCCGGATATCGACGCGGTAGAGCTGAATTTCGACGGGATCACGTACGCCAAGGGCGCGTCGGTGCTGAAGCAGCTGGTGGCCTACGTCGGGCGGGAGAACTTCCTGGACGGGGTCAGGAGATACTTCGGCGCGCACGCGTGGGGGAACGCGACGCTCGCGGACCTGCTCGCCGCCCTCGAGGAGACCTCGGGCCGCGACCTGGCGTCGTGGTCAGCGCAGTGGCTGCAGGCCGCGGGGGTGAACACGCTGCGGCCGTCGTACTCGGTCGAGGGCGAAGGCAGGTTCACCGAGTTCGCGGTGGAACAGGAAGCACCCGCCAGCCATCCGGTGCTCCGTTCGCACCGCATCGCGATCGGCCTGTACGACCTGACCGAGGCTGGCCTGTCGCGCCGCGGCCGCGTCGAGACCGACGTGGCAGGCGCTCGCACCGTGGTGCCGGAACTGGCCGGGCAGGCCCGGCCCGACCTGGTACTGGTCAACGACGAGGACCTCACCTACGCCAAGATCCGCCTCGACGATCACTCGCTGCGGACCCTGATCGAGCAGATCGGCTCGTTCACCGACTCGCTTCCGGCCGCGCTGTGCTGGGCGGCCGCCTGGGACATGTGCCGTGACGGCGAGATGGCGGCGCGCGATTACGTCCGGCTGGTCATGTCGGGCATCTCCTCGGTCACCGATATCAGCGTGGTTCAGACGCTGCTCCGGCAAGCAGGGCAGGCGGCCCGCAGGTTCGCCGATCCCGGCTGGCGGGCCACCGGACTGGCCCTGATGGCCGGCACGCTGCGAGACCTGCTCGGCACGGCGCAGCCCGGCTCGGACGCGCAGCTGGCCTACGTCCGGGCGTTCGCGGCCGTCGCCAGCTCGGACGAGGACCTCGGACTGCTCACGGGGCTGATCTACGGCTCGGTGCGGCTCGAAGGCCTCAGCGTGGACACCGACCTGCGCTGGGCGCTGCTGGGGCGGCTGGTCGGCCAGGGCGGCGGGCCGCAGAACTTCGGCCCGGCCGAGATCGACGCAGAGCTGGCGCGGGACGCGACCGACGCGGGCGAACGGCACGCCGCGACGTGTCGCGCCGCGATCCCTTCGGCCGAGGCCAAGCGCGAGGCTTGGCGGCTGCTCACCGGAGGGGAGCAGACCCTCGCGATGTTCCGCGCCACGCTGGCCGGATTCGCCGACCCGGACCAGCCGGAGCTGGTGGAGCGGTACCGGGAGGATTTCTTCGCCGTCGTGGGAGACGTGTGGCGCGAGTGGTCATCGGCGATGGCGCAGGACTTCGTCAGCGGCGTCTACACGGTGTGCGCGGTCTCGCCGGAGACGGTCGAGGTGACCGACGCTTATATCGCGGACGCCGAGCCGCCCGCGGCGCTGCGCCGGCTGCTCAGCGAGGGCCGCGACGACGTGGTCCGTGCGCTGCGCTGCCAGGCCCGCGACCGGCAAGCCGCAGCGGACTTACCCCGGGCGCCATGACCGAGCCGGAGCGTGACCGCCTGTACGGTCGTGGGCGCCGGCCGAGCTGAGCGTGCACCCGGTCATCGGCCGAGCTCCATCGCCGGCATGGACGTGGCCGGAGCCCGCTTCACGGCCGCACGGCGCGGACGAGCAGGTAGTCGATGATGCCGCGCCGCCAGAGCAGGTCGACCTGCCGCAGCAGGAGCCGGCCGATGGCCTGCTGCCCCGCTGGCGCCGCCCTCGGGCTGGCCAGCCGCGCCGCGGTGAGCCGGATCGCGGGGGCGATCACGCGATCGCCGCAGGCCGTTACCTCCACCTCGGCCAGGCCGGCCGCACGGGCGGCGCCTGCGATCTGCCCGGCGGTCATCGCCATGGCCCGCCGGAGCCCGAACACCCGGAGCTGAGTCAGGCCCGACAGCGCCTCAGCCGGGGTGACCGGCCACCGCCGGACCGAGATGTCGGACATGCTGAGCACGCCACCGGGACGCAGCACCCGGTGGCACTCGCGGAAGAACGCCTTCCTGGAGCGGAAGTGAAAGGCTGCCTCCACGCTGATCACCCCGTCCGCGGCCCCGTCGGCCACCGGCAGCCGGACGGCATCGCCCGCCACCGGCGCGGCTGCGGCCTGTCTCAGCCGGTCCCGGCCCGCCGCCAGCTGCCACTCGGTGATGTTCACCGCCACCAGCCGGCGCGGCCGGGCCGCCTCGGCGATCAGCGGATCCTGGGTCCCGAGTCCGTTGCCCACGTCGACGATCGTGCCTCCGACGGGCAGCGCCAGCGCGAGCGTGCGCACCAGCCGACGGCAGGCATCCTCGGCCTCGTCCTCGGCGCCGGTGCCCTCCCACAACCCCAGGTTCAGCCAGCCTGGAGCGAGCGCCAGGAAGAAGTCCGATCCGATGCTCTCGTAGACCCGCGCGGCGGGATTCCAGCCCTGCCTGAGCAGGGCGGCGGCGTGCCGTGCGTGCTGCGCGGTCCAGCCCATGACCGGTCCCGGCCCGGCGCTCATCCCCGACGCCACGGCCCGGCGCTGGCGGCGTCACCCCTCGGCGGACTTCGCGTCGGCTTCCATTTCGGCGGTGTCGGCCTTCAGCTCCCTGGCTTCCACCTTCCGCGCCCTCTTCATGGCCCGTTCGACCTTCGCCCCCATGTCGGCCACCGCGACCACGACCAGGCCCGCCTGTCCGGCGTCGAGGTGCTCCCCGAGCTCCTTGAGGTCCTTGCGGCTCATCCCGGCGGCCGCGTGGCCGGCGACCGCGCCGAGCACCGCGCCGCCGCCGGTGGTGACCGCGAGCAGGCCGGTGCCGATGGCGGCGAACGGGAACAAGGCCAGGACCAGGCCGGTGGCCAGGCCCACCCCGCCGCCGAGCACTCCCCCGACCCGAGTCGGCGTCTCGTGCTTCTTGGTGATCTTGACCTTCCCGTCGGTGCGGTGCTCGATCACCGCGGCGTCATAGGCGTCGATCAAGCCCTCCTTGGTGTGCAGCTCCTTGACGAACTCGTAGTCGGCATCAGCACCGCTGACGTCGTCATAGACCCCGACGAAGGCCATGAACGTGTCGACTGCCATCTCGGTACTCCTTAGATTTCCCGCTTGCGATCACAGTAAGGCGACGATACACGGCGGACCTGGGCGCGTTGGGGTTGGCCGCGATCACCGCGGCTCGCAGATGACCAGCGGGATGTCGCGCTCGGTGCGGCGCTGGTAGCAGGCATAGCCTTGGTAGGCCGCTACCACCCGGGGCCACAGCTCCGTCTTTTCCTCAGGCGAGGCCGGGCGAGCCCGCATCGCCCAGGTAGTGCTGCACGTCCATGGCGCGACGATAGATCTCGACGGGCACTTCGCCAACCCCGGCGCGGCCAGGGCCAGGCGCTAGATCAGGACGCAGGGGATGTCGGTGTTCTCGTCCATCCAGTAGCTCGCGCAGACGCGGTGATAGCCGTCGGCGATGATGAGCGGGTGCTCGCTCGTCCCGCGCACCAGCAGGATCGGCGACAAGGCCAGGCCGGACGCGACCTTGGCCAGGTCGGACGCGACGTGCTTGTTGTCCTGCTCGAGCAGGGCCAGCTGGCTGGCGCGCAGGATGTCCTTGGCCTTGCGGTGCATGATGTCGTTCTCGGCCTCGGCCAGCTTCTGCCGGTACCTGGCGGCCCGCTCGGGCGGCATGATCAGCGACAGGTAGTCCTCCGCCGCCTGGTAGTCGTGCTTTTCCGGCTTCGGCAGCCACGTCACGGTCTCCGGCATGGCGGGCACTCAGCTCTGGGCGGCGATGGACTTGGCGATGGCCTCGCGTACGTGCTGGGCCAGGTCGGCTAGCGCGACGCGGACCGTGGTGCCGGTGGCGCGGTCAGTGAGCTCGGCGGTGCCCGCGGCCAGCCCGCGCTTGCCGACGGTGACCCGGTACGGGATGCCGACCAGCTCGGCGTCGCTGAACTTGACGCCGGCCCGCACCTGCCGGTCGTCGACGATGACGTCGACACCCGCGTCGAGCAGTGCCTGGTATATCTCCAGGCCCGCCTCGTCGACCTCGGGGTCGTCTTGCTGGGCGATCACCACCACGACCTCGAACGGGGCCACCGCGGCCGGCCAGATGATGCCCTTGTCGTCGTAGTGGACCTCGACGATCGTGGCCATGGCGCGCTCGACCCCGATGCCGTACGAGCCCATGACCGGCTTGACCGGCTTGCCGTCCGGGCCGGACACGCGGATCTGCATGGCGTCGACGTACTTGTAGCCGAGCTTGAAGATGTGGCCGACCTCGATGCCGCGCTCGATCTCCAGGCCGTGGCCGCAGTTGACGCACGGATCCCCGGCGGCGACCTCGCGCAGGTCCGCCCACCGGCCGACGTTGATGTCCCGCTCGACGTCCACGCCGCGCAGGTGGATGTCGTCGATGTTGGCGCCGGTATACATGCCGCGCCGGCCGCGCAGTGCCTCGTCGGCGATGATCGGGTGATCGCCAAGACGGTTAGACAGAGTGCCGACCGCGCCCAGGCTGCCCGGCAGGGCGCCCAGGGCCTCGCGGATCTCCTCGGGCTGGGCCGGGCGGATGCTGGCCGCTCCGGTGGCGTCGACGAGCTTCTGCTCGCGCAGCGCGTGGTCGCCGCGCAGCAGGACCAGGGTGAGCACCCCATCCAGGAAGTAGACCAGGGTCTTGATCTGCCGGTCGGCTGGGGCGTGGTACTGGACGGCAAGATCGGAGATGGTTCGGACCCCGGGGGTCGGGAACGGCTCGGGGGCCGCGAGCACCACGGTCCGTTCGGGAGAATCATCGACAGGATCAAGGCGGGACGTGGCCTTTTCGATGTTGGCCGCATAGCCGCACTCCGGGCACAGGACGATGAGGTCCTCGCCGGTGGGGGACGGGCAGACGAACTCGGTGGAGTCCGAGCCGCCCATCGCGCCGCTGGACGCCTCGACCGGGATGGCGGGGATGGACAGCCGCTCGAAGATCCGGGTGTACGCGTCGCGGTGCAGGCGGAAGGACACGTCGAGTTCGGCCGGGCCCAGGTCGAAGCTGTAGGAGTCCTTCATGGTGAACTCGCGGGTGCGCATCAGGCCGGCCTTGGGCCGCGGCTCGTCGCGCAGCTTGGTCTGGAACTGGTACCACAGCTGGGGCAGCTCGCGGTAGGACTCCAGCTCGGCGCCCAGGTTGGTGACGATCTCCTCGTGGGTCATGCCCAGGGCCAGGTCGGTGCCGCGCCGGTCCTTCAGCCGGAACATCTCGTCGCCCATCAGCTCCCAGCGGCCGCTGAGCTGCCACAGCTCGGCCGGGTGCATCACCGGCATCAGGATCTCCTGGGCGCCGATCCGGTTCATCTCCTCGCGGATGATCCCGATGACCTTGAGCCTGACCCGCTGGCCGAGCGGCAGCAGCGAATAGTGCCCGGCCATCAGCTGGCGGATGTAGCCGGCGCGGAGCAGCAGGCGGTGGCTGGGCGCGCCGGCGTCGGCCGGGTCGTCGCGCAGCGTCGGGATGTGCATCTGGGACCAGCGCATGTTCTGCGGACCGTCACTTTCAAGCCGTGGTCACGAAGGCCGTAGTCTATCGCCGCAAGCCTATTCGCCGAGCATCCCGGCGAGTTCGGCCAGCGCGCGGATGTGCGGATGGCCGGCCGGGGCCGGGCAGAAGCCGTACGGGTCGAGGTGGACGGGCTGCAGGCCCGCGGCGAGGGCGCCCGCCACGTCGAAGCGGAGGCTGTCGCCGACGTGCAGGACGGTGCGGCTGGGCGGCACGCCCAGAGCGTCGAGCGCGATGCGGAAGATGGCGGGATCCGGCTTGGCCACGCCGACCACCGCGGAGTCGACGACGATTCCGACCGGGACGCCTGCCGGGTCTTGTACCGCGGCCGGCTGCTGGCCGCCGTGCTGGCCGTTTGGGGCGTAGCAGAGGCCGAGGCGGCGGAGTTCGGCCTCGACGGTGCCGTCGGAGTTTGAGACGATGCCCATCGGCAGGCCGAGCGCGGCCAGGGCCCGCAGCCCGCCGACAGCCCCGGAACCGACGTTGGCCCAGGAGTGGTCGGCGGCCACACCGGCGATCTCGGCGGCCAGCGCCCTGCACCGCGCGTCGGGCACGCCGCAGCCGGCTAGGAAGCCGACCAGGTACTCGCGCCACCAGGTGCCCGCGGCGGGCGGCGCGGCGGCCAGGTCCTGGACCACCATCGCCTGGTAGTGGGCGCGTTCGAGCGTCGCGGTGTCGAGGGGCACGTCTGCCGCGGCCAGTTGCGGCAGCAGCACGTCCTCGCTCGGGAAAACCAGCACGCCGCCCGCGTCGAGCAAAATCGCGCTGACCCCCGGGCTCACACCCGCACTATACGCAGTGGGCCGGCCCGTGGGGTCAGCGCGGGCCGTCGTTCAGTCCCGGAGCATGGCCTCGGTTCCTGGTGAGCGGGAGCCGGAAGTGACTCGCGTTGGGCCACGTCCCGCGTGGCGAGTCGGTGCTGTAGTTCGATATGCAGGAACTGGAGACCCCGCATTCCTGGCGAATACCGGCCCCGCTAGCAGGCATCGGCGGGGAAGCCGTGAGCGACCAACGCGACCGGGCGCGGGGCGTTCCCACCGCGTCCTGTCAACCAGGCGCCTGGGCGGTGCGTCCTAGACCTCACGTAGTCCGCAGAAGCATCCCGCAGGTGAGGACGAGCCGAGACGATGACAGCTACTGAGCCGCGACCACCAGTCGATGACACCGGGAATCCGGCCGGGACTGATTACCCGGAAGGGCGCCTGCTGGCGCTCAGGTGCCTGGGTATACCGCAGATAGCCATGCGCACGCCGCTGACCAGGCGCCGCGCGCTCATGCGCCGCCTAGCCACATACGGCGCCCGGATCCGGCCGCGCAACACAGCCGAACTCGCGTCACTGGTTCTGCGCATGGGCGAGGACATCGACATGCGCGACCGGATGATCGATGCCGCGCTACGCACCACGGACGCCGTGCTCGGCGAGCGCATTTCTGTTTGACTCCCATGGCGCCCTGTACGGGCCAGGTTCCGATGTCCCCGGCCGGGTGCCCGGGCGAGCTCGGGGCGACGGCGGCGAGGCGGCGGCCAGTGGGCGGCCGGACTCCTCCACGGGGCGCCGACCCGCATGCGAGTTTGACTTCTGCAAGGGCACCGGCGCTGACCGTCGCATGACGGCTTGCCGACGGCGCTTGTGTCACCTGGGTGACAGACAGCCGATCGCGGGTACGGCACGCTGGTGACAACGGCGCCGATCGTGACGAGGAGAGCGTGATGTACCCGACCAGCCAGACCGAGACCAAGACGACCCGGCCCCGTCCTGGCCGCCGGAACACCGCGCCGGCCTATTACCTGGCCCGGCCCGCCAGCGTCTGGATCACCGCGACCACCCGCCCCGCCGGGGCGCCCAGCACAGATGAAAGGTGAATTGCAATGACGACCACTCAGCCCCGCTACCCGTTTACCCGTTGGATAGACGCCCCGCTGGCCGCCATCCGGTACCTCAATGAGGAGCTGGCGGGCGCTGGAGGGGCCATGGCCCGTTCGAACCGCTTCCCGCAGCCCCGCCCGTAGGCAGACCTGAAGGAGGGCAAGAGCATCCGTCCGGCTTCCGCTATCGAGGTGCTGATGGAGGTTTGACCCGCCAGCAGGACTTATACGTCCAAGACCGTCCCGCCGGATTAGGCAGGGCGGTCTTTGATGCGGTCAGGCTGCGCCGCGGACGGCTCCCGGCGTCTTCGGCCCTCGGCGGTCAGGCCGCCGCCTTGCGCATACCGCATGCCCCTGCATACCGCCGGAAAGCCGCCTATGTCAGCCTTGGACGTCACCGGTCATAGATCCTTTTTTAAGTACCGGCTGCCCTCCAGCACATTCATACGGGACGCGCCTGTCTCAAATGAGACAGGCGCATAGCAAGTGAAGGAAAGACGTCTCGGGTATACCGACCGCGCAACTCAGTGAGCACGGCCTGGCCTCGCCGAAGCCGGGATCACCGGGATCGGTGATGGGAGGGTGGCATGGCTGTTTGCCGCGCGCAGGAGCACACCACGCCCCATGATGGGCCATCAGCTTCGGCGTCGGGGCCGGTCGAGACCACGATTGCCATCTGGGCCTGGGGGGCAACATGAGATGCCTGGAGTGCGGGACGGAGATCGCCGGGCGAGCTCAGGTCTGCGCCCGGTGCGGGTCCTGGGCCCCTGTCGAGTATCAGCTGTATGTGGCAGAGGACAGGGCGGCGGACGCGGCCTGTGATGCGGCAGGCGGGCGGGCCCCGGCGGCAGAGGCGGTGCCGGTCAGATGCCTGGAGTGCGGGGCGGAAAGTGCCGAGCCAGCGCAGGCCTGCGGTCGATGCGAGGCTCCCGGCGGCCAGCAGCGGCCCATCCCAGCTGACGCGGCGGGCGGATCCGCCGGCCTGATCCCGCCGGATCACCGGCCAGCTGGCCTGCGCACTCGGCCCGGTTCCCGGCGGAATGCCCTGGTCATAGTCGGCGCGGGCCTGGCCGTGCTGACCACAGTGACCGTGGTCAGCACGCTTGCGAACTCGCCCGCCCCGTCCGGGTCATCGCCATCGACGTCCCAGCCGTCAGGGGATGAGCTCCGGGCGGGAGACTGCCTGAAAGGCTCGGACCTGGACCTTGGCCACAGCACTCCATGGCCCGATCATGTCACCGTGGTGCCCTGCACTCAGGAGCATATCGCCGAGGTGTTTTTCGCCGGTAATCCCTGGCCGGAGTCACAGGCATATCCAGGAAAAAACGCGATCGATAGCCGGGCAGATGACCGCTGCAACACCGCTTTCACCACGTATGATGGGACTACGTCTGACAATTCGGCATTTACGTATGATATTGTCGTGCCGGACGTCAGTGACGATTGGGCTTCGGGTGACAGGTCGATTGCGTGTGTCGCATATGAGTCCACCTCTCAGTATCCGGATGGGGCACCAATGGACTATTCGATCAAAGGTAGTAAACAGTAACGGCGCATATTACCTCGGGCCCCGGGTTCTCTCAGTCGAATCAGAACATGTCGTCAACGTGCCGCCTGCCGGTCGACGAACACCTCGTCTTTCATCTCACGAATGGCGCCGAAGTTGTCTACCAGGTGCTGCGCGTACCGCCGGTTAGAGACGTAATTACCGGGTCACCTTGGGCGAGCTTGGCGCCTTCCTTGGCCATGGCTTCCTCGTGTGTTTCTGCGACTACCGCAACCAGTCCGTACTCGTTGCCGTACGGGGTCAGCGCCGTGCCGATCCACAACTTGGCCGACATATGTTTTTCCGTTCTGCCGCTGAGTCAGCAGCGGCGGTTATCCGGCCCGTCCTGGTGGCGGGCCGGAGGTCTATGCGGCATCCGGGTGCGGCAGTCCGCTCTCTTCGTATGCCTTGGATGCGATGAGCCGGTGACACTGCTCGGCGAAATCCCAGCGGGAGTCGGGCAACGGCAAGCCATTACCTCCCGGGTCGGTTAGGGCACCGTCAGCGCGGGTCGTGGTGGCCGGGGATCACCAGTCCGCTCTCGTAGGCGATGACGACGAGCTGGGCACGGTCCCGGGCGTTCAGCTTGGTCATGATCCGGCTGACGTGGGTCTTGGACGTCAGCGGGCTCAGGAACAGGCGGGCGGCGATCTCGTCGTTGGACAGTCCCTCGGCGACCAGCGCCAGCACCTCGCGTTCCCGGTCGGTAAGGCCGGCGAGGCTCTGCTGGTTGGTCGGCGGCCGTTCGGGACGGCTGGCGATGTCGGTGATCAGCCGGCGGGTCACGCTGGGCGACAGCAGCGCCTCGCCCCTGGCCACCACGCGGACCGCCTGGATGAGCTCGGCGGGCTCGGTGTCCTTGACCAGGAAGCCGCTGGCTCCGGCGCGCAGGGCCTGGTAGACGTACTCGTCGGACTCGAACGTGGTCAAGATGATGACCTTGACCCCGGCCAGGTCGTCGTCGGCCGATATGCGCCGGGTGGCCTCCAGGCCGTCGACCCGGGGCATCCGGATGTCCATCAGCACCACGTCGGCGCGCTCGCGGCGGGCCAGGTCCACCGCCTGCTGGCCGTCGGCCGCCTCGCCGACCACCTGGAGGTCCTCGGCCGCGTCGACCAGGACCCGGAACCCGGCCCGGATCAGGGCCTGGTCGTCGGCGAGCAGGACCCTGATCACGGCTGCACCTCCTGTGCCGGGGGCGTCACGTGATCGGCGTTTTGGCTGCCGATGGGGAGGCGGGCCGCGACCAGGAAGCCGCCGCCGGGGCCCGGGCCGACCTGCACGGTCCCGCCGACGGCAGCGGCGCGTTCGCGCATTCCGGCCAGGCCGTGCCCCGCCGTGCCGCCTGCCGGGCCGACGGCCGGGCCGCTTGGCGTGCCGCCTGCCGGGTCGGCCTTCGGGCCGCGGCCGGTGTCGGCCACGTCGATCCGCAGCTCGTCGTCTTGGTAGATGAGCGAGACCGCGGCGGCGGCCGGGCCGGCGTGGCGGATGGCATTGGTCAGCGACTCCTGGACGATGCGGTAGGCAGCCAGGTCCACGGCGGCCGGCAGCGGGGACGGTTCCCCGGTCACGGTGAACGTGGTGTCAAGGCCGGCCCGGCGGGCCCCTTCGATGAGTGCGTCAAGCTGCGCGGTGCCCGGTGCTGGCTGGGTGGGGTCGGCGTCGTCGGCCTGGCGCAGCACGTTGAGGATGGCGCGCAGCTCCCTGAGTCCCTCCTTACTGGCGGTCTTGATCGTCTGCAGGGCTTCGGCGGCCGCCTCGGGGCGGGTGGGCAGGACGTGGGCGGCCACTCCGGCCTGCACGTTGATGGTCGCCATGGTGTGAGCGACGACGTCGTGCAGCTCGCGGGCGATGCGCAGCCGTTCCTCATCGATCCGGCTGCGGGCGTCCTGCTCGGCTCGGTCCTGGATAGACGCTACGTAGGCCCGCCGGTTTGCCACCGCGAACCCGGCGAACAGCGCCGCGGCGACCATGAAGGGGATGATGTCGAAGCCGCCGCCGCTGATGTGCCCGAACGGGTTGTTCACGGCGCTGACCGTCAGCAGCACGGTCAGCGTAGCCGCGGCCGCCACCACCGCCTGCCGCACGCTCACCTGGCTGGCCACGGCGTACAGGGCCAGGATGGGGGCGATCAAGGCGGCGCCGTTGACGTAACCGAGCAGCGAGTAGGCGGCGACCGCGGCGGTCGAGACGACCAGCACGGCGACCGGCGCACGGCGCCGCCAGGCCAGCGCCAGCCCGGCGACCACGATGAGCAGCAGTGCGGCCGTCGGATGCGGGACCGGACGGCCGCGGAACTGACTCACGTCAAAGCTGTGGTTGGGATGACCCTCGCTGTAGCCGCCGAGAACCAGCACGAAGGTCACGATCAGGGCCAGTACTACGTCCCGGACCGGCGAGCCGAGCCAGCGCTGCCAGGCCGCCGCCATACCTTCCATGGCAAAAGCGTAGGCACCCAGGCGGCTTCCGTCGCCCTCCCCCGGTTGACGATCCGGCTACTCCCCCGGGAGTACGCGGGCCGTTGTTGATCCTGCGGTCGTACCGGCAAGTGCCTCCCGCTGCCGGACGACGCACGGGCGTCGCGGGCGGCAGGCTGGCAAGCGCTGGCGGAAACGGCCGCCGGCTCGACGGAATCGGAGATCGCGATGACCGCGCTTACCCGCTTCGTGCTCCGCCACAAGGCGCTCGTGGCCCTGTTCTGGGTCGTCGTGGCCGCCGTGGGCGTGATGACGATCAGCGGCACCACCCACCGGATGACCAACAACTTCTCCATGCCCGGGCAGGCGTTCCAGGTCGACAACCAGATCGAGCGCCAGTACGGCAACGGCGGCAACCAGACCCCCTACGTGCCGGTGATCACCGCGCCGGCCGGGGAGCGGCTCACCGACCCGGCCGTGGCCGCGGCCACCGGGCGGGCCTTCGCCGCTCTGGCCCGCGCGATCCCCGACGTGCGGATCGCGGACTACGCCACCACGCACAACCCGGCGTTCGTCACCCGCGACGGGCGGTCGACGTTCGCGCTGGTCTACACCGCCACGGTCAGCGGCTTCGGCGGCCCCAACCTCGGCCCGGCGATCGACCGGGCCGTGGCGGCCGCCGCGCCCGCGGACTGGCACGTCGGGGTTACCGGCGCGCAGCTGCTGGAAAACGGCCAGCAGCAGGCCAAGGGCACCGGGATCATGGCCGAGGCGATGATCGGAGCGATCGGCTCGCTGGTCATCCTGGCCCTGGTGTTCGCCAGCTTCCTGGCGCTGCTGCCGCTGCTCATCGGCGGCATCTCGGTCCTGGCCACGTTCCTGCTGGTCGCCGGGCTCACCGAGGTGACCGGGGTCAGCCAGATCGTCGAGTTCCTGATCGCGCTGGTCGGCCTGG
>Ga0187766_10001083_pt1 | contig 15804 bp, 12 predicted proteins | sample 0216_QUI02_MP05__4_FD_132971 | JGI IMG/M metagenome (GOLD analysis project Ga0187766, IMG submission 132971) | Tropical peat soil microbial communities from peatlands in Department of Meta, Colombia - 0216_QUI02_MP05_20_MG | ecosystem: Environmental > Terrestrial > Soil > Wetlands > Peat ... | reverse complement strand
GGCCTGGAGCGCGGCGCCGAGGCGTTCGCGGGCGGCGAGGGTACGGCGTTGGTCCCGGTCGAAGCGGGCGAGGAGGGGCGCCGCGGGGCGGCCGGACCGCAGGATCCGCACGATGCACCCAGCGGCGCGCTGGGCGCTTTGGAGCGCGTGAAAGACGCCCTCGCCGGTGAACGGGTCGTAGAAGCCGGCCGCATCGCCGATCAGCAGGGCCCCCCGGGCGGCGGTGCGGCGGGCCCGATAGGCCAGCGGGCCGAGGCAGCGGAGGGGTCCGGTGCGGCGCATCCTGCCCACGGCGGTCTCGGCCCTGGGGAAGGTGGCGAGCCTCCGGTCGAACAGCTCATCCTGGCGTGCCCTCCACGCCTGGGCCACCGCCTGGTCCACGACGATGGCCGCGTTGATCCGCGACTCGCCGATGGGGTTCAAGATGCAATAGGATCCGTCGCCGACCGAGATCAGGCCGTGGTCCCCGAGGCCTGAAGCGCCCTCGTATGAAGCCACCAGGGCCATCCGCCGCAAGCGCGGATGGGGGCGATGGAGGGCGAGGCGGCGGGCCACGACCGAGTTCCGCCCGTCCGCGCCCACCACCAGCCGCGCCCGATAGGCCTCGGGGCCCTGCGGGCCGACTCCTTTTACGCCGCCCACGCGCCCGTCCTCGCGGATCAGGTCGGTCACCCGAAACCCCTCCAGGCACTTCACCCCCCAGCGCCGCGCGTGCCCCAGCAACAGGGCGTCCAAGGTGGCCCGCGGGATGCCGAGCGCGTAGGGGCGCCCGCCGTCGCTCCGGGCGGGGGCGGGATAGGTGGCGGTGAAGGTGGTGCCATCGGGCGAGACCAGCTCCATCCCCGACAGGCGCCGCGCGCCCCCCGCCTGCACGGGGCCGAGGAGGTCGAGGCGATGGAGCAGGCGCACCGTCCCCGGGCTTAAATAGTCGCCGCAGGTCTTGGGGCGCGGGAAGGCCGCCCTATCCAGCAACAGCGCGTCGATGGATCGCTGCGCCAGGAGCGCTGCGAGCACGGAGCCCGCCGGGCCGGCGCCCACGATGATGACGTCACTCATGCCTCACCGGTCCTGGGTCTCGAGTCCAAGGTCCCGTGACATCGGGACGGTGTCGGCGACGAGGGCGAGGCGGAACCAGGGATGCCTGCTGGTTCTGGCGGGCGCGAGGCCGGCCCGGGCGGCCATCCGGCGGAGCTCCTCGGGCCGGAAGCCGCGGCGGATGGACATGGGGCCATCGTGGCGGGTCAGGCGATTCGGCGAGAGGAGGCGGGTGGCAAGCGCCGTGAGGGCACACGCCATCCGGCTGCGGCGCAGGTCGTTCACGATCACCCCGCGGCGGGCGATGCGCGCCATCTCCCGCAGCAGGCGGACGCCCTGATCCTCGCTGAGGTGGTGGAGGAAGAGTGACGAGATCACGACGTCGAAGCTTCGATCCGGGTAGGCCAGGGACGGTGCCTCGGCCCGGCGCACCCGGAGCTCCGGATAGTCTGCCGCCCATGCCGTGGCGGCGCCCACGGCCTGGGGGCTTCGGTCCAAGGCCTCGATGGTCACGGAGAGGCCGCGCCGCCGGGCCCACCGGCAGATGGCCCGGGGGATGTCCGCGGCGCCGGTGGCGACATCGAGGATCGCGAGCGGGGCCCGGGGGTTCCCGGCGATCATCCGGCGCAGATGCAGGAGGATCGTGCGCACGCCGCCGAAGTACCGGTTCAGCCGTTCCAGGTCGCGGAGGCTTTCCCGCACCTCCGCGTCGGGATTGTCCGCCCGGTCCAGCAGCTCGACGACCCCCTCGAGCCTGGGGATGGGTGCGAAGCCGTTCATGGGCTTTCCGGCCTCCGTGCAGCCGAAGGCGGCCGTGGCCTCCGGGCACGGCGAATCCTCCCACAATGCTGCAATCTGCACAACTCCCATGCCCGACTGCCGGTTCCTGTCGCCCGAGTATTGCCTTTACCCCCGGCCCCCTGCGAGAATGCACGGGCCGCGGGGGCGGGCATCCCGGCGGGCGGAAGGGGCTCGGCATGTGGGAGGAGGCAGAGATCCGGGTGAACGATCGCGTGGCCATCCCGCGCGGCGAAGTCCGGTTCCGGTTTACGCCCAGCGGGGGCCCGGGCGGGCAGCACGCCAACCGGTTGGCCACGCAGGTGGAGCTGCTCTTCGACGTGGGACGCTCCCCCAGCCTCACGGACCAGGAGCGGGCGCGCGTGGGGGCCGCCCTCAAGGGGTATATCGACGGTGGGGGCATCCTCCACCTCGTTTCCCAGGCCACCCGCAGCCAGTACCGCAACCGGGAGGACGTGCTCCTGCGCTTCCAGCGGCTCCTCCGCGGCGCCCTGCGCGTGCCCAAGGCCCGGCGGCCCACCCGCCCCACGGCGGGGGCCCGCCGGGCACGGCTGGAGGGGAAGCGCCGGCGAGCCGAGGTGAAGCGCGCCCGCCGCCGGCCCCCCGCCGCGGAGTGAGACCCGCCGCGGGGCCATAGCAGGCTGCTGAAAAAGGCCCATCTGCGGCGTTGGCCCGCTCGCGCGCTCGCTGCGGCGTACCCGGAGTACGCCTCACTCGGCCCTTCGCGCGCCGCCTTGCATCTGGACCTTTTTGAGCAGCCTGGGCAACAGAGATTTTCAGTATCCCGTTAGGCTGGTCAAGAGGCGGCGGTCGGAATTATACTGGCGCCCATGACGGACCTCATCGCGAACTGGATCCGGAACGCTGCGGACCTGCGCACCCTGGTGGATTCGCTGGCCGGCTCCAAGGCGGTGGCCTTGGACACGGAATCGGACAGCCTCCACCACTACCGGGAGAAGGTCTGCCTGGTCCAACTCGCCACCGAGACGGGCGCGTCCTACCTGATCGACCCGCTGGCGTTCGGCGACCTTTCGGCGCTGGCCCCCCTCTGCGCGGACCCCGGCACGGTCAAGATCTTCCACGCCGCGGACTACGACCTCACCTGCCTGAAGCGGGACTTCGGCTTCCACTTCGTGAACCTGTTCGACACCATGATCGCCTCCCGCACCCTGGGCCTGGCCGAGATCGGCCTGGACGCGGTGCTCCTCAAGTACTTCCAGGTGATCCCCGGCAAGTCCCGCCAGCGGGACGACTGGTCCGAGCGCCCGCTGAGCCCGGCCCAGGAGGCCTACGCCATCACCGACGTGCGCTACCTGATCCCCCTCCGCGAACGCCTGCTGGCCGACCTGCGGGCCATGGGCCGAGAGGCGTGGGTGCTGGAGGAGTGCGAGGCGGTGGCGGCCATCCCGGCCGGCGGCAAGGTGTTCGACCCCGACGGCTTCCTCTGGCTCAAGGGCGCGCGCCGGCTCGACGGGCGGCAACTGGCCGTGCTGCGCGCGCTCTACCGGGCCCGCGAGCGCTGGGCGGAGGCGGCCGACCGGCCGGTGTTCAAGGTCCTGGGGAACGAGACGCTGGTGCACCTGACCCTGGCGTGCCCCAGGACGCCCGAAGGCCTGCTGAAGATCCGGGGGTGCTCGCCGTACGTCCTGCGCCGGTACGGGGAGGGGATCTTCCAGGCCATCGCGCAGGCCGCGGTTCTTCCGGAGGCGGAGTTCCCCGCGTATCCGGAGTCGGCGCGACGCCACGTGCCCGGGATCGTGCAGCGGCGGGGCGAGCGCCTCAAGAAGTGGCGCGAGGTTGCCGCGCCCCGCTTCGGCCTCGACCCCGGCATCTTGCTCCCGCAGCGCCTGATCGACCGGCTGGCCGAGGAGGGCCCGGGGGACCTGGAGGCGCTGGCCAAGGTGGAGGGGTTCCGCCGCTGGCGCGCCCACACCTTCGGGCCCGAGATCCTCGCCTGCATGCCGGACCCGCTGGCGCACGAGGGGCCCCTGCGGCGGCGCCGGCGCCGCCGGCCGCGGCGGCGGCGCCCCCAGGGCTAAGGTCAGGCCGGGACTGGCGACGGGTGCGACGGCCAGAGGCCCGGTAGCAAAAGGGGTCACCGATGACGACGCATGTACCCTCTCCCTCCTTCGGCGTGCTGTTGCCCACGCGCGAAGCCGTGATGTCGGGCGCCACCAGCGCGCGGCCCCTCCTGGAACTGGCCGAGCGGGCCGAGGCGTTGGGGTTCGACTCCGTCTGGGTGGGGGACAGCATCACGGCCCGGCCCCGCTTCGAGGCCATCACCACCATGGCGGCGGTGGCCGCGTGCACGCGGCGCGTGCAGATCGGCACGGCCGTGCTCCTCTCGCACCTGCGCCATCCCGTGCTCCTGGCCCACCAACTGGCGAACCTGGACGTGATCGCCGAGGGGCGGATCATCCTGGGCGTGGGGGTGGGGGCCAAGGGAGCCGCCAACGTCCAGGAATCGGCCGCCCTGGGGGTACCCTTCGGCAGGCGCCTCGGCCTCTGGGAGGAGGGGATCACCCTGATGCGGCGGCTCTGGAGCGAGCCGTCGGTCACCTTCGAGGGGCGGCACTTCCGCGTGGAGCAGGTGGCCCTGCAGCCGCGGCCGGTGCGCCGCGGCGGGCCGCCCGTCTGGCTGGGCGGCAGCGTGGATGCCGCCATGCGCCGCGCCGGGCGCCACGGGGACGGGTGGATGCCCATCAGCCCCACCCCCGCCGCCTTCGCGGAGAGCTTTCAGAAGGTCCAGGCGTACGCGCAGCAGTTCGGCCGCGACCCCGGCGCCATCCACCCGGCCCTCTACACCACCATCAACGCCGGGCCCGACCCGGCGAAGGCGCGGCAGGAGATGCGGACGTTCATCGAGAACTACTACGGCGTCCCCTTCGAGAAGCTGGCCGCAGCCCAGGGGCACTTCGCCGGCACGGCAGGGGAGGTGGTGGCCGCGCTGTCCGGCTTCGCGGCGGCCGGCGTGCGCACCATGATCCTCCGGTTCGCCGGGGCGGACCAGGGCGCCCAGCTCGAACGCTGCGCCGCCGAGATCCTGCCCCGGCTCCGCGCCGCCCACTAAGACGTTCGGTGGTTCGGCTGTTCGGTCGTTCGGTGGTACTCGGGGTTCCTGGGGACCGACGGCCGAGGGGTTCCGGGAAAAGGAACCACCGAACCACCAAACCCCCGAACTGCCGAACGACCGAACAGGCATGGGCATGGAAACGACGCTGACGCGGGAACGGATCGAGGCGTGCACCCGTTCGGGGGGGTGGCCCAACAAGACTCTGGGCGATTACCTGGATCGCGCGGTGGCTGCGGCTCCCCGCAAGGTGGCGGCGGTGGATGCCGCGCACCGCCACACCTACGAGGACCTGGCCCGCCTCGCCGACCGCATCGCCCACGGCCTGCAAGCCCTCGGCCTCGGCCCCGGTACGGCCGTGGCCTGCCAGCTCCCCAATTGGACGGAGCTGCTCCTCATGATCCTGGCGGCCGACCGGCTCGGCGCGCCGCTCACCCCCATCCCGCCCATCTACCGCGCCAACGAGCTGCGTTTCATCCTGGGCCTCCTGGAAGCGCCCGTGCTGGTCATCCCCGAGACGTTCCGGAACCACGCCTACGTCCCCATGGTGGGCGGACTGCGCGCGGAGCTGCCCCGGCTGGAGCACGTCTTCGTGGCCCGCGGAACGCCCGGGGAGGGGATGCGCCCCTTCGCGGATCTGGCGGGGACGGCGTGGGAGGCCCGCCCCGGGCGTCGCGCCCTGCCCGGCGCGGACCCCAACGCCGTGTGCGAGGTGATCTTCACCTCGGGCACCACGGGGGAGCCGAAGGGGGTCATGCACACGGCCAACACCATCCTGGCCATCGTGCTGCCCCTGGTGGAGCGGCTGCGGTTCACGGACCGGGACGTGGTCCTGATGGCCTCCACCATCGCCCACCAGACTGGCTACCTGTACGGGATGACGCTGCCCCTGGTGCTGGGCGCGCGGCTGGTATGGCTGGACGTCTGGAACGCGGCCGAGGCGGCCCGCCTCATCGAGGCCGAGGGCTGCACCTACACCATGGGGGCCACACCGTTCCTCCAGGACCTCACCTACACCCCGGCCCTGGCCCAACACAACATCTCCGCCCTCCGACTCTTCATCTCCGCCGGGGCCTCCATCCCGCGGAAGCTGGTGCGGGACGCGCGGGAGAACCTGCGCTGCGCCATCTCGGCCGGCTGGGGGATGACGGAGAACGGCCTGGTATCCTGCAACGGCCTGGAGGACCCCGAGGACAAGGTGTGCGGGACCGATGGCCGTCCCCTGCCGGGCATGGAGCTGGCGGTGGTGAACGACGGGGACCGCCCCCAGGCGGCCGGCGTGGAAGGGCACCTGCTGGTGTGCGGGGCCGCCCAGTTCGTGGGGTACTTCAAGCGGATGGAGTACACTCGGCAGTGCCATACGGCGGACGGCTGGTTCCGCACCGGCGACCGGGCGGTGCTGGACGCGGAGGGCTACGTGAGCATCACCGGCCGCTCCAAGGACATCATCATCCGGGGCGGCGAGAATATTCCCGTCGCCGAGGTGGAGAACCTTCTGTTCGCCCACCCCAAGGTGGCCCAGGTGGCCGTGGTGGCCATGCCCGATCCGCGGCTGCAGGAACGGGCCTGCGCCTTCGTCATCCCCAAGCGGGGCGAGACGGTGACGCTGGCGGAGATCACGGCCTACCTGGAGGCCCGGCAGGTGGCCAAGTACAAGTGGCCGGAGCGCCTGGAGGTGGTCACCGAATTTCCCACGACGCCCAGCGGCAAGATCCAGAAGTTCCGGCTGCGCCAGGCCGTGGCGGAGAAGCTCGGCCAGGATCTGGCGCGCTGACGGCGCCGGACGCCCGTGCCGGAGGAAGCCCGTCGCGCGCGCGTTCCGTTGCGCTGGGAGGAGCGGTACGCTACACTTTGAGTCGAGCACGGAGGTTTGCGCGATCCGTTGGTCAGGAGGATCGAATGAAGAAGACATCGTTGTGTATCCTGGGCCTGCTGGTGGCCGCCGGCCTCTCCCTCGCCGAGGGCGACGCGTTCGCCCGGGCGGGCGGCGGCCTGAGCTCCGGCAGCCGCGGCTCGCGGTCGTTCTCTAGCCCCAGCCGCCCGTACACGTCACCTTCCAGCCCGCAGGCGGTCAGGCCGGCCCCGGCGCCGCAGCCCGCTCCCGGGTCCGGCAGCCCATTCTGGCGGGGTCTGGCCGGCGGCATGCTGGGCGGTCTCCTGGGAGGGATGCTGTTCCGCGGCGTGGGCGGCGCCGGCATCGGCCTGATGGACCTCCTGTTGCTGGCGGCCATCGGGTACGGCATCTACTGGTGGGTGAAGAAGCGGCGCGAGGAGGAACCGGTGCCTGCCGAGGGCTATTACGAGCGGCAAGCCGGTGTGGGGTACTACGGGCCGCAGTTGACGGAGGGGGCCACGTCCACCCAGGAGCCGCTGTTCCAGGACGGGGACCTCCAGGCGGCCCTCGGCCACATCCGCCAGATGGACGCCCGGTTCGACGAGGCCGCCTTCCGCGAGCTCTGCGAGGACAATTTCTTCAAGATCCAGGCCGGCTGGATGAACCGGGAGGTGGATCCCATCGCCAACCTCCTCACCACCGAGATGCAGAACGAGTTCCGCAAACAGCTCGACGGCCTGAAGCAGCAGGGGCGGATCAACCGCCTGGAGAACATCGCGGTGCGCAAGGTCGAGATCACCGAGGCCTGGCAGGAGACGGGCCAGGACTACATCACCGTGCGCTTCCTGGCCAACCTGCTCGATTACACGGTGGACGAGCGCACCGGCCAGGTGGTGGAGGGGAGCAAGACGGACCCCGTGAAGTTCGAGGAGTACTGGACGTGGACGCGCCCCGTGGGGCCGAACCCGTGGCGCCTGTCGGCGATCAACCAGCCGGACTGACAGGCCGCTGAAAAAGGCCCATCTGCGGCGTCGGCGCGCTCGCGCGGCGCTGCGACGTACGGACCAAGTACGCCTCGCACCTCGCATCGCGCGCCGCCTTGCATCTGGACCTTTTTGAGCGGCCTGAGCAAGAGAGCGCTTTTCAGCCTCCTGCTAAGGCCGTGGCGCGCCGCGTCCCCGACCGCCCGGCAAGGGCGGGGCGCGGGGACGGCGAAAGGGTTCCGATGATCCCCGAGAAAGAGGCGCACGTGCGGCGGATGGCCGAACGGGATCCGGAGATCCTGCGGCTGCTGACGGAAGGTTACGAGTTCGTCACCAACGCGTTCCGTCCCGGCCGGAAGCCGGCGGGGCTCCGCATCCCGGACGCCGAGGGGGTGGCGCAGGGGCTTGGAGGAGAAGGGTACACCGTCGCCCTCGCCAGCGCCTACGACGAGCAGGGCGTCCCCCGCCCTGAGATGGCGTCCGTGTGGCGGCGGCGCCGCGCCTAGCAGGCTGCTGAAAAAGGCCCATCTGCGGCGTTGGCGCGCTCGCGCGGCGCTGCGACGTACGGACCGAGTACGCCTCGCGCCTCGCCTCGCGCGCCGCCTTGCATCTGGACCTTTTTGAGCAGCCTGGGCGGAAGCACCTTTTTCAGCAAGCTGTGGGCGAACCCGACCGCTCCTCGTGCGGCCAGGCCCATCCCCTCCGGCCACGGATCAAGCCCAGAAACACGAAGGCCCCCGGCCGCGAGCGGCCGGGGGCCTGACCTGCCGCGGTCTGACCGCAGCCTACTTCACGCGAGGCCAGGTGATGCGCAGGGCGATGGGCATGCGCGGTGAGCCGTCGTAGAACTGGTGAACCGTGGTTTCGCCGTACTTGGCCCGATAAGCATCCATCAGCACCGGCAGGCGGGCCTCCATATCATCCACCTTGGTGGCCTTGGCCCTGAAGAGCGTGCGCCCGATCTTCAGGCTGGCCTCGGGGTTGGCCTGGAGGTTCCGCGCCCAGTGGGAGGTGGGGCCGTTTCGATCCTTGCCGGTCATGAGCCAGACGACGCCGTCCTCGTACACGAACCACAGCTCGACCGTCCGCGGCCTCCCGGTTTTCCGGCCGGTGGTGGTGAGGTCGAGCTCCTGGCTTTCCAGGAGGAGCCGTTCCCCCTCCTTCCGATCCGGGCCGGCCTTCTGCAGGGTGGGCACCGTGGACCTCCGCCGACGTGGAGAGACACAGCTGCGAGGGGCCCAGGGAAACCGGCCGCCTCTGTTTCATTCAGGGAGGATCACCGTCAGGGTCTGTGCTGCCTTGGAGGACCGCGCAGGGCCTGAGGGCGCGGGCCGTGTAGCCCCCTCCACCGCTTCGCCCGCAATCAAACGGTAACACGGTAAAGGATTGAGCGTCAAGGATTCTTCGCCCTCTCCCGGCCGGTATTTTCGACTGGTTCCGGCGGTGGGGTGGGCCCCTAGTCCGATTCCGGCACACCCCTCTGGGCTCAATTTGTTCCTTGAGTTTTCATGGGCTTTGGGCTATTTTTACATGCGTTTATGCGCCCCCAGACCCCCAGGTCGAACCCTCGGTGGCGTTCGGGGGCACTTTCCTTTTCGGGGCCGCGGGAACCCTGCCGTGGCGGTTCCGGGGCGGGGGAAGGCCTGCCTTCGCAGGCCGGTGGAAAGGGGCTCACCACCCCTGCCCGCTGCCCCGGGGCCGGATCCTGGGGCGTTGGGCCGCCTGCGCGGCACTGCGGGGTACGGAGCGAGTAGGCCCCGCACGCGCCCCGCCTCGTATCTGGGCCTTTTTGCCCGCCTTTGGCGGGTTTGATCGGCTTGCGGGAAGGCAGTTTTTCGGCCGTCTGTGGGGGCCTCCGGGGGGAAGGGTGGGGCAGCAGGAGATCTTGGCGCGTTTCAAGGATCGGAATGTCCTCGTCCTGGGCGATCTGATGGTGGACGAGTACATATGGGGCAGGGTGTCCCGGATCTCGCCGGAGGCGCCCGTCCCGGTGGTGGAGGTGACCCACGAGAGCCTCCGGGCGGGAGGCGCCGCCAACGTGGCGGCCAACCTACGGTCGCTGGGGGCCCAAGTCCACGTGGTGGGCGTCGTGGGGAGCGATCCGGCGGGCGAGCGCCTGGTTCACGAGCTCGAAGGGCTCGGCGTCAAGGGCGACGCCGTGGTGGTGGACCGTGAGCGCCCCACCACCGTCAAGACGCGGGTGGTGGCCGGCAGCCAGCACGTGGTCCGCTTCGACCGGGAGGACGCCGGCGACCTGCACTCCGGCACCACCCGGCGCCTGGTGGAACGGGTCCGCGAGCGGCTGCCGCACGTGCACGCGCTCCTGATCTCGGACTACGCCAAGGGCGTGGTGAGCCAGGGACTCGTGCGCCAGGTGCTGCCCCTGGCGCGCCGCCTGAGCAAGATCGTGACGGTGGATCCGAAGATCCGCCACTTCAGGCTTTTCAGGCGCGCCACGGCGGTGGCCCCCAACCACCACGAGGCCGCCGCCGCCGCCGGCGCCGTCATCCGGAGCCTGGACGACCTGCTGCGGGTTGGCGCCCGCCTCCTGAAGCGGCTGGAGGCGGATGCCCTCCTGGTGACCCGCGGGGAGCAGGGCATGTCCCTCTTCGAGCGGGGCGGGGCCGTGCACCACATCCCGGCCGCGGCCAAGGAGGTGTACGACGTCACCGGGGCCGGGGACACGGTGATGAGCACCCTCACCCTGGCGCTGGCCGCGGGGGCCACCATGCGCGAGGCCGCCGTCATCGCCAACCACGCCGCCGGTGTGGTGGTGGGGAAGGTGGGCACGGCGGTGGTCACGCCGGCGGAACTCCGGGCCGCCCTGCGCGCGGGCCGGCGATCGTGACGACCCTGCGGGCCGTGGGGTTGATCCCGGCCCGATACGCTTCCTCCCGCTTCCCCGGGAAGGTCCTGGCCCCCATCGCGGGCCGCCCCATGATCCAGCACGTGGTGGAACGGGCACGGCAGGCCACGCACCTGGACCTGGTGCTGGTGGCCACGGACGACCCCCGGGTGCGGGACGCGGTGGCGGCCTTCGGCGGCCGCGCCGTGATGACGTCGCCAGGCCACGCCTCGGGAACGGACCGGATCGCCGAGGTGGCCCGCGGCATCGACTGCGAGATCGTGGTCAACGTCCAGGGGGACGAGCCCACCCTGGACCCGGCCAGCATCGATGAGGCCGTGGCCCCCCTGCTGGACGACCCCACGGTCGAGATGGCCACCCTCTGCACCGCGATCCGGGACGAGGCCGCGGCCCGTGATCCCAACATCGTGAAGGTGGTCTGCGACCGGCGCGGCTTCGCCCTCTACTTCTCCCGCGCCCCGATCCCCTACCATCGGGATCGGGACCCGGGAGTCCCGCGTCGCGAGTCCCGCGTCCCGGGTCGTGCCGGCGACGCGGGACCCGGGACGCGGGACGAGGGACCGGTGCCATGGCGCAAGCACATCGGGCTCTACGCGTACCGGCGGGACGTGCTGCTCCGGCTGGCGGCGCTGGCGCCCACCGCGTTGGAGAAGGCGGAGCGCCTGGAGCAGCTCCGGGCCCTGGAGCACGGCATCCGGATCGTGGTGGTGGAGACCGAGCACGATGCCATCGGCGTGGACGTGCCGGCGGACATCGCGCGGGTCGCGGCGCTCCTCGGGGGTCCGGCCTCCGCAATGCACGGTGCCGCGTCGTGAGGCGCGGGGGGCGGGTTCCGGGTCTCCGATTCGTCTGGGCGGCGTGAGGGGCGGGGAGCCCCGGGCGGCCCCGCGGGGCCCACGGCGGCGCGCGGGGTGGGGGGCGTGGTACAGCGGAAAGGAGGAGAGGGATCGATGGCGCCCAAGTACATCTTCGTGACGGGGGGAGTCGTCTCGTCGTTGGGGAAGGGCCTGGCCTCGGCCTCCATCGGCAGCCTGCTGGAGTGCCGCGGCTTCAAGGTGAACCTGCTCAAGTGCGATCCCTACATCAACGTGGATCCCGGCACCATGAGCCCCTTCCAGCACGGCGAGGTCTTCGTCACGGACGACGGGTCCGAGACGGACCTGGACCTGGGCCACTACGAGCGCTTCACGGGCGCGGTCCTCACCAAGGACAACAACATCACCACCGGCCAGGTGTACTTCTCCGTCATCAGCAAGGAGCGCCGGGGGGACTACCTGGGCGGCACGGTGCAGGTCATCCCCCACATCACGGACGAGATCAAGCGCTGCATCCACAAAGTGGGGAAGGACGTGGACGTGGCCATCGTGGAGGTGGGGGGCACCGTGGGCGACATCGAGAGCCTCCCCTTCCTGGAGGCCATCCGCCAGATGAAGGCGGACGTGGGGCGCGAGAACGTGTGCTACATCCACCTCACCCTGGTGCCCTTCATCCCCACGGCCGGCGAGCTGAAGTCCAAGCCCACCCAGCACAGCGTCAAGGAGCTCCTGGAGATCGGGATCCAACCGGACGTGTTGCTGTGCCGCACGGACCGCCCGCTCCCCAAGGAGCTCAAGGCGAAGATCGGCCTCTTCTGCAACGTGTCGGAGCAGGCCGTCATCACCGCCAAGGACGTGGAGACGGTCTACGAGGTGCCGCTGTTGCTGCACCGGGAGGGGATCGACGCGCTGCTGGTGAAGCTGCTGGGCCTGCCGGAGCGGCCGCCGGATCTTTCCGCGTGGGAAGGGGTGCTCCAGAAGGTCAAGAGCCCCACCTACCGGGCGACCATCGCCGTGGTGGGCAAGTACCTGGACCTGAAGGATGCCTACAAGAGCCTCTACGAGGCCATCGGGCACGGGGGGATCGGCAACGACTGCCAGGTGGTGGTGAGGCCGGTGGACGCCGAGAAGATCGAGCGGGATGGGCCCAAGGACCACCTCCACGACGTGGACGGCATCCTGGTGCCCGGCGGGTTCGGGAGCCGCGGCATCGAGGGGAAGATCGCGGCCATCGCCTTCGCCCGGGAGGAGCTGATCCCCTTCTTCGGCATCTGCCTGGGGATGCAGTGCGCCGTCATCGAGTTCGCCCGCAACGTCTGCGGCCTGGCCGGGGCCAACAGCCGCGAGTTCGACCTGAACAGCCCCCACCCGGTGATCGACCTGATGGAAGGCCAGCGGGGCATCACCAACCTGGGCGGCACCATGCGCCTGGGGGCGTATCCCTGCCACCTGGCCCGGCCGTCCCGGGCCTTCGACGCGTACCGGGCGGCCGAGGTCTCGGAGCGCCACCGCCACCGCTACGAGGTGAACAACGAGTACCGGGAGGTCCTGGAGCGCCACGGGATGCGCATCGCCGGCACCTCGCCGGACGGGCACCTGGTGGAGATGATCGAGCTGCCGGACCACCCCTGGTTCGTGGGGGGGCAGTTCCACCCCGAGTTCCGGTCCCGCCCGCGGCACCCGCACCCCCTCTTCCGCGAGTTCATCCGGGCGGCCCTGGAACGCGCGGGGCGCTGATGTCCTGCGGCCCCTCCGCGCCGCACGGCGCTGGCCCGTTCCGGTTGCCGCCCCCGAGAGGTCCCCGGGCGCGGCGCGGAACCCCCCGGGGTGGCCGGGGGAACGGAGGGCGGTCGTGTGGGGCCCGGCGGCGAGAGGTTCACCATGCCGCACCGGACCGATCGGCCCCCGGCCGCCGGGGGAGGGGGTGACCGCATCATGGGGCTGACCCGCGAGGTGGCGGTGGGTCCCGTCCGGATCGGCGGCGGCCAGCCCATCGCCCTCATCGCCGGCCCCTGCGTGGTGGAGGGCGAGGACCACCTGCTGCGCACGGGGGAGGCCCTGCGGGAGATCTGCCGGCGGGCCGGCGTGCCCCTCATCCTCAAGGCCTCCTACGACAAGGCGAACCGCACCTCCGTCCGCGCCTTCCGCGGCCCGGGCCTGGAGGCGGGCCTGCGGGCCCTGGCGCGGGCCCGGGAGGCGCTGGGGGTTCCGGTCCTGTCCGACGTGCACGAGGTGGCCCAGGTGGGGCCGGCCGCCGCGGTACTGGACGTGCTGCAGATCCCGGCCTTCCTCTGCCGCCAGACGGACCTGCTGGTGGCGGCGGCCAAGACGGGGAAGGTGGTGAACGTGAAGAAGGGGCAGTTCCTGGCCCCGTGGGACGCCCGCCACATCGTGGAGAAGCTGGAGGAGGCCGGCGCGGCCGGCGTGGTGCTCACCGAGCGCGGGAGCAGCTTCGGCTTCAACAACCTGGTGGTGGACTTCCGGGGCCTCCCCCTGATGCGGGCCCTGGGCGTTCCCGTGGCCTTCGACGTGACGCACAGCCTCCAGCTCCCGGGCGGGGCCGGCGCGGCCAGCGGCGGGGAGCGGCAGTTCGTGCCCCACCTGCTGCGCGCCGCCGCCGCGGCCGGGGTGGACGCCGTCTTCATGGAGGTGCACCCGGAGCCCGACCGCGCGCCCTGCGACGGCCCCAACATGGTGCCCCTGGCCGACCTTCCGGACCTGCTGCGCCAGCTCACGGAGGTGGCCCGCGCGGCGGCCCCCTACACGGAGCGGCCCCTGGCTGGGCCCTCCGACCCCCCCCGGCCCTGATGGATCGGATCCGACGGCTCCTCCGCTACGCGCGCCCCTACCGCGGGCCCATCGCCCTGGCCTTCCTGTGCATGGCCGGGGTGGCGGCCCTGAGCACGGTATCCCTGGCCAGCCTGCAGCCGGTGTTCGACCTGCTCTTCTCGTCTAACCCGGAGGCGGTGACCCAGCGGCTGCCGGCGCCGGCCAAGGCCCTCCTCGGGGACGCCCTGCCGGCCCTCACCGAATTCGCGCGGCAGCACAAGATGACCTTCCTCACCTACATGTGCGTCTTCCTGCTGGGCGTCGTGCTCCTCCGCTCGTTCCTGGACTACAACGAGCAGGTCATCATGGTCGGGGTGGTGGAGAAGGTGAAGGCCGACGTGCGCGAGCAGGTCTACGCCCACGTCCAGGGCCTCTCCCTCCGCTTCTTCAGCAAGAGCCGCACCGGGGAGATGATGTCCCGCATCACGTTCGACGTGGACCTGCTGGGGGGCGCGGTGCAACACCTCTTGGGCGACGCGCTGCGGCAGCCCCTGAGCATCGTGGCCTTCGCGGGGCTCCTCTTCGTCATCAAGTGGAAGATGGCCGTGGTCGTCTTCCTGGGGGTCCCCCTGGCCGCCTACCCCGTGTTCTCGCTGGGGCGGCGGGTCCGGTCGCGGAGCCGGCGCGTGCAGGCCAAGCGGGCCGAGTTGAACACGCTGATGGAGCAGACCCTCTCCGGCATCCGCATCGTGAAGGCCTTCGGCACCGAGGCGCACGAGCAGGGCCGGTTCCATCGGGCCAGCCGGGAGGCCCTGCGGCACACCATGCGCATCGTGCGGGTGGACGCCCTGGCGTCGCCCCTGCTGGAGGCGCTGGCCTACCTGGGGATCGCGGCCGCCGTGTGGATCGGGGGGTGGCTGGTGATCCGGCGGGTCCTGTCCCCCGGCGAGCTCACGGTCTATTTGCTGGCGCTGGCCTCGCTCTTCCAGCCGCTGCGGAAGCTGGCCAACTTCAACATCAACCTCCAGAAGGCCATGGCCGGGGTGGATCGGGTGTTCCACCTGCTGGACATCGCCCCCGAGGTGGCGGACCGGCCGGGGGCCCTGCCGCTGCCGCGGATGCGCGAGGGCATCGCCTTCGAGGAGCTGACCTTCACCTACGAGGACCACGGGCGGCCCGTGCTGGACCGGGTGAGCTTCACGGCCAAGATGTCCGAGATCGTGGCCGTGGTGGGCAGCACGGGGGCCGGAAAGACGACCCTGGTGAACCTCATCCCCCGGTTCTACGATCCCACGGGCGGTCGCATCACCATCGACGGGCACGACCTGCGGGACGTGACCACCGCCTCCCTGCGCGGGCAGATGGGGATCGTGACGCAGGAAACCATCCTCTTCGATGACACCATCTACGCCAACATCGCCTACGGGCGGAAGGCGGTGACGCCGGAGGCGGTCCGGCGCGCGGCGGACGCGGCCAACGCCCTGGAGTTCATCGACCGCCTGCCGGACGGGTTCGAGACGCGCATCGGCGAGCGAGGGGTGCGCCTCTCGGGCGGGCAGCGCCAGCGCATCGCCCTGGCCCGGGCCATCCTGATGGATCCCCCCATCCTGATCCTGGACGAGGCCACCTCGGCC
>Ga0187766_10001082_pt1 | contig 15815 bp, 17 predicted proteins | sample 0216_QUI02_MP05__4_FD_132971 | JGI IMG/M metagenome (GOLD analysis project Ga0187766, IMG submission 132971) | Tropical peat soil microbial communities from peatlands in Department of Meta, Colombia - 0216_QUI02_MP05_20_MG | ecosystem: Environmental > Terrestrial > Soil > Wetlands > Peat ... | reverse complement strand
CGATCCGCGGCGTCAACGCCCCCAACACCCACGGATTGATCTGCTCATCGGCGGCCTCCTCCATCCGGTTGGCCACCGCCTGCTCGGCGGTCACCATCATCGCCACCGTCACCGGATGCGCCTCCGCCGCCGCCAGCACCGGCTGCACCCTGGCCGCCGCCACCGCCGCCAACGCCGTGGTCTCCGTATCGACCCCGGTGTGCGCCGCCGCTGCCACCACCGCCCCCGCCCCGTCCCAGTTCGTGCCGTAGGTGCCCGCGGCAATGGCCATCGAGGCCCCGGCCACCGCCTCCAAGGAGGCCGCATGCGCCGCCAACGCGTCGGCATACTCCACCATCGGCCCCGGCCCGGCGCCCGACGTGATCGTCGTGTAATTAACCTCCGGGGTAAACACCGGCCACGGATGCATCCAACAAGCCCTACATCAAATCGTGGCCGCGGCCGCCCGCATCACCTCAGTGGCCACCGTCGTGGCCACCGCCAACGACTGCGCCCCCGAAAACAACCCCCGCGCCACCGCATGCTCACCAGCCACCGCCAAATGCTCCGCAGCCACCGCCCGGCACACCTCGGCAAACCACACCGAATCCGCATCCGCACCCATCGGCACCGCACCCAACAACGGCGGCGCCACCCCCGCCGCACCCGCACCCATCTCCGCAGCCAACCCCGACTCCATCGCCGCCGAAGCCCCCACCCCCGCCGGCACCATCGCAAACACCACGACCCCTACCTCCTCAAACCCGCCACCTGGGCCACCCACCCGCAGGCAAAATCGCATCGATCCTAACCGACGCCCGCGCACCCCACCCACACCAAAAACTCCTGCGCTACCAGCCACCCTGAAGTCTTCCGCGACAGGCACTTAAACCAGAAGTTCCCCGCCCATATCGACGCATATTGGTGGGGTAGATTACCAACTTGTCAGAAACCCGGCGCCATACTGCAGTTGCGGCACATACACGTTGCAGTACATGCGGCCCACGCAAGACACCTCGAAGACCACGTGCTCGGACAAGACATCGGCGACAGATCGCGCTACGGTCATCACTGGGCTCCGATCGAGACGGGCGGCCGGCAATGGCCCACCAACCGCGCTATGCGGTTTCATACACCGGACCGGGCCTCCCGGTCACGGTCTCAACCCACTCGACCGGAGCCCCCCAACCCCCGGGCAACCAAACACATGCCTCGTCGGGCTGGGGCGAAGCCCCGGTAGGTCTAATTGCCCAACTCCTCCTCGGGCCACAAGCGGCCCACATCGTCGTCGGGCTAAAGTCACAGGGGACACCGGTGGGCGGGGTCCGTCACCGTGGCTGACCGCAGCGGAGCGGGCTGTCACGAGGGTGGGCCGCTTGGTGAGTGGACCGTCACCACGGCAGACCGGCCACCACTGGTGAGCAGTCCGTCGTGGTGTAATCGGCAGCACATCAGATTTTGGTTCTGAGAGTTCAGGTTCGAGTCCTGGCGACGGAGCTGGTTTCCAGGCCGATTGTGCACGTTGAGACGGGTGAACCGGCGTCTCCGATATGAAAAGCCCGCATGCCCGCGGGCGTACTGCCAGCCAATCAAACCGGCACAATTTGCCGCGATTTTTGCCCCGAGCGGGCGGAAAATGTCACGCTTGACGGCGTGTCTGCGATCATACGCATGTTCGTGCCGGAAAGGTGTTCATGACGACTCAAGGCGAATCGGCGGTCCTGGTCTTGGCGGCGGGGGCCGGAACCCGAATGCGGTCGGACACCCCGAAGGTGCTGCACACCATCGCCGGCCGCAGCATGCTGGCGCATTCGCTGCACGCGATCGCCAAGCTCGCGCCGCAGCATCTGGTCGCGGTGCTGGGCCACGATCACGAACGCGTGGCACTGGCCGTCGCCGAACTGGCTGATACCGTCGGGCGCACGATCGACGTCGCAACGCAGGATCCGCCGCTCGGCACCGGACACGCCGTGCTGTGCGGCCTGTCAGCGCTGCCTGACGATTACCGTGGTGTCGTCGTGGTCACCTCCGGCGATATCCCGCTGCTGGACGCCGATACCCTGGCCGACCTAATCGCCACGCACAACTCCCAGCGCGCGGCGGTGACCGTGCTGACCACGACGCTGAGCGATCCCACCGGCTACGGCCGGGTGCTGCGCACCCAGGACCACGAGGTGATCGCGATCGTCGAGCAAGCCGACGCGACCCCCCCGCAGCAGGAGATCTGCGAAGTCAACGCCGGCGTCTACGCCTTCGACACCGCGGCGCTGCGCTCCGCGCTGAGCCGGCTGTCCGCCGACAACGCCCAACGCGAGCTCTACCTCACCGACGTCATCGCCATCCTGCGGCAAGACGGCCAGGTCGTCCATGCCCGGCACGTCGACGACAGCGCGCTGGTGGCCGGCGTCAACAACCGCGTCCAGCTCGCCGAGCTGGGCGCTGAACTCAACCGCCGCATCGTGGCCGCCCACCAGCTGGCCGGCGTCACCGTGGTCGATCCGGCCACCACCTGGATCGACGTCGACGTGACCATCGGCCGCGACACCGTCATCCAGCCGGGAACCCAGTTGCTGGGCCGCACTCGCATCGGTGGTCACTGCCTCATCGGCCCCGACACCACGCTGACTGACGTCACCGTCGGTGATAGGGCATCCGTGGTCCGCACCCACGGCATGTCGGCGTCGGTCGGTGACGGCGGCGAGGTCGGCCCGTTCGCATACCTGCGGCCCGGCACCGTGCTGGGGGCCGACGGCAAACTCGGCGCGTTCGTCGAGACCAAGAACTCCACCATCGGCACCGGCACCAAGGTGCCGCATCTGACCTACGTCGGCGACGCCGACATCGGCGAGCACAGCAATATCGGCGCATCCAGCGTGTTCGTCAACTACGACGGCACGTCCAAACAACGCACCACCATCGGCTCCCACGTGCGCACCGGGTCGGACACCATGTTCGTGGCGCCGGTGACCGTCGGCGACGGGGCATACACCGGCGCCGGCACAGTGGTGCGCAACGACGTCCCGCCGGGAGCGCTGGCAGTGTCGGCAGGCCCGCAACGCAATATCGAAAACTGGGTCCAGCGCAAGCGGCCGGGCAGCGCAGCCGCGCAGGCCGCCGAAAAGGCTCGTGCCGCCGCCGCACCGGGAGCACCGGCACCGCAGCCGGATCAGTCGCCGTGAGCCCGTTATCCACCGTCGGTTCTGTAACCCGAGCACAAATTTGCACACTTGGCTACGTACGATGAAGCCGACACAATCCCGAGCGGCGGGGGCAGCACGTTGAGCCACGACTGGACCGATAACCGCAAAAACCTGATGCTGTTCGCTGGCCGGGCTCACCCCGAGCTGGCCGACCAGGTCGCCAAGGAGCTTGACGTCCACGTCACGGCGCAGACGGCTCGGGATTTCGCCAACAGCGAGATCTTCGTGCGCTACCACGAATCGGTGCGTGGCTGCGACGCGTTCGTGCTGCAGTCGCACCCGGATCCGCTGAACAAGTGGCTGATGGAACAGCTGATCATGCTCGACGCTCTCAAGCGCGGCAGCGCCAAGAGGATCACCGCCGTCATGCCATTCTATCCGTACGCCCGCCAGGACAAGAAGCACCGCGGCCGTGAACCGATCTCGGCGCGACTGGTCGCCGACCTGCTCAAAACCGCAGGCGCTGATCGGATAGTGACGGTCGACTTGCACACCGACCAGATCCAGGGCTTTTTCGACGGCCCCGTCGACCACATGCGCGCGCAGCATCTGCTGACCGGCTACCTGAAGGACAACTATTCGGGCCATGACATGGCGGTGGTCTCCCCCGACTCGGGCCGGGTGCGCATCGCCGAGAAGTGGGCCGACTCGCTGGGCGGGGTGCCATTGGCTTTCATCCATAAGACCCGCGACCCGCGGGTGCCCAACCAGGTGAAGTCCAATCGTGTCGTCGGCGAAGTCAGCGGCAAGACCTGCATCCTGATCGACGACATGATTGACACCGGCGGCACCATCGCCGCGGCGGTGCCGCTGTTACACGAGGCCGGCGCCGGCGACGTGATCGTCGCGGCGACCCACGGTGTGCTGTCTGATCCCGCCCCCAAGCAGTTGGCCGAATGCGGCGCCCGCGAGGTCATCGTCACCAACACGCTGCCGATCGGCGAAGAGAAGCGCTTCCCTCAGCTCACCGTCCTCTCGATCGCGCCGCTGCTGGCCAGTACCATCCGAGCTGTCTTCGAAAACGGTTCGGTGACAGGGCTATTCGACGGAGACACGTAGATGGCTCGGGGTGCAAACAACACCGTCATTTACCACAACCCCAAATGCAGCACGTCGCGCAAAACGCTGGAGTTGCTGCGGGACAACGGTTTACGACCTACGATCGTCGAGTACCTGAAGACCCCGCCATCCCGCGACGAGCTGGTGCGCATGATCCGTGACGCCGGTATCGACGTGCCCACCGCTGTGCGCAAGCGCGAGCCGCTCTATGCCGAACTGAACCTGGCCGACGCGACCGATGACGAGCTGCTCGCCGCCATGGCCGAACACCCCATCCTCATCGAACGGCCATTCGTCGTCACACCGAAGGGCACTCGGCTGGCTCGTCCCGTCGACGCGGTCCGCGAGATTCTGTGACGGCCCACGCGCCCGGCGACGATGCGGGCCGAAACGGCCCGAGGAGGAGCCGGGCAATCGAACTATGCGCGACCGCTGCCGCAATACTCGCGCTGACGGGTTTCGCGGTCGCCTGTGGACCGAAAGCCCCTGATTACCAGTCGATCTGGACGACGAGTAGTACACCCGCGACCACTACGACGACGGGTCCGCCAGTACCCATTGGGCAGTACCTGGAAGACGAGGGCGTGTCCGGGGAGCAGGTGGCGCCGGACACGCTGACCGACCTGACCGTGTCGATCCCGACCCCACCGGGCTGGGATAAGTACAACAACCCGAACATCAAGCCCCAGACGGAGATGATCGCCAAAGGCGGTAACCTTCCGACGGCCATGCTGACGGCGTTCAAACTGCGCGGGGACTTCGATGCCGCCGATGCGGTCAAACACGGCTACGACGATGCCGAACTGTCCCAGAACTTCAAACGGCTGGATGCATCGACGGCCGACTTCCACGGCTTTCCATCGGCGATGATCCAAGGCAGCTATGACCTCGACGGCAAGCGGTTACACAGCTGGAGCCGGATCGTCATCGCAACCGGGTCGCCGCCCGCCAACCAGCGCTACCTGGTTCAGCTCTCCATCACCAGTCCGGCTGACCAGGCCGTCTCCCAAGCCTCTGACATCGAGGCGATAATGGCCGGATTCACTGTGGCAGCCAAGTAGCGCCCTCGCGTTGGCACGGCTGGTGGCCACCGATGCCGACTTCGGCGCCCGGCAAAGCTTTACGCCGCGTCGCGGGATTGGCCGGGCAACACATTCGTTGGCCCACGCTTCGGGATGGTCGGCCGCACACAGCCGGTCTTAGCTGGCTGGCGAAGCGCGCAGCCACCGCAGCCGCACTCTGGGAGCTGTCCGAACAGCTCACGGACACCAAATTTCCGCTCTGAGCCGCTGATGCGCTAACCTGTCCGGGCGTCACGGCGAGGGTGGCGCCCAGCGACGATGCGGGCCGCGCGGGGGCCCGAGGAGGAGCTGGGCGATCCGATACCGTTATCGACGGGGACCGATGTTCAGGTTGCCGCGATCTGGCCGTGCCCCGATTAACACAGGAGCGGGACCATGGCTAAATCTGCGGCTTCGACGACCAACCAGCTGAGCGTCTCGGTACGAATCGAGACCGGCAAGGGCGCATCCCGGCGGGCGCGGCGCAACGGCAAGATACCCGCCGTCCTCTACGGTCACGGCGCCGACCCCCAGCACCTGGAGTTGCCGGGGCACGAGTTCGCGGCCGTGCTGCGCCACTCGGGCACCAATGCGGTGCTGACCCTCGACATCGACGGCAAGCAACAGCTGGCGTTAACCAAGGCGATCGATATCCACCCGATCCGCCGCACCATCCAGCACGCCGACCTGCTGGTGGTGCGTCGCGGCGAGAAGGTCGTCGTCGAGGTCTCAGTTGACGTCGTGGGCGAGGCCGGACCCGACACCCTGGTCACCCTGGAGACCGACGAAATCGAGATCGAGGCTGAGGCGCTGTCGATTCCCGAGGAGTTGACCGTGTCCGTCGAGGACGCCGAGGCGGGCACCCAGATCACTGCCGGGCAGATCACGCTGCCGCCAGGCGTCAGGCTGGTTTCCGATCCGGACCTGCTGGTCGTCAACGTCGGCCACGCGCCGACCGCCGAGGAGCTCGAGGCGGAGGGCGCCGGCGAGGTGCCCGAGGCCGTGCGGGCGGCCGAAGAGGTCAAGGAAACCGAGGCCGCCGCAGCCGAGTCCGAGTAGGCGGCTGCCGACGTGGCCGAACCGCTGCTGGTGGTCGGCCTGGGCAACCCGGGACCAAACTATGCCCAGACCCGGCACAATCTGGGGTTCATGGTCGCCGACCTGCTCGCCGCGCGACTGGGTTCGACGTTCAAGGCGCACAAGCGTTCCGGTGCCGAGGTTGTCACCGGCCGGCTGGGCGGGCACTCGGTGGTGCTGGCCAAGCCGCGCAGCTATATGAACGAGTCGGGCCGCCAGGTGGCGCCGCTGGCGAAGTTCTATTCGGTGCCACCGGCCGACATCGTCGTCATCCATGACGACCTCGACCTCGAGCTCGGCCGCATTCGGCTCAAGCTCGGCGGCGGAGAGGGCGGCCACAACGGGCTGCGCTCGGTGGCGACCGCACTGGGCACCAAGGACTTTCAACGGGTGCGCATCGGGATCGGCCGCCCGCCCGGACGCAAAGACCCGGCGGCGTTCGTGTTGGAAAACTTCACCGCCGCCGAGCGACCCGAGGTTCCCACAATCTGCGAGCAGGCCGCCGACGCCGCCGAGTTGCTCATCGAGCTGGGGCTGGAGCCGGCCCAGAACATCGTGCACTCCTGGTAGGCCGTTGCCGCCGAGTGTGTTTTGGGTGACACGCTCATACGCCGCCCAATCCGCCAAATTCACAACACCAGCTACAACACACTCAAACACACTCGACACCCAGCAGCTCACAACCCCTCCTTAGCCGGTCGCGATCGCGTTGGCGGCGTCGGTGGCCGCATACGACCTGGCGCTGATCCCCAGGGTGTTGACGAACATCGCGTGGATCGCAGCGGCCTGGGCGCTGACAATTTGGTACATCTGCGCGTGTGCGGCGAACTGCGCCGCCGTCAGTGCTGACACCTCGTCGGCGGCGGCGGGAACCACGCCCGTGGTCGGGGCTGCCGCGGCCGCGTTCTGCGCGTTCATGGCCGAGCCGATGCCCTCCAGGTTGGCGGCCGCAGCCGCCAACGCCTCCGGCTGTGTAGTCACGAAAGACATGGACACCTCCTCACGGAAAAAACCGACCCCCGGACAGAAGAGCCGGCCGGTGTCGCCCGCCCGGGTTACGACGTGTGCAGCGGCCAGCCCCGCCGGCAACACCCGGCATGGTCCCTCTTCTTGGTCATCCGGCCGCCGGCGGACGTGACACCACGGTGGGGCGGAACCCGTATCGCGGAGCGGCATTGGTCACGCCGTGCCCGGCCATACTCGTGATCGGCACCCCGGGCATGCCGGGCGTGCCGCTTTGCGGGATGGCACCCAAGCCGGTGTTCGCCGTAGCAACAGAGGTGACCGGCGGGGCCGCTGCGGCCCAGGATGGCGGTACCGACAACGGGCCTACCGAAGCCGCCTGGCCCATACCCGCCGACACCGCAGAGCCGGCTCCACCCAGACCTGAGAAGCCCGGTAATCCCGTCGCGCCCGAACCGAGTCCGGCCGTCAGCGCCGGCGGCGCCAGCCCGCTGAGATCCGCGTCGGCGGCACCGAGAAGAGTGGAACTCGTCACTGCTTGTACAATTTGACTCGGGTTAAACGCGCCGGTCGACGCAACCATGCTCCACAAATTGTTCGGCCCGATGATCGACCCAGCCGTTCCCGTTCCCGACAGCGTGTTCTGGATTCCGGTCAGCCCCGAGGAGGACGATGTCCCAGATGCCGGTGCGGCGAGGCTTTGCAGCGCCCGGGGCACCGTGGCGGTCATCTGAGACAGCGCCGTCTGCGGGCTACCGGCCGACGTGCCGGTGGCTTGGGCGACGGCGGCAGCCTGGCCGGCCAGCGCGGCCGGGTTGGTGGTCTGCGCCGGCGAGGTGAACGGCGTCACCTTGGAAGCGGCCGCCGAGTTGGCGGCGTAGCCGTACATCGCGGCGGCATCCTGGGCCCACATCTCGGCGTAGTGGGCTTCGGTAGCCATGATCGCCGGGGTGTTCTGCCCCAAGATGTTGGTCGCGACCAGGATTGCCAGCTGAGCGCGGTTGACCGCGATCACCGGCGGCGGCACCGTCATCGCGAACGCCTCCTCATAGGCGCCCGCCGCGGCCGTGGCCTGCGCGGCGGTCTGCTCAGCCTGCGCAGCCGTGGTGTTGGTCCACGCCACGTATGGTGCGGCCGCGGCAGCCATCGACACCGACGCCGGACCCCGCCAGGGTCCTGTGGTCAACCCCGAGACCACCGACTGGTAGGAGGCGGCACCCGACCGCAGTTCGGCGGCCAGCACGCCCCAGGCCGCCGCCGCGGAAAGCATCGGCCCTGAGCCTGGACCGGCGTACATGCGAGCGGAGTTGATCTCCGGTGGCAACGCTCCGAAATCCATGTCTACTCGCCTGTGCTTAGCTGACTGTGACCGCGTTGACGGTCTCGGTGGCCGCATGCGAGCCAGCGCTGACCCCCATCGCTTTCCCCAACAGGTCATAGACCGCCGTAGCACGAGCGCTGGCCGCCTGATAGCTGCCGGCGTCTGCGCCGAACTGCGCCGCTGCCGGGGTCTCCGGCTGCGCAGTCATCAAAGATGCGGCGAAAGACATTGACCTTTCCTAACTTCTGTTGACAAAAACAGGCCGCTCATGTCGACGGCCATAATGCGCACAACTCCGCCCGCAGCCACCGGTCGTGGAGCCAGGCAACCTGCCGTCTGGCCGTCTCGCAGATTCTGGTTCTAGCAACGGACGGAAACTGTTTTTTTGCAGGCGATTACGCGGCATCATTAGGACGCCGCGTGGCACCTCTAGGACCAACGGCTGTGCCTCACAGTATTTTTGAAGAAGAACACGGTCAACCAGGCTCACCAGACGCATAGAAAACGCATATCTGTGGGCATGGGGAGCGTGTCACGGGCGACAGCAACATTTGAAAACGCTATGATTTTCGTGACAACCACATGTGTGCTCGGGAGAATGTCTAGAGCATGACGACAATGTCGGAATATGCACGCGATCAGCGTCCGCGCCAGGCGATCCTCGGACAGCTACCCCGAATCCACCGTGCCGATGGTTCGCCAATCCGGGCGTTGCTGGTCGACGACGAACCGGCACTGACCAACCTGGTCAAGATGGCGCTGCATTACGAGGGTTGGGTTGTCGACATCGCCCACAACGGACGGGACGCCATCGCCAAGTTCGACAAGATCGGACCCGACGTGCTTGTCCTCGACATCATGCTTCCCGACGTGGATGGGCTGCAGATTCTGCAGCGGGTCCGCAAATCCGACGCTTATACGCCCACGCTGTTCCTCACTGCACGCGATTCGGTGATGGACCGGGTTACCGGCCTGACTTCGGGCGCGGACGACTACATGACCAAGCCGTTTAGCCTGGAGGAACTGGTCGCCCGGCTGCGCGGGTTGTTGCGCCGTTCCAGTCATCTGGCCCCGCCTGCCGATGAGGCTCTCAAAGTCGGAGACCTCACACTCGATGGAGCCAGCCGGGAAGTCAGGCGCGGTGGCAGGCCGGTGTCGCTGACCGCAACCGAATTCGAACTGTTGCGATTCCTCATGCGCAATCCGCGCCGGGCGCTGAGCCGAATGGAGATCCTGGATCGCGTCTGGAATTACGACTTCGCGGGACGTACCAGCATCGTCGATCTGTACATCTCATATCTACGAAAGAAAATCGACGCCCACAAAGAGCCGATGATCCACACCGTGCGCGGTGTCGGATACGTGTTGCGACCGGCGGAATGACACGCGCCCGCACCACCCCTTGGTGGCGGCCGAGAACCTTGCGCCGGCAGTTGTTGTTGGGTGTTTTGGCCGTCGTCAGCGTGGTGTTGTCGTCTGTCTGCGTGGTATCCGTGTTGAGCCTGCGAGAGTATGTCACCGCGATGAACGACGCGGAGGTTGCCGAATCGCTGGACGCACTAAGCCATTCGTATACCAGATACCGCAGTCACGAAAGCTCGGCAGCGCAAGCGGGCACTTCGACCATAGGTCAAGCGCTGTTGGGATTCACCGGGCAGACGCCGGGGAACCTGATCGCCGTGCTGCATGACGGTGTCGCAGTCGGTTCGGCCGTCTTCTCCGAGGACGAGGCATACCCCGCTCCCTCCGACGTCGTTCGCGCTATCGAGGCGCAGTCCTGGAAGGACGGCCCGCCCCACACCGTAGAGCTGGGCAGCCTGGGTGCCTACCGGGTGGACAGCCGCGCCGACGGCGGCGATCGCCTCGTCGTCGGGGTGTCGCTGGCCCTGGCAAACCGGACCGATACCCGCAGAACCGTCACTGCCACAGTGCTTTTGGTGACCGCGCTGGTGGTGACGGCGGGGCTCACGATTTGGGTGGTCGGCTACGCTCTGCGCCCGCTTCGCCGTGTTGCCGCAACCGCTGCCACGGTTGCCAGGATGCCGCTCATCGGCGACGACCATCGGATTACCGCAAGAGTGCGGCCGGATGACACCGATCCCGATAACGAAGTCGGAATCGTCGGGCACACGCTGAATCGGTTGTTGGACAACGTGGATAGCGCGCTGGCGCATCGCGCCGAGTCCGACCGGCGGATGCGGCAGTTCATCACCGACGCCAGCCACGAGCTGCGCACCCCACTTGCCGCGATTCAAGGCTATGCCGAACTCACCCGTCAGGACAGTTCGGCGCTGCCACCCACCACCGAATACGCACTGGCCCGCATCGAGTCGGAAGCACGGCGCATGACGTCACTCGTCGACGAGCTGCTGCTGCTCTCGCGGCTGAGCGAAGGCGAAGATCTGCATACCGAGGACGTCGACTTGGCTGACCTGGTTCTCAACGCGGTGAACGACGCCTCGGTGGCGGCCCCTAAACACCGCTGGGTCACAGACCTGCCTGACGAGCCGGTATGGGTCCGGGGGGATCGCGACCGGCTGCACCAACTGGTAAGCAACCTGCTGAACAACACCTGGGTACACACTCCGCCCGGGGTAACGGTAACGACGGGAATCACCCGTCATCGCGTCGACGCCGACGCGCAATCCGCTGAGTTGACGGTTGTCGACGACGGGCCCGGTATAGACCCGGAGCTCCTGCCACACCTGTTCGAGCGATTCGTGCGCGCCGACAAGTCCCGATCCAACGGGTCAGGCAACGGGTTGGGCCTGGCCATTGTTGACTCGATCGTCAAAGCGCATGATGGCTCGGTCAGCGCCGAGTCCGCCGATGGCCGCACCGTCTTCCGGGTGCGGCTTCCGATGATAGAGCGGCCGACCGCGGATACCGCCGTGCGGGTGGCGCACACATCCAGGTGAAACGCACCATCGTTGCCGTACAGGCGAAGCGAAGCCCATGAGGCGCCCTCGCCGCAGAGTCGGCGCGTTTCCCTACGTGACGAGGGTGACGGAATTGGCCCGCCGCAACTTGCCCGACGGCGTCTTCGGAATGGTCCCCGGACCCAGAACCACGACGTTGCGTGGCCGCACGTCGACCTCGGTGAGAACCTCGTGCGCCACCCGATGCTCGATGCCACGCACCTCAGCGGGATCCTCGAAGGCATTCGACTCGACCGCGACGGCGAAACTCTCCCGCGAGTGCCCGGCATCGAGCCGCACGGCCACCGCGCAACCCGGGCGAACACCGTCGACCCGGCACGCCGCCCGCTCGATGTCGGTCGGGTAGATATTGCGGCCAGCCATGATGATTACGTCCTTGACCCGACCGCAGACCACGATGTGGCCGTTCTCCATCTGATAACCGAGGTCACCGGTGTCATACCAGCCGTGCTCGTCCTGAGCCGGAATCAACCCGCCCATCGTGAGATAGCCCGGGGTCAGCGGCTCGCCGCGCAGCTCGATCACCCCGACGCCACGGGTAGGCAGCACATTGCCGTCCTCGTCGACGATGCGGACCTCCAAGCCGTCCAACAGGGGTCCCAGCGAGGCCAGCCGACGGGTGTTGCCCTTGGTGGCCGGCACCGCGCGGCGCAGCGCACCCAGCAGGTCGGCGTCCACTTCGTCGACGATCAATCCCGCGCCGAGCGGCGAGAACGACACCGCCAGCGTCGTCTCGGCCATCCCGTAGGCGGGCAGGATGGCCTCGGGCTTAAGCCCGAATGGCCGGCCCGCGTCGATCAGGTCCTCCACGTCCGCCGGGTCCACCGGCTCGGCGCCCGACATCGCAATCCGCAGGGTGGACAGGTCGAACTGGCCGGGCTGGGCCTGCTTGCGCAGCCGTTTGGCGAACAGCGAATAGGCGAAGTTCGGGCCGCAGATAAAGGTGCCCTTGTACTTGTCGATCAGCTTGGCCCACAGCAGCGTGTCCCGCAGGAAGTCCATCGGGGTCACCTTGACCAGCTCGGCCCCGAAGTACATCGGCACGGTCAAAAAGCCGATCATGCCCATGTCGTGGAAACACGGTAGCCAGCTCACCATCACATCGGTCTCGAGGTTGTACTTGACGCCGACGAACATCGCCTCGACATTGGAGTACACGTTGCGGTGCGTGATCTGAACGGCTTTCGGAGACCCGGTGGAACCCGACGTCAGCTGCATCAACGCCAGATCGTCCTCGTCGGTGTCGATCGGGTCGGTCGGCTCGGATGCGAGCAGCTGCTGGACGGTCAGCACCTCGATGCCGCGGTCCTCCAGCACCGGCACCGCCGCTAAAAACGGGTCGGAGACGATGACGGCCTTGGCCTCGATCATGTCGATAATGGTGGTGGTGTCCGCTGCCCACAACGCCAAGTCGGTGCGAGGCGTCGGCTGGTGCAGCATGGTCAGGCTCGCCCCGCGCATCCACAGCCCCTGTGCGGTGGGAGCGATCTCCACCGGAGCCCCGGCCAGCACGCCGATCGCGTCGCCATGGCCAACCCCGGCGGCGGCCAAGCCACCGGCCACCCTGCGAGCACGCTCGTGAACCTCGCCCCACGTGTGGCGGACCGGGTTGTGCGGCTCTCCGGTCGCCATGCCCTTCGTACTCTCGCGTGCGTTGCGGAACATCTTCTCGGTAAACCTGCTCACGCTGCTAACCTCCTGAGTTCCGACGCCGGCGCTATCAGGGCCAGGGATTTCATAATCCGCCTGGTAGAGAGCACTTCGCGACAGACGCGTGCACACAATTGGGGAGCGGTTATATCTCGAATCGGTGATGAGCCAGTGACCTCGCGCGAGCTTGCGCGATTGGCGAGGACACGGTAGCCGTGGAGGTCCGTTGCTCGCCCACCGGCATACCCGGCGGGCGAGTGATTGGGCGCACTGCTTGACCGCTACTCGTCACCGGAACATCTTAAGCTCCTCTTAAGTAACTACCAAACTATCGGGTATTTGCAGCGCAGGTCACATGACAGGCGCCGGCACCACGCGAGCGCCGTGGACCGGGCCGCTGGCGACCCGGACGGTGCGGCAGACACCTGCTCCCGACAGCTGTGTGCCGACGTCGACCGCCGAGGTCGCCGACGTGCATAAAAATGCGCACGTCGGCCCCGAGCCGGAGACGATGCCCGCCAGCGCGCCTGCCTCCACACCGGCGCGCAGGGTGCGACGCAACACCGGATCCAGGCTCACCGCGGCGGCTTGCAAGTCGTTGCCCAACAGCGGCGCCAACTGCTGCGGATCGCCGGCAGCAAGGGCCGCCAGCACCGGCCCGGGTTCCCCAAGCCGCGGCGGTGCGCCGGTGTCCCGGAGCCGGTCAAGCTCGGTGAACACCGTCGGTGTCGACAATCCGCTGTCGGCGAATGCCAGTACCCAGTGGAAGGTGTTGCGGGCCAGCACCGTGGCCAGCTCCTCACCGCGACCGGTCCCTAGCGCGGTACCACCGTGCAAGGCGAATGGCACGTCGCTGCCCAGCCGCGCGGCCAGCGTGTGCAGGTCGCGACGTGGCACGCCCAGTTCCCACAGCGTGTTCATCGCGACCAGCACCGCCGCTCCGTCGGCGCTGCCACCGCCCATCCCGCCGCTCACCGGAATGGATTTCTCAATCGTGATCGAGACATCGGGTGCCCGCCCCACGTGTTCAGCCATCAGCTCGGCCGCCTGCCAGGCCAGGTTGCGCTCATCGGTGGGTAGCTGGTCGGCCCGTTCGCCGCCGACATCGAGCGATAACACATCTGCGTTGCGGACCGTCACCTCGTCGAACAGTGAGACGGCGTGAAACACCGTCCTCAGCTCGTGATAGCCGTCCCTGCGGCGATCGCCAACCGCCAGGTAGAGGTTGACCTTTCCGGGCACCCTGACCGTGACCGACCCAGTGGGCACCCACTCGGCGGCGGTGTTTCCGTCAGAGGCGGACATCGCATGAGACTATCGCCGGGACGGCCAAACCACACGAAATCCGCCTGGCGACGATGTGCGCAGCGCGAGGGTACCCCAGCTTGCGAGGGGACGGCGTGAGGTGGAGCCGGGCAATCAGGCTCCAGCCGGGCGACGATCCGCGCCGTGTGGCGGCGCGCGGATCTCTAGTCTGTGGACATGCTCGATAGCAACGAGACTATCTGGGCGTTTGTCGGGTAAAGCTGTGTTGGTTGTTCGGGAAACATGCAGGTCACAGCGTTGGATGTGTTGGCTAACGAAAACTCCCGGAAATACTACTGCGTACCCACTGCGTACCGGCGGCTGATCTTGAAGCGCGCAGCGAACACTGTGAACGCACTGCGCGCCAGCCGTGCAGTCACCAAGACCCGACTAGCAGTCGCGCCTATCCGCGTCGCGCTTCTCCACCTTGCGGGCCAGTCCCGAGAGGAAGTCGCGCAGGCGCACTCGGCTGAAATGTTCGCCCTCCAGGCTGACGGAACCCATGTCGACGGTCAGCATATCTTGAGGTTTCGAAACGGCCCGTCGAGCCCAGCGTTGAATAGTCATTGAAGACGGTGCCGATGCAAACCACGGCATCGGACCAATCGACGATCTCGCGAGCGCCGTGCGTGCTGACTTCACCCCAGTAGATACCGGCGAACTGCGGATGGCTTCCGGGAAGAAGCTTTTCGCCGCGGCCATGACCGCGACAGAACAGCCGAGAGCCCTCTGCGAGTTCGACGGGCTGCCGTCTCACCCTTGGCCGCGCGTAACTTGCTGCCGATCAGGATCACCGGCTTCACCCCGCCTAAGAGCCGATGCCAGCATCCACCGCGGTCGACCGCGGTGGGAACATCAATAATTTCCCCGGCTGTGCAGCCTGGTGGCGATAGCAGCTTCGGCGCGCCGCCGGCGAGCCACCGCCGGGTGCAGCGCGGACATGACCTCCGTTAGCCCGGACATCACCGCCGTACGCTCGGTGCCCGTGAGGTCGTCGAACTGGACTTCGTTTATGAGCACGCCCGCCGACCACCGTAGGTAGGCGAACTCGGATTCTGCGTCATCGGCCAGCGCAAACATCGACCCGTACGAGTCGCCAAAGACACTCTACGAAGGTGAGATGTCGTGCATCTACCCCCTTGCCGAGCGGGTAAATCGGCTACTCCGCGACACCAGCGCGGATGCTGCCCGACCCTTGCCACCGGCCAAGTCTTGCCATAACCAGCGTGCAAATACACTGGCGCACTTGAGAATTCGGCGT
>Ga0187766_10001081_pt1 | contig 15816 bp, 27 predicted proteins | sample 0216_QUI02_MP05__4_FD_132971 | JGI IMG/M metagenome (GOLD analysis project Ga0187766, IMG submission 132971) | Tropical peat soil microbial communities from peatlands in Department of Meta, Colombia - 0216_QUI02_MP05_20_MG | ecosystem: Environmental > Terrestrial > Soil > Wetlands > Peat ... | reverse complement strand
CACGTCGAGCGCGAGGGGAATCCGCACCGCGTCGCGGCCGGGGAGAACGAGGGAAACAAGACGTGGCTCGACCGCGAGGAGTGGATCGAGCCGAAGGATATGAACTGATATGAGCAAGAATGACTCGATCAACCCGAAGCACTACAAGCACCCGAGCGGCGTCGAGTGCGTCGACATCGCCGAGCACCTGCCGTTCTGCCTGGGGAACGCCCTGAAGTACGTGTGGCGCGCAGGAGAGAAGGGCGACTATGTCGAAGACCTGAGGAAGGCGGAGTGGTACCTGAAGCGGTTCCTCAAGCACCCGGTCGTTCCCCCGAGTCGGTTCGTCCACGAAAAGATGATCAAGGAGGACGCGGCGCACTACGTGCGGTCGGAGACGTCCGAGTTCAAGCGCGGCGCGGTCGCGCTGATCGTGGCGGGGCGCTTCGATCTCGAGGGGCTATTCGATCTCAAGGCAGTCAAGCGCGCTGCTGCTCTGGTGGCGGAAGAGATCAAGAAAGTCGAGGCGAGGTCGTGAACGAAGAGGTCAAGCTGCTCGACCATGGCTACCTGAAGCTCGTGGAGACCTGGGGATCCGACGAGCGGATCGTCGAGGCGGCGCGGATGAGCACGGGCAAGGGGTTCCTCGGATGGGGGCCTTCTTGCTCGAAGTGCGGGATCAAGATGGTCGCGACGTTTGGCGGCGCCGAATCCAGCCCGGCCGACTACGAGCGCGGCGAGCAGCGCGGGTGCGACCACGACGCGGCGAAGCCTGGCGACGAAAAGCTCCTCCGGTACCTCTACGAGAACAAGCACGCGACGCCGTTCGAGATGGCCGGCATGACGATCGAAGTGCAGGCGCCGATCTGACGGAGCTGTCGGCCGCCAAGTACCGCAAGGCCCTCGAGTACCAGTACGAGCAGGACGAGGCGTTCTACCGCGGTGCCCTGAACATGGGCGTTCCGAAGGAGCTGGCGCGCGTTCACTTGCCCGTCGGCCGATACTCGCGCATGAGAGCGACCGCCAACCTGCGCGGGTGGCTCGGCTTCCTCGCGCTCCGGATGGCGCCGAACGCGCAGTACGAGATCCGCGTCTACGCTGAAGCTCTCGGGCGGCAACTCATCGCCGAGGCGTTTCCTCGGACCTGGGCGCTGTTCTCCGAGAAGAGGTAGTCTTGCCCGCGTGGCACGACGCAGCATCCCCCCGCCGCCGCGCGTTCCCCCGCCTCGCGGCGAACTCGAAACTTTGGATGTCTGTGCTGGATGCGGTGGCGACACGAGCAATGCCGAGCGCTTCACGTTCGAGTCCGACCGCGCCATGCGAGCGGTCGACCCGAAGCAGCCGCTTCCGCCGGGGGGCTACTCGATCATCAAGCGGGGGTGCCGCTGGTGCTCGGGCACGGGCGTCATGACGAAGGAGCAGCGCAAGAGGTACGCCGACTTCCTGAAGAGGAAGAAGGCGCGGCGCTCTTGACCTCCCGCCGCTTCGTCGCCACCCTTTCGCCCCCATGGAAGCACTGATCGCCTACCTCGTCTCCGCGATGCTCGCCTGGGCCCCGCCGTGGTGCTCGGAGGGTGAGCGCCCGAGCACGCACGCGTGCCGCGTCGGGCGCACGTACCCCGACGCGGTCGAGGACCGGGACGCCACGATCGCTCGGTACGAGCAGATCGCTGCTGACGTCGCGCTCGTCGTGCTCGAGGAGCGACCGATCGTCGGTGGTCGCGACGCGCGGGCGCGGACCGCGCTCCTGCTCCTCTCGTTCGGATTTTTCGAGTCGGCGTTCCGACGCGACGTCGACCTGAACCTAGGCAAGTTCGCTCGCGGCGACTTCGGGCACTCCTGGGGGATCTGGCAGCTCCGCCTCGACGCGCGCGGGATCAAGACGACGAAGGAGGGTTGGACGGGACCCGACCTCATCGCCGATCGCACCAAAGGCGCGCGGGCGGCCCTGCACAAGATGCAGGGGGCCGTGGGGCTCTGCCGCGGCTCCCTCGCGGATCGCCTGACGCTCTACCGCTGGGGAACCTGCCGCGAGGCCGACGACAACGCGAAGGCGCGCGTCGCCCTCGCCGAGAGGTGGGTTGCGTCCCACCCGCCTCCTCCTCTAGACTGACCGGCATGTCCCTCGCCGCCGTCTCGTTCGCCGCTCGGAGTCGCCGCCCGCCGCACCTGAGCCTCAGCTTCGGCCTCGGCGACGCGCTCGCGGACCTCTCGGCGTACGCGCAGCAGGTCGTCTCGGCGATCCAGAGCGCGCTCTCGCAGTACGGCCCGGCGATCGTGAGCGTGACCAAGCCCGGCACCGTCGTGATGAGCTTCACGGACGCCACGGCGCTTGCCGACCAGGCGAAGGTCGACGACATCCAGGCGAAGGCGACGGCCGCGGGCGCCACCGACTTCACCACGATCGACGTGCCGAACCAGCCCTCACAGGCGCAGTTCACCGTCCCCTCGTCCGCGCCCGCGAGCAAGGGCGCCGCGGGGAGCACGAGCAGCAACTGGGGTTGGTGGGGCGCCGGGGGCGTCGCGGCCGTGGGTCTCGGCGTCGCCGCGGCGAAGATGAGGAAGAAGCGATGACCCGCATCGCGCGCGACGGTACCGTCTTCGCCGATCCCGTTGGCCCGGGCGAAGAGGAAGAGGAGACCGAAGACGAGGACGAAGACGTCCGCTCCTTCGTCGTGGACTTCGAGAGCCCCGACTCCGACGACTTGGTGAGCATCGACGTCTCCGCCCCCGACGCGCGGGACGCGATCGACGTCGCCGAGGAGTTCCTCGAGGAGATGATCCAGTCCAAGGATCAGACGTTCTGGAACGAGAGCCTCGGGCGCCTGCCGAAGCCGGGCGAGGTGTTCACCCCGGTGGGCGTCGAGCAGAACGACGAAGAATGAGGCCGCGCTTCTCGCGCGCGCAGGACGTCTCCGCCGTGGTCGAGGCCGTCCTGCGCAAGTACGGCGTGACCTGCGAGGCGATGAGCGACCCGCACTCGGGCGAGGCGCTCTACAGCGTGATCGTGCCCGAGACGCCGAGGACGGCCGACCGCGCCGAGATCGAGGCGTTCGTGCTCGGCTACGCCACCGCGGTCGGGAGCCGCGTGCGGTGGATCTGAACGACCTGAGGCAGGAGGACTTCTCGGTCGCGGTGTACGAGGCGGCGCGGGTCGCGCGCGTGCCCCGGCCACAAGTCACGTTCGAGTCGTGCGGCAACGTCGCGGCCCTGGTGACTGATCAAGGGATCAGGACGATCGCGTGCGACTGGCCGTGGCTCCTCGAGCGGCTCGAGGTCGTGCCCGAGCGCGACCGCTTCCGGGCGCTGCTCGGCGTGGCGGCGCACGAGATCGCCCACTTCGAGAAGCTCGGGCACCAGCAGTCCCCGATCGAGAACGAGCTGTTCGCCGACCGCTTCGCCGGGGACGTGCTTCGCCTGATGGGCGTGCCGACGATGCCGATCAAGACCCTGCTCGCGCACCTGAAGAAGACGCCCGACCACCCGGAGGCGGCGGACAGGATCGCGGCGGTGGGCGTCGGTCAGGCGCCATCGCCTCTCTCGCGCTGCGTCTTTCGCGGTTGACGCGCCGTTATAACATCGATACAGTCCCCTTCATGTTCAAGGCCACGCTCAGGCGCATCGGCAACAGTGTCGGGGTTATCCTCCCCACCGAGCTGCTTCGGTACCTGCATCTCCAGGAGGGCGAGACGCTCGACGTGTCCGCCGACGCCCACCGGATCATCATGGCTCCCGAGATCGAAGGGGACGACTTCGAGAAGGTGCTCCGAGAGGTCATCTCGGAGGACGAGGAGATCCTCGCGTCGCTGGTCCATCGATGAGGAGGCATCTACGCTTCCTGACCACGCAGGAAGTGATCACCATCCACGACGCCGTGCTCGCGTACGGCGGGGCACCCGGGCTGCGAGACTACTCGTTGCTCGACTCCGCCGTGCATGCCCCCCAAGCTACGTACGGAGACCAGTACCTGTACCCGACTCTCTGGGACATGGCGGCGGCGTACCTCATTCACCTGACCATCAACCACCCCTTCGTGGACGCGAACAAGCGGACGGCTTGGGTCGCCACGCGGACTTTCCTGCGCCTGAACGACTTCAAGATGAAGCCGCGCAGGAGAGACGTGGAAGAGCTGATGGACCAGATCGCGGTCGGACAGCAGCGGGACTGGCACGTCGTGTCGAAGTGGATCCAGAAGCAGGTGAACGCGATGGTAGTGCGGAAGCCGTGAAGCTATCTTGACCGACGATGCCCCTCGATCACTGGAGCACGGTCCTGGCCGGCGGCGCGTCGGCGCTCGTGGGCGTCGCGTGGCTCTTCCTGAAGTTCTACGCCAACGCCCGAAAGCTCCTGGGGGACGAGGAGCGGATCCGCGAGATCGCCGACGCCCAGGCCGCCGTCGAGGTGGCGAGGGCCGAGGCGGAGGTGCGCCGGATCCAGAGCCAGCCCGACGTCGAGAAGATCGAGAAGATCGAGAAGACGCCCGACCACACCAAGAGGAAGAGCCTCTTGGAACTCGAGCGCTGGAGTCGCGAGAAAGAGAAACCGTAGGGCTGGACGCCGCCCCCCGGACCCTGCTACTCCTCTCTTCGTGGGCGCCCCCAGTCGCTCTCCGACGCTCTCCGCGCGCGGCCTGACGTTCAAGGACGTCTGGTTCGCGCTCGTGCTGATCGTCCTCGGCGGCGCGCTCATCACGAGCTACGCGCTCGCGAGCCACGAGAGAGCGGCGGTCAGCAAGGAGATCCAGCGATGAGCGCGATCAGCACGGCAGCGATGAACCGCGGGGCGCTTGGCGCTGCTGCATCAAGCGGGACGCTCGGCACGCCGACGCCGAACTGCCCGCAGTGCACCTGCACCCCGAGCTGGCTCTGGGCCCTGATGGGCGGCGGGCTCGCGTGGGGCGCGACGATCGTGGCGCCTGAAGTGTTCGGCAAGAAGCGAGGTCGGCGATGAGCGCGATGATCCCGGGGGCAAAGTGGCAGACGCGGACGCAGCGCCTCGCGCTCGGACTCGAGGGCGCTGCGGCGCCGAGCAACAAGAGGAACTGCGTTCCCGTCAAGATCGCGAAGGGGTCGCAGGTGGTTCTGTCCGGGGGCCCGCAAGGTATCCACGTCATCGTTGATGGCAGGGACGTCGGTCCCACGACCTCTTTCAGCCCGTACTCCTTGAGCGAGATGTACAGGTTCGCGTACATCCCGGCGGATATCCGGCGCCAGATGATCAACGCGGGCCTGCCCGGCACGCAGACGACGACGCCGTACGGGACGTCGCCGGCCGGGGCGCCGGGCACGAAGGTGGGGATCGCGCCCTACGACTTCTACCTCCAGCGCGCCGGGTGCGTGCAAGCGATGCAACCGTCGCCGTCGGTGCCGGTGTCGCCTCACCTGCCTCCGTCGCCGCACTCGCCGCCGGGCTCACTCGAGGGCGCCGGGGCCTCACGGCCCCCGACGGCGCCCCCGCCCCCTCCGCCCCCGCAGTACAAGCGCCCGGTCCCGCGCCCGCAGGAGCCTCCCGCGCAGAAGAAGATGGGGGTCGAGGGGCCGTCGGGGGCGACCGTCGCGGTGCAGCCCCCGCCGCTGCCACCTCCGCCTCCGCCGGAGCCGTTTTCGATTCAGCCTTCCTCCACATCGAACGCACCGGCGAAGTCGACGACCCAGAACGTGAAGACGTTGCAGGTCAAGGCACTTGTCGTGACGGTAGGCGACGAAACCGTCGTTTTTCAGTCCGGGCCGAAGGCGCTGCACGTGACGGTTTATCCGAGCGGGGCGGTGCCGGGAAAAAATTACTACGATCCGGGTGAGTGGTTTTTGATCAGGCCGCCCGGGTCCAACGTCGGCATGCAAAATGTACAAGTGGTTCCCCCTACGGGACCTGCACCGACTTTCTTTGGGGGGTTTCGCCTCGATGATTTGCTTTCACAGTATGGGGAAGTCCTTCTACAAGTGACCGCTCCGGGAGGGTCCGTAGGGGTGTATGCTGGCGGTTCTTTCCGAGGCGCTGCGGACTGGGCCAGTGTAAACGGGCCTCCGAAACCGTCACGCTCGTACCCGGGGGGCGCCCCAATCAATGCTCGGCCGCATCCCGGCCCTCGCGGCGCCCTCGCGGCCGACACCAACGCCACGAGCGACGCCGTCGGCACCTGCCCCGCGTGCCCGCCGTGCTCGTACAACTGGCTCTGGGCGATCCCCGGCGCGCTCCTCGGCTGGGGCGCGACCGTGATCGGGCCCGAGCTGATGAAGAAGCGGCGGCGGTGATGGTCTCGCCCCCCTACCCCACCCCCCTGATGCTCGCCCTCGCCGGTCTCGGCCGCGGGGGCGGAGGCGGCGGTGGTCGCGGTGGCGGAGGCGGCCACGGCGGAGGGTCCCGCGGCGCGAGCGGCGGCCACGGCGGGCGGATCGCGCCCTCCGGCGGTGGGCGCGTCGCGCCGCAGGCCGCAGCGGCGGCTCCCTCGGGTCACGCCCCCGCTGGCGCGGCGCCCGCGGGGCACGATGGCCGCTTCCGCGACGTCGTTCTCTTCGCCTGGTTCGGCGACGACTGGTGGTGGTGGCCCGGCTGGGTCGCCTACGGCGAGCAGGCGCCGATCCTCCCCTCCTGCACCGGCCCGGTCGTCTCTTTTGGAGCCTCCACCAAATCGACCCGGATCCGCGTCGCGAGCGACTACGCGGGCCTGCACTTCTACAAGCAGCTCCCGATGCCCGCCGGCCCCGCTGGCTCGCCCGGCTTGTGCGCGGTCATCACGGCCGCCTTCGCCGCCGCGAACGCGACGCAGGTCGTCGGCCCCCCGGACGCCGGCAACGGCGCGCCCGTCGGCAACACCGCGCACGTGCAGCTCGCCGGCAACCAGTCCGTCGCGCTGTACGCGGCGCAGTCGGGCGACGAGTGGATCACGTTCTTCAGCGTGGACGGCGGCGCGTGGGCCGCGGCCTACGAGGTCATCGTGGACGTCACGGCCGGCGGGATCATCGACAGCGGCGGCGGAGCGAGCACCACCACCGCAGCGGGGGCGCTCCAGGGTGGAGCATCGCCGAGCAACAAGCGGAACTGCGTCCCGGTCAAGGTCTTGAAGGGGTCGAAGGTCTGGGAGTCGCTCCTCGAGACGGGCGGGACCTCCTACGTCTATGTGAACGGCATGAACGTCGGCCCGGCGTCGGCGTTCGACCAGTCTTCCCTCCGCGCGTTGCTGGCTCTCACCCGCGGCGTTTCTTCTGCCGGGGGTAAGCCCGGGACGCAGTCCGGCGTTGCGCCGCACGACTACTACCTCCAGCGGGTTGGTTGTGTACCTGTTGCCCAAGCTGCGGTCTCGCCGCACCCGGCGATGAGCCCGAGCCCGCCGTTCTCGCCGAGCCCGGTGATGGTGCCGCACCCGAAGGGGAGCATCGGCGATCCGCTCGATCAGGCTTCGGTAGGTACCAGTTCGGTGCAGCAGTTCTCGACGCTCGAAGCAGCGGCCATCGCTCAGGCGATCAACCAGTGGGCGGTGACGCCCAAGAACTTCGGAAGCGGCTACCAGATTTTCGAGGTGTCCAACGTAGACGTCGTGCCGCCCGTTCAGGCTGGATCGGCGTGGCTCCAGTCTCTCTCGGGGCAGTACCTGCTCGCGGACACACAGGCGATGGCGAAGGCTGGCGCGACGCCTCCGCAGCCGTTCCAGGTCGAGATCACGTACACGCCGGATCAGGTGGCGAAAGATGCAGCTCCCGGCGCGGCGATGGCGCTCGTCGCTCCTCTACAAGCGGTAACCGGCAGCGGAGGCGGCGGAGGTACTGGAGGTGGAGCTGCTTCACCTCCCGCGAAGCCCGTGTGGCCCTGGCTCGTCGGCGGCGCCACGGCCGTCGGACTGATCGCGCTCGCCGCTACGACCGGCGGCAGGAAGAGGAAGAAATGACCAGCCCGCTCAACTCCGCCGAAGAGGCGGCCCTGCTCGACTACTCGAACTTCGGCGTGTTCAACTCCGACGTCGCGCAGTTCAAGTCGAGCGCGGACCAGGACACGATCAACTCGCTCTCGAACCCGGCCTGGAAGGTCAGCCTCGCGCCGAACAGTGGCTCGGACTTCCAGGACTACTTCGCGGCGTACAACAACCAGGACGCGGCGGCGCTCTCGTGGCCCGAGTTCGTCGCGCAGCTCCACTCGGGCACCATCGTCCTAGCCGAGAAGGACGCGGCGAGCCGGATCGCCGCCGGGGAGAACGTGCCCCTTCGCGTCGCGACCGACTACCCGGCCGTCGCGGCTGCCGCGGGGCACGACGGCGAATACGCCGTCCTCTACCCGTACACCACTCCGCCAGGCGCGCTGGCCACGACCGCATCGACTTCAGAACCTGTCTCGAAGGTGAGCGGCGCGCTAGTGGGCGGGGGCCTGCTCGGCATTTTCGGGGCCGCGGTCGGCGGCTTGGCCGCCGGACGCAAGGGCGCAGGCACGGGCGCCCTGGTCGGCGCCGCCGCGGGCGCGGTCGCGGGTGCTGTCATTGCTTCCGCAGCGACCAAGACGACACCGAGCAGTTCAAGCGGCAGCGGATCGTGAAGAAGCTCATCGCGTTCGTCAACAGGTCCCCGACCCTGGGGATCAAGGAGAACCCGACGCTCGTCCGGGTGGCGCAGGCCATCAGCTTCCAGCTCACGCATCACCTATCCCCCGCGTGGGGCATGACGGGCTGGGAGGCGGAGTTCTTCGCGGACGAGACCAAGGTCCCCGCGGGCTCGATCGTGTTCGCGTACGCCGACGACGACCCGACGCCGGGCGCGCTCGCGTACCACGACGAGGCGTACGGCCTGCCCTACGGGCGGATCCTCGTGCCTGTCATCCTCTCGAACGGCGGCAAGATGGTCGACGGGCCCGACTCGGTCAGCTCCGCGGCGAGCCACGAGGCGTGCGAGACCGCGTGCGACCCGAACGTCGACCGCTGGGTGATGCGCCCCGACGGCTCCGCGCTCACGGCGCTCGAGGCGTGCGACGCGGTGCAGGGGGACAGCTACCCGATCAAGGCGCGCGGGTTCGCCGTCGCGTGCTCGAACTTCCTCCGGCCCGAGTGGTTCGACGGCGAGGCGAGCGGCAAGTTCGACTGGCTCGGCTCGTGCTCGGCGCCGTTCGAGCGCCGGCCGGGCGGCTACACGATCGAGCTGGGCCCGGACTTCAACGTGACCAACGCCTTCGACGCGAAGGTGAGCGAGGCGACGAGGAAGTACAAGGAGCGCGCGCTGTCAAGGACGAGTCGTCGCGCCGCGAAGCGAGCCGCTTGAAGTCGGTGCTGATCGCCTACGCGGTGTGCGCGACGGTGGCGGGCGGCTACCTCGCCGTTCGTTGGCTACGTGCGTGGAAGCGCCTCGGGATGACCATCGTGAGTCGGGCCGCTGCTGCCGGCGGCGCCGTTTCTCTCATGCTGGCGACGGTCATGTACGGGATATCGTGGCCCGTGTCGCTGACGAAGCTCCTGCGGTTGTCGAGGGGCGCTACGATCACCGTGGCCAACGTGCTGCACAACTCCTGGGCGCACCTGTACTTGGGAGGTGCGGTACTTGAGCCGTCGCCTGGTACAGAAGAAATCTTGCGCCGCCTCAACGCCGATTAGATCGGCTGACCTCGTAGCCCGCGAACGCGCACGCGCCGAGGAACGCGAAGATCCCCCAGAAGCTCGGCTGCTTCGGTGCGGGTGTCGTAGCAAGCTCAGGCGCCCCCGGCTGCGGTGCGTCGGGCGGCGCGGGCGTGGCGGCGAAGATCGGTTGCCCGGTCGCCTGGTCGAAGCGGGTCCAGGCGTAGCCGCACCGCGGCGCCGACGGGAGCTGCGGGAGCTGGGCCTGCGCCCGGCAGAAGGCGTCGTACACGTCCGCGGTGGTGAAGTACCCGGCGCAGTCGCACGCGGTGTCGAGGCCCGAGTCGATGTCCTTCACCGCGGCCTTGATCACGTAGTAGTTCGTCGCGCCGTTCGCGTCCTGCGGCACGCAGCTCGGGCACTTCTGCCTCCAGCTCTCGACGATCAGGTAGGCGCGCTGGTGCATCGGGTCGGCGACGCCCAGATCAGAGAGCGCCTGCTTGACCTGGTCGTTGACCTCGATCCAGTCGATCGCCATGCGAGCGATACTACACCGCGCGCCGCTTCTCCAGGTAGTCCGCCGATCGGTAGTACGTCGATCGGCACCTGCTCCCGCAGGTCATCTGCGTGCCCGACGGGCCGCCGCACACGCAGCACTTCTTGTCCGTCTCGGTGGCGTGGCGCGCGTACTCGAGCGGGTCTAGGCCGAGCAGGCACCTGACCGCGTCGATGAAGTTCTTGTTGTCCGTCTCGACTCGGCCGACCGCGACGTCCTCCGCGAGCCTTCGCCCGCGCACGATGCGGTCGCGCCGGTCGTCGAGGGCGTCCATCTCTGCTTGGGCCTGCTGCACCAGCTCCAGGGACATGGTGGGAGCAGTACCAGAGATCGATCTTTAGCGCGAGCACTTGCGCGTCGGCCTCGCACGACTTACTCATGCCCCGTCCCGGAGGCCCCCATTCCTCCGCGCGCGAGAGGAGAGCGCCGTGCCCGACGCGAAACCGCTGACGACCATCGACGTCACCGAGAAGATCAGCACGCTCCTTTTCGAGAGCCAGACGGTCACCTGCACCTACCAGATCGGCGGGCTCTGGCCGGCGCTCCCGGGGGTGTACGAGACCGAGAACGGCGAGGTCGTCCGGGACGACAAGGGCAACCCGCGCCTCAGGCAGGAGCCCTTCACCGTCTCGAAGATCACGCCCTTCTACGGCGACGACGATGGCCGCCTCCTCTACTACGAGTGCGTCGGGCACCCGCTGCCGAACACGAAGGCCGCCGAGATGCACGCGATCATCAAGAGCGAGTTGGCCTGCTACCCGACGCCGTGCCCGCGCGTCGACAAGGTGCTCTCGTCGAGGGAGTGGGACGACCAGTGCCTCGAGCGCTGGCGCGATGCTCTCAAGATCGGCCACCGCGTCGAGTACCAGGGCGAGGTCTGGACCGTTTCGGACGTGACCGACCTCGACCCCGACGCCGAGGACTACGATCCCGACAAAGACGATCAGCTCATCCTCGCCCGCGAGGGCGTCGAGCAGAAGCCTCACGTCGACCGCTGGGAGGTCGTGCAGCCCCCGAAGGAGAGCCGCTGATGGCCAAGGCAGTGAAAAAGAAGCGCGTCCAGAGCACCCGCGAGCTGAACCGCCTGAAGAAGTGGCTCGGCGAGCCGGACGCGGACACGGTGATCGTGGTCGCGCTCTCGCACGCCGAGGAGGAAGACGGCCTCGCGCTCTACGGCCCCCAGGTCCGCGTGCTCGGCCATCGTTACCAGTCCGTCGCGCCCGAAACGCACGAGTTCCGCGGTGAGCTATACGCCGCGCTCGCGGCCCAGTTCGCCCGCGAGGCGCAGAAGGAGAAGCTCACCGGCTCGGTCGGCCAGAAGATCGAGCACACGACCGAGCAGCTCGCCAACGACATCGTCAACGCGGTGGGCAACAAGCTCGCTGGCTGGCTCTCCGGGGCGCGGTCGGGGTAGACTCGCCGCATGCCCACCAAGAAGATCGTCCTCGAGTACGACTGCCCTCCTTCGACCACTCCGGCCGCGCTGACGATCGCCTAGATCGCTTCTGTCCGGACGTACCAGTCCGGGGACCTCGAGTTCCTCGGTCTCGCCCCGCCGCTCACCGACGTCACGAGCACGGTCATCGGGGGGTACAAGCGCGTCCTGCGCTTCCTCGTGACCGGCTCCGTCTTCGAGCAGCGCTTCCCGACCGACGACCTCCAGAAGGCCGCCATGCGGCACATCTACGAGGGGCCGCTCGACGCGGGGCTTCCCGGATTCTTCGTCGCGCAGGAGCCGGTGTTCGAGAACAGTTGAGGGCCGAGATGACCAAGCCGATCGAAGAAGCAGACGAGGTCGAGGTCGAGGACGACGCCGATGCCGAGCCTGAGCCCGAGCCGGACAAGAAGGGGCCCAAGACCAAGAAGCACAGCGCGGCGAAGCAGCGCATCCGCGTGCCGGCGATCGACACGGAGGAGGAGTACCTCCAGCTCCTGCGCAACAAGATCGCCGCGAAGAAGCGCGGCGAGTCGGTCGACTGGTCCGGCATCGAGGACTGCGACAAGTACAACGCGGCCGGGCAGATCTGGACGCGCATGCCCCCGGACATGGTCGTCGACATCGAGAAGGCGGAGATCGCTAGCCCCGACGGCCACGACCAGGTCCTCGCCACCAAGGACAACTGCGGGCGCGTCGTGTACCGCACCGCCCCGAACTGGGGCGCGATCCACGACTACCTCGCTACCAAGGTCGATCCCCAGGGAGAAGGCGGCGTCTACAACCTCTCGATCAGGATCGCGACCGGGTACTTCACGAAGTGCCGGCTGCGCCTGCCCCCCGACCCGGGGCGACCCGAGCGTGTCAAGCAGCAGCTCGCCCAGACCAAGCAGATGCGCGCGGCGCCGCCGCCTCCGACCGCGAGCGAGCCAGAGCCCGAGCCGTACGCCGACCCCGAGTACCGCGACGCCGGGTACCCACCGCCGCGCCGCGCCGTCGACCTGCCCGAGGGGGCGCGCTGGGTCCACCACACCGAGCTGACGCCGGACGACCGCGTGTTCCACAACATCCCGAGCCCCCTCGGCCGCGAGTACGTCGCCGCGATCCGGTTGACCGCGCCGGCCCCCGCGTACGAGCCGCCGACGTTCCACCCGCAGGTGTTCCCCGCGCAGCCGCAGCGGCAGCCCGAGCCCGAGCCCGTGATCACGAGCGGCGGCAAGCTCGAGTTGCCCGACGGGTTCGCGCTCTTCCCGCGCAGCAGCGTGCCGCAGGACTGGCGCGTCTACGAGCGCTGGCCGAACTGCCCCCGCGGGTTCATCGTGGCGCAGTACGAGCCCCGCCCGGTCGCGGCGCCGGTCGCGGCGGCGGTGGGAGCCGTCGGGGCGCCGCCTGCTCCTCCCGCCCCGGCCGCACCGGTGAGCCCCACGACGCAGAAGCTGGAGCAGCTCGCCGGCACGATCGTCGAGGGCGCGGTGAACAAGGTGGCCGCGGTGATCCGCGGCGACGGCGCCGAAGCGGCAGCTTCGACGCCCGAAACGACCAGTGCGCCGAACCCGCCGGCCGAGAGCAGGCCCTCGTACCTCGAGACGCCGCTGTGGCGCTCGTCGGTCGACGCGCAGGGCAACAAGTCGAAGTGGTACGACGACATCCCCGACAACCTCGACAACATCCGCGACTTCTTCTTCGGCGGGCTCGACAAGATGCGGAGCATCCGCAAGGAGAACATCGACACCGTGCGCGAGGAGGCCGAGGCCCTCGAGCGGTGGGTCGGCGTGCAGAAGACGATCCAGGAGATGGGCCTAAAGCCTCCGACAGTGACGGAGGCAGCGACTACCTCCTCTAGTACGACGTCGACCGCGAACGGCGGGCGCACGCAGACCGGTGGCGGTGGAGGGGACGGCGTGCTCGGGGCGTTCCGGCGCGAATGATGCCCGACGGCGAGCTGCTCAAGTTCGTCGCACTGGTAGCGCCGCCGAACACGCGCGGCCGTCCTGTAGACGTGGCGTTCGCCGCGCACAGCAGCGGGCCGATCGTGTTCGCGCTCGACCCGAGCGCCTTCGAGGCGCGCCGGAGGCTCGCGACGTTCGAGCGCCGCCTCGGGCTGCTGTGATACTCTCTCCCGCGTGGCGTGGTCTCCCCAGGTAGAGAAGCGCCCGCACTCGCGCGGTGAAGAGGGCGTGCGCGACAGCTTGGCCCAGGTAGCCAAGCGGATCGCAGCGGACCGCGTCGACCCCGACGTGATGGCTTGGGCGAGCAAGGCGCTCTCCGACGCGGGGTTCCCCAAAGGTCAGGGCGCGCGCGGCGCGGTGATCCTGGAGGCGATCCGGGCGGAGCTGGGCTGGATGCCCGACGCGCTCGACGCCGAGGTGATGATGCGGGCGGGCCTGCTCATCGGCAAGGACAAGAAGTTCTGGGGCCAGGACTGCGACGGGCTCTGCATCGCCTGTGGCGCGGCGCTCGCGAGCGTGGGGATCCCGGTCGTGGTCGTGGGCGTCGGGTACGCTGAGCGCGATGGCCAGGGGAACATCTCGCACGTGCTGCTCTGGGCGCACGACGGCAAGCGCTGGCAGCCCGTCGACCCGAGCACGAAGCACCCCTACGGCAGCGCCGACAAGGCCGACCGCGAGCGCGTGATCGAGCCGCTCAGCGGCAAGGTCCTCTGCGACGCGGACAACTGCATGCTCGACGGCACGCGCATCCCCGCCGACGTGTCGTACCAGCGCCCGCAGGGCGACTTCGTCGGCGTGAGCGGGCCGCCGATCCGCGACGAGCTGGCCGGGTTCGTGGACGGCCCGGTCCCGGTGATCCCGGTCCAGCAGTCCGCGCCCCCGACGCTCGACCAGGCCGGGCTCGAGGCGTACGCGCAGCAGTACGGTGAGCAGGCCGCGCGCCAGCTCGTGATCGACCAGACCGGCATCGACCCGGGTCAGTACATGAGCGGTGGCCAGGTCGACTGGGGCAAGGTCGCGGGCGCCGTCAGCACCTACTACGCCGGCTTCGACGCGAGCGGTTTCGTCGACTCGAGCGGGAACGTGGACTGGCGGCACGCCGCCTCGGCCGCCGGGGGCGCCGCCGCCGCGGCGGTCTGCACGAGCTTCGGCGTAGGCGTGTTCGCGGTCGAGTGCTCCCAGATCGGCAGCGCGATCGGCGCCGCGCTCTACGACGTCGCGAGCAGTTGGGCGCCGGAGGCGATCGGCTTCGGGCCCGACTTCGAGGAGATCAAGCTCGACGTCTACGGGTACATCTACTCGAACGCGAACTGGTCCGCGACGGTGCAGGCGTGGCTCGCCGCGCGGGCTCTGTCCGTCACGGCCTACAAATCAGCGTACAGCCTCGCGAAGATCGAGGGCGACATGACCGGCCGGCTCGACCTGCCTTCGATGGTGAGCCGGCTCGACCAGGCGGGACTCTCCGCGTTCCCAGGCTGGCAGTCGCTCGTCGGCGGCGGCGTGTTCGCCGAGCAGGACCACTACATCTCGGGCGACGCGGTCGTGACGCAGACGATCCTGAAGCTCGGGTACGACTACATGTCCATGGTCTACGGCGGGAGCAGCAGCGCCCCTGCCGAGGAGTTCTGGGAGGCGACTACGAACCGAACGTTCGCCGCCGACCGATCGACGCAACTCTGCGTCGACTACCTGCACAACGTGGTGAGCTGTTCGGCGGGTGGGTTCGTCGCGGGCTCGGTCGTCGTGACGTGGGACTCCTCCGCGGAGAGCTTCGTCTACTCGATGAACGACGCGACGAGGGCTGCTTTTTTGGCTGCGTTACAACAGGCCGTCGAGGGCGTGCTCGGGCAGCTCAAGGCCGAGTACAAGGCGAGGCACACCGCGATCTCGATCTCCTTGGCGAGCCCCGCTTCAAGCTCCAGCGGGATCGGGCCGCTCGGCTGGGCGGCCGTCATCGCCGCGGCAGGCGGCGGCCTGTACTACGCAAGACGCGAGAGGTGGATCTGAGGTAGAGTTCGGAGCGATGAGCGACCTCAACCTGAACGACCCGTCGAGCATGGCGGCGCTGAAGGACCTGCTCTACGGGTACGCGCTCCAGTCGCCGACCACAGCGATCTGGCAACTCGCCTCCAAGGTCCAGGCCGAGGCCGCTGCGGGCGACGCGACCTGGACGGTGGACGACCAGAACCTCTGGCGCGCGCTCTACTCCTCGAGCGGGGAGAGTCAAATTCATGCTGGAGTCACCCAGCCCACGGCGCAGGGCGTCTGCCAGCTCCTGCACGACGCGCAGGCGAGCGCGAACTGGTCGCAGCTCTCGCAGGTTCTGACCGGTGCCTCGGGAAGCTATCCCGGGCTCGCCGCGGAGGTGAGT
>Ga0187766_10001080_pt1 | contig 15817 bp, 14 predicted proteins | sample 0216_QUI02_MP05__4_FD_132971 | JGI IMG/M metagenome (GOLD analysis project Ga0187766, IMG submission 132971) | Tropical peat soil microbial communities from peatlands in Department of Meta, Colombia - 0216_QUI02_MP05_20_MG | ecosystem: Environmental > Terrestrial > Soil > Wetlands > Peat ... | reverse complement strand
CTCGACGAACTATTGCCCACTTGCACAGGAGGCGGCACCACCTGCTTTTGCAATTCTCCCGGTCCAAATCCTGGTCCGCGCAGCGCTGCATCACGCTCCACCTGACTCGGTGGGGGTGAAACGATGCTGGGCGCAGGCAACGTTAATTGCCCATGGGAATTCATCTGCTCTGGCGCAGAAACCGGAGGTGGAACTACCGTCATGACCTGTGACCCGGGAATGTGAGGCGCAGGAACATCGCGCTGAATTCCGCTGGGACTTGGTGGAACTACCATCGCGCTGATCGAAGGCGCAGCGCGCAGCCTATCGCGCCGGACATCGGGAGTTGGCGCCACCGCCGTCTCCAGAGCGGGTGCCACAAGCATCTTGTCACGACGTACATTTGGCGTGGGCGCAACGGCAACGTCCGGCAGCTTAGGAGCGTGTAATGTTGGTCTCAAACCCTCTGCCGGAGGCGGCCCGGGCATTGGGTTATAAGCCAGGAGATTAGCCACCGCGGAATTTACCTGTGGCAAATTAAGGCGTGGAGCATCGACGACTTTCTCGCGCAGCAAGTCGCCGCGCGATACACGGATCACCTGAGTACGATGGAACGCCTCCTGCCCACCGGCGCGCCCCGTCCGGCCCACTTTGGCGCCTCCCAGATCCTCTGTTTGTGGCAGTTCATCCCCTGAAAAATAGATCACGTCATACTTAGGCAGAGTCGGAGCCTGATAAGGCTCGAGGAAAGCCAATCGACTCGGCAACACAATCGCAGCCAAGAGCAGCAAAGCCTCACAGATCCATGCCGTGAGCATGCCCTGGTGAGGAAACAACCCAGACTTTGCTTCCCCAGCCAGAGGTCGGCGGGATTTCGCCAGCGCGGGCCGAATCGATGTCACAAAATCGTCCCATGGTGATGACCATTCGATCAAAAGTTTTAGTTCATCGTTCACGCCGTGCTCTTCCCCGTGCCCTGATCGACCGCAATTTCAATTTTGTCCCCAACTGTCGTCCCACTCTGCTTCAGTGTTTCGCCTGGTAACTCGATTACCGACGCTGCTCGCATTTTGATTCGGGCAAGCCGCCACGGCTTTAGGTTCTCCTCCAGATGTACGACAAACTTATCGGAATCGAGATAAACCACGTCGATCGGGAAATTCATGGCAAAGGTGTGTACCCCACGACATGGCACAATCCACAAGCCATCCCCAGCCTGGAAACTTGACGCCTCGGTGCACATCAAACCCCGAAAGCGGGACCAGTGTGTCCCAGCAACCGCCAGACGAGTGGCTAAGTAGGCGTGGCGCGTCCTGTTGAACGCGTATGCAGGGGACCTCGTTGACGCAATCATAAACCCGAATAGCTATTGAAAGTTGATTTCTTAGCGCCCCGATACCGGCTTCAGTGTCCGAACGAGCTGAATTATTGCCGGTCCGAGAGTTACAAAAATAATCGAGGGGAGGACAAACAACACCAAGGGTATTACCATTTTAATCGTAGTTTTGGCAGCCTGCTCTTCGGCCCTTTGCCTGCGTTCGGTCCGTAGCGAATCCGAATGCACGCGGAGTGCCTGCGCCACGCTGGTCCCAAATCGGTCTGTCTGAATGAGCGTGCCCACCAGCGACCGGATATCATCGACGCCCGTACGGTCAACCAGATTCCGCAGCGCTTCGGCTCTTGGCTTGCCGGCCCGCATCTCAAGATTCACGAAGTGAAACTCTTCGCTCAGGTCGGGATGAGCATGGTGCAGGTCCTGGCCCACACGCATCACGGCCTGATCGAGCGCCAGGCCCGCTTCAACGCAAATAACGGTTAGATCCAGCGCATCCGGCAGCGCCAGCTTGATTCGCTGTTGCCGCGCCTGGATTTTGCGTTTAAGAGCGAAACGTGGCAGGAAAAAGCCAAAGGCAGTGACACTTACCAACAGCACCGGCGAATCCAGTCCGCTACTGGCAAGAACCGCCACCAACGCAGTGAATGCGCATGCCAATCGGCTCCCCACGTAGATCGTGAGGTGACGTGGTTCGCGATACCCTGCTTGAATCAACCACCGGCGCGTCCGCGAGACGTCGCTGGGGGAAAGCGGAATGGCCTTGCTCAGAGGATCGAGCGCCTGCTCAAGCCTTTCCTTGAACGCGGGTTTCTCGACCGGCTCCGCACGCTGCCAGCCGAGGGCACGCAATCGGGCGCCGATTAGCGAAGACGGCGCATATGCTGCCGCACCGAACGAGAAAACCACCCCCGCGATCGTCAAAAATATGATGATCGTTAATACCAGTGCCATGCGTTACACCTGGATCCGTATTACTTTTCGGATCACAAAATACCCTAACGTCTGCAGCACGATGCCGCTCACGATGAGTGTATGCCCGATCGGATCGGCGAACAGCGGCCGAATAAACGCCGGACTCGTCATCAGCATGACTACCACGATCACGGGAGGAAGTCCCATCAGGAGTGCCATGGTGAGCCGCCCTTGTGCCGTGTAAACCCGAACTTGTCTCATGATTTTGAATCGCTCGCGGATCACATACGACAAGTTATCCAGGATTTCCGCCAGGTTGCCGCCAGTTTCGCGTTGCAGCATGACCGCGGTCACGAAAAATTTCACGTCCACCAGTGGCATGCGTTCCGTGAGATTCATCAGGGCGTCGCGAACCGGCAGGCCGAACTTCTGCTCCTCGAAAAGCATCCGAAACTCTCCCGCAACCGGTTCGGCAATTTCGTTGGCGATCAGTTCCAGCGCGGTAGTAAAGGCGTGTCCGGCTCGCACCGCTCTAGCTAGTGTGTCAATCGCGTCCGGGAACAGTTCCTCAAATTTCTGGAATCGCTTCGTACGACGGTACGAGGCATAAGAGAAAGGAATCAACTCTCCCACGATTGCCCCTACCATCACAAAAAGGAATGCCTGATCCGGGGGCAAGGAACCCGCCAGCATGAGTCTCACACCAACCGCCATTACTGCGCTGATTACGCAATAAATCAGCAAGTTCCCGGCGCGAACTCTCAAATTCGCCTGTTCGAGGAAGTTTTGGAAGTTCGCCATCCTCTCGGAGCGACGCAGCAGGCTGTCCAATGCAGGAATCTGGCTGAGCATCTCGTCGCGCAGCAGAGCCAGTTCTTCATTGGGTTCCCTCTGGTTCGTCTTCTGCACCGACGCCAACCGCTCGCGCAACAAGCGAGCCTGCTCGCTGCGCTGGTCGAGGAGCATGCCGACCACGAACACGATCAGTGCGACAGCGACGAATATCAGGATGGCGAGAATTATCGGCATAAAATGTCCCGCTTATACCTCCATCCGCGAGTCGAACAACGCTGGACGCAAGCGGCACCCCGCGGTCGCCAGGCGGTCGGCAAATTTCGGCCGGATTCCGGTTGCGGTAAAGTATCCGCGCACCCGGCCGCCCTCATCAATCCCTCGACGCTCAAACATGAAGATGTCTTGCATCATGACGACGTCGCCTTCCATCCCTGTCACTTCCGAAACTGAGGTGACTTTTCGAGTTCCGTCGGAAAGACGTGAGACCTGCACGACCCCGTGAATGGCCGACGCAATCTGCTGACGCATCGCCCGCTCCGGCAGATTCAGGTTTGCCATCGAGAACATGCTTTCCAGACGAGCCAGTGCGTCGCGCGGCGAGTTCGCGTGTACCGTGGTCAATGAGCCCTCGTGACCAGTGTTCATGGCCTGAAGCATGTCGAAGGCTTCCTCACCGCGCACCTCGCCCACCACTATGCGATCGGGCCGCATTCGCAAACTGTTAATCACCAGTTGCCTCTGCCGTACCGCGCCTTTGCCTTCAATGTTGGGAGGACGCGTCTCGAGCCGCACCACGTGCTCCTGCTTCAATTGCAATTCCGCCGCATCTTCGATTGTGACAATGCGCTCGGAGTTCGGAATATAACCAGAAAGGACATTGAGCAAAGTTGTTTTGCCGGCTCCCGTACCTCCCGATACCAGGATGTTCAGTCGCCCTTTCACCATGGCCGAGAGCAACTCCAACATCGATTCGGTCAGCGTTTTGTTCTCGATCATGTTCCGGGCAGTGAGCGGGTCGCGTCCGAAACGGCGAATCGAAAGGCAAGGTCCATCGATGGCAAGAGGAGGAATAATGGCATTGACGCGGGACCCATCTGCGAGACGGGCATCCACCATCGGTGAGGATTCATCCACGCGCCGACCGACCCGGGAAACGATCCGGTCAATGATCTGCATCAGGTGAGCATCGTCCTTAAAGCTCAGGCCCGTGGGCTCGAGTTTTCCTGCCCGTTCTATATAGACCCGGTTATAGCGGTTTACGAGTATGTCAGATACACTCGGGTCCTTCAGAAGAGGCTCCAGCGGCCCCAAGCCAAAGATCTCGTCGAGAATCTCCCGGGCAAGGCGTTCACGCTCGGCGAAGCTGAGCGGAACAGCCTCGCTGTTTACCGCATTTCGGATGAGCAGCAGCACTTCATCCCGGGCCGTATCGCCGGGAGTGCGCCCGAGTTTCTCCAGGTCCAGCCGATCAAGGATCTTGCGGTGCAGGTCCGCCTTAACCTGCTGGTATTCCGTCCGCTCGAAAGCTTGCAAGTTCGGCATAATTTCGCTGCGGCCCCCACCGCCTACACGGTCTTAAACAACGACCACGCTTTGCGCTTCACATCCGGTTCGTTTTCCGTGAGACGCGTCGCCAGGCTCGTGAAAGCGCGAGCCACGTCAGTGTGCGTCTGTTGCAGCAGAGGCACACCGCGATCAATCGAAGTTGAGACGGCAAAATACTGATTCGGAATCTTGGCTACTACCTTCACACCCGCGGCGGCTTCAGCATCTGTTTCGCTGAACCCTGGAATCTTGCGAAAACGATTTAGAACCAACAACACCTTTTCCCGGTTGCCGTTCTCAGACAAATACTGCTGGACTCGGGCTGCGCTCCACAAGGAGGCCACGTCCGCATGCGCGACCATCAGCACTGTCTGTGACAAGTTCGACACCAGTTTTGTCGTCGCGTCCATGCGAGTTGAAAGATCGGCTACAACGTACCGAAAATGGCCGACCAGCAGATCGAACAGCTTGGCGTGCTCCGCATGCGAAGGGTCTGTCCCGATCGGAGTGTTCGGGCCTGCCAGCAACTGCATCCCACCCGCATGGCGTGTCATGAAGCTTTCAAGCAAGGAACTGTCGAGGCGATGCAAGTTGCGGATGGCGTCGGCCACTCCGAACATCGGCTTAAGATTCAAATGCAAGGCACAATGTCCCAGATGCGCCAGGTCCACTAGCGCCGTATTGCCATGCGCGGCTTGTAGCGCCAGAGCGAGGTTGACTGCGACCGTGGTTGAACCGCTGCCCCCCTTTGCGTTTACTACGCTGAATATCTTGCCGCGGTTTTCTTGAACGTGGCCCTTGCGTTGTGAAGCGCTGAGGCGCACAAACGCCTCCAAAAGATCGGTCGTCGTGGTGGGCCGTTCGATGAACTCGCAGGCGCCCGCCCGCATGGCATTCACGATCACATGCGGTTGTCCCATGCTGCCGATCGCAAATAGCGAGCACTCCGGCAGTTGCGCGTGAATCAGTTCGATGGCGCGCAAGGCGAGGCTGGGATTCGCAGTCGGTATATCGAGCAGAACGACCTCAGGGTTCGCGCTCTCGATGCGCCGCATCGTCGGATCTGTGGTCGCGACTGGAAACGCGGAGGAAGAATAGACGACGCGCGCTACGCTGGTTCCATCGACCAACACTTGCAAAACCGCACGCTGCTCATCATCTAGCGCGACCACTACGACTGGAAGTTCGGCCATTTACTGCTCCACTCATGCTTCAGAAAATGCGGGCGTCCTGCCTTTTCTGAACATCCCTTTATTTCTGACTTCCCGATGGTTTCTTTCCGTCAAACTTGTTCTGATCCAGGAACGGCTGGGGGTCGGCCGGCCCAGTTGGAGCCTCAGTGCTGGCAGAAATTCGCCGGACGGTGCACAACACCATCAGCTCCGATTTATTCTTTTGCAGATTCTTGCTCCTAAACAAGTTACCGAGGATTGGAATGTCGCCCAGGCCCGGAATCTTGTCCGCTACCTCCGTCACTCGATTGTCCAACAGCCCGGCGATTACAAAGCTTTGCCCATCCTGCAACTCGAATTCTGTTTCCGCCTTCCGCGTGCTCAACGCGGGCACAGTGAATCCCGAGATCGTGAGCGCATTCGCGAAATCCAACGTGCTTACCTCTGGCGATACCTTCAAGTGAATGTTGCCATTTGGCATGATCACGGGCGTAAAGTTGAGCTTCACGCCAAAATCCTTGAACGAAATCGTCACCGCTGTGAAACCTTGTCCCGGCTGCACGATCGGGAAAGGAAATTGGCCGCCTGCCAGAAAACTGGCCTCTTTTCCGTTCACTGCAATGAGGTTTGGTTCCGCCAGGATTTGCAACAGGCTTTTCTGCTGTAAAGCCTCGATCACGGCTCCGAAATTGATATCCGTGCGAAAAAGAAAAAGATTCAATGGATTAACGATATTGATGAGGGGTGGCGTCGGCGCGGTCCCGGTAATGCTTGTTGCACCGTTGGTAGAGACAGCGGTCGAGGTGGTTGTCGTCACCGTCGATCCGCCAAACTGTCCAGTACCCACCACTCCCGTGGTGTTTCCCGTGCCGGGAGTAAAGAAGTTTGATCCCAACTGCAGGGCCGCCGCGCGGTCCACTTCCGCGAATTTGACCTGCAGAAGCACCTCTTGTGCTCCCACAGGCCCAAACGTGAGCACATTAACGACATTCTTGGAGTAGGCTGCGGCAATCATCTCCGCGCGCTTCGATACATCCTCAGTCGAAACATGCCCTGACAAAACAATGGCGGAGCGAGAAGGTGTAACCGTAATCTGCTCATCAGGGAAAACTCGCCGCTCCTCCTCGGCTGCAGCGCTAACGTCAACGTCTACGCGCAAGTCGAAGCTTCGTGAACGCTCCAATTCATCCCAGATCAGCAAAGAAACCTCGCCAGCAGAACGGCCGTGCACCAGGATTTGCGTCGGAGCCACGACAATCGGGTCTGCGACGGTGGGGTCCGTTACAGAGACCCTTTTGATGCGCTCCGTCGTATTGATAAGAATCGACTTGCCAACCATCACCCGTAATGGCGCAGCGCCCGTGGCCTCGCCTGCGGGAACTTGCGTGCTCGCCGATCCCTGAGCGGGGGCGGTTTGCGCGTTTGCAGCTTTTGCATCCGGTTGCGGCTGCGAGGTTGCCACCATACACACCAAAAGCAGCGCAACGAGCAGACTGCCGGACCTTCTCAAACGCCTATGGGGTTCCAATTTTCGGTCCTCCCGCGTGCGGGAGCAGATCGACATGTTCTTGACCTCGGTGCTCTTAGTTCTCAGAATTTGGTGTCTTCCCTCTTGTCGCCCTTGTAAATCTCCACTATGTAGGGGGCGATCATGGGGGGAGGAGGAGCGGGGGTTGCTATATGTTTTGCTTTGGGTCGCGCGGGTTCCGGATGAACCGGAGCCGCGGCGATTTTATAAAGTGCGTCAGACCTAGCAGTCATGAGTTCCTGCTGTTTTGTGTCCAGCGGATTTCGTAGCGCTAGTTGAATCTTTCCTTGGTTGGCGGCCAGCGTCAGCTTTTGCGCGTCATCGGGCGAGACCAGCAGGGTGATCACGGGAGTCGATTGCGGCTCCCCTGCGGCATTTCGTTCCAGTTTCTGTCCCGCGGCAAGCACAGCCACGTTTTCCAGAATCGTAGTGGTTTCCTGCTGATTAACGCCTTCGGGATTTCCAGTCAGCAGTACATCCACACGCGTGCCTGGCACGACGAAACCGGCAATTCCGGTCGTGTCATTCACTCTGACTGCCACCGCACGCATTCCGGGTGGAATTAACGACGGTAAACCGTAGCCGGCATTCTCGGCAGCTAGCTTGTTTGTGAGAATCAGTTCGCCCCTGGAGATCGGAACCGTTACGCCGCGTCCCAGTAGACGGTCTTTGCGATGAAAAACTCCGACGGGCAGGTCTCCAGATGGGTAGTGCACGTACTTGATGTCTTTTTCCTCGATTTTCGTACCGACCTGCAAATCATTGGCTGCCACCAGAACATCTTCGCCCGGAACGGAGTTGGCCCGCCCTCCCTGCAGATTTCGATAAACGATAAAGCTCACGGCGCCCCCTACTACCAAGGCAAAGAAGCCGATCATCAAAAGCCGGTTACGATTCATCGCCACTCCTGAAATTACGGTGCGCGCGTGTCGTGTCTAAACTGCCTAACGCCTATACCGCCGACAATTACGGTCGCAGCTGTTGCGCGATCTCAGCACACACAACGCCAGCACACACATCTTCCGCGAACGCCTGCCCGCTCGCAGCACACCAACACTACTGCGCAATTGAACTTGCGACAGACGAGAAGACGTTGTTGGCATTTCCCCCGATCAGCCGGATCGTGCCTACCACGATGACCAAAATCACTGCCAACATTACCGCGTATTCCGCGATATCTTGTCCTTCATCATCTCGCCATAGCGTTCGAATCACACGATTCATTGCCCTACCTCCCATTTCCTGTTCTCTAAGCGCGGTACTCAGCCGACAACCGCGGCTCTCGGCGCGCAACTTTCGCCGCGGCTGATTGCTTGTTACGAATCAATAGCTTGAGAAGGGAAAAACCCTTACACTCGGCTCCCCCCGTCATGATACTCCCAGCCATGGCGCCAGAGTGACAAATTGTGGCGCATCGCGCAGAAAAATTCAATTTCGGAGGTAACGATGGTCACATAGCGAGTTTGTCGGAGGACCTCAACCGCCTTGCCCTCTCGTGTCAAAAACACCCAACCGCCTTGCCCTTAGCGCGATCGAGTGAGCACGACGGCCTGATTATCTGCAAAAACTGCTTCCCAGTCGGGTTCGAGTGAAAGCGCCGTCACTAACGGAGCATCCGGGGGAAGCACAATTGTTCGTACTCGCCATTTTCCCAGCCCAACTCGCCAAGACTCGCCTTTCACGTAATACGCCGAAGCAAATTCGTCTAGGAAAGAATCGCCATAAACGTCTGCTCGCCCATCGATATAGACGTTGTACCTCGGGTAGAGCCTCCAAATGAAATATCCACCCCAGTTGTAGTGGTTCATGATTGGAGCCGGTGGTCGCGCGTTTGTCAGGAACGCCACTGCGGCAGACGGAAACTCCTTGGCGGTTATTTCTGCCTGACGCCCAATCACGTACCGGACTCGCATCCCGACGAAGACCACAAAACTGGCCAGAAGCACCAAGTTGACCGTGAATTTTAGGCGCGTCAATGGCATCTGACGTTCAAAAGGAGCCAACTTGCCCGATTGCCGCAGTATTCCCTCAATCACGCGAGCGAGCAGGGGCCCCGCGACCAGCACATACAGTGGAATGTGCCGCACCGAGCGTAATGCCGCATACATCGTCACTGCCAGAAGCAGCAATTCTCGCGCCCGTAAACACCGCGGACACAGCGTTGGGAGAAGTATCGTTGCAAGAATCATGACCAGGGCTGGCGCATATCTCCCTTGATGAAAGTCAGGCGACGACCATTCCCCGATGTAGGCCAGCATGGCCCGCGAATGTAATGTCTCGAAGGGATACCGGTACATCGCGGCGCCGTACGGGTTCAGCGGAACAATTGCAGCGCATGCAAGGCCAGCCAGGCTCAGGCTTCGAAGCCGGGTAGGCCATTCCGTCACCTCGCCGTTTCCAAGGGCCCGATCGAGCAAATCTCCCATCAGAAAGACCACGATCAGCACTATTCCCAAGGGGTATCCGGCATGCAAATTGACCCAAAGCAGCATCAATGGCAGCAGCCACCATAGAAGCGGTGGACGCTTATAAGATCGCTCCAAAATGAACAAGGAAAGGCAGCTCAGCAGAAGTGTGAACATTTGCGGCCGCACTCCAAAGCTCGGCACTGCGGCTATGGCACCCCACGTAGTCATGGCTCCCGCGATGTACGGGCGTCCGGAACAACGTGCAAAGACGAGCAGGAACGTTGCCGCTACAAGCGCAGCAAAGCCAGTAATGAGTCCTCCCCACCCCGCACTCTTGTACACGCCAAAGATTAGGATCTGCGATAGCCACTCATGGTCAACCCAGAGATAACCGGCTCGCGTGAACGAGTACGGATCCGCATAAAAAAGCCTGTGGTTCTGAACGATCAGTTGGCCCGTGCGCAGGTGCCACCAGACATCTGGATCGGTCGCGGCACGCGCCGCCAGCACAAACAAACCACCGGCGAGTAACAGGACAAAAAGCCTCCGCGTCTCCAGCCAGTCTTGCATGACGGCACGATCATATCGTGCCCGGCATGCCACGGTATAGAATCGGCTCGCGGTTGCGATCAAGCAGCAACAAGTTTCCTTTCAGAATGCAAAGATCGAAGACAAGATTTCTCGCCTTGGCTTACCTGTCAGGAATGGTGTTGATTCACGCCGTGCTCTTTTGGCATTCGCGACAATTAGTCGTGAAAGGCTATCCCGATTTCACGATTTATTACTGCGCCGGAACCATGGTGCGTACGGGCTTAGGGTATGACCTGTACAACGATGCCGAGCAATACAAAGTACAGCGAAGGTTTGCTCCGGATGTCGCCATCCGCCAGGATGCCTTGCCATACTTCCACCCTCCATTTGAAGCTCTGATCTTTGCTCCTCTTACCCGTCTTCCGTACATTCGCGCCTTCATCGCCTGGGATTTGCTTAATGTCGTCGTTCTCGTAGTAGTGGCTTTTCTCTTCAGCGATGATATATCGAGACATGACAGTCATTCATGGGCGGTCTGGGTGCTTGCGGGGTTTGCCTTTTTCCCAATTTTCTTGACGTTGCTCCAGGGGCAGGATTCGATCGTGCTCCTGCTTGTCTACACATTGGTTTTCGTCTGCCTGAAGAAGAAGGCGGAAAAGCTGGCGGGAGGGTTCCTGGCACTCGGCCTGTTTCGGCCTCAACTCATTTTGCCATTCCTTTTTCTCTGGCTAATACGAGGCGGAACCAAGATACTTTACGGTTTCTTGCCAATTGCCACATTCCTGGCACTCGTCTCACTGGCGGTTGTCGGCCCGAATCTCTTTTCCTATCCAACTTATGTCTTGCGTTTAGATCACACGATGGCTCAAGGCGCGCTCAGGCCTTCCGACATGCCAAACCTTCGCGGTATGTTCTACATCCTGTTTCATGCCCAACCCTTCGCTGTCGCCTTGGTGGTATTGCTCTCAGTGGCGATTCTGCTGCTCACCGCATGGCTGATTCGAAGCGGCCCACGCCAAGAATTGTTCGGCTGGCATTTCGCCCTTGCACTGCTCACCGCCGTCGTCACCAGCTACTACTGCCTTGGTCACGATCTCAGCATTCTGCTTCTGCCAATCGCACTCATCGCCACTCAATGGCAATCGCGGCAGAACGTCCGCACCTGGCCGTCTGCATTGATGATTTGCTCGTTGGTTTTGCTGTTCTTTTCGCCCATGCAATTGTTCCTGGTGGGGTACCATCGGCTTGGGATCATCGGGTGGGCAGTGCTTCTCCTGTTTGCCGGCGTTGTCATGCAGATTTGGCCGCCGAAGCGGAGTGGCGAATTATCCGGGACGGGCGGTGATGGCCTGCTGATGAGAGCGTCCGCTCCCAGCCGCAGTTGATGTCGGAAACTTCGCGGAGTTGTGCGTCGGGCCTAACTGTTTCGAGGCGTCGCCTATTCGGCACTTGCTGCGAAATGCAAAATTCGCGCTGATCTTGGCCGTGATTTTCGCAGCGGGGATGTGGTTCTACGTTCAGCGTGTAATGATTCCTCACCAGGTATCAGAAGCTACCCTGCATGGCACACCCCGCGGCAACCTCTCCGACCTTTACCCGCGGTGGCTGGGCGCGCGTGAACTACTGTTGCGCCATCGCGACCCTTATAGTGCCGAAGTCACCCGCGAAATCCAGATTGGCTACTATGGCCGCGCCCTTGACCCCACTCATCCAAGGGACCCTGCCGATCAACAGGGATTTGCCTATCCCATATACGTCGTATTCCTTCTCGCCCCTACGATCGCTTTGCCATTTCCAATCGTGCAAGCTGGTTTTCGGTGGTTGCTGATACTACTGACCACAGCCTCGGTACCGCTCTGGCTTCGTGTCTTCCGCTTACGGCTTTCGCCCTGGACCGTGGCGGCCATTGTCATGCTTGTCCTTGGGAGCTTTCAAGTGATTCAGGGAATCAGGCTGCAGCAGTTGAGCCTCTTAGCGGCCGGATTGATGACTCTCTGTGCGTTTCTGGTGGCCAAGGATCGACTCGCCGCTGCAGGCATCCTGCTTGCCCTGGCCACAATCAAGCCCCAGCTGGCATTGCCGCTATCGGGCTGGCTTCTAGTCTGGACCGTAGGAGACTGGCGTCAGCGAAAAACCTTTGCCGCGGCATTCATCGGAACTATGGTTGCCCTTGTGGTTATGGGTGAGTTGGTTCTGCCAGGCTGGATTGGACGTTTTCAGGATGCAGTTATCGCTTACCGACGTTATAACGATGGCGCAGAATCCATCCTGCAACTGCTGTTTACCCCGGTTTTGGGAAATGTGCTTGCTCTCGCTCTTGTGCTAGGTCTTGCAATCATTTGCTGGAAGGTGCGAGCGCTCCGGAAGGAATCTCTTGCATTCCATTGGTTTACTGCACTGATTTTGGCCGCGACAGTGTTAGTTGCTCCCAAAGCTGCTCCTTATAACCAGGTACTGCTGCTGGCGCCAGTTTTACTGATTGCGAGCCGCTCGGACACGCTCTGGAAACATGGCATCCTAGCGCGCGCCACCCTTACTCTGGCAGCCCTGATCTTCTTTTTCCCATGGTTAGCCGCCCTTGCCATCGCTACCGCGGCACCCTTAATTCCGGTTGCAAAGCAATGGGTTCTGCCCCTTTACACCATGCCTGCGATCCCGTTGGCTGTTTCCGCCGTCATGGTTCTCACTTACCCGCTTTTCCTCCGCGAATCGACTACGCAGGCGTCCGCAAACGCAAGACCCGAAGCTTAAGTGCCGCCTCTGACGACACCCAGTCCCCTCCGCTCATTCGCCAGCCAGCTGAATTCTGGGTCGCCTCTTCCCATCCCTTTTCAATCTTGTATTATCCTCGTAAGCTTGAACTCTCGGCAGCGCCATGGCCTTTGAGACCATAGTCAACGTTCCCACCGCCTCGAACTCAGGCGTATTTCCGACGCTTGTCTTCGTGCAAGGTAATGAGCAGCGTGTCATCAATCTCGACCACAGCCCATTCAGCGTCGGGAGAAAGGTCGACAAAGACCTGGTAATTGCCGATCCTCGTGTCTCACGCGACCACGCCATCATCGTCTCTGAAAATGGTGGATTCTGCGTCGTGGACCAGGGCAGTAAGCACGGGACCTTCGTCAACGGGGAGAAGGTCCAGCGCAAGGCACTGGAGCGGAACGACCGTGTGGAATTCGGGGTTCGCGACGTTGCCTACGTCATCTTCAACCCGCAACAAACCACGCCCAATTCAGCCCGCGAGTTTCTTAGCCAGATCTCCGGGCTGCACATCTCGGAAGAAACAACGGATCTCGAGAAACTGGTCCTGTTTCTCGAGGCAGCCCGGAAGCTCAACACCGTCGGCGTCCTCGACGAAATTTTGATGACCCTCCTCGATGTGACGCTCAAATTGACTCGCGCCGAGCGCGCCTTCGTCTTCATGAAGAATGAGAGAGGAGAGTTGCAGCTCGGGGCTGGCCGAAACTCAAAAGGTGAGCCACTGCTCGAGGACACCACGATCTCCCACTCCATCCTCGAGGATGCCCTGAAATCAAACTCGGAATTCGTGCTCACCGACACTAGCCGCTCAATCGATTTGAGCGGACGTAAAAGTATCGTGGCTTACGATCTTCGTACCGTGATCTGCGTACCGCTTCGCAAGCCGCAAGTGCAGACCGCACGTGGGGCAGAGGCTGCTTCGAGCGTCGGAGAGGCCATGGGCGCCCTTTATGTGGATTCCCGCTTTGCGTCCCGTGACATCTCCAGTGTAAGCAATGACATCCTCCACGCGATCGCTACCGAAGCCGCTTCACTCATCGAGAATGCACGGCTGGTGCAAGCTGAAGAGTCGGCCAAACGTTACCAGCAGGAACTGGCCATCGCCGCATCTATTCAGCAGCGCCTCATGGCAGTGACCATCCCTGAGGTCCCTTTCGCGCGGCTAGCCGGAAGAAATCTGGCTTGCAAGGAGATCGGGGGAGATTTCTTCGACGCGCTTAATACAGAGGAAGGTCTGACCGTCGTGCTGGCTGATGTTAGCGGCAAAGGTGTGTCCGCCGCCGTGCTGGCCTCAACTCTGCAAGGCATGATTTACTCTCAACTCGCTGCCGGCATGCCGCTGACTGAGATAGCCGGCTTCGTGAACCGCTTTTTCACCCACAAACACATCGGGGAAAAATATGCGACCCTTATCGTGGCTCGCGTCCGCCCCAACGGTGAGTTGGAATACGTGAATTGCGGGCACATTCCGCCACTCGTCGTATCCAACGAACTGGTCGAGCGCCCGTCCGATGCCAATCTGCCGGTGGGTTTGCTCCCTGATGCCGAGTATAAGAGTGCGATCCTACAGTTGAAGAAAGGAGATCGCCTGATCCTGGTAACCGATGGTGTTACTGAAGCAGAAAATGCACACGGCGAATTCTTCGAGGATTCACGCCTCGAACTTGCCGCAAAAACCGGGACCATGGAAGACATCTTTGCCGCAATCTCGATCTTCTGCGGCGGCACCGCATTGAGCGACGATTGCACGGTCGTCGAACTCGTTTACACCGGACAACCGAGTTAATTCCGATACCAACCCTCGCGCGTCAGTGGCATTCCACTCTTGCCTTTGTCGCTCTTCACCAGCAAGGCTTGATAGATATCCAACTTGCCCGTTCGGAAATAATGCCAGGACCCGGCCAGGTAAAGTCGCCAGATCCGATACTTCGCTTCATCAGTCAATCGCCGCGCCTCGTCGGCATGCGCCTCCAGGCGCTGCAGCCAGTGATGAAGCGTGAAAACATAGTGTTCACGCAGGTTTTCTACGTCGCGAACCTCGAACCCACACTTTTCTGCCACATCCAGCAAATCCGCGATCGTGACCAGCTCTCCATCTGGGAAAACATAGAGATCCGTCAAAGTGGGTTGTCGTGGTGCATCCCGACTTCCTGGCCGACCGATGCCGTGGTTCAGAAAGATCCCGCCGGGACGCAGCGCCTGAAAGGCCCGTTCGAAATATTCAGGCAAATTGGATTCCCCCACGTGTTCCACCATCCCCACGCTGACCACCTTGTCATAACAGCCGGGTGGGTCGAGGTCGCGGTAATCCAGAACCCGCACTTCACACAATTCCGCTAATCCGGCCTCGTGGATGCATCGCTGTGCAAAATCGGCCTGCCGCTCGCTCAGCGTGATTCCCAATGCATGCACTCCGTAGCAACGCGCAGCGTGAATAATCAGTCCACCCCAGCCGCAGCCAATATCCAACAATCGCTCACCCGCCTGGAGACGCAGTTTGCGACAGATATAGTCCATTTTCTGGTCTTGAGCGGTGTGTAGATCATCATCGGGGTTTTTGAAATATGCGCACGAGTACACCATCTTCCGGTCCAGCCACAGCGCATAGAAATCGTTTGATAGATCGTAGTGATAGATAACAGCCTGGCGGTCACGGCGCATCGAGTGAAGTGGCCCATGGAACTCCGCTGCACATTTGCTCGAACGCAGCGGCCCGGATGGCAGTCTCAGCAGCATGCTGCTCAACCGCAGCCTCTCCTTGACCGTCCAATGCTTGTTCAGAAGATATTCGGCAAGAGGAAAGATGGCCTCAATGTCGCCGTCGATATCGAAATCGCCATAGATGTAGGCT
>Ga0187766_10001076_pt1 | contig 15864 bp, 17 predicted proteins | sample 0216_QUI02_MP05__4_FD_132971 | JGI IMG/M metagenome (GOLD analysis project Ga0187766, IMG submission 132971) | Tropical peat soil microbial communities from peatlands in Department of Meta, Colombia - 0216_QUI02_MP05_20_MG | ecosystem: Environmental > Terrestrial > Soil > Wetlands > Peat ... | reverse complement strand
GGTCCGGGCTCGGCGCGCGCGGCGCGGGCGGCCCGGGCGCCGTAGCTCCGGGCTCGGCGCCCCGCGTCCCGTTCGGCCCCGGCGCCCCCCGTGAAGGCCGCTGACCCCGATTGCGATCGCCCCCGACCATGTATTTGGGCCAAAAACGTCACGCGGCGCCGGACTTTGGGGTGCGGTACACGACATACGTGCATCACGGCCATAAGCCGCTGCCCAGCGGACGCTTTGGGTGCTGATACAGGTCTCGCGGCCCGGGCACACGCTCCGAGCGGCTTCCGGCCACCCGCTACTCCGGCCACCCGCTACTCCGGCCACCCGCTACTCCGGCCACCCGCGACTCCGGCCACGCGGCGCTCCGGCCACGCAGCGCTCACGCGGCGCCGGCCAGCCGCTCCGGCCACCCGGCGCTCCGGCCAGCCGCTACGGCCGCCGGTTTCGGGCCCGCCTCGCAACGTTCCCGGCCCACCCCGCACCGCTCGCAGAGGTTTGGTCCCCGCTCCGCAAGCCTTGTTGATTTTGTTACTAATAGGTAGACTTTTGTCGCTTCCGGCGTCTCCGCACGAGGTGCGGAGTCTGTGGTCGGGTGTCTTTTCCTACCTATCCCGGCCCAAACCTGGACGGATGTTCGATTGTCGAGATGTTTCCCAGCCGTGAAGATACGCGCCGGGTGACCGTCACCGATAGGCGACGTGTCTCCCAACATAGGCTCGGGCGAAGCCGCAGACATCGGCGCCTCCCGCCGCCCGAGCCACTCTAACCCGGCCCTTTCTGGCACGTACCCCTGCCCGTCCCGATTGGGCCAAACCTGGATCGGAAGCCGCCCGCTGAGATGCGGGCGGTTTTCGTTCCGGGCGCTTCGGCGCACCCCGCATCGCCACCACCCGGCAGCGTTGTCGTCGACGCCGCTAGGCCAGGTTCGACGTGCGCGGATAGGCGATGGTTGGATCGGTCAGGACGTTGACGAGCGCGGGGCGACCGGACGCAAATGCCCGCTCCAACGCCGGCCGCAGCTCGGCCGGCTGTTCGACGAGCTCGCCGTGGCAGCCGAGCGCCGTCGCAACCTCGTCGTACCGGGTCGCGGGGCGAAGCTCGGCGGCGACCGAGTAGCCGTACAGCGCCTCCATCGGATGCTTCTCCAACGCCCAGATGCCGTTGTTGCCGATCACGGCGACGACTGGGACGCCGTGACGGGCGAGCGTGTCGAGCTCCATCGCCGCGAACCCGAAAGCGCCGTCGCCGAGCAGCAGCACAACCTGGCGGTCGGGGTGCGCAAGCTTTGCCGCGAGCGCGTAGCCGGGACCCGAACCGAGACAGCCGAAGGGCCCGGGGTCAAGCCAGCAGCCCGGCTGGAACGCGTCGATCAGGCGCCCCGCGAACGAAACGAAGTCGCCGCCGTCTCCGACGACGATCGCGTCGCGGTCAAGCAGCTGCGCGAGCTCGCCGTAGATCCGCATCGGGTGAAGTGGGGCGCGGGCGTCCGCGAGCTCCGGCGCCTCGGCCCGGCGCCGCGCGTCCTCGGTCTCGCGCAACGAGCGGATCCAGTGCTCGCGCCCGGACGGCGAGCCGCCGTTGACGGCGATCCGCAACGCGTCGAGCGTCGCAGGCAGCGCTCCGTACAGCTCGGCGGACACCGGTCGCGGGTGATCTCGGTCCGGCTCGGCGACGTCGATCACGACGATCTCGGCATCGGGAGCGAACGACGCGCCGAACCCGAGCCGGAAGTCGAGCGGCGCCCCGATCACGATCGCGACGTCGGCGCCGCGGAGACCATCACGACGCGCGCGCGAGAAACACAGCTCATGGTCCGCCGGCAGGCACCCTCGCCCGAGACCGTTGAGGAACACCGGAATCTGCAGCTCCTCCGCGAGCAGGCGCAACTGGGCCTCGCCTCTGCCCCAGTACAGCCCCGTGCCCGCCATCACCACGGGTCGATCGGCGTCGCGCACCAGACCGGCGGCACGCTCCACCGCGGCCGCGTCCGCCGCAACTCCGAGCCAGGGCTCTGGCAACGTCGCTCGAGTCGCCGGCTCGGGCGCCTCGGAGAACACGAGGTCGAGCGGGAAGTCCAGGAACGCGGGGCCCGAATGCGGCGCGAGCGCGGCCCGCATCGCGTCCTCCAAGAGTGCCGGGATCTCGTCAGTCTCCGCCGCGGTCGCCGCGAGCTTGACGAGCGGGCGAACGAACGGAACGTGGTCGATCTCCTGAAGCGAGCCCTGGCCCCAGCGAAACGCAGGCGCGCGGCCGCCGAGCACGAGCAGCGGCGACTGGTTCTGGCTCGCTGACGCGATCGCGCTCATACCGTTGGTCACGCCCGGGCCGGCGGTCAGCGCGCAGACGCCGAGCGAGCGGGTGACCTTCGCCCACCCCTCGGCGGCGAACGCGGCCGACTGTTCGTGCCGCACATCGACGAGCTCGATGCCTTCGGCGCGGCACCCGTCGTAGATCGAGAACAGATGGCCACCGGACAGCGTGAACAGCGTGCGGATGCCGTGCGACTTCAAGCACTTGGCGATCAGACGGCCGCCGTGGAGCTGATTCGTCATCTGGGTCGCCACTCGCATCCGGACGCTAACACGCGCCGGGCGCATCGATCCCCGCTCGATGCTTCACGGCGCCTTCAGGCGCAGCGCGTTCACGATTGCGCCCGCGAGGGTGATCAGCCCGACGAGATAGAACCAGCCGAGCACGATCAGGACGAACACGATCGTCGTGCCGAACCGAGCGATCGTCGAGATGTTCGTCAGATACACGGGAAACGCGAAGTCGACCACGACGATCGCGATCGTCGCCCCGAGTGCACCGGGCCACACGGCGCGCCACGGGATGTTGCGGTTGGGCACGCGCGCGTAGATCACCGACAGGCAGCCGAACAGCAGCAGCACGCTCAGCGCGAGCGAGATCGCGTATACGACCACCGTCACGCGCGCCAGATCGAGCGGGAGGTCCTCGACCCCCGCCCGCAGGATGCTCTGCACGGTCGGGACCGCCACGGTCGCGATCATGAACAGCAGCACGACGGCGAGCATCGCGAGCGCGAACCGCTTCTGCTCGAGCCAGCGCCGCGACGAGCACCCGTAGATCCGACCGAACGCGGTGTCGAGCGCGCCCCAGAACGAAGACCCGAGCCACAGGCTGAGGATCAGAGCCAGCACGCCGGTGCTCGTCGTCGAGTCAGTGATCTGGTCGAGCAGCTGGTTGAGCGTGTGTTCAGTCGAGCCCGGGAAGATCTCCCGTAAGTCGGCGAGCACCCTGAGCTGTACCGCCGGGCTCGAGAGCACCTGGCCGGCGATGAACAGCGCGAGCAGCGCAACCGGAATGATCCCCAGCAGGATGTTGTAGGCGAGCATCGCCGCTTGCCCCGTGATGTTGGCCTCCCAGGCGAGGTGCAAGAAACGGCGGACGCCGGTCGGCACCCCCAGCGATCGCGCCGTCCGCCATCGCGGATGGGGCTCTACCGGATCGATCATGTGGGGAAGGTAACCGCGTCCGCCGACGGCTCGCGCCGTCTGGCCCGGCCGCGAGCCGCTACCGCGACCCGCCCCCCCGCCAATCGGCGGTCCGCCCCCCGTAACCGGCGACGCCCGCCCCCCGTGTCAACCGGCGACGCCCGCTCGCCCCCGCCCGTATCATCGGGCAACACCTGGCGCACGTTGGGTTGCAACCGGCCAAGACGATGGTTGCGGCGCCGAGAACGTCCGATAGACTCAAACTTGGTAGTTGGGAATTCGACCCGTCCGAGGGGAGTCAACGATGCCGCACGTGCCCCCGCCCAAACGCCACCCGTACGACCAATGGTCGCCCGACGCCCGCGCCCTCGACCTTGTCGGCGACAAGTGGACGCTGTTGATCGTCCGCGACCTTGCGGCAGGCCCGCGCCGATTCGTCGAGCTCCAGCGCGTGCTCCCGGGCATCTCCACCGAGCAGCTGCGCTCGCGGCTGAATCGGATGGTCGCCGACGGGATGCTGACTCGCAAGCGCTACCGCGAGGTACCACCGCGCGTCGACTACGAGCTCACCGAGCGCGCTCGCGATCTGATGCCGATCCTCGGCGAGCTCGCTCGCTGGGGCTACGAGTGGGCGTGGGGACCTCCCCGCACAGCGGAATCGGTCGATCTGGGCGCGATCTTCAGACTCGCTCCCGGTCTGATCCAATCCGCGCACACCGGCACCGTCGAGCTGGTCGTAACCGACGACGGCAGGCACGAAGGCGAAACCGCGGCGTACTCGATGACGCTGTCGCGGGGTCAGACCTCGATCGAGGAGCTCGCGGCGGAACGGCCCGACGCGACGATCAGCGGCGATACGGCGGCGTGGGTGAGGGCGCTGTCGCCCGACGGCGACCGCAGCGGGCTGCAGGTCGACGGTGACCGCCAGTTTGCCGAGCTGGTGCTGGACGGCCTCGTGACGAGCAGCTCGCGAGCCGCGCGCGCAACGAGCGCGGCCGCCTAGTGGGTCGCCGGCGCGGCCGCTGCTGAGCCGGCAGCTCCGCACGGCCGGCGCCCGCCCGTCGTTCTGGGGCCCATACCCGGGGCGGGACTCGAACCCGCAAGCTCTCGCGAGCAGCGCCTTTTAAGGGCGCGGACTTTGCCAGTTTGTCTACCCGGGCCTCCGGATCGGGATCTTAGTTGCGCGACCGGATCGGGCCGGCGATCCGGGGGCAAGTGCGCAACTAATGCGATCCTACGGTGTCCTTCTCGGCAGGGACCCCCTTTTCAAGGCCGGTGGAAGTCTCAGCGCTCAAATACTCCGGTGGCATTGGCCTGCACGGTCGCACGCCACTGCTCAGGCTGCAGTCCGACGAGCGACTGGTGGCGATGATCCGTCGCGGCAATCACGCCGCGTTCGAGAGTCTCGTCGGCCGCTACGAGACGCGCTTGCTCGCGTTCTGTCGGCATCTGCTCGGCTCGCGCGAGGACGCCGAGGATGTGCTGCAGGAGGTTCTCGCCGCGGCGTTCAACGCGATCCTCGCCGACGAACGCCCGATCAACGTGCGGCCGTGGCTGTATCGGATCGCGCGCAACCGCAGCCTCAACCACCTGCGGCGGATCCAGGCCGTCGGGGTCGACTCGATGGACGTCCACTTCTCCGACTTCGGCGCGAGCACCGCTGACAAGGTCTACGAGCGGGAGGAGTTCCGACTCCTGGTCGGCGACATCCACAGCCTCCCGGAGACGCAGAAGACCGCGCTGGTGCTGCGCGAGATGGACGCGCTGTCCTACGAGCAGATCGCCGAGGCGATGGAGACGACGGTCCCGAGCGTGAAGTCGTTGCTCGTTCGGGCGCGGATCTCGCTCGCGGAGGCTTCGGAGGCGCGCCTGCTCTCGTGCGACGAGGTCCGAATCGAGCTCGGGGAGCTCGCCGAGGGTCTCCGTCGCCGTCCGAGCCCGCTCGTCCGGCGGCATCTGCGCGCGTGCAAGCACTGCGAGGGCTTCCGCCTCCAGCTCAGGGAGACGAACAAGGCGCTCGCCGCGCTGCTGCCGGCCGGACCGCTGATCCTGCTGAAGAAGCTCGTCGTTTCGCACCTCGGGCACGGAGCCGGCGCCGGCTCGAGCGCTGGGGCCGCGAGTTCGGGCGCCGGTGCCGTCGGCTCCTCTGCCGCGCTCGGCTCGACCGCCTCGATCTCCTCGGCCGGCGGCTTCATGTCGGCGGGAGTCGGCGCGATCGCGACCAAGGCGGCGGCCGGCCTGGCGGTCACGGCGCTCGTCACTGCGGGCGCGGTCGAGGTCTCCCATGGCGGCCGAGGGCACGCTCACGCGGCCGTAAGCGCATCCGTCGTCGACAGCGAGCCGCCGGCTGCGCTGCCGGTGGCTGCGGCTCACACCGTGCGGCCCGACCACGCGCCGACCTCCGTCGTGCACGACGTGATTCACCTCCAGAAGCCGCCGGTCAAGCAGCCCGCGCCGGTCAAGCACGTGTTCGTCGCCTTTGTCCCGAAGCCGGTCGAGAAGGCCCCGCCCAAGCCGACGGCGCAAACCGGCACGACGAAGAAGAAGACGGCTCTCGCAACACCCCCGCCGCCCCCGCCGCGCAGTCAGACTCTGACGGTCCAGACGGTCCTCCCGCCCGCCGCGGTCTCGACCACAGCGTCGACCACGCCGGCGGTCAGCTCGCCCGCGACGACCTCGACGCCGGCGCCGCCCACGACGGCGCCCGTCCAGCCCGCCCCACCGACGACTGACGGCACCGACACCACCACGCCGCCGCCGACCGACGCGATGCCAACCGGCGCCGCGCCGACCGGCGCACCGCCGACGGGCACGCAGCCGACCGAGACGACCCCCACCGGTACCTCGCCGGCGCCGACGACGACGACGCCACAGGCGCCGCCGAGCACCAATGCGACGACGACCGCGCCCTCGCCCGCGCCGACCGCGACGCAGGGCCCGTGACGCGACTGTTAGGGCGCCGTCGTTCCCGGGTTCGGGGCCCGGCCTTGGCCGCGACACGGTAGCGCCGTCCCGAGCAAGCTCCAGCGGGGATGATCGACTTCGACCAGTTCACCGCGGTCGACATACGCGTCGGCCGGATCCTGGCGGTTGACGACTTCCCCGAGGCGCGTAAGCCCGCGTGGAAGCTGACGATCGATTTTGGACCGGAGCTGGGGATCAAGCGCTCATCCGCGCAGATCACGCACTACTCGCGTGAGGGTCTGGAGGGAACGCTGGTCGTCGCTGTCGTCAACTTCGCGCCGCGCCGGATCGGCCCGTTCCTGTCCGAGGTTCTCGTGCTCGGCGCACTCGACAGCGTCAAGGGCGTTGTGCTGCTGCGACCGGATACGGACGCGGGGCTCGGATCACGGATCGGCTGAGCCACGCGCGCCGACGGGTCGCGAGCCTACGCCGACGGGTCGCGAGCCCACGCCGACGGGTCGCGAGCCCACGCCGACGGGTTCGTGAAGCCTACGGTCCGGGCTGGACGCCGACGATCAGCGCCCCGCGCGCGATCCCATCGACGTACAGCGGATACCGACCTGCGCGCAGTGCTCCCACAGTGACTGACGCGCTGCCCAGCGGGGGCACCGACAGGGAGTGCGGCGTGGGCGTGTGCAGCACAACAACGTGGTGCTCGCCGTCGCGCGAGACGATCGTCAGCCGGATCCGCACGAGCGCGGGCGACGCAACCGACGGCGGATCGAGCACCCCGCCCCGATCGATCGCGAACGTCGCCGGCAGCAGCGCGTTCGTGGCCCCGGCGGGCGCCCCGGCGCCGCGCTGCCCGTGCGCACGCCCCGCGGGCGACGGCGTCGGCGCCGCGGTTCCGGCACCGCTCGACACGGGCGACGTCGCGCCCGAGCTCGCCGACGGCTGCGACGCCGTGCCGCCCCTTGCCGCGACCGGCGTCGCGCCGCTGCTGCTCGCCGTCCGCGACGAGCTCTCGGCACTCGGACGGCCGCTGACGCTCGAGCGGGACGGAGAGGACGCGCCACACCCGGCGAGCAGCACGCAAACCGCCAATGAACTCGATAGAGCCCGCCGTCGCTCCACACTCGGAGCATAGGGCGACGCCGCGTCGGCAGCTGTGATTGTGCCAACGTCCCCGCGATCCGGCCCGTCCGCGAGCGAACATGTCCATCGCGCTGTTGACAACCTATCTGTCGCCCTATCGCTTGCCGCTGTACGAGCGCCTCGCGACTCGGTACCGCGTCGACGTGCTGTGCTACGGCGGCGCGCAGCGTTACGTGCCGCCGTGGTTCACCGATCTCGATCGGCAGCTCGCGACGGCCCGGTTCCCGGCTCGCCGGCTTGGCGGCATGCGCGAGGCGCTGGCGCTCGGGCGCGAATACGAGGTCGCGATTGCGCCGTTCGCCGGCGGCGCGCTGCTGCCGGCGGCGTACGCCGGGGCGAGGCGGTTCCGGCGCCGATTCGTCCTGTGGGCGTCGGTGTGGGTGGAGCCGCGCTCCGCGGCACACGCGCTCGCGCGCCCCGCGATCCGCCACATCTACCGTCACGCCGACGCCGTGATCGCCTACGGCGAGCACGTACGCCGGTTCGTGGCGGCGATTCGCGGTCGGGACGACGACGTGTTCGTCGCTCCGCAATCCGTCGAGCCGGAGCTGTTCGCCCGCGAGGTCCGGCGCGCCGAGCTCGACTCCTTCCGCGGCCGCCACACGCTTGGCGGCGGACCGCTCGTCCTCTATGCCGGCCGGCTCGCCCGCTCGAAGGGGATCGACGTGCTGCTCGAGGCGTGGGGCGCCGTGCGCGACGCCGGCACGCTGGTCGTGGTCGGCGACGGCGAGCTACGAGGCGAACTCGCGACGGCTGCGCGGGTCCGCTGGCTTGGTCCGATGGCTCGCGCCGAGCTGCCGGTCGCTTACGCAGCGGCCGAGTTCGCGGTGCTTCCCTCGGTGCCCACGCCGCGGTTCGTGGAGCCCTGGGGCCTCGTCTGCAACGAGGCGATGCACCAGGGACGGCCCGTGATCGCGACCGACGCGGTCGGAGCGGTCAGAGGTGGATTGGTGCGCGACGGCGAGACCGGCCTAGTCGTACCGGCAGGTGACCCGGGAGCGCTGCGCAGCGCGATCGAGCGCCTCCTACAGGACGGGCAGCTGCGAGCGCAACTCGGCGCCGCGGCTCGGCTTGCGGTCGCGCCCTACACGTACGACGCGATGGTCGAGGCGTTCGATCGCGCGCTGCGCATCGCCCGAGCGCGGTAGCGCTCGTCACTGACCGACCGAGAACAGCGCCTCCAGGTCGTGACGTGAGTAGACCTCGAACGCGACCATCGTCTGCGTTCGCAACACGCCGGTGAGCTGCGAGATCTTCCCGGTGACGACCTGCTTGAGCTCGTCGTGCTCGCGCAGGCGGAGGATCGCGACGAAGTCCCACTCGCCGGTCACCGAGTACGCCTCGGCAACGCCTTCGATGTCCGCAAGATCTCCGCCCAGCGTGGCGAGCGCCGATCGCTCGGCCTGAATCAGGACGATCGCGTGGGTCACGCCGAATGCGCCTCGCCGGGCTCGAGCACCACGACGTTCGAGCTGGTGGCCGATTCCACGTCGGACCTGAACGCCTGCGCGTCGGCCTCGATCAGCGGGAACGTGTTGTAGTGGCACGGGATCACGGTTTTGGCGCCGACCAGTTGCGCGGCCCCCACAGCGTCGATGCTGTCCATCGTGTAATGCCCCCCGATGCACATCAACGCGACGTCGATCGGCGTGCGCTTGCCGACCAGCTGCAGATCGGAGAACACGCACGTGTCGCCAAGGTGGTAGATGATCGTGTCCTCGAAGTTGATCAGCAACCCGGCGGGTGTGTTCACCGTGCCCTTCGGGGTCGTCGACGTGTGCCACGCGGGTACCAACTTCACCCAACCCCAATCGAACCTCACGGTGCCGCCGAGGTTTGGCTCGTGAACCTGGATCCCCTCCTCCCCGACCTCCCTCGCGAGCTCGACGATCGCAACCACCGGCGCCTCGGTGCGCTTGGCGATCGCGACCGTGTCGCCGAGGTGATCCACGTGGCCATGGGTGAGCAGGATCGTCGTCGCGGCGACGTCCCCGGCGGCGATTGCGGCCTTCGGGTTGCCGGTCAGGAACGGGTCGATCAGCACCGTCGCATCGCCGCCTGACAGCGAGAAGCAGGCGTGTCCCAGAAAGCGAATCTGCATTGTCGATCATTCCTCCTGTGCTGTTGACGTGTCCGGCGCTCGACCGAGCTCTCGCGCCAGTTCAAATCCGACCGCGACGCCGACGAGCATCCCCATCCGGGTCTCTTCGGCGACCAGCGTCTTCACCGCGCGGCTGCGCTGCACGGGATCTTGTCCGCCCGCTGCGTCACGAACGGCCTGCTCGTGCGCGAGGTCGAACCAGCCGCCCTCGTCGAGCGCTTGCGCGAGCACGCGCTGCAGCGACGGCGCCGCTCTCGCGACGAGGGCCTGGGCCTCGCGTAACCGCTGCGGATCGGTGATTGCCCGGATGGCGGCATCGATCTCGGCATCGGTGAACGGGCGGTCCGGCACGGGCCTGGAGGATCATACGTACGCCGTGGCGTCCTTGACATCGCTGTCGCGGTACGCCGTGGCGTCCTTGACATCGCCGTCGCGGTACGCCGTGGCGTCCTTGACATCGCTGTCGCGCGGCGGGTGGTTGGGGCCGCGATCCGTCCGCGGCCGCGATCGGCCCGCTGCTCGCGACGAGCGCCGGATCGGTGCTCCGGGCGCTCAGCGCCGTTGCAAGCGCACCAACGGCAGCCCGCACACGATCCCGACCAGCACGCCGACGCCGAGCGCGAGCCAGCTGGCGTTCCGGGCCGCGAGCGGCATCAGCGCCACCACGGCAGCGATCACGGCGGTGCCGATCAGGTCGCCCTCGATCTCCTGGCCGGCCCGCATTGCCAGCAGGTCCGGAATCGCCCAGGCGATCAGCATCGCGATCGCGGCCCCTTCGGCACCCATCGAGACCGGGAACTGGTACGCGGCCGCAGCCGCCGCGGTCCCGCCGATTCCGCCCGCGGCGAACAGCGCCAGGACCGGGAGCGGACCGTGGCGTCGTTCGAGCAGCCAGCCATAGAGTGCGATCGTCCCGAGCGCCGCGAACGCATAGCCCGTGTTGGTGTAAGTGAACGTCGAGGTCACCACTCGCCACCAGTGCGTCCCGGGCTTGCCGATGACCGCGATCTGGTCGGTCGCGACCAAGCCGGTTCGCCACAGCAGGCAGCCGACCGCGCCGGCGAAGACGAGCGCGATCGTCGCGTACGGTCGCGCGTCGGCCCGGATTCCGGGGATCTCGCCGTGACGGAGGCGCGGCAGCGACGGCGCCGGTGGGCGACGTCGGCGGCGCTTCTCCGCGACCCGACCATCACGATCGATCTTCGGGGCGCGCTTGCGCAGCCGGTTGCCGCAGTACGGGCACTCGGTGATATAGGGACTCACCTCCGCCCCGCAGCTCTTGCAGACTACAAAGAGGTCGGGGCCGCCGGTACTCACAAATGTCGATTGTAGAGCCGCTCCACAGAGCGTTCTGCGTTAGATCGCTCGGAGTCGATACTTATACCGCCGTTGCGGCGACGATCTCCGCCACAACCTCGCGCAGGTCGTGGTTTGCCTCGTACACGACGACCTGGCGCGCGGCTCCGTTGCCTCGTTCAAGCAGGTCATCGACGGCCTCGAGCTCGGCCAGCGATCCGAGATCACGGCAGTGGTCGCGCATCCTGTCGAGCAGCCGCCTGGCGAGCGAACGCGTCGAGACGCGCTCGGAATGGGGGAGATCGACGAGCTCGCCGTCGAGGCCGTGGCGAGCGGCAAGCCACTTGTTCTCGTCGAGCATCTCGAACGGGTAGCTCGACACGCGCTCGCCGGATTCGAACTGCTCGGCGAGCTCGCGCACGAGCCCCTGCACGAGCGCGGCCAAGCCGAGCGTGTGCTCGACCCGAGTCTGCGAGTCCATCACCCGGATCTCGACCGTGCCGAAGTTCGGGTGCGGGCGGACGTCATGCCACAGATAGGTGTAGTCCTCGATCACCCTCGCCTCGACCATGAACTCGATCCGGCGCGAATAGTCGTCCCAATCCTTGTAGGTCGGAGGAATCCCGACCCGTGGAAAGGCCCGGAACACCGGCGTGCGCGTCGAGGCCAGGCCGGTCGCGTCCGCGCGCCAGAATGGCGAGTTGGCCGACAGGCCGAGCAGAATCGGCATGTGCAGGCGCATCCCGTTGGCGACGTGGATCGCCTTGTCGGGATCATCGATCCCGACGTGCACGTGCATCCCGAAGATCAGCTCTTGACGCGCCACGAAGCGCAGCGCCGAGATCAGATCGCGATAACGAGGGCGGGCGACGATCCGCTGGTCCTCCCACATCGCAAACGGGTGCGTGCCCGCAGATCCGATCGCAAGGCTCTTCGCCACCGCCCCCTCCGCCACCTGGCGGCGCAGGGCTCGCAGCTGCGCACCCGCCTCGGCCGTGTCGCGGCACGAATCGGTCGAGATCTCGAGCACCGACTCCATCAGCTCGGGCTTGATCTCGCCCGCCGGGGTCGGCTCCAGCAACGCCTCGACCGCGTTGACGAGTTCCAGCGACTCGGCATCGAGGATCATCAGCTCCTCCTCGATCCCAATCGTGAACGCGGGCCCTATAAAGTGGTGGTTCACGACCGGGAGCCTAACGACGACGGCCGATTGCTCGCGGGTGAGCCCGGCCAGTTCTAGACTTCACTCGACCAGCTAGATCAAAGGACGGTGTCAATGGCCCTCGGTTACGAAGGCAAGCTGTACATCCTCGCGTTCGACCATCGTGGGTCGTTCCAGAAAAAGATGTTCGGGATCAAAGGAGACCCGACGGCCGCGGAGACCGAGACGATCTCGGACGCCAAGCGCTTGATCTTCGAAGGCATGCTCGAGGCGGTTCGCCGCGGTGCCGAAGCCGGCGCGACCGGCGTGCTCGTCGACGAGCAGTTCGGCTCGGACATCCCTCAGCGCGCACGCGAACATGGGCTGAGCCTGTCGATGCCGGTTGAGAAGTCCGGGCAGGACGAGTTCGACTTCCAATATGGCGACGAGTTCGGCGCGCACATCGAGAAGTTCAATCCCGACTTCTCGAAGGTACTGGTGCGATTCAATCCCGAGGGCGACGCGGCGATGAACGAGCGCCAGCTCGAACGGCTCAAGCGTTTGTCGGATTGGCTGCACGCGAACAACCGCAGGTTCCTGTTCGAGCTGCTCGTGCCCGCGACAGCCGATCAGCTCGAGGGCGTCGACGGCGACACGGACTCCTATGACGCCGAGCTGCGGCCGGAACTGATGCGCCGCGCGATCGAGGCGATCCAGAACGCCGGCATCGAGGTCGACGTGTGGAAGATCGAAGGCGTGGACACGCGCGAGGACGCGGCGATGCTGGCCGAGCAGGCCCGCAGCGGCCCGGGCCGCGAGGGCGTCACCTGCGTCGTGCTCGGGCGCGGGGCGTCGAGCGAGAAGGTCGATCACTGGCTGCGCGAAGCGGCGAGCGTCGACGGCTTCGTCGGCTTCGCTATCGGCCGCTCGATCTGGTGGGACGCGCTCAAGGGCTTCCTCGACAAGGAGCTCGATCGCGACACCGCGGCGAACCAGATCGCCGACAACTACCTGCGGTTCGTACAGGTGTACGAGCGCCAGGAAGTCCACTGAGGGCGGCCGGACGCTGATCAGGAGGGGTCCCGTTGGGGCCCCTCCGGCATTTCAGGCTGCTACGCTCGCGCCCCGATGGCGATGAAGATGCGCCAGAGCCTCGCGCAACTCGAGCAGGAGTTCCGGGAGGAGATGGAGCTCGACCGGAGCCGACGGGAGAACCTCCGTCGGCGGGCGCTGTTGCGTACGCGCAAGCGCACCCACGCGCGCGAGAAGAAGCGCAGTTCGATCCGCTTCTGGATCCTGGCGCTGTCGTTGATCGCCACCGCCGCAATCGTGACGGTGGCGATGTTCTACACGCTCTACCAGCTGCTCGGCTAACGGGCCCCTGCGCCCGCCGGTTCGCCTCAGCGCGCCTCACCCAGACCGCGAAGCGCCGCGTCGACCTCCTCGCGGGCCCCTTTGCCACCGCCGAGCCGTTCCTGCTGGATCTCCAGATAGACCTCCTTACGGAACACGGGTATGTCCCGCGGCGCTTGGATCCCGATCCGCACCTTCTCGCCCATGATCGCGAGCACAGACACCTCGATCTCGTCGCCGATCATGATGCTCTGGTTGGACTTGCGGGTCAGTACCAACATGGGAAATTGCCTCCCTGCTCGCCTGATGGGTTACATGACAAACCCGGCCGGGTGTGTCTCGCTTGAGCGCCACGTTCGCCCGCGGTCAGCATAGCGGGTCGGATTAGTGCGGCACAAGCGCCACGATCGCCCCCGCAGCCGACCGCCGCCGGCCAGCCGATGCACAAACGAGTGCCGCCGTCGGGCGGGACTCCTGCCGGTCACTGTACTAGTCTCCGGGCGGTCATGCCCCGTCGCTCGCTACGCCCGGAACTGAACCGGATCCGCTCCTGGGTGCGCCAGGGACGGACCGACGCGTGGATCGCGCACCAGCTCGAGGTCACGGTGCAACAGATTCAGACGTTCAAGCGGGAGCAGGGGCTCGAGCCCGGCGCCGAGCCCGAGGGCGTCGGCACGGCCGCCGACTACGACGACGAGATCGACTTGCGTGCGGAGGACGATGCCCTGATCGCGGCCGAGCTCGAGGCCGCCGAAGCGGAGCGCCCGGACGAGGACGAAGAGGAGCGGGAAGAAGGGCCCGAAGAGGACGCCGAACGTCCGGCTCGCCGGCGCCGGGGCAGGCGCGGCGGACGCGGTACGGGCCGGACTCGGCGCCGATCGAGCCCGCTCGAGGCGACGTTCGACCACGGCGAGGAGGGTTACGGGCTGTGGCTCGACCCAGCGATCCAGGACGACCCGATCTACGCCGAGTACTGGGCCGGGCACCGGCCCGTCGAGGTCGCAATCGAGGAGGACCAGATCGTGATTCGGCGTGCGGGGTCAGACGAAGCTGACGACGGCGACTGACGGGCTGATCACGCCGGTCGCGACGCTGAGTCGAAACCTGTATTTCAACCCAAACCGACCGCCCCGCGATCGATTTGGGGCCGGCTGCATGGCATACATGCACCACCGCCCAAAGCCCGCTCCGTCGTTCGGCTTTGGGCTCTGATCCAGGTCCGTAGCCGCTCTGGCCCAGGTCCGTAGCCGCTCTGATCCAGGTCCGTAGCCGCTCTGATCCAGGTCCGTAGCCGCTCTGATCCAGGTCCGTAGCGGCTCTGATCCAGGTCCGTAGCGGCATCAGCACACGTCGACGACGATCAGCGGTCGGCCGTCGGCGGAGCATGCGCGAGCCGGGAGGCTACGAATCCGCGGTCCTTCTGCCGACCGAGTAATCGCTGGCCTCCCTGGCGTAGCGCGCAAACGCCGCGCCCGCGACCGTCGTCATGTCCCAGGCGGACGGAGTGCGCGGCGCGACCCGAGTGGCGAGCTGAAAACACCAGTCCGTTCCCTGCTCGACATACAACGACGCAAGTTCCTGCGTCGTGAACGGGCCGCCGAGACGCCGGCGCAGCTCCACGACGAGCTCGTCGACGACCCGTTCGATCGCGGGGCGCTCGCGCGGATCGGCGTCGGCAAGCCGCCGCCGACCCTCGTCCCAGAGGCCGATCAGCTGCTCGAACCTGATCGGTGGAGAGCTCACGGCTCGCTGCGTCCGACCGCCGGAGCGGCGCCACGGCCAACCGCCGACGCCACGCCACGACCGACCGCTGATCGCTCGCCGCCGCGGACGGCCGAAGCCGAGGGGCTCGTCAGTGGTTCGTGAGGCCGATGACCGCGTACGGGCGCTCGCCCGGCCACACCATTCCGAGCGCGCGCGCGTCGTACGTGATCGTGGCAGGATTCTGGAGCGAGCTTTGCTGTCGCTCGAGCTGCGCGTTCTGGCGCTCCAGGTTGTGCACGACCGCCAGTTGCTGTTCGGCTTGCGCTCGCGTCGACAGGTATGAAAGCGCGTGCTGAACGTACAGCCCGACGACGATCGCGATCACGATCAGCAGACTGACCCGGCCCACCCTGTCCCAGCGAACCCGAACCCGCGGTCCCTTCGGAGCCACTCGCCGCGGTCGCGGCGGGAGTGTGCGCGGACTTCCTTGGGGGGTAGCGGTTGCGGAGCTTGCTGACGGCATCCGGTAGGCGCTTCGTTCGACGCGCGCCGATCCCTTCCTGCTGCAACACGCGCTGCGGGCGCTGCGCCGGAGCGGGCGCCACGACCCGACTGCGCCGGAGTCCGACCCGGTCTCCCCAGAACGCCACCCCGTCTCCCCGGAACGCCACCGCGTCCCGCTGGGACGCCACCCGGTCTCCCCGGAACGCCACCCGGTCTCCCCGGAACGCCACCGCGTCCCGCTGGGACGCCACCCGGTCTCC
>Ga0187766_10001074_pt1 | contig 15867 bp, 16 predicted proteins | sample 0216_QUI02_MP05__4_FD_132971 | JGI IMG/M metagenome (GOLD analysis project Ga0187766, IMG submission 132971) | Tropical peat soil microbial communities from peatlands in Department of Meta, Colombia - 0216_QUI02_MP05_20_MG | ecosystem: Environmental > Terrestrial > Soil > Wetlands > Peat ... | reverse complement strand
GCCTTCGCCGCGGCGTACGCCGGCGACCCCGACATTTACGTGCCGGATGTCGTCCTAGGGACCAGCCACGTCCTGGTCACCGACTGGATGGACGGCACCCCGCTGTCGAGGATCATCAGCGACGGCAGCAAGGAGGACCGCGACCGCGCGGGCATCCTGCTGATCCGGTTCCTGTTGTCCGGGCCCGCGCGGGCCGGGCTGCTGCACGCGGACCCGCACCCGGGCAACTTCCGGCTGCTCGACGACGGCCGGCTCGGCGTGCTCGACTTCGGCGCGGTCGACCGGCTGCCGGACGGGCTGCCGCCGCTCTTCGGCCGGCTGCTGCGCATCATGCACGACGACGACGCGGACATCGGGGAGGTGGAGCGCGAGCTCCGCGCGCACGGGTTCCTGCGGCCGGGCATCGAGGTGGACCTGGACGCGCTGCACGCCTTCCTGGCGCCGATGGCCGAGCCGTCCAAGGTGGACTGCTTCAAGTTCAGCCGCGAGTGGCTCCGCGGAGAGGCGGCCCGGGTCACGGACGTGGGCGCGTCCAGCGTCACGCGCAAGTTCAACCTGCCCCCGTCCTACCTGCTCATCCACCGCGTGTCCACGGCCGGCATCGGCGTGCTGTGCCAGCTCGAGTGCGAAGGCGAGTTCCGGGCCGAGGTGCTCAGCTGGATACCGGGTTGCCTGGACGACGAGGTTGAGGAGGCCGCGGACGTCACGGCGGTCCCGGCACCCTGACCTGGTAGCGAGGGGCGGCTCGGCTCGCCACGGCCTGCTCAGCGGGCCGCGACCGGCGGCTCGGCCGGGCCGTGGGCGCCGGGGCGGCGTGGCAGCCGCCCGGCGCTATCTGCCGTGCCAGACCGGGCCGCGCTTCTCGGCGAACGCCCGGGCTCCCTCCCTGGCGTCCTGCGAGACGAACACCGGCGCGCTCAGCGCGGCCGCCTGATCCCAGCGCTGCTCCGGGGCCCAGTCGCCGCCGCGGAGCGCGATCTGCTTCGTGGCCAGGACGGCCAGCGGTCCGTTGGCCGCGATTCGCTCGGCCAGCTCGATGGCCGCCTCCAGCGCGCCGCCGTCGGGTACGACCCGGTTGACCAGCCCGATCTCGGCGGCCCGGGCCGCGCCGATCGGATCGCCGGTGAGCAGGAGCTCCAGGGCCAGGGCACGGGGCACCCGCTGCGCCAGCAGCAGCGCCCCGCCGGCGCCTGCCACCAGCGAGCGCTTGACCTCGGGGACGCCGAACCGCGCTGATTCGCCCGCCACGACCAGGTCACAGGCCAGCAGCAGCTCGAATCCTCCGGCCACGGCCCAGCCCTCGGCCGCGCCGACCAGAGGCTTGCGCGGCGGGGTCTGGGTGATTCCGCACAGGCCGCGGCCGGGAAACGACGGTACCTCCCCGCTCAGGAACGCCTTGAGATCCATCCCGGAGGAGAACGTGCCGCCGGCTCCGGTGAGCACTCCGGCCCGCAGTTCGTCCAGCCCGTCGAGCTCGTCGACCGCGTCGCGGATGCCGCCCGCGACCGCCCCGTTCAGGGCGTTGCGCGCCTCGGGGCGGTTGATGACGATGACCTGCACCGCCCCGCGGCGCTCGACCAGTACCTCGTTGCTCATCGCGACTCCGGCGGTTCGGGTTCCTGGGGGCCGGCCTGGCGGCCGGGCAGCGTGGCGAGCTTACGGAAGTCCCAGCTGACGATCTTCACCGGGGTGATGCGCAGCCAGGCGTGCCGGCCGTCGTGGATCATCCCGCCCGGGCCGAAATACTTGGCCGCCATCATGGCCTCGGGCCCGGCGAGCTCGGGGGCCGCGGGGTCGTCGCCGCCGGTCCGCGGCACGGGCCCGACCACGGCGGCCTCGCCCTCCATCTCGACGCCGCGCAGCTCGTGGTAATGGTGGCCCGCATCGGCCACCACCGCGACCCGGGGGTCACGGGACAGGTTGGCCCAGCGCTGGCTGCGGGTGAGCGAGTAGACCCACAGCGCCTGTCCGTCCCAGACGAACCACACGGGCGAGACGTGCGGGCCGGCCGACCCGCCGGTCGCGACCCGGCAGGTCCGCTGCTCGCCCAGGAACGAGTCCAGCTCCTCGGTGCTCATCGCGATCACGTGGCCGCGCCGCTGCCGTTTCATGTCGAACCTCGCTGTCTGTCAGCCCCGGCCCGGCATCGTGCGATGCCTGACCCCAGGGGCACTACCAAGGCCCTGTTCTCCAGACGATAATGGCCGATGAGGAAGGCACGTCTGCTACCTGGAGACCAGGGGACATCATGGCCGATCCGGCACCGCCCGTCGAGCAGCCCGACGAACTCAGCCCGCTGGATTACCTGCTGTACCGCGGCGAGTCACGGCCGGCGACGCGATCGGCGTTCCTTGATGTGGAGATCCTGGACCGTCCGGCCGACTGGATCATCCTGCGCGAGGCGCTCGACCGCGCCAGCCGGGTCGTGGTCAGGATGCGGCAGAAGGTGGTGACCCCGCCCATCCCGATCACGTCCGCGCGGTGGGTCATAGATCCCGACTTCAACCTGGACTATCACCTGAGGCGGGTGGCGCTGCCGGCTCCGGGCACGCTGCGTCAGCTCCTCGATCTGGCCGAGGTCACGCTGCAGTCGCCGCTGGACACCTCCCGGGCGCTGTGGGAGGCGCTGTACGTGGAGGGCCTGGAAGGCGGGGGAAGGGTCCGGGCGGCGCTGCTGATGAAGCTCAGCCACGCGATCACCGACGGGCTCGGCGGGCTGGCCCTGTTCGAGCAGCTCTACGACACGGAGCCGAACCCGGAACCGCGGCCGCTGCCGCCACTGCCCATCCCGCGCGACATGAGCGGCGACGACCTACTGCGCAGCGGTCTGAGACGGCTGCCGGAAACGGCGCTGTCGGCCTACTGGAACACGCTGGGCGGCGTAGCGGGTACGGTCGGCCGCCTGATACGGCAACCGGGGCCTACGGTTGGGAACACGATAGGTTTCACCGGCTCGGCTCTGCGCGTGCTCGGGGGGCTGCCGGCCGAGCCGTCGCCCCTCCTGCGCCGCCGCAGCCTGGTGAGCCGCACCCACGTGCTCGAGGTACCGCTCGCCGATCTCCGCGCAGCGGCCAAGGCGGTGGGAGGATCGGTCAACGACGCCTACCTGGCCGCGCTGTGCGGCGGCCTCGGGCGATACCACGAGGCGCTGGGGGTGCCGGTCAACGCCCTGCCGCTGGCCATTCCGGTCAGCCTGCGCACGAGCGACGACCCGGCGTCGGGCAACAGGTTCGCGGGCGTCACCATCGCCGCGCCGATGAGCGAGACCGACCCGGCCGAGCGGATGCGGCTCATCCGCTATCAGGTGATCGCGCACCGTAGCGAGCCGGCGATCGACGTGATCGGGCGGTTCGCGCCTGTCCTGAGCGTCCTGCCGGACGCGGCGCTGCTGCCGGTCGCCGAGCGGATCACGTCGGCGGACGTCCAGGCCAGTAACGTGCCTGGCTACGCCCAGGAGACATTCCTGGCCGGCGCGAAGGTGGAACGTCAGTACGGGATGGGGCCGCTGCCCGGGGTCGCGATGATGGTGGTGCTGATCTCCCGGGCCGGCACGTGCACGGTGACCGTCCGCTATGACACGGCGTCGTTCACCGTTCCCGACCAGCTGGAGAAATGCCTGCAGCTCGGCTTCGACGAAGTGGTCGAGCTGGGACAGCCCCGGCGGCGGCCGCGGTCGCGCGCCACCGCGGCCGCGCGGCCGAAATCTGGCAGGCCGTCCCGGGCCGCTCCGCGACCGGCCGCTAAGCGGGAAACCTCATGACCGCTACACCGCGGGGTGGCAGCGCCTGGCAGGTCCGGCTCCCCGGATCGGTCGCCGAAGTAGACGCCAGCCCGGAAGGCCCGCAGGTCGGCGCGTTCTTCGACCTGGACGGGACGCTGGTGGCCGGGTTCACGGTCGCGGCCATCACCAAGGACCGGCTGCGCCACAGGGAAGTCGGGACGGGTGAGTTCCTGCACATGATGCAGCTCGCGCTGGAGTACCGGCTGGGGCGGGCCCAGTTCGAGAACGTGATCGAGGGCGCGGTGCGCTCGTCCAAGGGGCGGCTGGGCGAGGACGTCGACGAGCTGGGTGAGCGGGTCTTCGAGCAATACGTCGCGGACCTGATCTACCCGGAGATGCGCGAGCTGGTCCGCGCCCACCAGCGACGCGGGCACACCGTAGTGCTGAGCTCGTCGGCCCTGACCATGCAGGCCGAGCCGGTGGCCCGCTATCTCGGCATCAAGCACGTGGTGTGCAACCGGTTCGTGGTCGACGAGCACGGGATCCTGACCGGCGACATCGTGCGCCCGGTCATCTGGGGCCCCACCAAGGCGACCAGCGTCCAGCAGTTCGCCGCCGACCACGGAGTCGACCTCGGGCTGAGCTATTTCTACGCCGACGGCGACGAGGATCTCGGCCTCATGTACCTGGTGGGTAATCCCCGGCCGGTCAACCCCGGACCCAGGTTGACGAAGGTCGCCACCCGCCGCGGCTGGCCCATCACGCGGCTGCGCAGCCGGAGCGCCGACGACCTGCTGTCCGGAGTCCGCACTGTGGCGTCGATCGGCGCGCTGGGCCCGCTGGCATATGGCGCGCTGTGGATCGGCGTGCTGACGCGGAGCAAGCGGACCGCGGTCAACTTCCTGACGCGGTACTGGCCGGAAACAGTACTCGCTCTGAACCGCGTGAAGCTGAACGTGACCGGGGCCGAGAACGTGAACGCGCGGCGCCCGGCCGTCTTCCTGTTCAACCATCACAACAACTTCGACATATTCATGGTGGCCGCGCTGGTCCGGGAGAACTGGACCGCCGTGGGCAAGATGGAGCTAGAAGGAAACCCGCTGATCGGCACGCTCGGGAAGCTGCTCGACGTCGCGTTTATCGACCGCGCCGACACCGCCGCGGCCGTGGCGGCCCTCAAGCCCGTCGAGGATGCGGCGCGCAAGGGACTGTCGATCCTGATCGCCCCGGAGGGGACCCGGACGGACACTGGGACGGTGGGTCCGTTCAGGAAGGGCGCCTTCCGGATCGCCATGGCGACCGGCCTGCCGGTCGTGCCGGTCGTCATCAGGAACTCCGAGGCCGTGGCGAGCCGCAACGCCACCAGCCTCAACCCGGGCACGGTCGACGTCGCGGTCCTGCCGCCCATCGACGTCAGCGACTGGACCCACGATGACCTGCCGAAACGAATCGAGCAGGTCCGGGATCTCTACCTGGAGACGCTCGCCGACTGGCCCGCCGGGACGCCGTCATGAGCGGGCCGGACCTGGCCGGACTGCTGGCTGACGGCACCGAGACCGTGCTGCTCACGCAGGCTTCGACCTCGGCTGAGGCGCGGCTGATCGCCGAGCGGATCGCCGCGGCGGGCGGGACGGAACGGCCGTCGGTCAACCTCGGGCCGCCGGGAAGCCGGGGTGCGCGGGTTCCCGAGGCGCTACTGGAAGAGTCAGCGGTCCGGCTCGTGCCGGTCAGGGTGGCCTGGCTGCCCGAGGAGCACGCGGGCCGGCGCATGGCCCGGTTCGCCGACCTGCTGCCGGGGCAGGATCCGTATCACCCGAACGAACGTCAGCAGCAGCGGATCGTGTCTCACGAGCCGGACCGGGCCGTCGTGCTCGTCGGCGAGCCCGCGACGGTCGGCTCGCTGCGGCGGCAGTGGGCCGAGATCACCGGCGGGGACGACCCCGCCGACTTCGGCTCCTACGTGATCCGCCGGGTCACGCTGGCGCTGGACCGGGCCGAGTACCAGCTGCTCGGGCCCAGGTACAAGACGCCCAGCCTGGTCAAGGAGGAGATGCTGTCCTCACGCCGGTTCCGTTCCGGGCTCCTCCACGTGCAGCGCGGGCCCGACGAGCCGCCGCCGTCGCTGGCCGACGCCGGGCAGGTCCTCGACGAGCTCGTCGCGGGCTGGAGCCGCCGGTTCATCGACATCGTGCCGGACCTCGGGCGGATGATCTTCCAGCGCGGCTTCGACCCGCAGATCGACTACGACGAGAACGAGGTCGAACGCGTGCGCGCGGCGATGCGCCGCCATCCGTGCATCTTCCTGTGGTCGCACCGGTCATATCTCGACGCCCCGGTGCTCGCCGCCGCCATGCAGGAAAATGGCCTGCCGCCCGCGCACGTGTTCGGCGGCATCAACTTGGCGTTCGGGCCGATGGGCGCCATCTTCCGGCGTGCGGGGGTCATTTTCATCAGGCGCTCGACCCGCGATGACCCGCTGTACAAGTACGTGCTGCGGGAATACGTCGGCTACGTGCTGGAGAAGCGGTTCAACCTGAGCTGGTCGATCGAGGGCACCCGCTCGCGCACCGGGAAGATGCTCCCGCCGCGGCTCGGCCTGCTGGCCTACGCGGCCGACGCCTTCCTGCAGGGGCGCGTCGACGACATCCTGCTGCAGCCGGTGTCGATCACCTACGACCAGCTGAACGAGATCGCCGAGTACGCCGGCTACGCCCGCGGCGCGCAGAAGAAGCCGGAGGGCTTCGGCTGGTTCTACGGATTCGTCAAGGCGCAGGGCGCTCGCTACTACGGCAAGATCTACGTGCGCTTCGGCGAACCGGTGTCGCTCAGCGCCTTCCTCGGGCCGCCGGACGGCCCGGCCGCCGCCGATCCGGCCGCCCTGAGGCTGGCCCTGCAGAAGACCGCGTTCGAGGTCGCCTGGCGGATCAACCAGGGCATGCCGGTCACCGCGACGGCCATCCTCACCACCATCCTGCTGGCCATGCGCGGGACCGCGCTCACCTTCGGCCAGATCCGGCTCGGCCTGGCCGACGGGTTTGACTACCTGGAGAGCCGGGCCATCCCCATGACGGCGAGCGCACGGGCACTGACCGCGGCGGAGCCCGTGCGGGCGACGCTCGACGCGCTGCGCCAGGGCGGGCTCGTCAGCTACGTCGCGGACGGACGCGAGCCGGTCTGGCTGATCGAGCCGGAACACCAGCTCGCCGCCACCTTCTACCGGAACTCGCTGATCCACTTCCTGCTCGACACCGCGCTGTGCGAGGTGGCCGTGCTCCGGGCCGGGGACGACAGCACCGACCCGGTCGGCGCGTTCTGGGCCGAGATCGCCTGGCTGCGCGACCTGCTGAAGTACGAGTTCTACTTCCGGGAACGCGACGAGCACCGGCGCGACGTGCGGCGGGAGATGGACCGGCACGACCCCGCCTGGGAACAGCGGCTCAGGTCCGGTCCCGACGAGGCGGACGCGCTGCTGGCCAGCATGCGGCCGCTGGTGTCGCACGTCATCGTGCGCCCGTTCGTGGAGGCCTACCGGCTCGTCGCGGACGTGCTGGCCAGCGAGGACCCGCCGGACGACGACGCCGAGGTGATCCGGCGGGCGCTGGGCCTGGGGCAGCAGTACGTGGCCCAGCGCCGGCTGCGCAGCTCGGAGTCGGTCTCGGTGCTGCTCTTCCAGACGGCGCTGCAGCTGGCCAGGAACCGCGGGCTGTTCGAGCCCGCCGAGGACCTGGCCAAGCGGCGGACCAGCTTCCTCAACGAGCTCCGCGACCTGCTGCGCCGGCTGGACCGGATCGAGGACATCGCCATCCGGCGCTATATCGCGGACGCCGCCGTCGCGCAGGCGGCCGAGTTAGGGACCCGCCTGGACGGCGGCGCCGCAGGCGACCAGGGCCGCCGCGTCATCCAGGCCCCACTCGGCCAGCGCCTGGACCGTATGCTGGCCGGCCGCGGGCGGCGGACCGGGCAGCTGCCCGGGGGTCCGGGAGAACCGCGGCGAGGGAGCAGGCTGGATCACGCCGTCGGCGGTGACGTAGGTCTCCCGCGCGACCAGGTGCGGGTCGCGGGCGGCCTCGGTCAGCGACAGGACCGGCTCCACGCACGCCTCGCTCCCGGCGAAGGCGGCGGCCCATTCGTCCCTGGTGCGCTCGGCGAACCGCGCCGACAGCCGGGCGCGCAATTCCGGCCAGTTCCGCGGGTCGTCCCGGTCGGGCAGGCCGGTCAGGCCGAGGCCGGACAGCAGCGCGGCATAGAACCGCGGCTCCAGGGCCCCGACCGCCATCCACTTCGCGTCCGCCGTCTGGTACACGTCATACCAGGGCACGCCGCCGTCGAGCAGGTTGACCCCGCGCTCATCGCGCCACAGGCCCTGGGCCATGAACGTCAGGGGCATGGCGAGCAGTGACGCCACCCCGTCCACGATGGCGGCGTCGACCACCTGGCCCCGCCCGGATGAGGCGCGCTCGACCAGGGCCGCGCAGATGCCGTAGGCCATCAGCATGCCCCCGCCGCCGAAGTCGCCGAGCAGGTTCGCGGGAAACTCCGGCGGTCCCCCGGCCCGCCCCAGGGCGTGCAGGGCGCCGGCCCGGGCGATGTACCCGATGTCGTGCCCCACCGTCGCGGCCAGCGGCCCGTCCTGTCCCCACCCGGTCATCCGGGCGTAGACCAGCCGGGGATTGCGGCGCAGGCAGACGTCGGGCCCGGCGCCGAGGCGCTCGGTCACCCCCGGCCGGAAGCCCTCGAGCAGCACGTCGGCCGCGTCGATGAGCCGCAGCAGCGCGTCGACGGCACGGGGGTGCTTGAGGTCCAGCACGGCGGACCGGCGGCCGCGGTTCAGCAGCTCAAGCTCGGGCCTTCCCCGGCTGGCGCCGGGCCGGTCGATGCGCAGCACGGTCGCGCCGGCGTCGGCGAGCATCATGGCGCAGAACGGCACCGGCCCGATGCCCGCGAGCTCGAGCACCCGGACCCCGGCCAGCGGCCCGCGGCGGGCGTGCTCCGGATCTGTCATGTGGGCGCCACCTCCGGAAATGGTCGGCCGTGGCCGGATGCGGGCACCACGAACCGTTCGGAATAAACCATCATGAACCCCTGCCTGCTGTGGTCAGATGTCGATGCGGTCGGTCCCCGCGCGCATCCCGGCCAGGAGCCGCTCGACGGTGTCCCGCGACAGCGATCGCTGCCAGTCGCTGAGCAGGCCCCGGACCAGGAAGCCGCCCGGGGCCGGCTCGACCGAAGTGAGCATGAAGCCGTCGGGCAGATCGGGCACGGACATGTGGAACGCCGGGGTCGGCAGTGACACGCGCCGGTCGAACAGGTGCACGGCGCGGGGCCGCAGCCGGATGGACCGCCCCTCGGCGCCTGTCTCCATCTCCAGCCGCAGCCACGGCAGCCCCGCCATCTCGACCTGCGGGACGCCGGCCCGCAGCATGACCTCGAGCCGCGGGGACACGCTGGCCAGCCAGCGGGAGGCGAACGAGGCGGAGACGAAGGCCTCGCAGAGCACCGGGGCGGCCACCAGCGTGGGCCGGCTGCCCGGCCGCAGGTGCATGTTCTGGGCGCGTATCTCCAGCCGCTCCAGATGGTAGGGGTCCCACCGGACGTCCAGGGCGTAGACGCGGACCGTACCGTACTGGCCCACGACCTTGGCCAGGTCGGCGCCGTCCACCGAGATATCGGACAGGGTCATGGTCAGGTCGCGCCCGGAAAAGCGGAATGTCTGCGTCCTTCCGACGAGCCGGGCCCGGGCGGCGTCCACCACGAGGGCGAACGGGTCCCCGGGCAGGGTCCCGGGCTGGGGCAGGCCGAGCGACGCGGCCGCGGCCGAGGACATGGCGAGGAAGTCGGACAGGTTCCGCTTCCACTCCTCCGTCCGCGAACGATCGAAGGGCCACCACTCAGCCATGGCGTCATGCTGACACAGGGCACCTGCCTGGGCAACGTGCCGCACGCTCGCCGGGGCCGGCCGGGCCGGCAGCCCGCCGTCCCGGCGCGAGGGGCGCTGACGTACCGTATGACGGTGCCGGGCCCTTGGTTGTCCTGTAGCCCGGCAGGTGCGGGCCGGGCCGGGAGTCGTGAAGGTGGACAGGGGTACCGCCGCGGGCCGGGGGGTGCTGCGGCTGAGGGAACGGTCGTTCGGGCCGGGGCAGCTGGTGATCATGGCGAGGGCCGGCCGGACTGCTGGCGCGCGCGGCTCGGCCCGGGACGAGGCGGCCGCGATGGACCGCGTGCACGCGGTCGTGGCCGAGGGCGCGGACATCGTCGACCTCGGCGGCGGGCCGGCGGGGGTGACCGCGGCGGAGGAGATCCGGCGGGCCGTTCCGTTCGTGGCCGCGGTCCGGGCGGCCTACCCCGACCTGGTGATCGGCGCCGGCGCCTGGCGGGACGAGACGGCGCGCGAGCTGTGCGCGGCGGGCGCGGATCTGCTGCACGACCCCGGTGAGCGGCTGGCCGAGGTGGCCGCCGAATACGGCGCGGGCCTGGTCTGCGGCCATGCTGATCGCGCCGTGGCCCGGGGCGTGGAGCCCGCGCGGGTGATCATCGAGGCCGGCCCGGGCACCTGGCCCTCGCCAGAGGCCACCAGGCGGCTGGAGGAGATGGTAGCGGCCGGGTGGCCGGTCCTGGTGTCGGCTCCCGGCCCGAGCCCGGACGGCGGGCCGGCCGGCGGCCTGGCCGCCGTGGCGGTGTGGGCGTGGCTCGGCGCCCGGGTGTTCCGTGCCGACCGGGTGACGCCGACCCGCCGCGTCCTGGACATGGTCGCGGCCATCCGCGGTGACCGCCCGCCCGCCCGTGCGGTGCGCGGTCTGGCCTGATCCGGGCTCCGGGGCGGGGCGCGCCCGGTTGCGGCCGGGATACCTGTCACTTGACGGAGCCGGGCCTTGGGCGTTGGGGGGTGCGCGGGGCTGGATCAGTGCAATACGCTGGCCAGTTGATGGACGGTGTGCACGACATGGGCGGCATGCACGGATTCGGCCCGGTGGTCGAGCCCGGCGGTGAGTTCGCCTATCACGAGTCGTGGGAGCCGCGGGTGTTCGCGATCAGTGCGCTCGTGGGCCTGGAAGGGCTGGGTGCCGGGCCGGGAGGGCGTGCGGTGCGCGAGGAGATGGAGCCGGCGCGCTACCTGGCGGCCTCCTACTACGAGCGCTGGCTCTACAGCGCCGAGCAGCGGCTGCTGCGGAAGGGCACGATCGGTCCCGGTGAGGTCGACGCCATGATGGAGCGCTTGCAGGCCGGTGAACCGGTACCGGTGCACCACGACGCGGCGATGGCAGAGCGGGTGCTCGCCGACCTACGTACGGAGTACCCGATGGACCCGCCGCCGCCGGACGCCCGGTTCGCCGCCGGGCAGCGGGTGCGCGTGAAGCGGATGCGCCCGCCGGGGCATACGCGCTGCCCTCGCTACGTCCGCGGAGCCGCCGGGGTGGTCGAGGCCGTGCGCGGCGCCGACCGGCTGCCCGACCGGGCCACGTATGGCGAGAAGGCCGACCCGGAGCCGGTCTACTCGGTCGCGTTCGGCTCGGAGGAGTTGTGGGGCCAGGGCGCGGAGGCGGCGTGGACGGTGTTGCTGGACCTGTGGGAGAGCTACCTGGAGCCGGCATGACCGACGTCCATCATCATCCCGGGCCGGTGTCGGCGGTCGAGTTGCGCGCCCGGGCGCTTGAGGCGCTGCTCGCCGAGCGGGGGCTGGTGTCGAGCGACGCGATCGATGCCGTGGTGGAGCTCTATGAACGGGACGTCGGACCGCAGAACGGCGCCAAGGTGGTCGCGCGGGCGTGGCTCGACGAGGCGTATCGCGAGCGGCTGCTGGGTGACGCGAACGCCGCCATCGCCGAGCTCGGATTCGGCGGCGCGGAGGGCGACAACATGGTCGTGCTGGCCAACACCCCGACGATCCACAACATGGTCGTCTGCACCTTGTGCTCCTGCTATCCGTGGCCGGTTCTGGGGTTGCCGCCGACGTGGTACAAGAGCCCGCCGTACCGGGCGCGCGCGGTCTCCGAGCCGCGCGCGGTGTTGCGCGAGTTCGGGCTCGAGCTGGGCGAGGAAGTCCAGATCCGGGTCTGGGACTCCAGTGCCGAGGTCCGCTACCTGGTGCTGCCGATGCGTCCGCCGGGGACCGACGGCTGGGGCGAGGACCGGCTCGCGGCGATCGTCACCCGGGATTGCATGATCGGCACCGCGGTGCCGGTCACACCGGAGCCGTCGGCCGGATGAGCCCGCCGCGAAGCGATCTTGGGACGGTCGACGGCATCCTCGGTCAGCAGGCGCCGCTGCCGCGCGACAACGGCGAGCTCGTGTTCGAGGAACCGTGGCAGGGGCGGGCGCTGGGCATGGCGGTCGTGGCGCTGGACCGGATCGGCGCGCCGTGGACCGAGTTCCGGCGCCACCTCGCCGCGGCGATCGCGGCTCGCGGCGCCGTCGGCGGCGAGTCGGAAGCTGCCGCCTACTACGCTGCCTGGCTCGACGCACTGGAGGCGCTGCTCGCTGAGCGCGGACTGATCGACGCCGCGGACTGACCTCAACGGCCCGACCACGATGGGCTCCAGCGGAGGCTCGGATGAAGATCGAAGGGAACATCGCCCTGGTCACGGGCGGGGCGTCGGGGCTGGGGCTCGCCACGGCCAGGAAGCTGCACGCCGCGGGCGCGTCAGTGGTCATCCTCGACCTGCCCGCTTCGAACGGCCAGGCGATCGCCGCGGAGATGGCCGCGCGGGCCGCGTTCGTCCCCGGCGACGTGACCAGCCCGGCCGACGTCGATGCGGCGCTGGACGCCGCGGGCGCGGTGGCCGGGGGGGTGCCCCGGATCGTGGTCAACTGCGCGGGCATCGGCACCGCCGCCAGGACCGTGAGTAAGGACGGGCCGTTCCCGCTGGGCGCGTTCTCACGGGTCATCCACGTCAACCTCGTCGGGACCTTCAACGTCATCCGGCTGTCCGCGTACCGGATGAGCCACGCGGGTGAGGTGAACGGCGAGCGGGGCGTCATCGTCAACACCGCGTCGATCGCGGCGTTCGACGGCCAGGTCGGCCAGGCGGCCTACTCGGCGTCCAAGGGCGGCATCGTCGGCATGACGCTGCCGATCGCCCGGGACCTGGCGCGGCTGAAGATACGGGTGGTGACGATCGCGCCCGGCCTGTTCGACACGCCGCTGTTCGCGGCGCTGCCGGAGGAGGCGGTCAGATCGCTGGCCGACCAGGTTCCGCACCCGGCCCGGCTCGGCCATCCCGGTGAGTACGCCGACCTGGTGGCCCACATCGTCGAGAACCCGATGCTCAACGGCGAGACCATCCGGCTGGACGGAGCGCTCCGGATGGGCCCGCGCTAAGACGGATGGGCCCGCGCAAAGGCGGACGGGCCCGCGGCGAGCACGCGGTGCGCGCGGCAGGGCGGGCCCAACGGCGCCGCCGCCGGATGTCATCGGGCGTCTGATGCAGTCGTACACTCCGCTGGCCGCCGTCTGCGCAGCGACCCGCGCACCGCGCGGACCGGGGTGGCAAGCGCCGAACTGAGCTCGCCCAGCAGGGCGGCAACCTCGCCGATCTGGGCATCGGCCGCGCGCAGCTCGGCCGATGCCTTGCCGCGTTCGGCCTGGTAGATGCCGTAGTAAGAATTGACCATCATCGCCTCCAGCCGATCTTTGCAGGCGGCGGTTCAGGTGACGGTCCGCCTGCGCCCCGTACCCCAGTCCGGACGTGACAGCCTGGAACCACCGCCCTGGGACTGACGAGACCTCCGCTTGTCCGGCGAGCCCGACCTCAGCCGGACAAGCGATCGGTCCCAGTTACCAGGCTGGCCGTAAGTCCGCTACGGCCGCATCGGGCAAATGCCGTAGCTGTCCGGGCCGGCGGCCTGGCGCAGCGCCTGAGGCGCTCAGTACTCCGCGGATTCGGCGCCGCGGAGTTCGGCGGCGCGGCGCCACGCGGCGATCATGCGGCGCTCAGCCCTTCGCTCCAGGCGCTGGGCCCGGCGCAGCACGCGTACCCGGCGCGAATGCCGCAGCCGCTCGGCCTGCTCGATCCTGCTGCGAGATTGCTCTCTCGCCAGCTCTTCCATCACGTACATGCTGACCACTCCGTTTGTGCATCGTGTGCGGACCCGGCCGCGCGGCCCTGGTTGACCGCGCGGCCTTACCGGTGCTGACCGCGGTTACGCGGCCCTTCTTCTTCCCCGTGGCCGGCCATGCGGCCGGCCGGCTTCCCGTGTGTGGCTGGCCGGACGGCCAGCCTGGTGGCGAGGTGGCCGCTAGGCGGCCACCTCGTCCTTGCGAGGGCGTCCCCGGGGGCGCTTGCGCGGCACGATCGTGCCGCGCAGGAGCAGCTCGCCGCCCCAGACACCCCAGGGCTCCCTGCGCTCGAGCGCGCCGGCCAGGCAGGCCAGCCTGGCCCGGCATCCCCGGCACATCGCCTTGGCCTGCTCCACATCCTGCGGAGACTCGGCGAAGAACAGCTCCGGATCCTCCGTGCAAGGAAGATCCAGGCCGACCGGCAGCGCGGTGGCCGACCCGGCCGCCACGAACTGAGCGGCCACGCTGACCTCGGTGACAGCCGGCCCGGTCACCTGCCGGACCTGGCCGACGTAACCCACCTGGACCTGCTTGATGTCCGAGCGCTCCTGCAGCGCTGCGGACCTGGACGCCTCGAACCCCGTCCTGTCCTGCCCGCTGACGGTGGCATCGCGCCACTGCATCGGTGCCATCCCCTCTCGCTTCGCTGGTCCTAGTACTCGTCCGCGCGATCTCTCGCCCGTCCTTGGGACCTAGGCCCAAATAACTAGGCCGCGGACCCTGTGTCGGGTCCGCGGCCTCGAGGGGATTTTGGCCGGCCTTTCTAGGCCGGTTCCCTGTATGGAGGCGGACCCGATGCGCCCTCGCCAACGGCGACAACGCTGGTCATGTGGTTGTAGTTATTCGTCTGCCGGAGCCGCGTCGCCGGGACGGTCAGCGTGGCCTTGTCCCGGAAGCGCATAACCGGGCGCGCGGTGGCGGCGGACGGCCCCGTGCCGCTGCCGACGCCGGGCACACCTGTCCCCGGGAAGCTCGAACGCGGGCAGGAAGCACCCAGACGCGAACGCCACGGATCGGCCGGCACAGCGCCAGAGATGATGTTGGTCACGTTGGGCACCTCCCTCCAGGAGCGTCGACAACTAGCCCACGGACATGTAGGCAGCTTACATTGAGGCCCTCTAGAGCGGTCAACCGAATTATCTGGCTCATACTTCTGCCCGCGGAGATCCTCCACAGCGCTCTACCACGTGGGCCGCGCCGCCACCGCCGGCGCGGCGGCTGCGTTCTACCGCAGCGGCATGTCCGGCTGCGAGATCGGCGCGCCCCAGGGCGTCACCCGCCAGGGGCATAAGCCCTTGTCTGGACCGGAGGCCCCGCCCGCGGTCACCAGCGCTCGCGGTTTTTCGTGCTGGCTGCAGCCTGCCTGTTCCGCTGAGCCTGGCTACGGATGCTCGGAGAGCCCATGTAGCCCGCCCCGAACCGGATGATCCTGCCTGACTGACAGTCTGGGCAGCGGCGGTGGGTCCAGCCGAAGATGCCGCCTCTCCTTTCCCCGGTGCCCTTGCAGGCCGAGTGCCTCGCCCGAGGGTGAAGCCACAGCGAGATGAGGTACGGCACGAACAAGATCGCGGAGGCCACGAGCACGCCCAGGGCACGGCCGGCGACCCAGCCGAAGAGCCAGCCGAGCGCGACGATCGCATACCATCCCCACCTGTTCTTCACAACCTTGACGGTAAACGCAAAGGACAGACAAGGTCTAGGTCTAGCAGGTGACAGAGATGAATGAGGGGGGTGGCGGCCCCTCGCGCTTCCTGGATCTGTTACGACAACCGCAAAAACCCATGCATGCGGAGACCGGGATGGGGTTCGTGACCCCGGGCGCCGGCGCCCATCCGTGGCACAATGCTGGCAAGCGGCGTCGATGCGGACCAGGTACTGCGCTTGGAAGGCGTCCGCCCGTGTTCGCCCTCCGTGACCAGGACGGCGGCGGCAGGGAGGCCACCGGGCAGCACCGGGCCGGGCAGGTGAGGTGACAGGTGCGGGCGGGCCAGGCGCGCACGACCTATGAAGTGCTCCGGGTTCCTGACGTGCGCCGGATCGAGCTCGGCTGGGGCGCTTCGGTCATCGGCGAGCTCGCGGGCCAGGTCACGCT
>Ga0187766_10001071_pt1 | contig 15883 bp, 21 predicted proteins | sample 0216_QUI02_MP05__4_FD_132971 | JGI IMG/M metagenome (GOLD analysis project Ga0187766, IMG submission 132971) | Tropical peat soil microbial communities from peatlands in Department of Meta, Colombia - 0216_QUI02_MP05_20_MG | ecosystem: Environmental > Terrestrial > Soil > Wetlands > Peat ... | reverse complement strand
GTTCCACTAAAACGCGGTCCCGACCGTCGCAGGTCTGAGTAGCTCGTAGGACGCGAAGTGCGATGAGCGACCCCTTCATCATGCCCTGGGAGGAATTGCGTCCACGGGCTGAAATCCCTTGCAGAGAATCCCGCAGTCTGAGTGAAGGCTTGCGGTCGCCGGGATTTGAACCCGGGTTACAAGCTTGGAGGGCTTGTGTCCTCTTGGCGCTGCCAGTGCTAGGCCAGGCTAGACGACGACCGCACGACCTTCGAGCCTTCAGCTACCGCTTATAATCGTTGAACCCGCTCCGGCCTTCTCCACCTCGTAGATGACCCGGGAGGCGACGACGTGTGCCTCGAGAGGCTTGGCGTGTATCCTGACCAACCGGTCAATAACAGAGAGCGTTGCAGACGAGAAGTGCCCGTGCGGGAACCCGCCTACGAATACGCAGGGACTCTTCGCGGCCGTGACCATCTCTGCCAGTTCCTCCAACGAAGTCATTCTCCCCTGCACCGAGAGCCCGATCACAACATCCGGGGAGATCTTCCTCACCAGTTCCTTCACTGCCATTGGGTGCACCTTGATCAGGCCCTGCTCCGGCTGCTCGATAAGCGCCGCTTCCATCAGCCCTCGGAAGCGAATGTAGTTCTTCGGAATTCTGGTCTTTTCGGCAATCTCCAAGACGTTGTTGTCATGGGTGTGAACGAAGACCCTGACCAGCCCGTCGAGGTAGAGCGGCGTCCCTGTGACGCTGAGCAGTGAGACATGAACAAGGTCTGGCCGCCCCCGCTTCTCCGAGTCCTTCAGCCTCCCCATCGCTGAATGGTGAAAGCTTCTGTCCAGTAGGATCTCGGAGGCGTCCCTCTGCCTCCTCTTCGCGTCGCTCACCACCGCCGGCTGCTTTCTAATTTCCATCGGCACGAGCTCAAGGGCGGACTCGGCCAGAACGAAGTTGAGCAACGGGCGGGCCGACGAAGAAGCACATGGTTAAGTTATCGCTCGTCCGGCTCGGGCTGTGAGCACCCACAGGGCGCCTAGGGAGGAAGCAGCCTCCATCGTCCGGCTCCTAACCGAGTCAGCCGTGAGCCTATCTCACACCAATCCGGCCATCGCCAGGGAGCAGGCCGCCCTAGCAAGGAAGGTGAAGCTCAAGTTCAACGTCCGCCTCGAACCATCGCTGGCGAGGTTGACCTGCCGGGGCTGCAAGGGCCTGCTGGTGCCTGGTGTCAACGCCCGGGTCAGGCTCGGCCACGGGAAGACCACCATAATCCGCGTGACCTGCGCCGAATGCGGCCGAGTAAACCGAAAAGTCGTCGGGGAAGCTTAAATAGATTAGCAAAAGGCTCGGAAAACCGCTTCGTGAAACGCGATGGTTAGTGCCCACGACGTCCCGTCAAGCAAGCTGATTGCCGCCTTAGCGGTGCAAATGAAAGAGGTGCCTGGCGTGGAGCAGCCGGAATGGTCTCGCTTCGTCAAGACAGGCTCCCACGCTGAGAGGCCCCCAATCAACTCAGAGTGGTGGTTCACCCGCGCCGCCTCACTCATGCGCAAGCTCTACCTCCACGGCCCCGTCGGCCTTGGCGACTTGGAGCGCGCCTACGGCGGGTCGAAGGCCCTGAAGTACTACCCGAAGCACCACCGTGACGCCGGCGGCTCTTCGATAAGGAAGATACTCAAGCAACTCGAGCAGGCAGAACTCGTGACGAAGACCCCCAAGGGAAGAATCCTCTCACCCAAGGGACGCGGCATGATTGACAGGGTGTCGAAGGAAGTCTTCGCCACTCTCGGCGGGGAGTACAAGGCCCTCGAGAGGTACGCATGATCATGGCCGAGCAGCCTCAGAGGGCGCCTGACAAGGAAGCCCAGGAGCGAAAGATGATGAGGGAAGCCGCGCTCAGAATGGCACTGACTTCAGAGGCAAGGCAGCGGCTGGCCAACGTCAAGATGGTTAGGCCCGACCTGGCGAACTCCATCGAGGAGTACGTCATCCAGCTGGCGTCATCGGGCAAGCTGAGAGGCGCGGTGGACGACGAGCAGGTGAAGCAGATGCTGGCGCAACTACAAGGAAGGAAGCGCGACATAACGATTAGGCGAGCATAGCATGGCAAGAGTCAAGGACGCGTCCAAGAAGAACAGGCTGGCGAAGGCCGGCAAGCAGGCGAGATCAGTCCCCACCTGGGTGATAGTGAGGACCAACCGGAAGGTCAGATCAAACCCGAAGCGCAGGAACTGGAGGCAGCGGAAGCTGAAACTGAGGTAGTAGACCATGTCGGAGCAGAAGATGGAAGAGCTGACGAGGACCTACACCATCCCCCTGGGAGTTGTCTACGAGGCGCCGCCATACAGGAGGGCCAAGAAGGCGGTCATAGTCATCAGGGAGTTCGCCACCCGGCACATGAAGGCCAAGCAGGTGAGCATCGACGTCGAAGTCAATGAGAAAATCTGGGCCAGGGGCATAAGGCACCCCCCTCGGCGCATAACGGTCGACATGGAGCGCGACGAAGACGGTGTCGTGAAGGTCAAGCTCCCACCGAAGCCCGAAGTCGTGTGACCGCTTGGGTCTGCACCTTATCGACATCTACCGGAGCCCCAACATAGGCGTCTTCCTGAAGGGGAACGAGAAGTTCCTCCTTATCCCGAAAGGCCTCGCTCAAACCAAGGCTGAGAAGCTTTGCGCCGACCTGCAGGTCTCGGCTGTCCCCGCATCCATAGGCGAGTCGAGGCTCCTTGGCCCGCTGGTGTCGATGAACAGCAACGGCATGCTTGTCTCGAGGCTAGCGGAAGACGTGGAGGTCCATGAGCTAAAGGCTGCGACGGGGTTGAACGTCTCAAGGCTTGAATCAAAGCTTACGGCCGTAGGGAACCTGGTTGTCGCGAACGACAAGTGCGCCCTCGTTTCTCCTGTACTTGACCACGTCGCCCTATCGCAGGTCGAAGACGTCCTCGGGACTGAAGTAGAGAGGATGCCCATAGGAGAGTACTACCAGGTCGGGTCCTTCGTGGTTGCCACCAACAGCGGCGCTGCCGTCTATCCCGGTCTCGACGAGAAGGAGGTTAAGCAAATCGGCTCGTTGCTTGGGGTCGACGCCTATCCAACGTCTGTCAACAGCGGTGTCCCGTACGTGGCGTCTGGCCTAATCGCGAACTCGAGGAACGCCATAGCAGGCAGCCAAACGACCGGACCTGAGCTTGTCTTTATAACGCGGGCACTGGGTGTGTGAATCTCCCTACATGAGCAAGGAGCAGCCGACCGCCGAGGAAACCGTCAACGCCCTCGTAGTGGAGATAAGGGTGCTCGAGGGAACGTTCAACGAACTCACAGCTAGACAGAGCCTGCTGGAAAGGGCGCTTCTGGAGAGCCGCGCCGCTCTTGAATCGATCAAGGGGCTTGACGGGAATAGCACTGAGGTTCTCACCCAAATCGGAGGAGGGGCGATGCTTCGTTCCCCGCCGCCAGCTACCGACAAAGTGATGATCAACGTTGGGGCAAATGTAGTGATAGAGAAATCCAAGGACGAGGCTGTCGCGACGCTCGAGGAAAGGAGCAGGGACGTCGAAAAGACTATCGTCTCCCTGGCAAGGGAGAGAAACGAGATCGCCGACAGGCTCAATGCAGATAGGGACCTGCTCAACAACCTAGTGGCGAAGAGCCAGGAATAGCCCCTTGTTCGACAGGCTGAAGCAGGCGTTCTCAGCCGTCAAGAGTGCTGTAAGCGAGAAGGAGTTGAGCGACAAGGACCTCGACGACATCATCTTCAACTTCCAAATCGCCCTCATTGAGAGCGACGTTGCGCAGAGTGTGGCCGAGGCGCTGACCAACGAGGTTCAAAAGAGCCTCACCGGTACGAAGGTGGACAGATCAGCCAATCCGTCGGAGGTCGTGGGAGAGAGGCTCTCGGCCGTCCTTCAGGCAGCCTTCGACAAGGCGGGCTCGGTCGACCTCTTGGCTAACATAAAGGACAAGACCAAGAAAACAGGAGAGCCTTACACCGTCCTCTTCCTCGGGATAAACGGCACCGGCAAGACCACTACCGTCGCGAAGCTCGGGAGCTACTTGCAGAAGAACGGCCTGTCAGTCGTGTGTGCGGCGGGAGACACCCACAGGCCCGGCGCTATTGAGCAACTGACCGAACACGCGGGAAGGCTCCAGCTGAAGGTCATCTCGCAGCGCTATGGTGCGGACCCTGCAGCCGTTGGGAGAGACGGGGTCCTCTACGCGAAGGCTCACCATGCCGATTGCCTCCTCATTGATACGGCCGGGAGAATGCAGACCAACCAGAACCTAATGGAGGAAATGGCCAAGATCGTCAGGGTAGTGAGGCCTGACTTCCGCGTCTTCGTCGCGGACGCCCTGACGGGCAACGACGCGGTCTCCCAGGCCGAGCTCTTCAACCAGCACGTGGGTTTTGACGGGGCCATTCTGACCAAGGCCGACGCCGATGTCAGGGGAGGTGCGGCGCTATCGATAGTCTACTCAACCTGCAAGCCGGTCGTTTTCTTGGGTGTGGGGCAGGGATACGAGGACCTCGTCCCCTTCGACAGCAAGAACTTCCTCAGTACGCTTCTGAAGAGCTAGTCGGGCTTTAGCGCGTCTCTTGGGTAGGTGCTCTTCGCCCGATCAGCCCTTCCCCTGTCGATTGCAACCGTGACGAACGGATTGTTGTCAGAGGTGAGCGCGAGCACCTCCGCGTCTGGCCCGACGACCCACCCGTGTCCTCCGAAGGTCGCAACTCCGTGCCTTCCCGTCCTGTTCGAGGAAGCGCAGTAGGCACCGGCGACCACGGCGGCGGTCTTGCCTCCGGAGAGCCACTTGTCGATATTCAGTCCCGTGCATCGAGGAGCGACCAGGAGTTCCACTCCGCGCTTCCCATAGGATCTTGCATCAGGCATCGACCACAGGTCGCTGCAAATCAGGAACCCCGCCTTCCGCTGCGAAACCTCGAACGGCATGAAGGGCATCCCTCCCCTCTGGTACCAGCGCGCCTCGTAGTAGCCGGGCTCGTCGGGCAGGTAGTTCTTGAAATGAACGCCCTTGGTCCCTGACTTCTCCTTCCAGAGTATGCCTTCGTTCAACCTCCTTCCCCCCCTGTCGACGGGCCTCGACGTCAGGACAACGGGCGCACCAAGCTCCGGAAGCCTCTGTATCCACTCCCTGTGGCCACCTACCGCGTCGTTCCAAGTCTCCTTCTCGAACTTCGGGCCAGCGCAGAACCAGGCGTAGAACGGCATTTCCGGGAGAAGCACGAGGTCGCTCTCGTTCCTCTTAACATGCCTCACCAGCCTCATCCACTGCCGCCCGAACTCCTCCTGGTCGTCTGGCATCTGAGTAATCGTGATCCTCAATGTGACTGCGACCTTCGGGACCCCTTTCTTATCCTGTTCCATCGCCGGAGCTTTCGTGAAACTTCCTCTGCTCTTCACCAACGAGTTCGGTGAGCGCTTCGAACGCCCTACTGGCATCCTTGGTGCCTACCACCATGATAGTGTCCGTGAAGCAGCTGACGGTGTCCTCGACATTCACCTTCCTCCTCGAAAGCTGGTTGTAGAAGGCGCTGATGCACCCGGGTGTGGTCGTGATTTCCACGGGGCTGTGCACCGTTATGGCCGCTCCTTCCTCAGCCTCTTCCAGGAGATCCGCCCCGGCCAGTGATTTCCTCACCCTTGAATAGAGCCGCTGGTCGAAAATCAAGGTGATCGAGGAAGGGGATGCCGAGACCTGGATGAAGTCGTTGGGGAAGGATGAAAGGAGATTGCTGACTGTCTGGACGGTCCTCTTGGTCTTCTCAACGGAGAGAGTTGACACGGGGGTTTTCACACTGACTGCGCTCCTCGCTATCACCCTGCTCACCCTGGATGAACTTGTGGTGTAGCTCCCCATAATCCTCTTGAGTGCAGTGGCGACTCCTACCTCGCTGACATCCTTGGGCTTCTTTCCCACCCGGGAGGCGACTTTGGGCACGAGCACCCTCGCTAACGCGCTGACGTTGACATAGTCGCGAGCAATCGCATCCTGTATCGAAAGGTCAGATCCCACCTCGTCCTTCACAGCCCTGGTCACAGAAACAGCTCTGGCCAGATTCTGGTCATGCTTGACCAATTCGTAAATTTCCTGTCCACAAGCTATAAAAGTATTCCACGGCCGCAGGCGTCTGAAGTTTGCGCCGAACCGTTGTCCTTGCATTTTCTGGCGGGCTTGACACGTCTGTCTGCGTGAAGTGGCTTCAGGAGAAGTACGACGCGGACGTGGTGACCGTTACCCTCGACCTCGGTCAGAGGGAGGACATGGGTGCGATTGAGAAGCGCTCCAGGCAGATCGGGGCGAGAGACCACTACACCTTCGACGCCAAGGAGGACTTCCTCCGCGACTACGTCTGGCCGGCCATTAGGGCGAACGCACTGTATGAGAGAGCCTACCCGCTCAGCACCGCCCTCGGCAGGCCACTGATTGGCAGGAAGCTGGTCGAGGTCGCCGAGAGGGAGGGAGCCGACGCGGTCGCCCACGGGTGCACCGGAAAGGGGAACGACCAGGTAAGGATGGACGTGACGGTGAGGGCCATCAGCCCCAAGCTGGAGGTCATCGCGCCGGTCCGCGAATGGAACATGAGTAGGGACGAGGAGATAGCCTACGCACAGAAGAGGGGCATCCCGATCAAGCCGTCCAAGTCGATCTATAGCGTCGACCAGAACATCTGGGGGCGCTCGATAGAGAGCGGCCCGATGGAGAACCCCAGCACTGAGCCTCCGGCAGACGCCTACGAATGGACGGTCGCCCCGGAGGATGCTCCCAACGAGCCGGGGCACCTCGACATCACTTTCAGGGACGGCGTTCCGACAGGAGCGAACGGCAGAGCCATGGAGCCTCTGAAGCTAGTCAGCTACGTCAACGAGCTCGCGGGCTCCCACGGGGTAGGAAGGATCGATCACGTCGAGGACAGGCTGGTCGGGATCAAGTCGCGCGAAGTCTACGAGTGCCCGGGCGCATCAGTCATAATCCAGGCCCACCAAGACCTAGAGAAGCTCGTCCTGACCCGCCACGAGCTCGACTTCAAGGCCACGGTGGAGAGGGAGTGGGCCTGGCTGGTCTACTCTGGCCTATGGCTCGAGCCGCTGAGGTTGGCACTGGACCGGTTCATCACGGCGACCCAGCGCAGGGTGACGGGCACCGTACGCATGAAGCTCTACAAGGGTTCCGCGCGTGTCGTTGGCAGGTCATCCGAGTACTCAATCTACGACATCGGGCTCGCGACCTACGGTCGCGGTTCGAAGTTTGACCAGAAGAGCGCCGTCGGCTTCATCGAGCTCTGGGGGCTGCAGTCGAGGGTCGCTGCCAACCTGAATTCGCACGTTGAGGAAGAACGAGAGAATGGACATCCGAGGACCAAGGCTAAGGAAGCCGAGTAAAAGGACCCTCGCGTTCACCTCCTCGATGGCTGCAGACGGGCGAATCGCCCGCCATGTCATCGCGGTGAACGTTGCCCATATGGCCGCTCTGGCGGGAGCAGATCAGGTCGAAAGGGAGATTGGGGCGAAATGTATCACATTCCTCCTGGGCGTCTCGCCAGAGATACCAACAGACGCCAAGGCTGAGGACTTCCACCAGCAGCTAGAGCAGCAGGCCGTCGATGCCCTGGGAGTTGAGACCGCGGGTTACCTGAACTACGGCAAGAGCAGGAACGACCAGGTCGCTGCGGCCATCAGAATGGAGCTCAGGGAGCAGCTCAACACGCTCCTTGGCGCCATCGCTGAGCTGCAGCGGGCCTTGCTCGGGCAGGCGGGGAAGCATGGGACTGAGTTGTTTCCGGGGTACACTCACCTGCAGAGGGCCCAACCAATCACCTTCGCCCATCACCTGTTCGCTTACTTCGATGCCTTCCAGCGGGACGTACAGAGGGGCCGGGAGCTGTACGCCCGGGTCAACCTCTCTCCTATGGGTGGTGCCGCAATGGCCGGCACCCCGGTGAAGGTCGACAGGAAAGCCGTCGCCCAGTCTTTGGGCTTCGACGGCGTGGTGAGAAACGCGATGGACGCGGTCGCGTCCAGGGACGTTGCGCTCGAGGCGCTTTCGTGCGCAACCGTGACGATGGTCGATGCCAGCCGGCTTGCGGAGGAGCTAATCCTCTGGAGCACGTCGGAGTTCGGGTTCGTCGAGATTGACGACGCCTACGCGGCATCCAGCAGCATAATGCCTCAGAAGAAGAACGCAGTCGCGGCCGAGATGGTCAGGGCGAAGGCCGGGTCGGTCATGGGGGACCTGATTGCAGGCTGCGCAATTCTAAAGGCGCTGCCATACTCGTACAACTTGGACCTGCAGGAAGTCACTCCTCATGTGTGGCGCGCCCTCGACGACACCATCGATTCACTAGCAGTGCTAGCACGGATGGTCTCCTCAGCTTCGATTGCACGCAAAAGACTGCTCAGTGCCATAGGCAACGACAATTCCACAGCAGTCGCCTTAGCAAACTACCTCGTCAAAGAACACGCCATCTCCTTCAGGCAGGCACACGCAATCGTCGGCCAGCTGGTCAGGACATCTTTCGAGACAGGAAAGCCACTTCAGGAGGTCGCTTCAACAAGAATGGCAACTATCTCTTCGAATTTCGGAAAGCGCATAACCATCGGATCAGCTGTGGTCAAGGACCTCCTCGATCCTGAGAACTTCGTGGAAGCGATTGCGACGGAGGGGGGTAGCAACCCAAGGTTCGTGGCGGGCGGTCTGAGGGTTCGGCGGAAGGAACTCCTGTTCACGGGCTCGGCGCTCTCCGAGGCGAAAGCCTCTCTCAGGGCCTCAGAGCGGAAACTGAACGCCATTGCGTCGGGCATGGCCCGGGAGGTGAAATAACAGATTGAACACTAACTGCACAGAATGCGGAGCGGCCCTGGCCGTACCGAACGACGTCATCGTGGGGGAGCTTGTCTCATGCAAGGACTGCTCGCAGGAGTACGAGGTGGCAGAGATCTCCAGCGGCAACGTGCTCCTGAAGCCAGCCGAGCAGGTCGGAGAGGACTGGGGGGAGTAGGTGAAGGTAAGCATCGCCTTCGATAGGCTCCGATGGGAGGAGAAGGCCCTCAGCGAAGCTGCAGAAGCGGCGGGGCTAGAGGCGTCTCTGGTCGACTCCAAGGGGCTGATCTTCGAGGTCCCGAAGAAGCACCCGGAACTGGGTGACGTTGTTCTCCAGCGTTGCATCAGCCACTACAGATCGTCCATCCTGACACTCATGCTTGAAGGCGCAGGCCTAAGGGTGATTAACAGCCACAACGTGGCGGAAACTTGCAGCAACAAGCTGGCCACGAGCATAGCCCTGGCGAACGCCAAGGTGCCGACACCACGCACGTTCCTTGCGCTTACTTCGGAAGCCGCCGAGAAGGCTGCGGAGAGGCTTGGGTACCCACTCGTGCTGAAGCCGTTCACCGGCAGCTGGGGTAGGATGGTCACAGTTGTGCGGGACAGAGGCACCCTCCAGTCGCTCATCGAGTTCAAGGAGGAACTCGCCAACCCACAGGAGCAGCACATGTACTATCTCCAGGAGTACGTCAAGAGGCCCCCCCGCGACATCAGGGCGATTGTTGCTGGAGAGAACATCATCGCCTGTGTCCACAGAATCGCCCCGCCAGGGGAATGGAGAACCAACGTGGCCAGGGGAGCGGTCTCGAAGGCGTTCAAGCCCAACACCGAGCTGGTAGAGATTGTCCTGAGGGCAGCAGAGGCAGTAGGCGGGGGTATCCTGGGGGTGGACGCCATGGAACCCGAGTCGGGATACCTCGTCCACGAAGTGAACAATACGGTGGAGTTCAAGGGCGCGCAGTCTGCAGTCGACACGGACATCCCGGCTCAACTCATCAGGTATGTTTCACAGGTGGCGAGGAGATAGCGTGGTCCGAGTCGGAGTTCTCGCAGCGTCTGGATACATCGGAGGGGAGCTCCTGCGCCTCCTGCTTCAGCATCCAGAGGTCCAGATAACGGCGGCAACAGCAAGGAAATACGCTGGGGAGTACGTCTTCAGGGTGCATCCGAACCTCCGCGGAATGACAGACCTCCAATTCTCGCAGCCCGATGCCTCGAAGCTCGCAAGCTCGTGCGACGTCGTGTTCGCAGCGCTGCCACACGGGGAGTCGGTGAAGATTGTCCCCCAGCTGGCGGATGCCGGCCTCAAGGTGATCGACCTGAGCGCGGACTTCCGCCTGACCGACAAGGGCCAGTATCCCAGCTGGTATGGGTACGACCATCCCCGCCCCGACCTTCTAGAGAAGTTCGTATTCTCAATTCCCGAACTCAACAGGGAACAGGTGAAGGGTGCAACGCTCGTCTCATCTCCCGGGTGCATGGCCATCACGGCGATACTCGCCCTCGCGCCGTTGTTGAAGGAGAAGGCGCTTGGGGTGGACCGAGACCACATTGTCGTCGACGCAAAGGTGGGCTCCTCGGGCGCAGGCGGCAAGCCATCCCTTTCGACCCACTTTTCCGAGAGGTTCAGCGTGGTCAGGCCCTACAAGCCCGCAGGGCACAGGCACTCTGCCGAGATCGAACAGGTCCTGGCAGCGATGTCGGGAGAGAAGGTCAAGGTCTCCATGTCGGCCCATGCCGTGAACATGGTCAGAGGAATCCTGGTCACCTCTCACATTTTCACATCCGTCGCAATCAAACCCCTTGACGTCTGGAAGGCCTACCGCTCGATGTACGCAGAGTGCTACTTCCTCCGTCTAGTAAGGGACAAGCAGGGACCCTTCCGCCTCCCCGACCCCAAGCTCGTCGTTGGCTCGAACTTCTGCGACGTTGGATTCGAAATAGAGGAAAGAACGGGCCGGCTTGTTGCCCTCTCCGCCACTGACAACCTGATCAAGGGCGCGGCGGGCAACGCCATCCAGTCGATGAATCTCATGCTTGGCTTCGACGAGAGGGCGGGCATCGGCATGGCGCCGCTTCATCCGGTGTAGAGCGAATGAAAATTGTAGTCAAGATAGGTGGGAGCCTCATGAAGGAAGGTGTCCCGCCCGGCCTTGTCGATGATGTCGCCGCCCTGGCTCCTTCAAACCAGATTGTAATCGTGCACGGCGGAGGAGATGCTGTGACGCAGTACGCCGCCCGCCTCGGCAAAGAACAACGCTTCGTGGTATCTCCTGAAGGGATGCGGAGCAGATACACCGACAGGGAGACGGTCGAGATCTACCAGATGGTGATGAGCGGCCTCCTCGCGAAGAGACTCGTCCTCGCCTTCGGCAAGGCCGGGGTCAAGGGCGTCTCGCTGGCGGGAGCGGACGGACAGCTGCTGCTCGGGAAGCGGAAGACGAAGCTGGTAATCGTGGACGACAGGGGCAGGAAGGTCGCCATCGAGGGCGGTTACACTGGCAAGGTGATTAGCGTCAACTCATCGCTTCTTGATACGCTCCTCTCACTGGGATACGTCCCCATAGTATCCCCCGTGGCGGTGGGAGAGGAAGGGGAGCCGCTCAACGTGGACGGAGACAGGGCCGCTTCGTCGATTGCCGGCAAGGGAGGGGCCGACGCGGTGGTGTTCCTAACCAACGTTGACGGGCTTGAGCTAGACGAGCGGCTCGTGAGCCGTCTGACTCCCTCGGAGGCATCGTCTGTGCTCCCGAAGATTGGCTTCGGAATGCAGAAGAAAGTGTTGGCTGCCGCAGAATCTGTGGAGGCGGGCGTGAAAGAGGCCATAATCTGCTCGGGGACTAGGGCTGGTCCTCTTACCAAAGCGCTGGCACACGACACATGCACGGTGATCAGCGCACGATGAGCCAGATCAAAGAGACTGAGGAGACCTTCGGGGCGCCGGCTTTCAAGAAGCTCCCGCTTACTGTGGTGAAAGGGAAAGGGTCACTCGTTTGGGATGCCAGCGGAAAGGAGTACATCGACTTCATGACGGGGATTGGCGTCGCCCTGGTCGGGCATTCTAACGATGCGGTCGTGAAGGCGATCAACGAGCAGGCTTCCAAGCTGATTACCTGCCACGGCACTTTCTACAACGACGCCAGAGCGGACTTCATGGAGCGTCTGATCGGAATCTCTCCAAAGGGTCTGAGCAAGGCTCTCCTGACCAACAGCGGCACTGAATCGGTCGAGGCGGCGATCAAGCTCGCAAGGAGGAAGACTGCGCGGAAGAAGATTGTCTCGATGAAGGGAGGCTTCCACGGGAAGACGTACGGCTCCCTTTCTGCCACGTGGAACAAGAAATACAGGGAGCCCTTCGGCCCGCTCCTAGACGGGTTCGAGTTTGCTGAATACGGTGATCCACATTCCCTCACACAGCTAGTGGACAGCGAAACGGCAGCGGTCCTGGCAGAGCCCGTCCAGGGCGAGACCGGAATCATCGTCCCTCCGTCGGACTACTTCAAGCAGGTCAGAGAGATCTGCGACCAGAAGGGCGCCCTACTGGTCTTGGACGAGATACAGAGCGGACTCGGGAGGACGGGGAGGATGTGGGCTTCTGAGCACTGGGGCGTCGTCCCAGACATCATGACGGTCTCGAAGGGGCTCGGCGGGGGCCTACCAATCGGTGCGGCTGTCGCGACGGACGACGTGATGGGAAGCCTGAAGGGAGGGGAACACACCAGCACCTTCGCCGGGAACCCGCTCTCCTGCGCTGCAGCTTCGGCCACCATTGATTTCATCACCCGGAACGACCTCCCTCGAAAGGCAAAGGAGAAGGGCGAGAGGATGAAGGCGGGTCTCTCCAGGATCGCCTCTGAACACAAACTCGTCAAGGATGTCCGCGGGCTGGGGTTGATGCTAGCGTTGCAAACGCGGGTAGACATCCTCTCACAACTTCTGTCGGCCGAGACGAAGGGAGTCATCTTCGCCTACTCGGGGAGGGACACATTTCGATTCCTCCCGGCGTTGGTTATCGATGACGCCCAGATAACGAAAGGCCTCCAGGTTCTGGGGGAGGTAATCGGCGAGGACGAATCGACTAGGCGGAACTTTCCAGGAACATAGAGCTCAGAAGTGCTTCAATAGCCAGGCATGGGTCTCTGGAATCCGGCGCTCGAGAAGAGTGAGGTGCCCATCCTCCGGCGACAGATGCGCGTCAACCCCCTTGATGTGCTTGGCCAGCCACTGCCCGTGGGCGAAGGGGACCATCTTGTCGTGCCTTCCCTGCCACAGAAGCACAGGGACCGAGACGTCCGAAGGCCTGAATCCCCAGGCGGAAACGAAGGCTAGGTCGTCGTCCTCCCATCCGTGGTAGCCCTGCTTCAGGCCCTCTCGCATGTTCGATACGAGGAAGGGCCGGAGCTTCCCCAACAGCGCGGCCCTATCAATGGGAGAAATGATGCTCTCCAGGTTCTTCGCGACCTCCTCGGGCGTGGCCCTCCGGAGCGTCGCCCACTGAGGTTCGAGGTACTTGCCAAGCTCTTCCGGGCCGGCCATCGATGCCTTGAACTCCGCGACGTTGTCACCTCCCTGACCGCGTAACCAGTCCAGCCCTGGCGAAGGGTAGGGCGCAGGAGAAGCCAGAGAGGCAGCAGCGACCACTCTCTTGCGAAGAAGCGCGGCGCAGCCAAGGGCGTGGGGTCCTCCCCCGGAGATTCCCCAGACAGCGAAGCGTTCGAGACCGAGGTCGTCGGCAATTGTTTCGACGTCCTTTGCGGCGTCCGCCACCTGCCGGCCAGGGTGGCGTGAAGATCCGCCATATCCGGGGCGGGCGTAGCTGATGAGTCTGATTCCGCGCTTGGAGGCGTCACTAACATGTGGACCGAACAGCATGGTTGACCCAGGTGTCCCATGTAAAGCGAAAACGGGCTCCCCTGTCTTGTCTCCGCCTTCCCCGATGCAGAGCACTCGGCCGTCCTTCGTAGTTACCTGGTGTTCGGTCAAGTTCGATCTCTAACCGGGACGGGGGCCTTAAGGCACCTTAAGCCTTCAGCGCACTCAGGTGCTCGAGCCTGACCCGCCTCTCGTCAGGTAAAGAACGGGCGAAGCGGTTTTATCTGAGCCAGGCACCCAAAACTGGTAGGTGGAAGCACCCGTTTGCTCGCAGAGCAAATCGTGAAGATGGACTGCGACAGGTGCAGGCTGAGGACTGAGCACTATCTCCTAGACTACGGCGACACTCCCATGCTCTGCCGCTGCCTGAGATGCGGCCAGGTCAAGAAGTACCCCGGGCTCTCTGCGCAGACCAAGGAACCTTACCCGGAAGACAATCTCAAGCCGGTCTACGTGATCTAGGCCCGGCATTGACAGCACCCGCCTCGCCCCTGGCCTAGCGCACTCTGTACTTGCTATGTAACGGACGTCGTGCACCGTCTAATCACAGCGCGCCCGAGGAGAAGCATTTAGAGAGCTCCCCACCGCTTTGCAAAGCGGGCGTCCATGAAGAAGAAACGGGTCGACTCCGAGAGAATTGATGAGCTTCTCCTGGGCCTGCTGAGGGAGGACGCCAGAACGTCCAACACGAAGCTTGCCATCAAACTAGGCCTTTCGGAATCCGCCATCAGGCGCAGGATAGACATCTTGAGGACGAGCGGCAGAATCCGAAGGTTCACCGTGGACGTTGACGACAGGGATCTGAGCAGCGCCATTACTTGGGTGTCGGTAGACCCCGCCACTCCAACGCGCCAAGTGAGCGAGAAGATAAGAGGGATAAAGGGCGTAGAGGCCGTCTACGAGACAGCCGGGCAGTTTGACATAGCGGTCGTCGTTAGGGGTGCGAATATCGGCGAAGTGAACGCGACCATCGAGGGGATACGTCGCGCCGGGGGCGTCACAGGCACGAACACCACCATGGTGCTCCGCACGATTCGCTGATTTCGGCCGAATATCGTTATAATGGCTCGGAGGAACAGGGTGAAAGAGGAGGGATTCGGAGCCAATGAATTGCATCGAGTGCGACGCCCAGGTCGCCATCCCGGCCGACGCCATTCAGGGCGAGATAGTGTCCTGCAGAGAGTGCGGGACCTCCTTCGAACTGGTGAGGGCGCCGTCGGGGGGCCTCTTCACTCTCAGGCAAGCGGAGCTGGAGGAAGAGGACTGGGGCGAGTGAGCGACTGGCGTCTTTTTCGCTACTCTATGACACCATCCGCTGGGAAGAGAAAGCTATCGTAGCCGCTGCTGAGAAACGTGGGGTCAGAGCCAACCTCGCGGACTCCAAGGAACTCTCGATCACCCTGGATTCGGGCGAGTTGCCTCTTGCCGACAGGGTGGTCCTCCAGAGGTGCGTCAGCTACTTCCGAAACGTCCACACCACGGCGGCTCTCGAGGCCCTTGGCCACAGGGTGGTCAACCCCTTCTCCTGCGCCTGGGTGTGCGGCAACAAGCTGTTCGGATCACTGGAGCTTGTGAAGCACCATATCGCGACGCCGAAAACCACTCTAGCCTTTGCGGAGGGCTCTGCACTCCGCACGATAGAACAGATGGGGTATCCGGCTGTTGTCAAACCAGTGGTGGGGAGCTGGGGAAGGCTCTCCGCCCTCATGAGAGACTCGGAAGCCGCAAGGGCAATTGTCGAACACAGAGAGGAGATGTTCCCCCTATACCAGATTTACTACCTCCAGGAATTCGTTAAGAGGCCTCCCCGCGACATCAGATCCTTCGTCCTTGGCGACAGGACAATCGCTGCAATCTACAGGTATTCCGGCGCCGACTGGAGGACGAACACAGCACGAGGCGGCAGGGCAGAGGCCTGCAAGATCACCCCCGAGCTCGACGAGCTGTCGGTGAGGGCGGCGAGAGCCGTGGGGGGCGAATTCGTCGGGGTGGACCTGATGGAGGGAGAGGAGGGGCTTGTGGTCCACGAGGTGAACAACACCACAGAGTTCAAGAACACCGTCCCGGCTACGGGCGTTGACATTCCTGGAATGGTTATTGATTATCTGATTTCCGTGCAAAAGAGATGACGGGCACAGCGGGCAGCCCGGTCAAGCTGCTTCTCGACTCACTAAGGATCTACTCCCC
>Ga0187766_10001069_pt1 | contig 15895 bp, 13 predicted proteins | sample 0216_QUI02_MP05__4_FD_132971 | JGI IMG/M metagenome (GOLD analysis project Ga0187766, IMG submission 132971) | Tropical peat soil microbial communities from peatlands in Department of Meta, Colombia - 0216_QUI02_MP05_20_MG | ecosystem: Environmental > Terrestrial > Soil > Wetlands > Peat ... | reverse complement strand
GCCTGGAATCTATCTGGCCCGCCTCCGCATAATCCACCGTAACTTCCATATCGCTACCCTTCGCCAAAACCGCTTGAACTCCCCAGGCGTTCGACACAACGCGAATGACTTTGTTGCCAGGCGGCGGTTCGGGGTGAACGAAAAAACCAGAATAGCGGCTCCACCCCTCGGGCGTTAGAAGCTCGCCTTCCGTTGCCAGCTTCCATATCTGCTCTACGATTTCCCTAGGGGATATGCCGGACTCGGTGGGCGCCTGTGCCTGCCCGGATACCGCAAGCGCATCGAGAACAGCGAGAAGCACTAATATGAGCACTCGTTTCATGCGGACTTCCTTCCTCATCAATGAGGTATGAACGGCACAGGATTTGGCTTGTTGTGGGGTGCTCCCAGAGGAATCATATACACAGGTAGGTCGCTTGGTCCCTTCCATCCTTTCCCGGGGCCAAAGTTCGGATCATTTGCTGCATTCATGGAACTAAAATATGTCCCAACGTCGTAGGCATAAACGCCTCTGCGGAGTTGGTTCGCAATCAACTGTGCAATTGAAGTCAGGTTACCATTCGCCCAGTAATCAGGCACTGTCTTACCTGCATCACATCCATTGAGCCTTATTGCAGTGTTGTTGCTGAGGATACCATCGATGTTACAACCGCTTTTCGTATTACACAGCTGGTCGACGTTGTAACCACCGATATTCGTGTTGGCGCCAGGAGCCTGACCAACGTAAAGGGTGCTGGCGACTACATGAGCTCCCGTCACCACGGTGAAGCCTGTAATCCCACTGTGTCCGAAGTAATGCACGTCTCCGTTGATAAAGCCATTTTGCGTCAGCGCCGCATTGAAATCCTGAACAGAAGATACCCTGCAAGCAATGACTTTGTTCCCCTGAGCGTGCAAATCATTTGCCTTCTGTTGGGCAGCGAGGCTGAAACCGTATCCGACATTATAGCTGTTGCCACCGGGGTTGTTCAGGCCAGGATCACCGATCAAGAGGAGGTTGGTCGGCCCGCTTCCCGCGATTGTCATACAGCTAAGCGGTTGCAGCGGTGGGTTGGGTGCGGTCAGGGTACAGATCAAGCAGTCGGCGGGGGGCGAAAGCTGCGCATTGGCTGAAGCCACAGCCCTTGTTTCAAGTGGCTGAGTCTGTGTTGTTGCAGAGCTCGTATCTTCCGTCGACTGCAGCAGGCACGGGCACTGTGGGATCGCCACCGCATTCTGGGAGGGGTTTCCGCCTGCCTGGGACCAGAAGCTGGCGTCGTCAGTCGCAAACGACGTTTGCGGCTGGAACCCTGAGATCTCTGTGGCAGATGAGCCGTACCACTGCCCCGTCCAGGAAATCGCGGCACCGGTATCAGGAGTTTCCGACGTGACATTTCCGTTCTGATCCACCGTGTAGAGCGTGCCGAGCCGAGTCGAGAGCAACTGATTGGTGGCGAGTAATGTGCCGTTAGGCCCCACGGTCACAATGGGACCTGAGGGCGTAGAGGTCACAATTACCCCGCCGTCCGAGGTCGCATACAGCGGGGTGATCGGGGCGTTTCCAATTTGGCTAGACCACAACTGGCTCCCGTCGGGCGCCAGCGCAATGAGAGTGTTGCTCCCGTCGGTGGCAATATAGCTGCCGTCTTCCCGCTGCAGGACGGGGATCACCCCGCTGCCAATGATGTAACTTCCGTCGCTTCGCTGGGCGGGGCACATCAAACCCGTGCCTTGAGCATTGACTTGGGAAGTCACTGAGTCTTGCGATACATAGCTAAGCTGCGACTGAATACTGTTGGTCTGGTAATTAACGAACCCGGCAAAGGCAGCAATTCCTGTTGCGCCGTTGGTCATGACACAAGGAGCGCTGTCATCATAGGGGTATGGGCCAGTCGTTCTGCCATCTGTCCTGTTCAGTTGAATTTTGGCATACGTCCCATCCGGCGAAACCCGCAATATGTTCTGATAAGACGCAAACCCGGTAGTGGATTGGTTGTAGTAGGCGTAAGGCAGGTACGCGTTCCCGTCTCCGGCGACGATCATTTTTCCGAATCCGGGAGGGTGGTTAATGGTTGAATAAATCCCCGATTGCTGGGCCACAGTACTGTTTTCTAAGTCGATATGGGCCAAGGTTGTTCCGGTTGAAGGATCTAACACGGTTACAGCAGCGGTGCAAGGGTTGACGTTATTGCACATAGTGCTGCTGAGGGCGGCCGGAATGTCCAAGATAAACAATACGCCGGAGGGATGAGGAATTGCGACCTGACCGGGAAGCTGTGCCAAAAGCTCCGGGGCGTACGGGCTAGTGAAGATATTGCTGGGAGCGTCCACGGTGCAGGTTGCGCAAGGAAGTGAGAACGTATAGAGATTCGTCAGCTGACCCGTGGTGGGGTCTACTTTTTGGACAGCATGGGTGGACTGAAAAGGAGACTTGAGCAGCACATTCCCTGAGAAATCAGGGATGAGACGGCTGACAGGTACCGTTTGCCCTGTCGCATCCGTACCTCTCCAGATGACACCGGGCACACCCCATAGAATGGTTCCATCGTTCGATATCGCTGAAAGGTTGCCGGCGGTATCGGCCGTAAAAATATCGGCACCCGAGGCGCTGGGCACAGCGGGGACGATACTAGGCGCGCCAGGCCCACCCAGTGGTACGGACCACACCGGGGTACCCGGCGGCAGCGATGAGCCCGCGTAGACCGTAACGGCTATCGGGGCATCAGCCGCGTAAACCGTGGCTGAGCCTGGCGCGACTCCCGTCAGGAGGGGCGGGTCATCGGTGGATAGGCTCACGATGCTCGGGTCCGTCGTTATCCAAGAGAGGCCGGTCACGGGATTTCCGGAACTGTCAGTAACGGATACGGTCCGCGACTGGCCCACTAGCAGGCTCAGGCTCGCAGGCGAGACCTGGTACTGCGGAGGAGATGTCTGCTGCAGCACATTGATCTCGGCCATCGAAGTCCAGCGGTTGCCGTTGATCTCGGAGAGCGCCCGAAGCCGGATGTACTGCCCGGTGGCCGGCGGGAAGGCCACCTGCAGCACGGGAGGAACGCCTCCTCCGGGACACGCCCTGCTTAGACTGCCGTAATCGAACGCGCCAGTCGCGACCGGCGTTCCCCAGTTCACGCCGTCGGCGCTCACGTAGAACTCATACTGTTTGATCCAGCCGTTCGCGCAGTGGTCCTGGCGAGCGAGGTATTCAAAACCAACCAGGGTATACGACGCTCCCAGATTGATCTGGATCTCATGCGGCGTCGGCGGGTTGCCGCCACAGTACTGGGTGTGCCACATCGTGCTGGAGTTGCCGTCAAAGGCATTGGTGGCGGCCCCGCCGTAGCAATACGTCTCCTGGCTATCCACGTAGGCTACCGACCACCCGGTCTGCGGAATCGCGGCCCCGGAGTAGACGCCCAGCGTGGCAGTTTTCGTCACCCCATTGTAGGTGGCCGAAATGGCGGGAGAGGCCGAACTGGTCACTGCGGCCGTGGTTACCGTAAAAGTGGCACTGATTGCATTTCCAGGGACGGTCACGGTGGCGGGCACCGTGGCAACCGGCGGATTCGTGCTCGAGAGGGTAACCTGCGCCCCGGCGTTCGGGGCCGGCCCTGTCAGCGTGAGCGTCAGATTGGAGCTGGTCCCGGCAATTACGTTGGCCGGGGACAGGGATACCTGCGAGAGGGCAGCGTTCTGCGCCGGCATACCGATCGCATCGATGTCAGCCGCCGATGTCCAGGGATTGCCATTGATTTCCGACAGTGCGCGCAAACGAATGAACTGGCCGGTCACAGGGGAGAAGCTCACCTGCATGGGAGCAGGCACGCCGCCACCCGGACAGGCGGTGCTCAGCCCGCCGTAGCTAAAATTTCCGCTAGCCACGGGCGTGCCCCAATTCACGCCGTCGGCGCTGACGTAGAACTCATATTGGCTGATCCAGCCGTGTGCGCAGCCGTCCTGCCGCGCCAGATACTGAAAGCCGCTTAAAATGTACGAGCCCCCGAGGTTGATCTGAATCTCATGGGGCATGGCCGGGGTGCTGCCACAGTACTGCGTATGCCACATGGTGCTGGAGCTGCCGTCGAATGCATTGCTCGCCGCCCCGTTGTAGCAACTGGTTTCCTGGCTGTCCACGTACGTTAACGACCAGTTAGTCTAGGGGATCAGACCCTGCGCTACAGCCCTGCCGGCAAAGCCGACCGTGGCCAGGGTGAGGATAATTGCAATCCTGCGGAAATTTTGTGGTGCGTTCATTCTTGGCGCCTCGGCGGTGGATCGGGCTGAGGGCACAGCGTAGCCGGGGCACACATAGCAGGGGGAAAAAATCAACATCTTGTTCTGGAATCAGAACAACGTTGCGAAGGCTTGTATCCAAGCTGCGTGGCTGTTACTGGCGGCCGGGCTTCTCCGTCCACACCAGCACCCCGGTAATCGTGGGTGCCAGCACGAAGACCACGGCCAGCAGCGACCATAGAATTATCATGCGTCGTACTCCTGGGGTCCCTCGTCCGGCTCGCCGGAAATCTCGCTCCACCAGATCTCGCGGCGTTCGGCTTCCAGGCTCTCGGCGATGTATTGCCGCCCGGCGTCGATCATGTGCTTCCACATCCGGTGAGCGCGGGCGCCATCGCGCAGAAAACGCTCCGCCTCCTTAGTGCTGACCGGCATACCCACTTCGCGAGCGATGCGCAAAACATCGCTGGTGGTGATTTCGGCCGTAACTCGCTGAGTATCGCTTTCGAAGTTCAACATCATGCCACCCCACACTGCTTAATTCTGGCCAGCACTTATGAAAACGCGCCGGCCACACACCGGCCTAGGGCGAGGGTCACAGCCAAACGTGACCCCCATCACACCAGCGGTCCGGGGTCCCGGGGTGCCCAGAAGGACACCCAACGAGCCCCTTGCGTAGCCGCCCGGTGCGCGTTAAAAGTACCCTAACCCCGCGCGTGCGCAGGGTATAATCCTTTCACCTCCCCATGATCAAATATTCCATCGTGGTTCCGTTTCATAACGAACAAGAGAACATCACAGCCCTCTACGACCGCCTGAAGGCCGTGATGGAGGCTACCGGCGATGGCTTCGAACTGGTCTTCGTGGACGATGGCAGCCGCGACGCTACCTTCCACCTGCTGCAAGAGATCGCCGCCGTGGACAGCCGGGTGGTGGTGGTGAAGCTGCGCCGCAATTTCGGCCAGACTTCCGCCCTGGCCGCCGGCTTCGACCACGCCCAGGGCGAGTACATCATCGCCATGGATGGCGACCTGCAGCACGATCCCGAGGACATCCCCAAGTTTCTGGAAAAACTCTCCCACGGGTATGACATCGTCAGCGGCTGGCGGCAGCGCCGGCTCGACAACCTGTGGCTGCGCCGCATTCCCTCACGCTGCGCCAACTGGATGATGGCCAAGCTGAGCGGGGTCCGCATCCACGACTTCGGCACCACGTTCAAAGGCTATCGCCGCGACGTGGTACAGCAGATCCCGCTCTACGGCGAGCTGCACCGCTTTATTCCCGCCCTGGCTTCCTGGTATGGCGCCAGCATTTGCGAGGTGCCCATCCGCATCAGCCAGCGCGAGCACGGCAACTCCCACTACGGCATTTCGCGAACCTTCCGCGTCTTCTTCGACCTGTTGACCATCCGCTTCCTGCTGCGCTATCTTTCGCGCCCGCTGCACTTCTTCGGGAGCATGGGGATGGCCGGCATCCTGATCGGGGGTGCCGTCGCCACTTGGCTGGCGGTGATCAAGTTCATGCACCCCAGGATGGACGTTATCGACGAGCACGGGCCCTTCATTATCTTCTCTGCCGTGCTGATCGTGGCCGGCGTGCAGATGCTTGCCCTCGGCCTGCTGGGCGAGATGCAGGCCCGCCATTACCACGAGCCTTCCCGCCGCGTGCCCTATTCGGTCGAGCGCCTGCTGCGCTCACCGGAGAGCGAACAGTCCACGTTGCAGGAGTAGTTCCTGTAGGGACGCAGCATGCTGCGTCTCCACACATATTTTGGAAGCGGATGAGTGTGTCCGCCGGCGAGATGCCCCGGCGCTATTGCTGCTGGCTCTTCTGCTCTGCCAGGTATTCCGGCTGCTTCTTGAGCAATTCGATCCCCTGGGCGAGATTCAAATCGTCCGGCGCGCGCCGGTAGTCGAACGCGGTCTCATGCTCGTCGATGTTGAGGCTCTTGAACAGCAGAATCTTGCCCGTGAAACGCAGGCGCATGTTCGCGACCTCCCAGCGGTCGCCGCCGACGCGCGACTGTTCGACCTCGAACTGCCCGCCGGGATCGAGGTGGCCCAGAATCCCCCATCCGAAATTGACGCCCTTGAACAGATGCGCCTGGATTTTGACCAGCCGCTCTTCCGCGGGATCGATGAGCATGCTGCCTTCCATGCCGTAGTAGACCTGCAGCTCGCGGTTCGGCGCTTCGTACCTAGGGTTGGGCTTGAACTTCAGCCGGATGAGTTGCTGCCCGTTCTTGCCGGGCTCGAAGCCGTCGTATTCGTAGAGGAAGGCGTCGGGCAGCGCCTTCACCATCCTGGTGGTTCGCTCTTCGTCTTCTTTCTGCTGTTTCCGCTTGGCGGTGCGGGTCTGGGAATCGCTGGCCAGCTTCTGCAGCCGCTCGTCGTCGGTCTGGCGCTGTTCGGCGCTGGGCGGCTTGTCGTTGACGGCAATCAGCCGCGCCACCACGCCCTCGTTGGTCTCCACCAGTTCCTTGGTGATAGCGCCGGCCTTGGGCTTCTCCGTGCGCAGGCGGTACAGCAAGCGCACGTGCTGCTGGCTGGCCTTCTCTTCGTTGGCGATGGCGCGCCGCACCAGCTCCTGGGCGGGAACCTGCTGCGTGGCTGCAGGTGGCGCCTGCTGGGCCGCCACCGCGGCTGACAGCAGGCAGCAGATCCAGGCTGCAATCAGGCTTCTACAGACCATCCTCATAAGAGCGGTTTTACATTTAGACGCCGTGCGCGCCCGTGGTGTTGCTTGCGTCATCATGCCACAGGCCGGCTTCTGGGCAGGCCATCTTCTGTGGCATCATCCGCGGGGATGACCCCAGGACATCAACCACACGGCCAAATTCCCGATTGCTGCCTGTCCCGTTGAGAGGGTATAGTTCGGAAGTTGTTCTTCGCCCATTGGCGGAGACGAAGCGGGAGTGTGGCCCCAAGCCGGGCGGGGAGATTGCCATGGAAATTTCCAGGCCGAGCGACAGCGCACGCGCTGAGGTCGCTCACATCGGAAAGTCGGTAGTGATCAGGGGCGAGCTCTCGGGCAGCGAGGACCTCTATCTCGACGGCGAGGTGGAGGGCAGCATCGAGCTGCGGGAGCACCACCTCACCATCGGGCCGCACGGCCGGGTGCGGGCCACCGTCCATGCGCGCGACGTGGTGGTACACGGGCAGTTGAACGGCAACGTTCACGGCAGCGAGCGCGTCGAGCTGAAGAAGAGTGCCATGCTCACCGGCGACATCCTCACCAAGCGCATCGTCATCGAAGACGGCGCCGTCTTCAAGGGCGGCGTGGAGACCCAGCGCGAAGCGCCCAAGGCCGAGCCCAAGCGCGAGGCCGCGGAGACGGTCGCTGTCGCCGGGGCCGCGAGCGGTTTCACGGGAACGCCTGCTGTCTCTGGCGCTACACAAGAAGCACTGGTCGAGCAGAAAAAGTAGCGCGGCGATCCCTGAAGTAACGCTTGAAGTCGATTCTGGCGTAGAATCGGGTCCAGCGGTACATGAGTTCCGTGACGCACCATCTCTTCCGTCTGTTTCGGGGAAGCCCAGAAGCCGCAACCGCCCCGTCGGCGGCCGAACGGGGCCAGCGCCTGCGGCGCCGCTCCAGCGGCCTGGCCGAGTTCACCCGCGCCATCGATGAGGAAGAGGGCCTGCGTATCCTCGACTTGGGTCCGACTTCCCCCACCAATATCGCTTATCTCACCGGTCTGGGGCACAAGGTCCATAACGAAGACGTGCTCCAGGGGTCGCAGGACCCAGCGCTGGTGGTACAGGCCGAAGATGGCCGTCCCACCCGCGACGCCGACCGTTTCCTGGCCGAAAACCTGGTGTTCGGCCCCAGCACTACCTTCGACGCCATCCTCTGCTGGGACACGCCCGACTATCTGCACGAGGCGCTGGTCAAGCCGATGGTGAACCGCATCCACCGCATCCTCAAGCCCAAGGGCATCCTGCTGGCGTTCTTTCATACCCGCGATGCCGGCCCCGACGCCCCTTATTACCGCTACCACATCGCCAGCGAAGATACGCTCGAACTCCAGCCTGGGCCGCGCTTCCGCCTGCAGCGCGTCTTCAACAATCGCCACATCGAAAACCTGTTCCGCGACTTCTCTTCCATCAAGTTCTTCTTGGCGCGGGACAATGTGCGGGAAGTGCTGGTGGTCAGATAGTCGGGCGATTGAAGCCATCAGACTCTATGGCGTTCCCTATTGCAAAGCCGCCGAGCAAGATCCTTTTAGTACGCTTCAGCGCCCTCGGTGATGTGATTCAAACTTTGCCCATTCTGACCATGCTGCGCGAAGGCTTTCCGGAGGCCAAGCTCGGCTGGGCCATTGACACCGAACTAGCGCCTGCGATCGAAGGCCACCCAGCCCTCGACTACATCCACCGCTGTTCCCGGAACGGCTGGAAGCAGGCCGCTTTCCGCATGTCCCGATGGCCTGCCATCGCACGCGAATTCACGGCGTTAGTCAAGGAAATACGCTCGGTCGGCTATGACGTTTCGATTGATGTCCAGGGATTATTCAAGACGGCCCTGCTTGCTTACGTGGCCGGGATCCGGCGCCGCATCGGATATGCGCACGGCCGCGAATTCAGCAGCCTTTTTTATACGGAGAAATACCTGGATTCACGGGCGTATTTCGATCCGACTGTATTTCATCTGGAGCATATGGTGGGCTTGGTGCGGATGCTGGACCATCACCGCGGCGAGTACCAAGCCGCGCCATCAGCCCCAAATCCGGCGCCGGCCGGATGCGCTGACAAAACTGGCGCTCCTTGGTGGCCCCGACGCGCTACTGAGGTTACTTACAAAGTTTGGCCGCCGGCGCTGCCAGAGCCGCTCCGGCAGAGTGCCGCGGAAGTGCTGAAGCAGGCGTTCGCAGAGAGCTCCCCCGTAGTCGCGATGGCCCCGGCGACCCAATGGAAAAGCAAGTGCTGGCCCGAGGATTACTGGACTACGCTCATTCAGCAGGTGCTGGCACGTACGAACCTCAATGTGCTGTTGATGGGATCATCTGCCGATGCGCCGCTCGCGGAACACATTCTGAGTGCTTTCGAGCCTGGGCAACTGAGGAGACGGGTTTGCAATCTCTTTGGTAAGGCGCCGATTCAGGAGATGTATGCGCTGTATGAGCAGGTGCAGGCCGCAGTCGGTCCGGACAGCGCTCCTCTCCATGTTGCCGGCGCAATGGGCGTAGCAGTTCTCATTGGCATTTATGGTCCCACCGGTTATCGTAGGACACCTCCGCTGGGCAGCCGGCACGTCAAGCTTCTAACCACGGAAGGGCAACTGTCCTGCCAGCCGTGCCATGAGCGAATATGCCCGCTGGGCACCGATGAGTGTATGAAACGCATCCGCCCCGATGATGTGTTCTACGCTTTGCTGGAAGGGTTGACCGAGGCAAGGATAGAATTCATGAGCGATGGCGCTAGCCGGGATCCACAGCGAGTCCCGCTTCTGCACTCATTGGGGTAAATGGAGCAGCGCCGGCCGGGATCGGGTTTCGCGCCAGACTTGAGAGTGCTCAGCCGACAGATTTGTGAGAGGACAACATGAGTACGACCGTAGCCACCGCTAAGATGCTTGATCTCGCGCAGCTAGAGGCTGCCCCGCTCCACATGAAGCCTTTCGAATACCTGACCGTAGATGATGTTCTGCATGCAGACAGCAAGGCTGCCATCATCGAGGATTTCCCGAACATCGATCGCGACGGAAGTTTTCCTCTCTCGACGCTGCGGCCCGGGCCGGGGTTTCGGCAGCTCGTGGATGAGTTGTTGAGCAAAGAGTTCGAGATCGCGGTGGGCAAGAAATTCTCGATGGATTTGAGTCAATACCCAACCATGGTCACGGTGCGGGGGCGTTGCGCAAGTTCCGACGGCCAAATCCATACCGATTCGAAGGACAAGGTCATTACCGTGCTGCTTTACCTCAACCCAGTTTGGGAGAGCAGCGGGGGCCGGCTGCGCCTTCTGCGCTCAAAGAACCTGGATGATTTCGTCGCGGAGGTACCGCCCACGATGGGCAGCCTGCTGATTTTCAAGCGCTGCAATCATTCCTGGCACGGACACCTGCCCTTTGAGGGCCAGCGCAGGAGCCTGCAAATGAACTGGGTCAAGAGCGACCGTTACATGCGCAGGGAACAGCTCCGCCATAAAGTCAGTTCCTTCTTCAAGCGGTTCGCCGGACGGAACACTGGTTGAGTCAAAATATAGCTTCGAACCGGGTCTGCCTGCGGGGAAATCGGAGCCTCTACCCTTGCGTATGACCGGCGAGAAAACCGGTGGTCCCACCCTTTCGGTGACGATCGTCGCCAAGGATGAAGAAAGGACAATCGCCGATGTGCTGGCTGCGGCAGCCGGACTGGCGGACGAGATCGTCTTCCTCGATAGCGGCTCTACCGACCGCACCATCGAGATCGCGCAAGGCTTCGGCGTGCGCCTCTATCACCAGGCGTGGCTCGGCTACTCCGAACAGAAGAACATGGCGCTTGATCTGGCACGCGGCGAGTGGATCCTCAGCCTCGATGCCGATGAGGTGATGACGCCAGCTCTGGTGGACGAGATCCGCCATACCTTGAGCGCAGGCGTACCTGCACACATTGACGGATTCAGGATTCCCCGGGTCCTGTTGATCGGCGACACTCCGGTACGTCGCGGCGGTTTCTACCCCGACGCGCAATTGCGCCTGATCCGAAGAGGCCGCGGCCGCTTTCGCTCCAGGATCGTGCATGAATCCATCGCAGTGGAAGGGAAGGTGGCGCAGCTCAAGAATGACCTCTTGCATTACGCCTACAAGGACGTGACGCAGTTTGCGCAAACCATGGACCTGTATGCGCGGCTCAGCGCTCAGCACTATTTCCAACAGCCGCATGGGCGCTGGCGCAGCAGCTCGCTGAACGAAGTCTTACGTACGTTGTGGACACTGTTTTACCGGCAAGTCGTGCGCGGCGGACTCTTGGGAGGCCCGCTGTGCTGGCGGCTGAACCGGATTTACGCTGATTATGTCCGCAACAAGGTCCGCTATCTGCGCCAACTTGAGGAAGCCAGCAGTCGTTAGTTGGTTGGCCGTCTTCACGGACCCGGTCCGCTGCGCTTCCCTAATCACCCGATGACCGGATCGCTCGAGGTTCCGGTGGGCATGACTGGCATGCGAGTCTTGCCAAACAAGAACCGCGTCACCCGAGGCAATCCGATCACTGCCATCACCGGCCGATGCAACGCGCGCGGGACGGACGTCAATTGCCGCAACCATCCGGCATTGCGGAACAGCGGACGCAATTCGCGGTCATACTGGCGGCGATAGGTGGCCGCGGCCTCCGCTACCGATCTCTTTCCTGCCCAGACCTCGGCCAACGCTGACGCGGCCATCACGCCGCTGCGCAACGCCAGCGAAATCCCGTCGCCCACGAAGGGATCGATAAACCCGGCGGCATCGCCTGCGAATAACACGCCGCCCTCTTCCGCATCCGGAGGCGCGAAGACCAGCGGCGACGTGGCCATCATGTCCGATACTTGCTGCCACGCCCGGCTACGCTCCTGGAGCCCGGGATGGAGCGCCAGCAACTGCTGCATTGAAGCGGCGCCGGCCGCCCGCACTATGGCGCAGACGTTCACGCATCTGTCACCGAGCGGCTGCACGCCGCAGTAGCCGTCCGCGAAAAAGTAGAGATCGACGGACTCAGCCAGCCCAGGCTCGCGGTAGTGGGCTTTCCAGCCCACCCATTTTTCCCCCGGCTTCTGGGAGAGCCGTCGCCGCCGCAGGTTCGACCAGCGACCGCTGGCGTTGACCACGGCGCAAGCGCGAAACGCGCCCACCGAAGTAGACAGGTCGAATGGTCCAGAGCCGGTGAGGGCCTTGGCTTCCACTTGTTGACGGCAATCGGCGCCAGCTGCGACGGCCAGGCCCCACAACGCATGGTCTAATTGATAGCGTGGGACCGACGCCGCTGGCGGAAAGAGCGCAGCTTCCGCTACCGACCGCTCCGCAAAGATGCGGGCGCGGGCGAGGCGCGGCGCCCGGCGGACAAGATCGTTGAGACCCAGGTCTTCCAGCAGCACCACTCCGTCGGGCGAGATGAATTCCCCGCACACCTTGTGGCGCGGGAAGCTTCCGCGCTCGAGGAGCAGCACACGCCCGCCCGAGCGCGCCGCGGTGATGGCCGCCGCCGTCCCTGCAGGCCCGCCGCCGATGATGGCTAGGTCAAAAGACATGATCCGTTGGCCAAACTCGGTAGAGACGCAGCATGCTGCGTCTCTGCAGCTAGAACGGAGAAATCAACTATCTCCACGCTATCGCTCCCATCCGGCAGAGGTAATGGTTGCGCATTTCGACGGCCGCGGCCCGTGACGCCTGCAACAGATCACGCATTTCGTCGATCGTGTAAGCGCGGCGCACCGAGGCAGGAGCGTCGTGCCGCGTAAGGCGGCTGCGGTACAAGGCAAAGCCGGCGTAGATGAGCGCCAGGTGAGCGGGGCTGCGGCGCAAATCGTTGACCAGCGCCGCCACCCGCGCCACCCGCAGCGACTCGTTGATGAAACCCACCAGCTCGCCGGGCTCCAGGTGATGCGTAAACAGCGACGAACACACCAGATCAAAGCTGTCGGCGCCAAACGGCAGGGACAACGCATCCCCGGCCACCGCTCGCCGGGTCCCGTTCAGGTGCGCCGCCGAGCGGTCGAGGACCACGAAGCCGACGCGCACACCTTCGCGCCCGAGCTTCCGGGCCACGCGGGTGGCGATGTCACCGGAAGCACCGCCCACGTCGAGCAGGGACAGTTCCCTTTTTCCCGTTCGCCGCGCCACTTCGCGCACCAGTTCGCACATCGTTGCTGTTCCGCCAAACCAGCGGTTGGCCATGCGCAGGTCGGCGAGCGCCGCCGTGATCTCGGCCGGTGAGCCGGAATCGCTGTCGAACAACTCGGGGATGAGGATGCGTTTCATCGGGATTGAGTCATTGAGTGATTGAGCCGTTGGGCCATTGAAAGCGGGCCTAATGACCCAATGGCACAATGGCTCAATGGCTCAATCCTCAGACCGTCTCCAGCTCTTCTTCGAGCAACTGCTTGTTGTACAGGTCCGTGTAGTACCCGTTGCGGGCGATGAGCTCGTCGTGTGTACCCAGCTCCACAATGCGCCCGCCGTGGAGCACCGCGATGCGATCGGCGTTGCGGACTGTGGACACGCGATGGGAGATGAAGATGGTCGTCCGCCCCTGCATCACGTCGCGCAGGTGGTTGAGAATTTTCTCCTCTGTGTAGGTATCGACGCTGGAGAGCGCGTCGTCCAGCACCAGGATGCGGGGATCGCGGATGAGGGCGCGGGCAATGGCGGTCCGCTGCTTCTGCCCGCCGGAAAGCGTGATGCCACGCTCGCCCACCATGGTCTGGTATTTCTCCGGAAAGTCGGCGATGTCAGGGGCAATATTGGCGGCCTCGGCGGCGAGCTGCACATCGTCGTCGCCGGCGCTCTCGGCGCCCAGGGCGATGTTTTCGCGCACCGTGTCGCTGAAGAGAAATGTCTCCTGGGGCACGAAACCGATGGCGCGCCGCAGTATGTCCAACCGGTAGTCAGTGATGGGGCGGCCGTCGATCAGCACGCTGCCGGCCGGCGCGTCGTAGATGCGCGGAATCAGGCTCACCAGCGTGGACTTGCCCGAGCCGGTGGCGCCCACGACCGCCAAGCTCGATCCGGCAGGAACCTTCAGGCTGATGCCATCGAGCACGGGTACATCGTTGTACGCGAACCTGAGGTTGCGGAACTCGATTTCGCCGCGAATCTCGCCGGGCGCCGCGTCCCGCCGCACACGGTCCCGGATCTCCGGCCGTTCTGCAAAGATCTCGTTGATCCTACCCATGGACGCGCTGCCGCGCTGAAACAGGTTCAGCACCCAGCCCACGGAAATGATTGGCCAACTAAGCTGCACCAGATACGTATTGAAGGAGACGAACATGCCCACGTCCATTCTTCCCTGAAGGACCTGCCGACCCCCCAGCCAAAGCACCAGCACCACCGCTGATCCGAGCAGCGTTTCGAGGGTGGGCCACAACATGCCCATCAGCCGCACCAGCTTGAGGCTGCGGCGGATGTACTCGCGGTTGGCATTCTCGAAGGCCTCGATTTCGGCCTGCTCCTGCACGAAGGCGCGCACTACGCGCGCGCCCGAGAAGTTCTCCTGGGCGCGGGCGGAAATCTCGGCGAACATGGCCTGGATGCGCTCGAAGCGCTCATGGATGCGGCTCCCGAAGTACTGCACTACAACCGAAACCACGGGCAGCGGCAGGAAGGCCCACGCGGTCAGGCTGGGGCTGATGCGAAACATGAAGTAGAGAGCGCCCAGCGTGTACACCAGCGTGTTGGCGCTATACATGATGGCCGGGCCCAGCAGCATGCGCACGGCGTTCAGGTCGTTGGTGGCGCGGGCCATGATCTCGCCGGTGCGGGTGCGCTGGTAGTACGACCAGGACAGGCTCTCCAGGTGGCGAAACAAGTCGTTGCGCAGGTCGAACTCAATGTCGCGCGAGATGCCGATCACCACCCAGCGGGTCAGGAAGCGAAAAATCCCCTTGACGCAGGCGATACCCACCAGCAGCGCGGCATAGTAGGCAAGCTTCTGCCGCGTGACCCCTTGATAGAGACTCTCAACCGCCTTGCCCAGCACGAGCGGGAAGATGATCCAGGTGCCGTTGTCCAGCAGCACCGACAGGGTTCCGACCGCCAGCCCGCGCCAGTATTTCGCCAGATAGGGCAGCAGCGGGCGCAGGTTCGCGCGCACACTCTGTTTCGGCGGAGGTTCCAAGATTTGGGGCTGAATGGCGACCGAGGTCATGAGTGCTTTGATGAGATTCTAGCAGGGCCGGACACAGTTTCCGCGATCGCGGAAATGGAGCCATTGTGCCATTGGGTCATTGAGTCATTGAAAACCGATCTTTAATGGCTCAATGACTCAATGGCTCAATGACTCAATGACCCAATCCGCAAGGTCCAATCTTACGTCGGCACTTTCAAGATCATGTACCCACCTGCAAAAGCAAAGATCACGTCCGGGGCCCAGGCGGCGAGCGCGGCCGGCAACTGGCTGACGTTGCCCATGGCCTCGAACAGTCCCGAGGCCACCCAATACATCACGGCGATGCCGATGGCCGTGGCCACGCCCGCCAGCGCGCCCCGGCGTCCGGTGGAGAGCGCAAAGGGCACAGCCAGCACCGCCATCACAAAGGTGATCAGCGGGAAGGCGAACTTCTTCTGCAGCTGCACGCGCAGCCGCACCACATCGAAGCCGCTCTGCTGCAGGTCCTTGATGTAGCGGCTGAGCTCCTCATAGTTCATCTCGGAAGACTGCTTCACTTCCTTCTTGAAGTAGGCCGGCGGCTCGGCCAGCTCGGCGAAGGTAGCCACGTCGAAGCTGCGATACTGGCGGATGGCCGCGCCCTGGAAGTCGCGCTCCCAGCCATCTTCGAAGATCCACTTCTGCAGCTCCGGTGCCCAGCGCGCGCGGGAGGCATAGATGCGGCGGGTGAACTGGAAGGTGGCGGGATCGAACTCGAACACCGAAATGCCGGCGAAATGGTTGCGGTCGGGATCGAAGAACTCGTAGTAGTAAATGTCGGAGCGCTGGCCGAAGATCCACTTGCGGTCCGGACGCAGATAGGTCTGCGCCGGACGGCCCTTGATCTGGTTGTGGAGCGCCTCCTGCCGCTTG
>Ga0187766_10001068_pt1 | contig 15900 bp, 12 predicted proteins | sample 0216_QUI02_MP05__4_FD_132971 | JGI IMG/M metagenome (GOLD analysis project Ga0187766, IMG submission 132971) | Tropical peat soil microbial communities from peatlands in Department of Meta, Colombia - 0216_QUI02_MP05_20_MG | ecosystem: Environmental > Terrestrial > Soil > Wetlands > Peat ... | reverse complement strand
TACGAACGCCTGATCCTCGACGCCATGCGCGGCGATCACACCTTGTTCACTACCGCCGAAGGAATCGAGCGGCTTTGGGAGGTCTCGACACCGCTGCTCGAAGCTCCGCATGCAGTGCGTCCCTATGCGCCGGGGTCCTGGGGACCAAACGCGATCCACCAGCTCATTGCGCCAAACAGCTGGCGGCTGCCCTTCGAGCGCGCCTGGCGTGATCCCAATCCGGTCGGCGCTTAGGCTCCCTCGGCCGGGGCGGGCAGGTAACGAGGAATTTATCGATTCATCATCGCGATGGCAGAAATAAGCAGGCTCACCATCAACGCAATGGCGAGTTTGACTGGATCGCGGCGTAACGCTTCCGGCAAGAACTTCATTCCACGTGACTCCGGGGCCGACAGATTGCGCCGGGTATCTGAGCCGGACGCCAAAGGATTCTGGAGCAAGAGCTGGGGAGCTTTCTGCGACGTACGTTCCGGAAATTCCGTGATGACTCAATGCACGTTGCGGCGCTCAGAAAGTTGAAGCGTGTCCAGAGCATCGGGATCGCCACTCCTTAGCAGCCTGCCACATTCGGCTCACTGGGGCGTCCTGCTCACCGGCTCTCTCGCGCTTTCATTGGCGCTGCAGCTCGTGCAGCTGCCGGCCGCTTTGCTTCTCGGACCGATGATCGCAGCGATCACCGTCGAGATTCAGGGCGGCGATATCCGCGTGCCGCGCGCACTGCTGTACGCGTGCCAGGCCGTGATCGGCTGCATGATCGCTCGCGCCCTGACGCCCGACATTCTTGTGAGCTTTCTCGGACGCTGGCCGCTCTTTCTCGGCATCGTGTCCTCGGTAATCGTCGCGAGCAGCCTCATAGGCTGGACGATGAGCCGGTGGCACATCTTGCCGGGCACGACCGCGGTCTGGGGCCTCTCGCCCGGTGCCGCGTCCGCCATGGTCTTCATGGCGGGGGCGTTTGGTGCCGATACCCAACTCGTCGCCTTCATGCAGTATCTACGCGTCGTACTGGTAGCCACTCTGGCGACTCTGGTCGCTCGATTTTGGCTCGGGTCGCACGGGCCGACTGCCTCCGTAGTCTGGTTTCCATCCGTGCACCCGGTTTTCTTCGCGGAGACATTGGGCCTTGCGCTCTTTGGGGGTCTGATCGGTTGGCTTCTGCGTATACCCGCCGGGCTCTTTCTGGGCCCGATGATTCTCGGGGCCGTTCTGTATTCGACGGGGCTCATCTCGATAGAACTGCCGCCTTGGCTGCTTGCTGCGAGTTACGCGGTTCTCGGCTGGAGCATCGGGCTTGGCTTCACGCGCGAGATTTTGAGACATGCGGTTCGCACCCTGCCTCAAACCTGCCTGGCAATTTTCGCGTTAATTCTGTTTGCCGGCGGACTCGCATTGATTCTCGTCGAGGCGTTCGACATCGATCCACTTACCGCCTATCTGGCCACGAGTCCCGGAGGCGCGGATTCCGTGGCAATCATCGCGGCATCGAGCAAAGTGGATGTTTCCTTCGTGATGGCGCTGCAGACAATCCGTTTCGTGCTGGTGTTACTGGCAGGCCCGGCCATTTCGCGATTTATCGCCGCGCGGATCGAGCCCGAGCGTGTGCCCCGGGCTCTCCCCGCGGCAGGCACGCTATCTCGGGATGAAACGCTAAGACACGTGAAAGAAGATGAAGGCGAGCTCGATTGATCGAGCCCTTCGACTCAGGGAAGGGGATGCAGCGTGGTGTTAAAGAGGTACTCGTCGTCGTAGTCGGTCTGTTCTCCTGCCTTCTTATCCTTGACAGGTTGCAGTCGGGCCGATAGCGGCTTGTGCCACTTCCATGCGAGCGAGGCAACATCACCAAAAATACGCGCCAATTGAGCTTCGCTCATGTCCCCCGGGTAGGGCACGGTGTCCAAGCCCGTGCCGCACACGGCGGAGTATGCGAGTAGCGAGTCGGTGTTGAAGGTACCTTCCGCCCAACGCCGGGCGAGAAGCTTGTCCTCCATCACCGGCACCATGAGTCCCGAATACCCGATCTGCTTCACCGGGACCGCCTTGACGGCGGTCGTGATCGCAAGCGCGGCGGTCATGGTACCGCTCGAGCCGAACTTGGCGCCCGTATAGGTCTCGATAGCGGCCCCGATCGACACATCGGCAAGGGGTGCAGGCGTCGGATCCACGCCCATGAACTTCCAGCCGGTGGCGGCTGCCACGTCCATGCCGACCGACTCCGCCACCTTGGAGTGGACTGTCAATTGCCGGGTCAATTCGGCGACCGAGCGTGCGAAGTCGCCATGTGTTGTAGCGAAAACCTCGGCGACGACATTGGCGCCTTCGAGACCGATGGAAAACCGCTTCCCGGTACCGGTGTGATAGGCGCCCGGGTAGAAGGGCCCATAGGGCTTAAGCATCGCGGTCGCCGTGAAGTTGAATGTCCCCTGACTGCGCGGACTGTGGAAGGCGACGTAGTGCACGAGCGCGGCGCTTTCCCGGACTACCCTCCAGTGGATTCCGTCCTCCGCGGCGAGGATGGCACTGGCGTTGATGTTGGGAAGCGTCGAAAGAACCTGCGCCAGTAGTTCCATGGTGCGCGGATCGTCCCCGTCATGCAGCATTGCCGGCCCGACATTCGGCAGAAAGCCCTCCTTGGCAGAGAGTTGGTCGAAAGCCTTGACGAAGGCCAGTGCATCCTCATCCGACTGGCCGCTCACGAGCTCAGCGAGCGGTTGGGTCACGATGCGGACCGATTCGACTTTGTAGCCGCGGCTCTCGAACTCCTTTTTAGCGGACCGCAGAACCGTCAACGCATCCGCAATCTCGCGTGTGTAGTTCGCACGATCCAGGCGCACGAAAGCCGTGATGGCACGTACTTGCGGCTTCGTGTACCCGTCCGCCTGAGCCGCGAGCGAACACAACGCCGTCAGCACTGCGCAAAGCAGCCGACCTCCGAGGTTAGCGCCCATGATCTCCTCCAGTGCATCGTCCGGTAGCAGCACGACAATCGGTCTCGGCGCGCGGTTTCCCGGAATTTCGCTCTGCGCCTTGCGCAGCGCGTGCCCGGCGAGACGGCCGTGAACCGCTCGTCTCTGATAACCTAACAAAACCAAGTGCAGACCCGCTAGAGCCAAAACGCCGGGTGGCGCTGTTAAGCCCGAACCTCGGAGTGCCCATGTCCGAACCCGTCTCGGCTGTCATCGATCCCAACGAATGGGTGGAATGTGGCGTACGCGAGCATCCGCATCGCGTATTTCTTCGTACGCCCGATGGACGGGAGCTCACATACGCAAGCCTGCAAGAGCAGTGTTCGCGCTTTGCCGGCGCCTTAGCACGCATGGGCGTAGCGCCCGGTGATCGGGTCGCGGCCCGCGTGGAGAAGTCCCCGGAAGCAGTACTCCTTTATATCGCCTGTTTGCGCATGGGCGCGGTGTTCGTACCCATCAACACGGCGAGTTCCCCGAACGAGCTTGAACATCTGCTACGCGATTCAGCTCCCAGGGTGGCGGTCGTGCCCCCCGCGGAGCGCGAGGGGCTGACGCCGCTCATCGAGCAGGCTGGCGTCCGGCAAGTCGAAACGCTCGCCCGGGGCAGCGACGGTTCGATCTCGCAGCTCGCGGAGCTTGCTTCAAGCGCCGAATCGGTTCTCCCGCGCCTCGATGCCCAATCGGTGGCAGCGCTCGTCTACACATCCGGAACGACCGGACGGCCGAAGGGCGCGATGCTGACGCGCGCGAATCTCGCGTCCAATGCGACGGTACTTGCGAAGGCGTGGCGCTTCGATGGCAACGATGTCCTCCTTCACGTACTGCCGCTCTTTCATGTGCATGGACTCTTCGCCGCGATCAACACTGTGCTGGCATCGACTGCGAGCATACTGCTCCTTCCCAAGTTCGATGCCCGGGCAGTCCTCAAGCATCTCGCGGACGTGACCGTCTTCATGGGCGTGCCCACCCACTACATCCGTCTGTTGCAGGAGGGTGGCCTCGACCGCGCGGCGACCGCGCGGATGCGACTCTTTGTCTCGGGTTCCGCTCCCTTGTCGGTCGAGACTCACCGGGAGTTCCTGGCGCGCACCGGCCACAGCATTCTCGAGCGCTACGGAATGACGGAGACCTTGTTCAACACCTCAAATCCATATGAAGGTCCACGGGTACCGGGTTCGGTCGGACCGCCGCTGCCGGGGGTGGGCGTTCGCATTACCCACGCGGAGAGCGGCGACGTGGAACATGAACCTGATGTGATCGGTACGCTCGAGATCCGTGGACCGAATGTGTTTGCCGGTTACTGGAGGGATCCGGACAAGACCCGCAGCGAATTTACCGCAGACGGCTGGTTCAAAACCGGCGATCTCGCCCGCATCGATGCCCGGGGTTACGTTCACATCGTCGGTCGCGTGAAGGATCTCGTGATCAGTGGCGGCTACAACGTCTATCCCAAGGAAGTCGAGACCGAACTCGAGGCACTGCCCGGTGTGGCCGAGAGCGCCGTGTTCGGGGTGCCCCATCCGGACTTTGGTGAGGGCGTGAGCGCCGCGGTCGTTCTCAAGACCGGGACCGAGCTCGCCGAGGGCGAAATCATCGACGCGCTTCGGGCGCGACTCGCGCCCTACAAACTGCCCAAGCGCATCGTGTTCCTCTCCGAGCTGCCGCGGAACGCGATGGGCAAGGTCTGTAAGGATGTGTTGCGCTCCACGTACGCTACGCTCTATCGTGGCTGTTGATCGCAAGGCCGGGTCCCCAGGGGGCTCGCTGTCTAGGGGGTAAAAGAACAATGAATGCGTCAATCCTGCAGGACTCGTCCGCGCCCCAACCGCTCACCAAAGCGCAGGTGCGAGGCTTCTGGGCCGCGTGGTCGGGCTGGACGCTCGATGGCATGGACTCTTTCATCTTCGCGCTGGTTCTCACCCCCGCTCTGACTGAACTGTTGCCGAAATCGGGTCTCGGCGGCTCTCCGCCGGAAGTTGTTTCGGCCGGATCAATCATGTTCGCCGTATTCCTGATGGGCTGGGGATCGTCGCTCATCTGGGGTCCACTGGCTGATCGTTGGGGCAGGGCCCGGACGCTCGCGGCGGCGGTCGCCTGTTACGCTGTTTTCACGGCTGCCGCGGCGTTCGCGCAGAACGTGTGGCAGCTCGGCGTGTTTCGGTTTCTGGCCGGCGTGGGTATCGGCGGGGAGTGGGCGCTCGCCGGCACGTACGTCGCGGAAGTCTGGCCCGAGTCGCGCCGCAAGATGGGGGCGGGCTACCTGCAGACGGGCTACTACGTCGGTTTTTTCCTGGCCGCGGCGCTCAATTACACGGTCGGCGCAAACTTCGGCTGGCGGGCGATGTTTCTTTGCGGCGGAGTGCCCGTGGTGCTCGCGATTTACATGCTTTCGCAGATCAGCGAATCGGACCGCTGGAGCAAGGCGGCCGGAACGGTTTCGCGCGCGGCACCGCTGCGGCAGATCTTCACCGGCCCGTACCGGCGTCGCACGCTCGTTAATGCAGGCCTCGTCACCGTTTCGATCATCGGACTTTGGGCTGCGGCAGTCTATGAACCGTCCGCGATCGTGACGCTCGCCAAGAAAGCAGGATTCAATGCACCGGCCGCGACGCGCATGGCCTCCTTTGGCACGGGGCTCCTCTCGATCGGCACGGTGCTTGGTTGCCTCGCGGCGCCGCGGATCGCCGAAGCCTCCGGCAGGCGCGCGGCCATCGCGTTCTACTTTGTCGGCATGGCGATCTGCATCACGGTGAGCTTCGCATGGGCGTTTTACGCGCCAAAGGGACTTTATCTCTTTATTGCCAGCCTTTTCTTTCTTGGTTTCTTTGGCGGCAATTTCGCGCTCTACAGCTTGTGGTTGCCCGAGCAGTACCCGACCGTCATGCGCGCGACCGCGTTTGCCTTCGTCACCTCCTTCGGGCGATTCGTCGGTGCGGGGGTCAACTTCCTACTCGCCGCGGCCGTGCACGCCTACGGAAGTGTGGGCATGCCCGTAGCCGCTACGGCGTCGGCCTTTCTGCTCGGTCTTCTGCTCGTCCCGTTCACACTTGAGACCCGGGGTCAGAAGCTCCCCGCCTAGCGACTGGAGCGTTCGGTTCAGGTAGAGCGCAGAAACAAGCCGATCGTCAACGCCGTGCCGATCAATACCACGAGCAGGCCGAGTGTCCGCTCGGGCACCTTGTGGCCCATCATGCCACCGAGGATGCCGCCGAGAATCGCACCCGCGGCCGACACCAGCGCCGCAAACCATCTTATTTCCGGGGAGAACACCAAGATCGCCACTGCAGACGCGTTCATCGCCGCAGCAAGGACGTTTTTGGTCGCCCAGGCCGTGCGCAGCGCAAGTCCGGCCGCGGACAAGGCTGCCAACATCAGAAAGCCGATTCCACCGCCGAAGTAGCCGCCGTAGATCGAGATCGCGAACTGAGCGCCCGCAGCGGCCGTGCGCTTCAATCGCGCCGCTGAGTGCCTGCGTGGTCCGAACCATTGCCAGGCAAAAAGCCCAGTGGCGAAGAACACGAGCCAGGGTACGAGCCGTGCGAAGAAGGATGCCGGAGTCACGAGCAGCAGCCCCGCTCCAATCGCGCCGCCCACGAGACTGATCCCTGCAAGCGCCCGGAAGGGAAGCCCGGGCGGACCCGAAACGTGCTTCTTGGCGGTCCACCCAGTCGCCAGTTGCGCGGGGAACAAGGCAACACAGGAGGTGATGTTCGCGGCACGGGCGTCCATACCCGTCAGGATCAAGGAGGGCAGCGTGAGGAATGAGCCGCCGCCCGCGAGCGCATTCTGTACGCCCGCCCAGAGTGATGCGATGAAAAGGACGACGAAACTCACTGGATTTCTTGTCGCTATGAGAGTTCAGCGCCCGCTGCGAGCCTCGTAGGCCTCGTACGGTGGGCGCGAGCCGGCGTCGGCGGAACGCGTTTGCCGCTCTGCAACAACGCAGTATCGACATGCCTCCAGGGCCAACTGCCGGAAACCACGCATCCATTCCGGCCAGTGGGACGTATAGCATTCGGACGAGCACTGCTCGCTGCCTTCGGCCGATCGAATCGGGGGAGGCGAGCTGGGGAACGAGCATGCTTAGAGATGCACTTGAGTCGGAGAAGCCCGGCGGCGCCAACGGCCGACGGCGGGCGAGTTTGGCGATTGCCGTGTTCGGCCTGAGCACGGGCGCCACAGGATGGGCTGATTCGCCCTCCGACCGCGAAAACGGCAGTGCAACACCGATCCTGCAAGAAGTTACCGTCACAGCTCACCGGCTCGATCTGCTCGGAACGGCCATGAGCGCAAGCGAAGGAGTGATCGCCGACCAGGAAATCCAACTCACGCCCTCCTACCGACCCGGACAAGTGTTGGAGACTGTCCCGGGTTTGATCGTCACGCTGCACAGCGGTGAGGGTAAGGCTAATCAGTTTTTGATGCGCGGCTACAACCTCGATCATGGCACGGACCTCGCGACCTTTGTTGATGGTATGCCGATCAACCAGCCAACCCATGCGCACGGCCAGGGATACACTGACCTGAATTTTCTCATTCCTGAGCTCGCCGACGGCATCAGTTATACCAAGGGTCCTTACTACGCCAACTTCGGTGATTTCGGTTCAGTCGGTTCGATCGACGTCGCATATCGTGACACGATCCCGACACAGATCGCGTTGAGTGGCGGAACACTTGATTTCGCGCGCCTGTTAGCCGCGGGCTCGAGCGCACTGGGTGGGGGGAATCTCCTGACCGCTTTCGAGGTGCGGCGCTACGATGGGCCGTTCATCACCCCCGACGATGCCCGCAAGGAGAATGCTGTGCTGCGCTACAGCGCAGGCGATGCACACAATGGTTACTCGATCACCGGCATGTACTATCACCAGCTCTGGACCAACACGACCGATATACCTGTCCGGGCGGTAGAGGAGGGCGTGGTTCCCGATCGCTTCGGCACTCTGAATCCGATGGATGGTGGTCGCGCAGAGCGGGCGAGCCTCTCCGGGCAATACCACCAGGCGATGGGTAGTGGGCTCTTTTCCGCCAACGCCTACCTCATCGAAAATCGACTGCAACTGTATAACGACTTCACGCACTACCTCGTCGACCCCGTGCACGGCGATCAGGAATATCAGTTTGAAAATCGCCGCGTGCTAGGTGCGGCAGCCAACTACACGCTCCCTGTGCCTCTTGGCTCGCTCGAAAACCAAATCACCATGGGTATCCTCACGCGCTATGACTCACTGTCCGTCGGTCGTTTGCCGAGCGAGAATCGCATTCCCCTCCCGCCACAGAACGATCCGGCGTCGTTCTCCAACTCGGATCAGGTCTATCTCTTTAGTGGTGCCGGTTATCTGCAGGCGACCACGCGCTGGACGGCGTGGCTGCGTTCGGCCCTCGGCCTGCGCGCAGACTATCAACACGGCACCGACATCGATCATCTCGAGCAGTTGCACGAGAGCGCCGGTTACACGAACGGCGGGACGGCCGCGCAGTCACTCCTGCAGCCCAAAGCGAGTTTGATCTTCACTCCGGACCCTTCGGTCGAGTTCTATGTGAGTGCGGGCGAGGGCTTCCACAGCGCCGATCTCCGTGGCGTTAATCAAGTCAGGAGCGTGGATCTTGGGCTGCCGACTACCCCGCTGCTGGCAAGTCAGTGGGGGGAGGAGATTGGAGTGCGCGCGGTGCCGCGTCAGGATTTCACTTTCACGTTCGCTCTCTACAATCTCTGGCAGCAGTCAGAGACCATCCTCAACCCTGATGTCGGCCAGGATTCCGCCGGTCCGCCGAGCCGCCGCTACGGGTTCGAGCTCAACGTGACGTACCAGATTCGGCGCTGGCTCGAGTTCTACGGGAGCTTTTCCGGCAATCACACGCGCTTCACACGCCCCTTCGATGATGGTACCGGGCACCTCGGCACCTACATCACGGATGCGCCGGCCATTACCGGTTCGCTCGCGCTTTACCTGACGGAATTGGGCCGCTGGAGCGGCGGCCTCGAATATCGTTATCTTGGCAACTACCCACTCTCCTCGGGTCCCTGTGTGAATGCCGCGGCCGTCAGGGACTTTGCGGGTGTCGCGACCTCGTGCGCAAACGCCCCGACCGCGCTCGGCCAGGTCAATGGTGAGGGCTTTGGCCAACTCAATCTCATCGCCAATTGTCGACTGCTCTCCGGATGGAGCACGTCACTTGGCGTCTATAATTTGCTGAATACCCATGCGGCGGCCGCCGAGTTCTGGTATGTCGATCGGCTCCAATCCGAAATTGCGCTGTATCCGGCCGGGCGCGCCGATGTTCATCAGCACCCGCTCGAACCGATCATGGCGCGCTTTACGGTGACGAAGACCTTCGGCCAGTGACGGTGCGCGGCACTCTTCTGCGCGCTCGGCCGAGCGCGTACCCGTTCCCGGTGCGGCACGAGGCTTGCGATGCAGCCTCGCCTTGGCGCAGCATGCCCCGCTTGCGCGGGCGATCGCTGGGAACCGCGCCGCACCCTAAATAAGCCGGGAGGTCAACCGTGTGTGACACCGATTCGATCAACGACATGATTGAGTACCAGCTGAAGTCGGGAGTCTCGCGGCGACAGTTCGCCGCACTCACAGTCGGTGCCGGCATGCTGCCGCTCCTCCCGTCCATCGCCGCCGCGGAAGATGTCGTTGAATCCGAGGTGAACATCACGACGCCCGACGGCACTGCGGACGCCTATTTTGTCCATCTCGCCAAGGGCAAGTACCCCGCTGTGCTCATCTGGCCGGACATCTTCGGACTGCGTCCGGCTTTCCGGCTGATGGGGAGGCGGCTCGCTGAATCGGGCTATTCGGTACTTGTCGTCAATCCCTTCTATCGCACGCGGAGGGCCCCCACCGCCCCCGAGTATCCTGATTGGAATGATCCCGCGACACGCACTGCGCTCATGACTCTCATGCACACGCTGACGCCACAGACGACCTTCACTGATGCGCCGGCTTTCGTCGCTTGGCTCGACCAACAGCCATCGGTCGACACGAAGCGCAAGATGGCGACCACGGGGTACTGCATGGGCGGCCCGCTGACGATGCGCACTGCGGCCACGGTTCCCAATCGCGTCGGGGCCGGGGCCTCCTTTCACGGCGGGAGTCTCGTGACCGACAAACCCGATAGCCCTCATCTTCTCGTGCCGAAGATGAAGGCTCAGTACCTCGTCGCGATTGCGGCGAACGATGACCAAAGTGCGCCCGACGTGAAGAACGTGCTGCGCGAGGCGTTCGCCAAAGCGCAGCTACCCGCGGAGATCGAGGTCTACCAGGGCACGCTGCATGGCTGGTGCCCTATCGACTCCCAGGTCTACAACCGGGACCAGGCCGAAAAGGCGTGGAGCCGGATGCTCGCTCTCTTTAGGATTGCTCTCGCCTAGCAACAATTGCCGATTGACTGTTGCGCCCTAACACGGCGGGCGGACCACGTTTGATGGCTGCCCTGAGGTTAGTTCGCGAGCGTCAGTGCGAAAGCCGGCTCTCGCACTCAACTCCCCAACTTCGCGTTCGCGAGGGCCACTGCCGTGCAAGACCTAGGTATTTTCCGCAAGGCAATGCACACAATCCGTACTGCCTAGCCGTCATTCTGCCTGAGAAACTCGCGACTCATTAGCCAACCCACCTCGGAGGGCTCATGAAGAGTGGAGGCACGATGCGGGTGCTGTGCGTCGTCGGCAGCACGTTATTCGCAATCGCCGCGGCACCCGCCGCGCTCGCCGTTCCGAGCTTTGCGCGTCAGACGGGCATGGCTTGCGAAGCCTGTCACACAGTTTTTCCGGAGCTCACGCACTTCGGGCGGGTGTTCAAAGCGAACGGTTACACGCTCAACAATCTCGCGCAGGTGCTCGATGTCACGGAAAAGAAGCAGCAGGTCCTCGCACTCACAAAGACGCCGCCCTTCTCGATCATGTTTCAGGTGTCCTACACGCAGTTGAACAAGACATTGCCGGACCTTTCCAACGTTAACATTCCGGGCGAGGCACAGAATGGAACTGTTGGATTCCCTCAGCAGTTTAGTCTGTTCTACGCGGGTGAAATCGCCCCCCATTTTGGCGCCTACATCCAGGCCACCTATGCAAATGACTCGGGCACGATCAGCATCGACAACACCGATTTACGCTTCGCCGATATGCAGATCCTCGGTGATGATCGCAGCCTGATCTATGGCCTTTCACTCAACAACAACCCGACGGTGCAGGATCTTTGGAACTCGACGCCCGCGTGGGGGCAACTGTATGCCGCAAGCAATGCAACGGTATCGCCGCTCGCGGGAACGCAGATCGACGGGACACTCGCTCAGTCAGTCGCCGGTCTCACGGCGTACGTAATGTGGAACGAGGCGCTCTACGCCGAAGTTGGCGGCTATCACTCAGCGCAGCAGGGCGTGACCAACCAGCTGACTGGCGCCGCCGGACCTCTCGATGGCACGGCGTCGAATGTCATTCAGGGCGTCTCCCCGTACTGGCGCGTTGCTTATGAGCATCTCTGGAGCAGGAACTCGTTCGAGATCGGCCTCTACGGCGCAACCTTCAAGCTCCTGCCTGGTGGCACGCCCGCGGCTCCCAGCCCTCTGGGAGGGCCGACGAACCGCTTCAATGACGTGGCCGAGGATTTTCAGTATCAGTATCTCGGCGAGGACAACCTGATCACGGTCGCGGGCACTCGCATCCACGAGAACATGACCTTGGATGCCAGTTTTGCATCCGGTGCGGCTACAAATCCGACCGACAACCTGACGACCATGAGGTTTTGGGCCACCTACTACTATCGACGCATGATCGGCGGGACGGTGCAGTATTTCCAAACCACCGGCAGCACGGACGCGCTCCTCTATCCGCCGACTCCCCCGCCGACTCCACCGGCAACACAGTCGGCCGGTGTCGTTTACAGCGCGAACGGCTCGCCGAATACGAGCGGCTGGGTCGCCGAAATCGACTACCTGCCGTGGCTCAACACCAAGCTCGCGGTGCAATACACCGCCTATAACAAATTCAACGGCAGCAGCACAAACTATGATGGTGTGGGGCGTAATGCCTCGAACAACAACACTTTTTACGCGCTGCTGTGGTTCGCATTCTGAGGGCAGAACATGCGCACGATTGACAAGTTCCGCGAGTTCCCCGAAAGACTGCAGCGCTATCCGTGGCCGCGGCGGATGAGCGTTGTGGGTTTCTTCGTGCTCGGCGTGGCGGCGTTGACCCACGCAGATGAGCCCGCTACGCCCGACTCCGCGGTGCAGGCGTACGCGCACCGCATGGCCGTCGGCGTATGCGGCACTTGCCACGGGCCGCATGGCAACAGCATACAGCCGAAGTTCCCGAGACTTGCGGCGCAGAACGCGAACTACCTGGCGCAGCAGCTCAAGAACTTCCGCTCGCAGACGCGCGGCGATCCGGATGCACTCGGCTATATGTGGGGCATGGCCGCGCAGCTCGACGATAGTACGATCACAGCGCTCGCCCAGTACTACGCGGCCCAGGCGGCACGGGCCGGACGCGGCGATCCGGCACTCGTCGCCCAGGGCCGCGAGATTTATCAGCATGGCATCATCTCCGAAGGCGTACCGGCCTGCGCTACCTGCCATGGGGCTGATGCGCACGGCGTGGCCGATTTTCCGCGCCTCGCCGGGCAACATTCGCAATACATCCTCAAACAGCTCGCTTCCTTCCAGAGCAACATGCGCAACGTCGCGATCATGCACGGCGTGGCATTGAATCTCCGGACTGCTGAGATGCAATCGGTCGCCGCCTACCTCGAGGGGCAGCCCTGAGAGTCTCTTCCGCCAATGTTTTGTAGCTGAAGGAGAGGGCGGGTGCTCTCGTGGAGCAGCGTGAACTAGCACGCATCCTGCGCAACTGGCGGGACGAACGTGATAGCGCCGCGCTCTACGCGGCGCTCGCCTCGATCGAAACCAATCCGCAGCTGCGCCGCGTCTTCCGCCGACTGGCCGAATCCGAACGCGAGCACTCCGCGTACTGGGAGGAGCGCTTGCGCGCTCAGGGCCAGACGGTGCCAAAGTTCCGTCCCTCACTGCGCACGCGCCTCACGACGCAGCTCGCTCGGCAGTTTGGCGTCGCGTTTGTCGTCCCGAGCATCACGACTCGCGAGCTTGCCGACCACGCTCGCTATTCCACTCAGGAAGATGCGAGCGCTGCAGGACTGCCCAAAGCGGAGAGGGGACACGCGGCGGTCATGCGCCGGATCGCAACCTACGCAGGCGGCGCCGACGCCCTCGCGGTTGCCGAGGCGCACGGTGCCGGAAGCCTCGGCAACAATCTACGTGCTGCCGTTCTCGGCGCGAACGATGGCCTTACCTCTAACTGGTGTCTGATGATGGGGGTGGCGGGCGGGGGCATGCCGACCTCGGCCATCATACTGACTGGTATTGCGGGACTTTTTGCCGGCGCTTGCTCCATGGCGCTCGGAGAGTGGCTTTCGGTCACTAACGCCCAGGAGATGGCGCGCAGCCAGATGGACACTGACGTCAAAGAACTGCACGCTACAGCGAACTGGAAGCGCGAGCAGCTCGCGCTCATCTACGAGGCGAAAGGCATGACGGAGGAAGAGGCACAGCGCGCCGCCGACCGAGTCGTGGCCCAGAATCCGGAAGCGATCGAGACGCTGATCGGTGAAGAACGGATGATCGCCGTGGCAGGTTTTGGCAATAATCCAACGAGCGCCGCCGCGTACTCGTTCTCGCTCTTTGCACTCGGGGCGGCTGTTCCCCTGTTGCCGTTTTTCTTTGCGACTTCCTGGCACGCGATCGCTGCCGCGAGCATCCTCTCGCTCCTCGCGCTCGTTGCCATCGGCCTCCTGACCTCTTTCTTCAATGGCCGGACACCCCTGTTCTCGGCCCTGCGCCAGGTCGGCATCGGTGCGGCCGCCGCCGCGCTGACTTACGGGGTCGGGCGTCTCGTGAGAGCGGCCATCGGCTAGCGGTCACTCAGCTGACTGTCTCGGCGCTGTAGCGGGCGAGTAGACCGCTGCGCACCGCGTACCGGTATACGCGGCTGAAGAGAAGTGCAGCGAGCACGATGTCAAAGACCGCAAGTGCCGCTCCCCAAAGCAACACGCTCAGTGAGAATGCGTGGCCGCTGATAACAGCCCGCATGCCCTCGAAGACATACGAGGGAGGCAGAGCGTAGGCGATGATGCGCATCCACGGCGGCAAGACCGCGAGCGGATAGAAGACGCACGCAAAGGGCGAGAGCAGCGCAGGCATCGGCCATACGAGCCATTCCGAGGCCGGACCGAGGCGCAGGACGAGCGCACTGGCAAAGACGCCCAAGGCGATTCCGAAGCAGAACAAGACAAAAAGAAAGGGAATCAAAAGCAGGCCCATGGTGAAAAACGGTAGACCAAAGATCGGAACTGCGAGGAGCAGCATGACTGTTAACCCGATCATGCTGGTGAGGATGCTCGTGAGAACCAGCCCGAGGACGTATTCGGACAGTGACAGCGGAGTCGCGAACAGGTTGAGAAAATTCCGTGACCAGACGTCCTCGAGAAAAGCCGTCGTCACACCCTGCATGATGCGCGTAAAGAGATCCCAAAGAAGCACCGCCCCGAGCAGCGTCGTGACGAAGTTGATCCCCGAGCCACTCACCGAGTTGAGATAACGAGTAATGAATCCCCAGAGCACAATATCGATTGCGGCCCAGGCGAAAAGCGGCAGTACCCGCACCGGACTGCCGCGGAACAGATAGAACTGCCGCAGCATGATTCCGGCGATCGGCCGCAGCTTCAAGGCTGGGTTCCCGCGCGCGGCGCGAGCGGTTCGCGCGCGAAGTGGATGAAAAGCTCCTCGAGGTTACGCGCGCCGTGCTCGCGCGGCAGGCTCTTCGGGTCTCCCTCAAGTAACAAGCGGCCGTGTGAGAGAAATAGGACACGGTCACAGACTTCCTCGACTTCGTACATGTTGTGAGACGTCCAGAGGATTCCGCATTCCCCTTGTTGCACCAGCTCACGGATGTGCTGACGTATGATCTGCGCCGCCGAGGGATCGAGTGAAGCGGTGGGCTCGTCGAGAAGCAGTAGGTAAGGGTTATTCAGTAGCGCCTTGGCGAGCGATACGCGCGTCTGCTCCCCCGATGACAGCACACCGCACTTCGTGTCCCGCAGGCGCTGCAGGTCGAACTGTTCAAGGAGCGAATCGACACGCTCGCTGAGCGGCCGGATGTCATAGATCATGCCGAAGAAGCGCAGGTTCTCCCGCACCGTTAAATTGCCCGGCAAGGTTGCATAAACCGCTGCAAAGTTAGTGCGAGCAAGTGCGCGCGAGCGGCGGCGGCCGGCATCGACATTGCCAATGCGGATCGATCCGGAGTCGGGGATCAGAACCCCGAGGATCGAGTTGATGATGGTAGTCTTTCCGGCTCCATTGGGGCCGAGTAGCCCCACGATCTCCTTGCGACGAATGCGGAATGACACGTGATCCACCGCAAGAAGTTCGCCGTAACGCTTGCAGAGATCACTAACAGTGAGCGCATATTCCGGCGCGGGGTCGTCATCATCGCCGCGAGCTGCGGCCACCGCGCCCCCTCGCGGACCCTCTAACACCGACATGAGCCCACTCACGTCCTCCCTTGTTGCCGCTCTCGGCAACTTGCGACGCGTCTGCTTAAGCTGCGCCAGGCGCGCGAAGGGGTCAACTCGTGCGCGAAAGCGGGGATATCCGGGCGGGCGCGGGATTCGGCTGCGGGGTGCGCGAAGGGCGCGCGCGGTTCCCTGTGGCGGGTGCGTTCAAGTAAATTCTGCAGGCCTCAGTGGCTGCGCAGGCTGAGGATGTAACGCGACACGGCAGTGATTTGCTCCTTGTCGAGCATGGGATTCGGCATGGTCATTGGAATCGTATCCACGTCCCAGTGCGTGCTCGCGATAAAGCGCTGCAGACTCTCGGCTGTCGTGCCGGGACGGTTGGCGATGTCCTTGAAGCTTGG